>Ga0129308_1000400_pt1 | contig 66998 bp, 61 predicted proteins | sample L827metagenome_FD_94440 | JGI IMG/M metagenome (GOLD analysis project Ga0129308, IMG submission 94440) | Ring-tailed lemur group fecal microbial communities from Wisconsin, USA - L827 metagenome | ecosystem: Host-associated > Mammals > Digestive system > Large intestine > Fecal | place: USA...
ACTTGAACTGCTTGCTGTGATGGGTTTTCTTGCGTGACATAATGAGTTCCTCCTAAATATTATTATAACAAGGGTTGTGAGGAATGTCTCATTTTAAATTGTGCTAATTAGATGCTAACACTACTCTTTTTATAAAGAAAATATTATATGGCAATTTGTCACACCCCAAAAACTCCCTTCTCTGCCATGTAATCGTAGAAAACCTTTGAATACCATCTTCAGCAGCTTTATCCATTATTCTACGAAGCAGAAGTTTTTTAAAATTCTTATTCATATAGATACTCGGATATACCTTATTGGATAAAATATTAACTCTAGTATTTCCTGTTTTATCTGCAAAAAGCCCAACTGTAGGCATATTTTTTAACATCCAATTTAAAATCATCTGTTGTTGGCTAGTTCTTACGCTATTATACCTGAAAGCCAAATTGCTCAAACTTCTCTCCCACTCTTTCACTACCATATCGTCATTTTCTGAATGTGGTAAATTTGTTACACATTTATATACTTCCTCCGTTTCTTTTATTCTTATCAAATAAGTAACCCACTCTTGATAAGCATCCTGTCGTTTTTGAATTATTGCCCAATGGTTCTTCGAAAGAAATATTTCCAAAAAGTTATACGTGTAGTGTTTAGCCATTTTTTCCTTCTTAGATCCCGCTTTTACTATTTCAGCCTCGACTATATTAAAAAAAGGACTCGTTTCCACTAACTTATCAACGATCCAACTCTTTTCTCTCTCTTCAATCAACTGCTTATTTATTTCTTCCAACAATGCCTCCCAGTTACTTTTTCTATATTCCCTCTTCCCCAGTAAAGTCTCCGTAATATCCCATTCCGTCCTGGTGGCATAATAAGCCAACACAGTTATTGAAACAATAAAATGTACTAATTCTTGTTTATCTGTGTTATTCTTACATTTTTCTTCTAATATTCTCTTAAATATCGGAATAATATCCTCTTTCTCTAAAAATTGTAATATTTTATGAATCACTTCCAATATTCCAGGATATAACTGTTCTTCAAAAAAATGTTCTCCTTCCTCCGTAAAACCTTTTCTGCTGATATTTATATAACTACGATCTAACTCTCCTTTAATATCAATAAATTCTACAATGCCAGCATCAATTTCTATGTATTTGTTCTGCAATTCTATGCCTTTATAAAAAACTTTTGTTGCGCTTTCCTGCTTATCTAGTATATGGTTCTTTTCCACCTGATTAATAAGCCTACTTGCGCCCACATCCGTAAAAGCTTGCCATTTCTGTGACCAGATTGATAATCGAACCGTATCACAGTCAAACATAAAGACATTTCCCTCAATTTCGCTACTAATAATATTAGGATTGTTTTCAATTTCATCAAGGTAAAAAATCCAAGATCTCTTATCCTCTTTCCATTTCCTAGTCATATTATTGTCATCCATCGTTTTCCCCCAAATCACTTAGCTTTTGCACCATTTAATTGCCCGAATATTATTTTTTCCCATAGTATTAATAGGAATCTTTACTCCCTCAATTTTTTTTACTTTCAAATGTATCGGAAAAAGAGCTTCGCCGATTACAGAATCCAAATACAATATCATTTGAGACATTAACTCTGCTGAATGTCTGATTGGCCTCATTTTGTCATACTCACTGCTAAAAATATCTTCACCATCCCAACTATTAGGGAATTCTTCATGAAGCATTTTTTTATCTCTGGGAACGAACACTTCAAAACACGTTCCATATGAGTTATCTTTATTTTCTAATTCTTTTAGCGGTTTCACATTTATATAGCCATCATACTGTGTTAACGCCCCTGACCCAAATGTAATCTCGTAGCACTGCTCTGTTCTGGTACGGGTGTTGCATTTGAATGTAGATGCGACCAAAAAGGCACTTTGCAACCCCACTCCAAATTCAGCTGTAGGTTTTAACCAACTTGGCATCTCTTCAATCTCTTTGCGCTCTTTATTCGTGCTGGTTCCTACCGACGCAATCCTCAATATACTTTCTCTATCAATTCCAATACCTAAATCTTTAATCCTTACATTTACCCCATAAACATAATGTTCATTTGGTAAATTCCTAATATCATCCGAAGTCACAGCCTCTATCATATATTCCGAATTTCTTTTACAAATCTCCATTTCAATTTCTATCGGAAACTTAGACGTTGAAATATATTTTTCTAAATCATAAGGCGACTTTATTTTTTGTAATCCATCACTATTAAAAAACGCCATCGTGCTTTTACATTCTTTCCAATATTGAAGCTTCGTGGCATCAATAGCATTCTGAAGAAATTCCCTCAAAAACACAAATCTGCTTGCATACAAATTTGCCCCTTCTAAAATTTCAAATGCTCTTTTTTGCGAAATATAGAATTTTGCCGAAACAAGCTCCTTGGGTATTTTCTCCCCATTTAAGCATAGCTCAACTGATTTCAATATCGGAAGTGCCCCCCAAGAATCGGACGGCGAAATACTAGACCACGCATACCCTGCCTCCTGTAAAATTGCAGTAAGCATATCACATTCCCTTCGAACAAGACGCAATGCCTCCTGATTTTCACAATCTGCGGCAATTTCGATGATATCCGGTCTAATATGAAGTTTCCGTATCGATAAATGCTTCCTATAATGCGCTATTGACAACTCAGGAATATTATCTACACTCAACATTGCCAATGGATGAAACCTGTCATTATCCATATCAAGAATATCTCCAAGCTGCAATAACACACTAATAAACCGCGGATGAATGTAATCAAACACATATCCATTGTCCTCCTGCGGCAACTGCATAACACTGTTAAATTCCGGTTTTGTATGAGTTTTGGCGCATTCCGCAATCATTAAAAAAATACGTTGCGGAATCCCCGCCAGAGAAAAGCCTGTCCCTAATTTGTCAGGTTCTTTCGTCCACTCATATAAACGGTTTCCAGACTCCTCTCCATGTTCACTTCTTCTAAAATTAGCAAATAAATGAATAAACGCATAATATATCTGTAATTTATCCATATACAATTTTTGTTTTACTTCATAGGCATTATCCACATTATATTTATACTCTGTACGTTTTAATGCTTCAACCGCTTTCCTTAAGCTTCCATCTCCTTCCTCTTCTAAATAATCGACCATTTTAAGAAATCTCTCATTTGATACAATTTCTTTCTGTTCCGCAGCAGTTATCAGCATACCAATATCATGCAAATAAACCACATGGAGAAGCATAAAGCAATCTGTCGCTGAAAGCATGGCAATACGTCTCTCCCCTAAAATCAGTTCAATATTATGCAGCACTGTCTGAGCATGGGTTTCATCATGCCTACTATACGTAGGAAAAGAAAGCATTGTTCCCTGAAGCAGTTGTATAATCCATCTCTTATTTTGATTCCACGCATGCCATAAAACTTCATACCGTTCGTGATGAGTATGTTTCGATTCTCTTACATATCGTTCTAATTGTTCCTCTACTGTTAACGGAATTTTAATCATATCTCCCATATCATCACACTTTCTGGTATCATATACCTTTCACCTGCAAACACACTTCTCAATTCTCTTCTTTCTGTCTTAATTGTTTCCAATCTCCAATTTCCATATAAATAATTTGATCTATACGTTTATAAAACACCTGTTTTTTATTATCGCTATCCTTATATTCATCTGCATCATTCACATAAGACACAATTTCTCTCTTTAATATCTCACAATTATACCGATAGCGAATCCAAGATTCTTTAAACTTAACAATACCCAATAATCCGGACGCAATCGTTGCCATTCCAGAAAATACCGATATCCCACATTTTCCTATCACAGTCTCTTCAAATGCACTATTTAGCATCATTGCAATCGCAGGTGCAGTCAAAGCAACTATAGAACATATATAATAACCTATTTTATAGAATCTAGCTCTAGCTGCATATGTATATAATTCATGTGCAATATACTGCTTTAACTGGCTATCCTCTAACCTCTCAAGTAATTTAGGGATATATGACGTGTCATGAGCAATCTTTCTTCCACCTTTTTCCAACGCCCCTTTAACGCCCTTTCCATTCAGATAGCTTGTCACCTTTTCCACTACGCAGATACTAATAATCCATGCAAGCAATCCATATTGTAGAATAAGCCAGTCTATAGTATTAATCTCACGTTCACACCTTGTTACAATAATTGCCACTATGACACATACCACTAAACCACATATATTAACTAAAATTTCATCATAATTACAAGGTTGCTGTTTTGCTTTTCCAATATCCATTATCTTTTTCTTATAATCTATTTCATAGAGAAAAACTATTCTTAAGGTTAAAAACAAATAACCCAACACACTGATAAAATAAGCATAATGTACTATCATATCAAAAATGTGCATTTGCTTTATATCATAACCACCTATCCAAACCTTAAGTCCTATTATTCCAAGCTGTAATATCAGTACTAAACAAACATTTCTTACCAGCTTTATAAATTTAAAAATTATATCTATTTTATAGGCAGTGTTTTCTATATCACAACTCTTATCATGAGTATTTTCATTTTGCACCCCTTCCCCTCCTCCCTTTCCTCATTTTGCCATAAAACCATCAAAAATCCGCACAAATCTTCTCTTACTATAATTCTACCTCTAAAATTCGTATTTTCAAATAAAAACTTTTGAATTTTATAGATTTCTTTTCGTTACAAACAATTTAAAACCAGACGCTCATAATTAAAAGAAACTAAGGAGAAAAATCTTTAAAGCTGAAGCTTTTGTATCAGGTTCTGACAGCTTTGAAGCATCCCCCGCAGCTCATTGTTTTGTGCCACAAGTTCATCAAATTTCCTTTCCGTGAATGTACTTTCAAGCATATCAAAAAACACCTGCTCTAATAAATCATAATAAAACGGCGCCGCTTTGGCATACTCCCACCAGATTTTTTCAATATCATACCTGATTAAATTAACCGTCCATGGCTTTGCTTTTCCTGTAAAATGTAAAATCGAGACATTCTTTTTTGCCTCCTCGTATGTCATACCGTTTTTATGCGCCGTCTGTGTAAATAAACCGTATTTATTTTCGTCCACCAATTTAACTTCTTTATAATGGACATAATTCAATAAGTCCTGGTCAGGAAGTAGCACATTGTCTTTTATTGTATCAAAAATCTCCAAATATTTATCAAACGTATAATTTGCCTTAAGAACTTCCAGATTCATCAACAACACGCCGGAACAGAAATAAACCATTCCCTGATTCTTTAAATTTAAGAAAAAGGCATTTCTTTTCCTGTCCTGAGGTTCATCTAAGGCAATCGCATTTTCAAATTCAGCATCTTTTGTCGCTATTAATGCATTTCCCTCAAAGTCACTAAAGTAAAAATCCGATATATCTTTATTAACAATAACATCTATATCCAGGTATAAGATGCGTTCTATCTGATTTCCCAAAAGTTCAGGCAGCATAAGCCGATAATACGCTTCCACGCTCCACCAGCCATTATAGGGCAGCCCGCTGGTCTTATCCGGAGCAATTTTTATAAACCGCATCTCGCTATGTCCATTCGGACAGTCCGCCGCCTTTTCCAATAGCCTGCACTGGTCTTCTGTCAACTCACTATGAAGTACATAAATGCAGAGCGGATGCGCCGTATTATTCACTACCAGGGAATGAATCATAACATATGTCTGAATAATTACCCTTTGATTTAATGCAATCGCTATATTTATTGTTTTATCCATTATAACAACACTCCTTATTCCCTGCTCATTATCTCTGCTACAATCTCCTCAAGCTCCCTGTTGTCCCCGGATTTTCTTTTCCATTCTTCTATGTGCTTTAACTGGTCCTTGAATATCGGATATGTATGGCAAGATGTTCCCCGAACAGGTGTCATATAATCGCCGTATGTTCCTCTTAATATTTCATCATATCCCACCGGAGCCGGTACCAAATAGCCTTCAAACGGCATATAAAGAACATCCTCATAACACTCTTTTCGAAAATGAGCATTATCAAATCCAGCCATATATAACCAGTGCAGACTTCCAATTTCGTCGGATTCTTCTTCTGAAAATATCTGATATACCGTCTCTAACATTCCCATCACTTTTCTTTTCAGTATCTCATAATCCCCGTCCCATTCCGGCACCTTTTTCTGTAAAATTGTTTCTATTACAGAAACCATCCGCAATATCTGTTCCTCCGGTATTCCCGCTTTAATAGCTTCCACTGTATTCCTTAGCAGCGTCAGAATCTGTCGTCTAGCATCTTCTTTTGCCTTATCTCTGCATATATAATCTAATGGAAAAATGTCAATTCCAACCCCAAACGGACAGCCATGATACTTTATCAAACGCTGCTTATCCATAAAAATCGTTTGATTGTTCCAATTAGATACCCATATTGCATTATTCGTCTCATTCGTTTCGCTCTCACTGCTGCACACCATAAAATATTCCGGCAATTCCTGCGGAGCAACTCTTAAAAACTTTTCATAGTCCACTCTTTTCATTGCTATATCTATATCATCATCCCATGGTATAAATCCCTTGTGCCTTACAGCGCCAAGCAAGGTTCCATCAGCTGCATACCATGTGATTCCATGTTTTTTACACACTTTATCAATCTCTTCCAACGTCTCTATGCTTGCCGCCCAAAAATGTTTCATCCGGCTGTCTACGAAAAATCCGCTTCGATACTCCGCCTCAAAAAAATTTTTTTCAAAATACATTTATTTGCACCCTTTCAGCAATCTATTTTTCCTTTGCTCTCTTACTTAAAGCCCTCGGTATATCTTTATCTTTTATCTTTTCATAAAAAGCATGTATTTTTTCAGCAGAAAGTACTTCTCCTTCCTGCCTGTAACAATTTTCTATTTTACGCAATACCACCTTTTTATCCAGCACAGCATGAAGCACCATAACAATAACCGCCTCACAGGAAATTTCTCTCTTCTTTAATGCCTCCAATAATTCCATATATTCGTCTTCTGGCATCCCAGTTTCCATTCTTCTCAACAAAAAACGCACCTTCACATATTTCTGGTAAATTTCCTCATAGTCTGATAATCCATAGAAAAATCCTCTGTCCGCATGCACCTGCTTTTCTTTTTGATAGATATCTGACATAATTCCATACATTTCCAGCTTTGAATTCTTCATCCGGTTTTCACGATACACCTCGATAACGTTTTTCACATCATCCCAATTTCCGTTATCAATAAGCCCCTTCACCTCTGCTGCCAGCTCATCGCTTAACGTCTCCCACTCCTCCTGATAAATAAAAGGAAATCCATCGTCCTCCGTAAAATATTCCGGATATTCTTTCAGACAGATTTTTCTGTTATCATCATAATGGTTTAGCTTTGCAAAGCTACTGTCATGAATAACCCAGGGATTTTGCTGATAAGGCACCATTATTTTATAACCATGCCGACGCATCTCAAAGGACTGTGATATATCATAAAAATCAAAATTACGGAACAAATCCTCCCTCCACGGTATATCATACTGAGTCACCATCAAAAGACCGTCCACCGCATCCACATATTTGTCCTTGTCCCCCTCCGGGTCACAGACTAAATGATACGCCATATCTGGCTCTCTACAATCCACAATCCCGACATTCCAGGCAAGATACGTTGTCCCTGTCTTAGGCATCCCGACACCTCCGACCACTCCTATCATTCCAACTGCCGGATTTAATTGAAAAACAGAAAGAACATATTTTATAAAATCTTTTTCCCTGATAAACACATCCTGATGCATATATACCTTATACTTCGCATCTGTACTCTGCATGCCCAGATTATAAGCAGCACACATAGAAGCTGCATCACGGATTCCTATGATTTCTGCTTCAATGCCATCTGGGGGTGCAAGTCGGTTGATATAATAGCTGCACTCATCAAAGTATAATTCGTTATTGACACATACGATAAAGGCGATTTTATTCGACATTTTCTGCTCCCATATTTTGGTTTACATACTCTATAATTGCTCCCTGCTGTTCCACTATATCATTCAACTGATCAATTACCGCTTTAAGCTGATTTATCTGATAGTGGCATTCTCTATCATAAGAAAAATGTTTTGCATTTGCATTGTAAAAATCATTTAAACTAAAATGATATGTTTCATTTAATATATCTCTCATTTCTTTATCTTCAAGCAACTCCATAAAATAATCAACTGCATGCACATCCCTGCCATCCAGCAGCAAAAAGCCTCTCTCACATTTTAATTCTGCTTCCGTAATCGCTTTTTGATTCCGAAACCGATATGCAAAAAATTCCTTAAATGCTTCGTCTGGTAATTTTTTTATAAAACGAAACCCTACATAACTATTTTCATGATCCAGTCTGTTTCGTGTAATCTCATTCATTTGGCTTAAATTTCTCTCGCTTTTTAAAAATCTCCTATACATGGTCAGCCGCTCCTGCAAAACATATACCGGATACTTACCCAGAATATCCAACCATAAGGCATAATCCTGTACCTGTACCAATCCATACCGAAACAGCTGCTTTCCCGGTATACATTCTTTTCTTAGCAGAACACTGGGCGCACAAAAAAAATTCCCTTCAAATAAAAGTTTATTTACCCATTCCTTCTGAGTACGATTTTCCTGATTAAATCTATCATAAGTCCATTGTGCCTTATTGTTGCATACTTCTCCATCTTCATCAATAACATCAACCAACGTAAAACAGGCGGCATACTCCTTATTATTTTCCATGAATTCCACTTGCTTTCCGATTTTATCAGCCTTCCAAATGTCGTCATGCCCAATAAGCGCCAAATATTTACCTCTTACCAATTCATATCCCAGGTTCATCGCATTACATATGTTGGAATTTTCATCCAAGTCTAATATTTCTATTCTGTCATCCTCTTGCGCTAACTTCTTTATTACCCACCCACTTTTGTCGTTTGAGCCGTCATTTACCACAATAATCTGCATGTTATAATACTTCTGTTCCATAACACTTCTTAATGTATTTTCTATAATATCCTCACCATTATAAACACTTACAACAACACTCACTAATGGACCGCTTTTTAACATTCACTTTTTCCCTCCACCCTGATTATAATATACGGAGAATCTATCCCCTTTTATTTTCACAATTTCTATATCTTAAAAACAATCTGCCGTTTATCTTTTCCAGACATAATATCCTCTATAAGCCGGACTAACTCTTTGTCAGCGCATTCCTTTTCTCTCCATGCTTCAATCGCCTGAAGCTGTGGTTTATACAACGGATATTCATGACCAATCCGCACAACCACCGGTTTCATATAATCGCCATAAGCTACTTGAAGAACTTCGTTATAACCAACGGGAACAGGCACCACAGTTTTTTCAAATGGCATATATATCACATCTGAAAACCATTCTTTTTTATAACGATAATTTTGTCGTCCAGGCATAATCATACATTTAAGTATAGCAATCTCTCCGGACTCTTCTTCTGTAAAGAGCATTGATATCGTTTCAATCAACTGATATATCTGCCGTATAATTGTACCATCATTTACCAACTTTACTCCACAGTTTTTTTCTATCTGCCGCAGTAATACTTCTGTTTCTTCTGTATCCGCCCCCGCACGCAATGCCCCTATTATATGCCACAGCCATTGCAATAATTCCACCTGCAGCTCCGCTTTTTCTCTGTCTCTTGTTATATAATCCAACGGATTAATATCTATTCCCGTAACAAAAGGACAGCCATGAAAACGTTTCAAATGTTCTGATGAAAGCTCTATCGCAGTATTATTCACGATTCTCATTCCATCCTCACACTGATATCTTTCCGTATAATAAGTGAAAATACGCCATTTCTCCGGAAGCTCTTCCTGAACTATCTCCGTAAATTTCTGGTAATCCTTTCGCTTCATCGTAAGGTCAAGGTCATCATCCCATGGAATAAATCCTTTATGCCGAATTGTACCAAGAAGAGTGCCAGAATCTGCATAATAAGTAAGTCCATACTTTCTGCATATCCGATCCACTTCTTCTAAAATTTCAATTTGCGCCGCCCAGTATCTTTTCATCATACCTTCTACATAAAATCCATCACGTTCTTCTGCTTTATAATAAGCTTCATCCACCTTCATCTCTATTCCCCGCTATGTTCAAACTAATCTCTCCATTATTCACCTATTTAAACCCGTTCCTTACCCATGCGACAGCACGTTCATAATCATTTACCGTATCAATTTCCCTTGTTCTGAGTTCCATAAATGATACTGGCAAATACGGTTCTATTAATTGAAACACATGCCCCGTCCCATTCATCATCTTGCTGCTTTTCATTTGTGTAATACCATTCCACTCATAATCACCCAAATTTTTAGAAAAAGCACTTACATATTTCTGACCTGCCTCTTCATATGTTTGAAGCATCCATGGATCATCTGTTTCCGGAACACCGCCGCTTACAAACTCAAAGTCACATTCCAATATTTTTTTCATATCCTCCGGATGTATCAACAAATCTCCATCCAAGGACAGTATGTACTCATTTGCATACCGAGCCGCCAAAGCAACACTTGCTCCTGTTCCCGTCTCCCTATAATTATGATTGAACACAAATACTACATCTTTACGATATTTTGTAACTACATTGATTACTTTTTCTGCCTGATATCCCACAACAACCCGAATGTCTTTTTCATTTATCAGATTTTCCAAATGACGTACAATTAAGGGTTTTCCATCTATTTCCACTAACGCCTTTGTGGTTCCAAGCCCCAATCGGTTTCCCATACCTGCGCAACTAATCACTACCGTTCTTGAGACAGCCATTTCATTCCTCCTACAAAAGTTTTTCCAAAAATTCTACCAACTTTCCCTCTTCATATATTACATGACTTGCACAAGCCAACACAGACGGAGCAATATTCCGCACCCCGCCATATCCAATTCCAATTTCTGCCGCTTCTATCATCTCTGCATCATTATTTCCGTCACCTACCGCCACAAAAGGAAGTACCATTTGACTTATAACGGCATTTTTATCTACCACACTAAACACATCCTGAATATAATCATTTTTAACCAACGCTTTTGAACAAAATGTATTATGTTCCATTCCTATTTTTTCTACCAGTTTTTCAATCCATATATCAAGATTTCCCGTCACAATATAGCACCGTTCCCTATTTTCCCTGATAAACTCTGCTAACTGTTCATTAAGCTTAATTTCACCAATCATTTCACGAACTTTACTAACAGGAATCTCCTTCAATAATTCTACTCTCTGCAAAAAGCTTTGCTTAAACGGTATTTCCCCCCTCATCGTGCTTTCTGTTAAATCGTTCATCTTCTCGTATATTCCCAATTCTTTTGAAATCGTCGGCAGGATTTCCTGTCCGGTAACCGTCGAATCCAAATCGAACAAAAATATATATCGGCTCATTCTCCACCTCTTTTACTATTTTAATAGTTGTCATCTCTCTAAAATATAATAATATTGTGCTGTTTCTTTTCTATTGTTTAGTTTATCCTCTTCAAACAAAAAATTTTCCTCGACTATACGAAATCCTTTATCTAAAAGCGCCCTTTTCAAAAAATCTTTTAATTCATTTCTTGTTCGGTATATAGCATTATAATAATCATCTAATTCTTCAGAAAAAAAATCTTTTAACGTCAATCTTTCGGATATGCCGATTGGCTCTCGTATACATATTATCGCATGTTCTTCACACACTCTTTCTACCTGCTCTAAGGTCTGTATTATATCACTGTCATTCAGATATAAGAAAATACCAATCATCAGAATTCTATTATATCTGTTTTTCCCATTCGCCTCTAAAACATGTTCAATTTCATTTGCTGCACCGATATAAAAAGAGAAATTTTCCTTCTTATTTCTTTTAGCTGCAATATCAATTAACTCCTCGCTAAAATCTACTCCACAATACTCCTCAATAAAATCCGGTAAGGCATCCGCCCATCTCCCAATTCCACATGCAACGTCTAATACCCTGGTATCTTCCTTAAGTTTCAACAATGGCAATAATTTTTGCACTTCTTTCCAATTACGTTCTTTTACTAAGTCCGGATGATTATCCTGATACATTGTAACGGAATAAGGATTGTCCATTTGAAATTTACGTGCACGCTTTTCAAAGAAAAGTTTTGTCTCTCTATAGCTAACATTCATTTTTTCTTTTTTTATCCGCATAATCAATCCTCTTCTAGCAAAAAAGGGCGTTTCATTGTCTAACAACAACAAAACGCCCTCTCGCTTTGCTATGATGCCCCTCTGCCCTCATTGGCTATTTTTTCCATTCCGCCTCCGTTATGCCGTAACTTCCTTCGCAGCAGCCTCTAAGTTTTCAAATTCCGGCAGTAAATTACGGATAGCCTCAGCCTCCTTCGCATCGTCCTTCTCTTTCAATGCCGCTCCTAAATCAAGAATCCTCTGATTGAACGTCTCTTTGTTAATGCGTTCCTCCCCTTCATTTAAAAGCTCCATTGTTCCATTCATTACCTGGACTTCCCAGTTAATGGCATCTACAATACTCTTTAAAAATTTATCCGTATCATCCAGTCTTTCACCGGACAATTCCTTTATCACAATGTTCATGTTTTTTACAAGGCGGCCGTTAAATTCTACCAGTGTTTCTAATGCCTCTTTCTGTTCTGCTCTGTTATCCTCCATGATTTTCTCTCCTTATCTTTCTTGGTATTTAACACTCTTTATATATATCGGACAAATTTGCATATAATTTATAAATAATCTACTGGATAATTTCTGGAAAATGATATGTCATAAAATTATCCCTGTTTTGCACAGCGCTCTCTTTCGGTCTTCCCAAATCCTTTCTCGCCCCCAGCTTCACCTTCACTTCCAAAAACACGGAACCTTTCCTTTTCCTTACTTTTTCTAATTCTGCTGTTAAATCCTCCAGATTATCCACACAGACGGTATATGCATAACCGCAGGCGCCTGCAATCTCAGAGAAATCCTGCCCGGCTGCACCTGTCGGCATTCCGCCCACAGACTCATGGGCATCATTATTCAGGCAGATATGCACAAGGTTCTCCGGCTGCTGTTTTCCCAGAAAAGCCAGCTCCCCCATGTGCATCAGCACAGCTCCGTCCCCCTCTATGCAGTACACTCTTCTGTCCTTTCTCTGTCCCGCAATGCCAAAAGCAATCATACCGGCATGTCCCATTCCGCCTACCGTTAAAAATGCCTGTTTGTGGTGTCCCACAATTTTATCGCACTGCTCATACACTTCTCTGGAAATCTTTCCTGTCGTAGAAACAATAATGTCCTCTGCCGAAACGCTCTTTATTATAGCTGAAACAGCGTCTTCTCTGCATAATGTAAACGTATTTTGATAGGAATTTCCCATATCTGCTTCCAAAGCATCTCTCTTTACAATAATTGCATACTGTCTGCATTCAGAAAGCGCCTTGCCTGCCTCCCCAAAAATCCTTTTTATCTCTTCCTCTGACGTATCTGCTGAGAGTACTGCGTTCGGAATCTGAAGAACCTCTAAAATGTCCCTGGTGATTTCTCCCATGAAACGGTGCTGCGGCTCATCCTTTTTCCCCGGTTCGCCCCGATAGCCTATCACAAACAATATGGGAATATCATACACCGCCCTGTTTGCCAGTGAAGTCACAGGGTTCACAATGTTTCCAATACCGCTGTTCTGCATGTAAACACATACCGGTTTCCCGGTAGAAAGATAGTTTCCTATCGCAATTCCTACCGCCGCCCCTTCATTTGCCGGAACAAAATGGCAAAATTCATGGGCTTCTCCATTCAGATAATTGCAAAATGGCTGCAGCGCCGAATCCGGAACGCCTGCAACCGTCTGAATGCCTAACGCTTTTATTTCTTCTGCAAACTTTTCTACTCTCATAGCCTTATTGTCCCTTACTTTTTCTCTAACTGCGGAATAATAATCTTTTCGATAATGTATTCTGCAACCGTATCAATCTCTTCAAATTCTACCGTCTTTGGGATACGAACTCCGAAGACGTCTGACACTTTCTGTACTAAACAGTCTGTATAAATCAAATGACCGTTCTCCACATTTTCCACACCGTCTAATGCGATGGATTTCCGGTTCGCTGCACGCATTTCTTCCAATGTAAAAACAGACTCGTCCAGATAAGTTCGAAGCAGCTCCTCTGTGGAATCAATCTGAACCGGATAACCTCCAATTTCACCGAACACACCCGGCGTAAATATCTTTTTCCTCCCGCCTTCTCTTACCGCATCAATCACGGCAGTGATAATATCATAATTGCTGGAGGCGTTCATCATATTGCGCTTTTCGTCTGTGGGCATCGGTATCTTACAGAAACGGAATATCTCATTCTGGTCTATTTCCAGTTCCTCTCCCAGATAAAATACCTTTAGTAACTGCGGAACCCCTTCCGTCTGTCCTTCTTTGCTGATGACCACATCATGAAAATGCGCTGTGGCAAGCATCACGTCCACATTCCAAAAATCTGAAATCCCTTTTATTTCTGCCGCTGCATACTTAATTCTCGGAATTAGGTGGTTGATGTTTCCGCTTCCAAAATCAGGATACGGCTGCCCCGCTGTTTTTAACCAGGGAATCACTGCGTCTGAATAGGATGTATTAATCACAATTCCTTTCATATCCGCCAGTTCGCACGCTCTCATGATATTTTTTATATACTTCATCGCCAGCGGCGTCCAGATGCCATAGGCTCGAAGATTCGACCATGAAATACTGCCATACTTTAATCCGGAATATACACGGCTGGAATTAACAATAAAATCAGGCTGATGCTTCCCAATACATGCGGCAATCTGCTCCACATTATTAAAATCAACGCCGCTCTCTAAAATAATTTCAGAACGATTCAAGTGGCGGATTAAGGCGCCGATGCGAACAATATTGGCGCTGTTTTCCATCTTTTGTGCGTTTCTTCCAACCACGACAATCTTCATTGCCTCGTCGTTTCTGCTGACTAAATAATCCAAAAGATAGGTTCCAACGCTCCCAAGCCCCAAAATCATAACAACAATCTTATCATCTTCAATATGTTTTTTTACAAGCTGCAGCCGTTCTTCTAATTTTCTCATCTCATTTTCCACCTCGCTCTTTTACTGCTGTCACCCGAAGCACCACCGGGTCCGTGTCTCCAAATGGAGCAAATCCTGTTTTTTCCTCTGCATACTCTATCACAAAGTTTTCTTTTCTCAAATCAGATAACAATTCTTCTTTTTCAATAAACCGACGATTATGTCCATTATAAAAATAGGTATTTTTTGCCACCAGCGTACCTTTTCCAAACAGTTCATCCTTCGTGCATCGAACCTCTATGAAAAATTTTCCTCCCGGTTTTAACGCCCTGCAGGCATTTCGGATACATATTTTCTGCTCTTCCTCCAAAATTGCATGAATGGTAAACCGGCTGTACAGGTAATCAAATTCTTCTTTCTTTTCGCCAAGATAAGTCACAAAATCTTCATTCTCTACATGTATCTTTCCCGAATATTCCCGTGCAATATGCTCCGTCGCCACATCAGACGCATCTACCCCATAAACCTCCATACCGTTTTGCATAAAGAAAATGCTGTCCCGCCCATTTCCACAGCCCATATCAACAAGTTTCCTCCCCTTCTCTATCTGCCCCATAACCCACTGAGCGAATAAAGAAGGCGCATTTATCCCTTTATTTTCTGCATAAAATGCATTCCAGTATGATTTATCCATTATAATCCTTCTCCGTTCAATTCCATTTTCGATACCGGTGCATGTCCTACTCTTTTTTCCTCCGGAGGCAGCTTCATATAATCCCCATACAAATAAGAAAGGCACTCATCATAAGCTCTCGTTCCCCAGAAGGTTTCTCCCTCAAAAGTATATCTTTCCCGTTCCAGTAACCACTGACGTTTAAATCCATATCTCGAATATAAGGTGTTTTGTTTTTTATTCCAATGCTTACCCGGTGCAGTAAAAAGGAGGCACCTTACTCTGTCGGACGCCTTATTTCCCTTATATACCATGAGATTCCTCATTTTATATATCGTTTCCTTCGGAATCGGCGCTAACGCCTTATAAAGCATACGAACTGCCGGATTTTTTTCCGTATTTTTGCCAACCTTTGCCCATAGCATTTTTCTCAGAACAAAACAATACCCATCCTGCAAAATTCGAAACGGCAAAAACCACGGCACATTATCCAGCGGAAAAATATCAATAAACACGCCATTCTTATAGGGAATGTGTTCCTGCCCGCACCGGACATATGTTGTATTGAGGTTTCTTAGCTTTGCATATCCCCACAGGTAAAATTTATCTGAAGTCTCATCCTGAAGGAAATATTTTTCCTGCAGCTCTGTTTCACAGGCTCTGACAAACTTCCTGTAATCCCGGCGCAGCATAAGGATATCCACATCATCATCCCACGGAATAAAGCCCTGATGGCGCACTGCCCCAAGCATTGTGCCATATCCCAAGACATATTTTATTTTGTGTTTCCCACAAATCCTGTCAACTTCCCTTAACATCTCAAGCTGAATCTTTTTAATCCGTCCCCGTTCCTGTTCAGTAATCTTTATCTCTTCCATTCCATTTCTTACCCTCATAATTGTTCCATATACTTTAAATAATCCAGCCTGGTATTACAATTTTCCCAGTTTTCCAAGGCAATCATTTCTCTTTCCGTCTCTTTTATTTCTGAAAAATATGCTTCAATAAACCGTAAATTTGTCCCTTCCCATGCTTCTTCCGGCAATTCCTGCATTAATTGCTTCACTCTGCCTGTATCTGCAAACTTCCAAATCTGCCCGGAATTATAAATTTTTAAGAACGGCTCTTTTATTTCAACCGCGCCGTGATTCGTACTGAAAATATATTTTAATGCGTTTTCCTGATTCACATACGCAATCACTGCTTTCCTGCTGTCTATCGGTTGAGCATTATAGGTCGCTGCACTGTGCCGGGAAGCTTTAACCTGTTGAAAGGATACCTCATCAAAAAATAAATCCCCCTCAATCAGGATAATTTCCCCGCAATCCGGCTCTTTCAGGCAGGCTTCCAGCCCTAATTTCAGAGTATAGCCTGTTCCAAATTCCTTAAAATACGGGTTGTAAACCACCTGTATCAAAAACGGAAATTCTTCCCTGTACCGCCGCACATACTGCTCTAAATCTTCATACCGATATCCCCCTACCAGCACGACCTTGTCCATTCCCCTGCACTTTTTTAAAATAGAGTACAGCAGTGTCTTTCGTTCATCAGATACCGTATAAATTCCCTTTAAAACTTCATTCTTTTCATTTTCATTGAAACGGCTCGATGTGCCCGCTACTGCTACAATCGCTGTTTTCATTTCCCTTCCACCTGTCTTCTGTAATCCACACACATCCTGATTCCCTGCTCTAATGTGATAGTCGGCTCCCAGCCGGTCCGTTCTTTTAACTTCCGGGCAGACAAAACACGTCTTTCGGGGTCAGATTCCCGATACCCTTCAAAGATTATCTCCGGCTTTTGAATGCCGATTACTTTTCCGCACAGCTCTACCAGTTCTATCATAGAGACTTCCTGCTCCGTGGCAACATTATAAACCGTCCCGTCCAACGCCTTTTCCGTATCGGCAGCCGCCAATACTGCTGCGCAGCTGTCAATATTATGTAAAAATGTCCGTTTGTTGACTTTGGAATTTTCCAATAACGTCACCTTCCCGTCCTTCATCAGGCTGGCAATCACATGAGGAATCACATGTTTGGGCAGAAGCTCATTTTTACTGTAAACATTTGCAAAACGAAGAGAACATCCCTTTATCTGTCCTTTATCCACCGCATCCTTCATAAAAAACTCTGTCATCAATTTACCCGCTGCATAGCTGGTTCTCTGACTGTGTTCTGCAGTAGCCAGCAGCAGAAAATCATCCTCCTTTACCCCTCCTGCCTTCCATGATGCCATAGAATACACCTCGGAGGTGGAGCAGTTCATATAAATATCCGCCCCCACCCGCACTGCCTGTTCTAAAAACTTTTTCATTCCCAGGACATTTGTTTCAAAGGTTCTGTCCACATGATAAAAATGCTCTGTATGTACTACTGCAGCACAGTTAATATAAATCACTTTTTCATATTTTCCCCGCAGTTTGAGCACCTTTTCCTCTAACTCTTTCATCTGCGCATCATCATTCACATCTCCCTCAAAAAAAGTTAAATTTTCCGAGGTCAAAACATCTTCAAGGGTTTCTATGGAAGAGGCAAAAAAATTGTCAAACCCAATTACATCATCCCCGCGTTTCACAACCTGACGTGCCAGTTCATTTCCTGTCATTCCTGTCATTCCGCTTATCACGTATAATTTCTTCATGTATCTTCCACCTCATAATCATCCGGTTTTTATTCCATCGGTACTAATGACAAAATTTCTTTAATCGACATACAATCCAAACTTGCTTCGTAACATCTCTCATTTTCCAAAACAGATGTTACCACTTTTTTCATTGCTGGAAAGGCGGCGCGCAGCATATGATTTGCATAAATGACGATGTTTATTTTATGCGCTTTAAATTCCTCTTCCCTCACTTTATTGAAGGTGGTGGGAACAACCACAAGCGCTGTGTCCCGATCCGTTTCCCGGAAGCGGTCTGCAAACTCAAATATTTCTTCTGCCGTTTCCGCTCTGGAATGAATCATAATACCATCCGCTCCTGCTGCAACATATGCTCTGGCGCGCTCTAAGGCGTCTTCTACGCCCTTATCTAAAATCAGGCTTTCCACTCTCGCTATCAACATAAAAGCGCTTGAATTTAACGCTTTTTTTCCTTCCCGGATTTTCTCGCAAAAATGTTCTATGCTGTCCTGATGCTGCTCCACATCATTTCCTAATAAAGAATTTCTCTTTAACCCAATCTTATCCTCAATAATAACCGCCGAAACTCCGATTCGTTCCAAGGTCTTAATGTTATATACGAAATGCTCTATCAGGCCTCCGGTATCCGCATCAAAGATAATGGGCTTTGTCGTTACCTCCATAATGTCATTGACAGAATTCATCCTTGAGGTTAAATCCACCAGCTCAATATCCGGCTTCCCCTTTGCAGTGGAGTCACAAAGACTTGAGAGCCAGACACCGTCAAACTGGCGTCTTTCCCCCTCTTTTTCAACTATCGTCTTTTCTACTAATAAAGCGCTTAAGCCATCATAAGCAACCATAATCCTTACAATGTCCCCGGAGCATATTTTCTGACGCAGCATCTGCCTGCGCACTTCCGGAAGCCCTCTGCTTTCACTCATGACATTTTCAAACAGATTAAGATTAGAGCTCTTATAATACTACCAGCTCGCCTCCCCACTCTGCAAGCACCTCTATGACCCGCTCCCTCACCTTTTTCTGATATCCTGTTTTCCAGTTGTCGCCGTGAATCACGATATCCGGTTTCAGTTCCCTGATATTTTCATCATAGAAAATATCATTCTGTACCACGACATGAGAAACGCCCTTTATGTTTTGGATAATCTTCATACGTTCCTCTAACGGCAGTATGGGATATTTCTCATACATAGCCACATATTTATCGCACAGCACGCCTACTGTTACTTCCCCTAACTCCGCCGCTGTCTGTATCACATTAATATGCCCTGTTTGAAGAATGTCTGTTGACATACACATATATACTTTTTTCATTTCGCTGTTTGTACCTTCCTTTATCCTATATTCCTGTCTTTAGTCTCTCACTGTAAAACGCATCCACCTCTTTCGAAAAAAATGCCGTCTCATGTTCTATTTCATACGGAACCGACTTCATCTGTATCGTCATTGTCTCTAGCTCCAGCACCGCATACTGCGCATTGGGGTTATGATTTCTCGGCTGACCGACAGAACCGGGATTAAGAAACACTGTTTTCTTTTTATTACGGTATTCCGGGCACTCACAAGGATAAAAATGTTCGAAAAAATGAGGAACATGCGAATGTCCGGAAAAAACAATATCATATTTCGCATACTCCTCTCCTGCTTCTGCATGAGAAATGCTTTTCCAATAGGGGTCTGCTAAAGAACCGTGCACTGCGAGACATTTTTTGCCATATAATTCAAACTCTTTTTTCCCTTCTCTTTCCATACTATCCGCTAAATATTGCAAAGTCTGCCTTGACAGATTATTTCTGGTATATGCCAGGCACCTTTTTCCTCTCTCACTGGAAAATCTGCTGTCATCACCATCTATCACCGCTTTTTCATGATTGCCCCAGATGTTTACGATTGGCTGTCGGGGCAAATTTCGGATTATTTGAACAACTTCATTAGAATGCGGACCATAATCTACTAAATCCCCCAACAGCACGGTACTGGCGAACATTTCTATTTTTTCTATCTCTAAGATTTTCTTTAATGCCGATAAGTTTCCGTGAATATCGGATAGCAGTAAAATTTTTCCCATAGCCCTCTCGTTCATTCTCATTTCACTCATTTCCATACACTAATTCATTTCGCAAAAATTTTTTCAATGTCAAAATATGTTCAAACTCCGAGTTTATAATACATTTATACATAATATTCCCCTAGCAGCATACCATTTCGCCAATAATTTGCGTCAATTTTTCTGCGCCATTCCTATTTAAATGCTCAAAATCGCAGAAGTCTTTTTCTGAAAACCTTTTATCATCAGCTAAATCTATAAATTTTACATTCTCATATTGTTCAAGCATCGTAACAATTTTTCCATAATAAAATTCTTTCAATTCTTTATGATATGCCTTATATAAATATTCCGTCATGGGCGGTACAAAAACAATCACTTTTTTCTCTAATGTTTTCATCTTATTTAAAAAGCTTTCCAAATATCTTTTTACTTCATTATATCCCTCCTTCGTACAAATACGTTCATTATGTTCTGCCGTAATTTTTGCCGAAGCCATTTTTTCTTCCTCAGAGGTCAAAGAAAGAAAATCAAACTTTAAGCCACCAAAGGGATTCTGCGGGTTTAACTCATTAAAATATTCCATATATTTTAATCTATTCCTCAGTACGCGCTCTCGATCTGCACACATCTCATACAAATCCAACACAGAATCGTAAATTTTTAATACTTCTCCCTCGCAATAACCACTTTTCGATTTAATAATTTCCTTAAAATTTCTTGCATTGCCTAAGATAGGAACATTTATTCTTGATACAACCTGTTTATGTAATTCAATATCATCATTAGACATGTCATAACAACTCTGATAATAAGTCATCGGTAATATCACATTTTTTACTTTCGGATTAATATCAAGCGCATGCTCTGCCATTAGTATAGAATACGGGGTATCCTCCCCTGTCACCGACAAATTTACTGTAGGACAAGGCATCCCCTTTTCCAGTATCCCGTACTGAGTATAACTAAGTCCACTGACAACACTTACAATTTCTTCTGTCTTTAATCTTTCTAATTTACTTTCTACAAACAGCCTGTTATAGTCAAAACCGTCCATCGGATATTTTTCATTCAATGCTTCCTCTATATCACTTTGTGTCAGCATAATATCCGCCTCCACATCCGTCGGATACATTCCCACTTTTATACAATTACGAAGTTCTTTTTCTTCCTTATTTATGCCATACAAAACATTTTCACTTACTGAAAATTTATAGTCAGTTGTTAATACATCCAAAAAATTTTTATAACATTTCATAAATATGTCGTATGAATTTTTTGTACCATCATCACTAAAAGCTTGTAGTGCTTCCACTAATTTCATCGTTTCTCCAAAATCACATAAATCCATCGCATGCTCATCTATAATGTGGCATATTTTCTCCAATACCTCGCCTTTATTCGCTGCTGTTGCACTGCAATCCAACAATATCTCATATCCTTTCAGTACCTCTAAATATACTTCTTTCTTTAAAATCTGAGTTGCAGTCAGAACCTTTTGCGTTGTTGCACAACTAATTCCATCACAATAATCACATGTACTAATATACAATAATTTATAGAATGCTTTCAAACTTTCTTCTAAATTTTCTGTATTGCGCACATCAATATATTCATTTGATTGCGGGTTAGGATATTCCGAAAGTTCATTCGCCGATAGTTGTCTTGAACAATAAAAAATTCTTCCATCACTATTTAGTGTCACGCACCATCTCATAGAGCATGAGGAAAAAACACGTTTCAACTCTTCCGATGTTCTTCCCCTTTTATGTTCGTCTCCCATACTAAACCATTCCATATGTTCTAAATCTTCTATTTCTATTGCATTATCTCTGTAACTTTTTACTACGTTTCCCCTATTGGGTGCCACATATTCCGGATAACCACTTACCCTGACTAACACCCTATTCTTCCTCAAACAATGCAATATCTCTTCTTCCGGAATTATCGTCCCATTTGTAGTAATTATAATTTCCCCGATTTTAGGCTCATTCCTGCAAAAATCAAGAACTTCTTTCAAATCCGGATAAAGTAATGTTTCTCCGCCAATTACTAAAACTTCTTCTATAAATTCTACAACTTCAAGTATTTTCGTTAAATCACTTTTAATATCTTCTATCCTATAATGCTTTCTTTTTCTCTTTGGGATTAAATCTGCACAACTTCTGCAATTAAGATTGCAGTATGTCGTTACTAAAATTCCTAAATGCGGTATTCTTATTCCTTCGTTCATCTATTTTCTCCTTTTATTATAGCATAAACTTGCAGTTTATCTTGCTATATTTCAAATCTTATCTTTTTTAAAAAAATATAAGAAAAATGTTTTTCCAAACACTTTTCTTATATACTCAGTTTTCCTCCATCGAGACAGTTCTTACTGTATGCTTCCTTCTCTTTTTCCATTTCCAATAATCATTTTTTCGCCACATTTTCAATTTCATTTATCGTCTTTTCAAATATAGAATTAATCATATGCCAGCTCCCATATTCCTCTTTATTGTTTGCTAAATTCCAATTTACAACTTCTCCACCATGTTCTGTTGCCGTCCCCCATGATAAGAAGTGAAATTCCCTTTCCAAATATTTTTCTGCCATCTTGTAATAAACAAAAGCCATCGGATTCCATTTTGAATATTCCGGGTCTGCCGCCAAGTACTGGGTATGTGCACACTGATTTTTTTCAAAAACAAACACCATCGTCCCCGCCAGCATTTTTCCATCGCAAAATACACCATAAAATTCGATACAAGAACCAAGTCTCGCTTTCAAATCCATCAGTTCCCCAACAGTATGTACCGGTACCGTACCATACTTTAATAGATTCTTGCATATTATCTGATGAAACCGACAAATCTCCCCTTCTGTCTGTAACTCTCTCAATTCCAAGCCCTCTTCTAAGCATTTGCGCACATTCCGCCTTTTCATTTTAGAAAAATTATTCAAAATTTCTCTGTCATATTTGCTGTAATCAATATATAAATTCAACTCCTTTTTCTCATGGTAGCCACTATACCCTAAAAAAAACTTTATTACTTCCTGAGGGTATTCGCACAATAAGTCCATCGTCATTTTCAGGATGCACTTCTGAACCCCCTGCTCTTTTAAATGCTGCTCAAATACCTCATAAAGCTCTCTAATCCTATCAATTCGAAGCAATTCCTTTCTTACGAGTAATCCACCATAGGTACTTCCAGGATGTGAGCAAAAAACTTTTTTCCCATCCTGATACATCACCGCTGCCGGACAAACTGCTATCAGTTTCTCTTTCTCAAAAAACATTAGTGACGCATCCTCGAATTTATTTTTCTCATGATAATTCAAAAATTTCCACTCCTGTAAAAAACAACCATTTGCCGCCTCATTTTCTACAAAATCATCCCATTTTTGTTCATATTTCATATCATATTTTTCAATTCTAAACTCCATGCCCCTTTTCTCACTTCCCTAATCTGTTTCCTATCTTAAAATACCCCTCTGGCACATTCTCTCCATTTTCATTTATTATCTCAGACAATGCAACGATATTATCCTGGGTTTTCACCCATATTACTGCCCCTTCGGAATTAACCACCTTTCCTGGTATTCCAATATAATCCTCCACCTGCATATCCATTCCAGCAACAACTTTTCCCACATAATACTTTTGCCCTCTATGGATAAAATATACCCCTGTTCCGTGCGGTTTTGCCATACATCTGTACAGGTTAAAAATATATTCTGATGTTTTATCAAAATCTTTCAAATCCCCCATCCCTGCATAAAAACGACTGCAATACCTCCCCCGTTCTTCCTGCCTGACAGGATGAATCTGTTTTTCATATATTCCAACCAGAATGTCACAGATACGCCCTAACATATCCCCGAAAATTGTATCGTATAAATCTGCGTAAGTCTCATTTCTTGAAATAGGAAATCTGCCAACATAAAAAATATCACCATTATCTAATTTATCATCCATCCGGTGAATCGTATATCCAACTTGACTTTCTCCATTCATAATCGCCCAGGGATTTGCCGAGAACCCCCTATATTTAGGTAAAATTCCCGCATGGCAATTTATAAAAACGTATTTTTCCACTAACTCCCTTAATATAGCTTTTCTATATTCACAGGTAAAAATCACGTCAATCCCTTGAAGGTTTTCCTCTTCAAACGCTAATATCCTGCCCCCCATTCCCTCAATCTGTTCCTTATATCTTTCGTTTGTCTCCGAATCTACAGAAGCATCAAAAATAACACCCGATAATTCTATACGTGAATCCTCCTGCAGTCTTTTAAAAACTTCAAACGCAATATCTCCTGTTCCCAGCAATATCACTTTCATCCTTTATTTTCCTCCTGCCCATTAAAAACAATTCACGCAATCGACAACTTTTTGGATTTGCTCTTCTGTCATTCCCGGATACAATGGCAAGCTGACCTCCTGCATACAAAGTCTTTTCGTCACGGGATAATTTACTGCCTGTCCCCTATACTGCCTGTATGCTTCCTGCTCCATAATCGGCTTTGGATAATGTATATTGACAGCTATTCCCTGTTCTCTTAAATACTCTACAAGCTTCTCCCTGTTCTCCGCTAAAACAGGATAGATATGAAATACATGCTGTCTGATATTATCCGGCATTTCAGGAAGTCTTACTTTTTTATTGCATATGTTCGAGTTATATATTTGGGCAATCCTCCTGCGCTCCTCATTCCATCCATCTAAATACTTTAATTTCACTGACAAAAATGCCGCCTGATATTCATCCAGTCTTGAATTACACCCCTGGTATACGTGATTATATTTTTCATAAGATCCATAATTTCCATATGCTCTTACTTTCTCTGCAATCTCCCTGTCATTCGTCACAACTGCACCCGCATCTCCCAATGCCCCCAGATTTTTCCCGGGATAAAAGCTAAACGCCGCAGCATCTCCAAGACTTCCTGTTTTCTTTCCAGCAATCTCCGCACCATGTGCCTGAGCTGCATCTTCAATAATCTTCAACGAATATCTGTCTGCTATTCTGCGCACCGCCCTGATATCCACTGCTCTCCCATACAGATGGACTGCGATAATTGCCCTTGTCCTATCCGTAATTTTCTCTTCAATTTTATCTATATTGATATTATATGTTTCCATATCTGCGTCTACAAAAACAGGCGTTGCTCCAACATACGTAATAGCAAGAACTGTTGCTATAAATGTATTCGCCGGTACAATCACTTCATCTCCCTCTCCAATCCCATACGCCAGCAAAATTAAGCGAATTGCATCCAATCCATTTCCCGTACCAACACATTCCTTTGCACCGCAATATGCTGCAAATTCCTGTTCAAACTTCCTATCTGCCTCACCCCCGATAAACCATTGCCGTTTTGTTACCTCGCAGTATGCAGCATCCAGTTCATCCTGTATTTTGTTATGTATTTTCCCCAAATCCAAATAAGGCACTTTCATCTTATTCACCCTCGTTCACCATATTTAAAAATGTATCATAATCACGAATATAATCTTCTTCCCTATATACCTCGGAAGCCAACACCATCAGTACTGCATCTGGAGAAAAATCATACATCTCACGCCACATATTATTTGATACATACAGACCTTCATATGGTTTTTCCAAGGACACAATTTTCTTTTCTTTTCCATTATCCAGCAATATCTTACAACTACCATGAATACATATTAATATCTGCTTTAAGGAACGATGTGCATGAAAACCACGCCTCACCCCTTCTTTCGTTTCGTACATATAATACACACGCTTAATTTCAAAGGGAATATCATTAAACTCTTCCAACGCAACAAGCATCCCTCTGTCATCTCCGTGCTGTTGGAATGCATATTTCACAATTTGCATACTAATTCTCCTTTATTATTTTCTTCTAACAATTTTAGCTGTTTCTCTATAATCTGTCTTTGACGTTCCACTACCGTCTCATACTGATGTATTACCTCATGCGCATTTAATAATTGATAATAATTTCCATCATCATAAGAAAATGTTTTTGCATTTAATATATAAAAATCTTTCAACTTAAATTGGTATTTTTCTTCAAGTACTCTCCGGGTATCCTCCTCATCATATAATTCAAAAAACATTTCAATACAATGTAAATCTCCTAAATCCTGCATAATAAATGCTCTCTCACATTTTAGCTCCGATTCTTTTTCTGCCTTTTTGTCCCTAAAATGTTCTTTTAAATAAAATCTAAATTTCTCATCCGGTAGTTTCCGAATATAATCTGCCACAATATACGTTCCTTCATGTCGCAAACGATTCCTGGTAGTCTCACTAAATGTGCTCAAGTTTGTACTAACATTTGAAAATTTCCGATATAGTGTAAGTCTCTCCTGCAGTATATATACTGGATAATCTCTTAGCAACTCAAGCCATAATGCCATATCCTGAAGCTGCACAATTCCATAATGATATATGTTTTCTCCTGCAATACATTTCCGCCTTATCAAAACACTTGGCGCACAAAAAATATTTTGTTCAAATAAAAGTTTATTAATCCACCCTTTCCGAGAACAATTTCGTTGGTCAAAAATACCATACAGAATTGCCTCTTTTTCGTTACATATTTTCCCTTCGTCATTGATAATATCAACCAAAGTAAAACAAGCTGCATATTTCGGATACATTTCCATAAAACAAACCTGCTTCTCAATTTTATCCAATTTCCATATGTCATCATGTCCGATTACCGCAACATATTTTCCTCTTGCAGTCTGATATGCCAGATTAATCGCCTTACATACATTAGAATTTTCTTTTGTGCACAATGTTACTATTCGTTTATCATTCTGTGCAAACTTATCTATAATCTGCTGACTTCCGTCTGTCGAGCAATCATTCACGACAACAATCTGCAAATTTTTATAACTCTGATGAATAATACTGTCTAAGGTATCTTCGACAAACTTTTCTCCATTATACACGCTTAAAAGCACACTTACCAACGGCTGACGCTCTTCCCTATTTATATACTGTAATATACCTTCCTGCCATTCCTGGCAAAGTTCTAAAAATTTTTCTGCATTTTCCAAGTTTTCTATTGCCGCAAAATATGCCATATATAATGCTTCATTTACCTTCCCAATATGTGTTCTTTCAGAAACACTCTCCATTGTTTCGAGCAATATATCAAGCATCTGCAGATATATGTTATTTTCTATTCCTTCTGCCTTTTTCAGTCTTATAATAAGGCTTTCTATATTCTTGCATACAAGCAGCGCCTCCTCGCACGCTTCCTCATTCGGTACTACAAATTCCATATCTTCAACCCGTACGTCATCATATCTTCCACATCTCTGCTGTAATTTTCTTTTCACCCCACATATCACTTTTCTTACATTGGTTACCGCATGCTCTGCAATCAGCTTTTCTGCCTCTAACCCAGCAGGCTCTCTTTCTGCAAGCACATCTAAAATCCACTCCAGTTCCTTTGTCGGTTTATTGTGCTCTAAACGCTTTAACAAAAATTTACATAAACTATATTTTTCTAATAATTTCTCAACAGATAATTCCCTTGTACAAAAACCATTCTGAATATTTTTATTCATTTCCATCTGCATTATCTGCGTTATGACGTACAAATTACATAATTTGCTGTTATATGGATAGAACTGCATTGCTGTATTCAGAAGTGTTATCGTTTTACCCAAATCTCTTTTTTCCATTGCCTCTTCAATAAGCGGCAATATTTTTTCAATTTCTTTATTTTTAATACTTCCATCTTCAATCTCTGCATTGGGTATATAAAAGTACCCGAATCCCCCATACTCCTCGCAAAACTTTTTCCTGTAAACATCATATCTTCCCATTTTGCTGTGACCACATACATGATTGCACCACGGTTTGTCCTGATGCGGCACTCCTATCTTATATCCTGCCTTTTTAAACTCCATGCTCTGTGATACATCATAAAAATCAAATCCATCAAAAATATCCTCTCTCCATTCCACATCATATTGTGTTATCATAATCATCCCATCTATTGCTATAGTTTCAGATATCTTTTCCGGATTAGCCTTCTCTATAACACCCACTGTCATAGTATCATCTGCATAAACCGCACCAGTATCCCATTTAAGCCAGTAATTTGCATCCGAAACCATTGCAGTGCTTCCCATCACTCCTAACATTCCATATTCCGTATTCTCTTCAAATATATTAATAATATCCTGTATAAAATCTTCATTCAAAATAAACACATCCTGATGAAGATAAACCTTATATTTCGCATCCGATTCGTGCATAGCTGCATTATATCCTGCCGCCATACTTTCCGCTTCCGTAATTCCAATAATTTCTGTCTCTACTCCTTCCGGCACCTTCAGCCAGGAAATGTAATCCATACATTCTCTCATATATAATTCATTATTGTAACAAATAATAAATGCCACTTTAACCATACTTTTTTCTCCATTCAATCATTTAATAACCGCTGTAACCTCATACTGAACCGCACAAAACATGAATCTCTCCACATCACCGGAAATTTCCATCAGCCTGTCCACAAAAGCCTCATCTTCCGGCAGCATCTCACCTACTCTGATTCCCACCGTTTCCATGACATATCCTTCCTGCGTGAACATACGTATAATTTCCTTGAATGTAAAAAAATGTATATGTGTTCTATCAAGCAGCCCTCTATCGCTATATGTAAAATTACCATTCAGCAATCCCCTCATAACAGAATAATGCATAAGGTTAGGAATGCAGGCTGCTATCCCTCCATCATCCTTCAATAGCAATTTACAATATTTTATTACTGCCGCCGGATTTTTCAAATGCTCCAATACATCTCCAAATAAAATATAATCAAATTTTATATCTCCAAAATCCAGATTTCTTTCTTCAATGTCTCCCGTCTTAACCTCTGCAATATGACCTGCGATTTTGGCAGCCTGCTCATTTATCTCCACTCCATAAAGCTTTGCATTTGGATAACAATTTCTTATTTCTAACAAATTGGCGCCGCAGTCACAGCCAATTTCCAATATATTTATTTCCTGGTTCTTATCAGCTTTGATTAATTCAACCAGTGACGCATTCGGTTTGGTATTAAAATAATTCATCCCCCATTTTTCTTTCAAAATCTCCCTCTGCTCTGTCACATCGCAATCCTGTAAATATACCTCTGCTGCTTTCGCCGGACAAAAAGAATATGCTTTGCCGCATTCCATAAATTTATATCCTAAGCATAGTCCCCGAAACAGAAAATCCTTCATGGCAATATTGGATGAAAGTAATCGTTCATCAAACTTTCCTATTTTCTTATAGGCAGAATATTTCATCAAAACTATCCCTTCTGCCAATTCCATTTTATTCTTATCTGCTCTTTCTTCACTAAAAAATGAGGAAATCTCTGTCTCCTCTACAACTACTGCCGGCGAAACTGCTGCGATTTCCTCTTTTGAGTAAAGCAGATTTTCCATTTCTTTCAGCATTCCTGCCTGCAGCTGATAATCCGGCGTATAACAAAAAATATCCTCTCCCTCTGTAAACTCTGCAATGGCTGTATTCATTATCTTTGCGTAAGTTTCCATTCCCTCATCACAAATCAGATAACTATATATCGTTTGACTGCCGAGCCACGCCGCCAGCCCATCTTCTGAAGCGTTATCTACGATGATAATATCATTTGCAGACAGTCCCATTACTTCCTGCAGCTCTATAAGCCGCTGCTGCACTAGCCGAAACTGATTATGTGCTGTCAAAATTACCCTCATGCCATCTTTTCCCTTCTCATCCCTGCAAAAAAACTGCCGCATCATCCTAAGACAACGCAGCAGCCCAAAATACTTCCCACTATGATGCCTCCATGCATACAAAAACTCCTATATTATTATATCGACATTTTTTCCGAAAACATAATCCATTCCCAAAACATTCTTCATCCGTTCCATTATTTCCAGATACGCCTCATCAAACAGCTCATACAGCCGGCTTTCTTCTCTTGTCTTGCTCCAGGGTTTCGTATTTCCCAGATAATGAATAATTTTGGCATTGTCAAAAATCTGTCTCGTTACATTTTGATATGTCTGTGCCATGCTTTCCGGATTTTTCGTCAGTTCCCGCATTCTATTGTAATCTGCAAATTCCAGCGCTCCTTCTGCAAGCCGGTCTTTATTCAGGTAGCACCATACCGGAGGACAGTTATACTCATCCCAGCCCACATAAATAAGATTATCATAATACATCTCATTCATTACATCCTGGTCATTATACTCATACCGCTCATAATTCTGATAAATATTCTTTAGCATCTGCTCTGCCGCATTTGTCTCTCTTAAAAATTTCAGATTGTACAGCATAACTCCCGCATTGAAATAGGAATATTTCTCCGGTATGGAAAGCCTTTTTTTATTTGCTTCATGAAAGCCATTGATAATGCCATAAATATCCTCACACACTGCAAAAGGCGCATTTCCAAGCTCTGTCTCATACAAGCCCTTTAAAGAACCTTTAATAATCATATCCACATCCAAATACAAAATCCGCTCCATGTGCTCCGGCAAAAGCTCAATCCCAAGGATTCGGTAATAAGTCTCCACATTAATCCCATTCCGTGACTTTACTTTCGTTTTAAATGTGCCGCCTACATACAGCGGATACAGCCTTTTTGCGGCAAATGCTTCCACAAATGCTGTCAATTTTACGAGTTCTGTTTCCGTTATATCCTCGTACGGCAAATAAATGTCTATTTCCTCCTGCGGATGGTTCAAAAACAGAGAATATAACATCATGTATGTCGGCTTTAAATAGGCAGAGTTGGTAACAATCATCAAATTCATTTTCTTTTTCTCCTGCAGTGCATTCACATAGTTCCCATGTAATCATTAATTGTGCGAAACGTTGTCGTACAAGGACAGTCTGATAAATTGACCGAAAACGACCGGCAGAAATCACTTAGGAATATTTTTTCCCGCCCCTCGGTTATGTAATAATTCATTCTGTTTTCGGCTCTGGGTAAATTGGCTTACAAGCTGTAAGCCAATTTACTCGGACAGCTCATTTTCAATTTCTTCAATCGTTGGCAGGCTGCTCTTAAATTCCTCCCGAAGAACTTTGGTCAGTTCATATTGTGCAATCCCTATCGGCTGTGACATATCATCAAGGGCATATTCCGCAACAACATCGTCTTTATCTTTACAGATAAGTATGCCGATTGTCTGATTATCCTGCTCGGTTTTTATATTTTTATTTACTGCGGTCACATAGAAATTTAGCTTGCCTGCAAATTCTGGCTTGAATTTTTCCGTCTTTAGTTCAACCACAACATAGCAATGAAGCCGCACATGGTAGAATAATAAGTCCATATAAAAATCAGTTTCCCCAACTTTTATATGTACCTGCCTGCCAAGATACGAAAATCCTGTTCCCAATTCCAAAAGAAATTGCGTAATCTGGTTTACAAGTGCGTCCTCTAATTCTTTTTCGTCATACTTTTCCCGCAAAGTCAGAAAGTCAAAATTATAGGGGTCTTTTAAGGTCTGCTCCGCCAAATCAGACTGCGGCTCTGGGAGCTTTAACTGAAAATTATTAACCGCTTTTCCCTGCCGTTCATACAATCCGCTGTCAATTTGATGTTCTAAAACTGTTCTGCTCCATCCATTATCCAATGTTTTCTGGATGTAAAATATCGCTTCGTGGATGCTCTTGCACTTATACATAATCCGTTGATTATGCCCCCACGGTACGCTTTTTACCATTTTTTCTATCAGTTCCATTTGGCTTGCAACCTGTAAGCCATTTTCATTTGAATTGTAAAATTTGTACCAGTATCGGATGCTTTTTAGGTTTTGAACAGAAAAGCCCGACATATTCGGAAAGGCTTTTTTCAAATCTTTGCTCATTGTTGACAAAAAACCATCGCCCCATTTGGAAGTCGCCTGTTTTTCCACAATGTCTTTTCCTATATTCCAATATAAGTCAAGCACTACATCATTTACTTTGACAGACGCTTTTATCTGGCTGCTCTTTATTCTTTTCTTAATATCTTCAATCCACTCTATATATTCCTCTGTCACAATAAAGCCGACCTCGTTCTTTGCCATAAATGTTCCTCCTGATAGTATTTCCTGTTTCATGGCTTATATCCGCCAGACGCAATTTATTTTAACACAAAGCTGTAAATTTTTCTACTAACTGAGCTGTCACAGCGGTGAGGAATAAAATATTTTATTCCTCACCGCTGATGCTTCATTTTTAATTTCCACTTTATCCAAACCTGTGTTATAATCAAACTATTATCCGAATAGAACAACCGGAGGTTTCCATGATATTTCCAGATTCTTACTTCCACGCAGAGTACCGCATGGACTTTTACATTCCCGAAATGATGAAACATGCCTGGGCAGCCAAACTTGAACTGCTTTCTGTCATTACCTCCATATGCAAACGGCACCATATCGAGTACTTTGCCTGCGGCGGGACTCTGCTTGGCGCCATAAGGCATCAGGGTTTTATCCCCTGGGATGACGATATTGATATCGCACTGAAAAGACCCGACTACAATCGGCTTATCCGACTGCTGCCCACGGAACTGCCCCACGGCTTTGCCCTTGGCGGCATGTATGCTGACCGCCCTCGGAACTTTATGCCAAGTGAACAGACTGTTGTTATCACAGATGCTCTCCAATGGGATTTAGCAGAATTTTATCAGTATTTCCACGGTTTTCCATATCGTCAAATTGGAATTGACCTCTTTCCTTTTGACTATATACCGGAAGATTCGCAACTTGTCCACATACAATCCGTCCTGATACAAAACATCATTGTACTTGTCCGTGATTGGAACAGCTTAAAAGCAGCCTCTCTGCTGGAGGATAAAATCTCAGAAATCGAGCAGCTATGCAATGTGTCTCTCACCAGAGACAATGACCTTTCTCTGCAAAAGCAGCTGCTTCGTCTTTCCGATTCCCTGTGTTCCCTGTATTCCGAAAACGAATGCAGCCTGCTTGATAATTATCCTGCCATGATTGCCAGGAACACCTCCATTTTGAAAAAGGAATGGTACCATCACATTATCGAAGTACCCTTTGAGAACACTACGATTGCTGTCCCGGAGAATTATCATGAGGTTTTAAGCGTATGCTTCGGCAGCGATTATATGACACCCAGACAAATTTCCTCAACACACCACTATCCTTTCTATGCGTCGCAGGAGAAAGCCTTTCAGGAATGTCTTTTAGAAAAAGGATATACCGGAACCATTGATGATTACTGCAAAAAATATCTTGCCTCAAAATAACCAGCGCGGAAGGAGTAAATTGCAATGCGGATTCTATACTATTCATGGGAAGAAAATAACAAAATTGATATGTTAGAGGCTTTATCTCTCGCCGGGCACGAGGTTTCTCTCATCACTGCCCCTGTAAACAGCTATTTAGAGCAGCCGGAACTAGAAGCTGTTATCCGGAATACGGCGCTGGAAAGCCGCTATGATATTATTTTCAGTTTCAACTATCTTCCGTTTGTCTCTAACGCTGCCGCCGATGCGAAAACTCCCTATGTTTCATGGATATATGACTGTCCTCACTGGACCTTATTTTCGCCCACGCTCACAAGCCCTTATAACTACCTTTTTCTTTTTGACCGCAGGCTTGCAGAGCAGGTTCGTTCCAATGGGGCTGTCCACGCATATCATCTGCCGCTGGCTGTAAATACCGGACGGCTGCAGACTTTATTAAAACAGCCCTCCGATTATAATGACGACATTTCTTTTGTGGGTACTTTGTATGAAAATAACCCCTTTCGGCAGATTCAGTATCTTCCAGAAGAATTACACGGATATATCGACGGGCTTCTTACCGCTCAAAAACAAATCTGGGGGCAGGATTTATTAGCCGAGCTTGTAACTTCGGAATTTGCCAAAGGTCTCGGAAGCTACATCAAATGCCAGAATACTCCCCTCTGCCCAATTCCGGAAACGTCATTTTTCCTGAATATGCTGCAGACAGAACTTACCTGCCGTGAACGCACGGAATATCTCAATACTCTTGCCGAGGCATTTTCCGTGTCCTTATACTCCGCCTCAGACAAAAGCCTCTGTCCCAATGTTTCCTATAAAGGCACGGTGCATTATACGACAGAGATGCCTTTTGTGTTCGCCTGCTCGAAAATTAACCTGAATTTTTCCCTGCGCTCCATTACTTCGGGCATTCCTCTGCGTGCATTAGATATTATGGGCTGCGGCGGTTTTCTTCTGTCTAATTACCAGCCGGAGTTAGACGAGTATTTTATAAACGGTTCTGAATATGTTTATTTTGAGAGTAAAGAAGATTTGCTTGCAAAATCCGAATATTACTTAAGCCACCCAAAGGAACGGGCTGAAATTGCCGCCAACGGACTTTCCCGTATTACGAGCGACTTTTCCTATGAGCATCAGCTTAAGCAAATGTTCTCATTTTTATAATGCGAGGTACTCTTATGAAAATACTATTTTGTGAATACAACTTGTTTATGCAGCGGGATGTCGAAGAAGCCTTTACCCGAATGGGCATTGATTTTCGATGCGCCTCCTATGTCTTTGAAAATCCTGACTCTGATGATTTTTACTGCTCCCATCTTCGTCATTTTCTTACGGAGGATGCTTATGATGCGGTATTCAGTGTCAACCTTGTTCCTGTGATTGCAGATGTCTGCCATGAAATGGGGATTCCCTATCTTGCCTGGTGCTATGATGCCTGCTGGGCATTTACAAGAGAAGATATTCTCTTTTATCCCACTACATATATTTTTCATTTTGACCGGCGTTCCTGCGAGGACTACAGACAATGCGGCTATCCTCATGTTTTTCACATGCCGCTGGCGGCTAACTGCCATCGCCTTGAGGGTCTTTCTGCCTCTCCTGACAAACAGCAGGAATACCGTTCTGATGTGTGTTTCTTAGGAAACATGTACGAGAAATACCTGACAGAAACCCCCTGGTTCTCCGGGCTTCTTTCTCCTTCCGATTTGGAAAATCTTCTTCACTATGTAGAGGAGCAGACCGGACGCTACGCTCATCACACGCTCTGGGACGATATTACACCTGAATATATTGCAGAAATCAATACAAGGCTGCAGCAGAATAAACCGGTCAGACGTATTCCGCTGATTGCAACCATGTCTTCCATGATAGCAGGACGTCAGCGGCATGAGATGCTTCATTATGTGGCAGAGCATTTTCCTCTCACGCTTTATACCACTTCCCTGACGAACCCTGTGCCCAAAGCCAGCTATAAATGGCGTGCCGGCTATTACAGCCAGATGCCCTTTGTATTTCGTCATGCAGCCGTCAATTTAAACCTAACAATCCCGCCTATTCAGACCGGATTGTCACTCCGGGTTCTTGATATCTTAGGTGCGGGAGGATTTTTGCTCAGTAATACACAGGAAGAGCTGGCTGAGTTTTTCCAAACCGGCACGGAATTAGATACCTACGATACCTTAGAGGAACTGACAGATAAACTTCACTTTTATTTAGCGCATCCTGATACAGCAAAACAAATAGCTGCAAACGGACATGCCGCCGTAAAGGAACGCTTCACCTTTGAGGGTCAGCTCACAAAAATCTTCACGCTTGCAGGTCTTACTCCTTAAAGCAGTGATATTTCAAAATCCGTCTGCAGAAATTCCTCTAACTGCTGCTCTAAATTATCCTGCTGTATTACAGGAAGCTCTTCCGTCTCCTTTTGACGGCATTCCCTGTAATACAGCGGAAATATATCTTTCATCATATAAAGAATATCTAAATATTCTGACGCATTGCAGTCAAAGCCTATCTCCTGCAGACACTGTCTGACTCCCTCTTCTTCCGATAAGTTTTTCTCCCGTTCCATAATCGCTTTCCATCTCCCGGCAATGGTTTTCATGTAATCCGGCAAAGCATTATAATTCCGTTCTAACTGCTCTTTTTCATGTTCCGCATAACATACCGCTCTGGGTTCTGCGGACCACACTCCCTCCTGCAGTCTTTTCACATTCGGAACCCGGCAGTAATAGGTACGGATATGTTCCACATCCTCCGGCACAAGGCAGTAACAGCGGTTGATAAAATTACAGCGCCACACCATAAATACTTCATATTCCCATGGACGGCAAAAGAGCACATGCACAACAGGGATTGCCATATTATTATAGAACGGTTCCTCCTCCGGGCACTGCATTTTAATGCAGGCAAAATCCGCCACGATTAACAAATCCGGCGATATTTCCAAATCTATCCTGTTAAACTGGTAGACAGCGTCCATGATATCTTCCGTCGGCTTCACCATCAGGCTATGGACAATCAATCCCTTTTTTTCTAATATTTCCTTAGAAGATGCCATAAAAGCCAAACCTGCCTGTGATGTATTTTCATCACACAGCAGAACAATCTTATTCACCTGTTTCATGCAGCATTCCTCCGTATTCCTGCAAAAATACATTACGCCATTCAAAATAAGCGGCAAGGTTGATAAAGCCGTCATCATGCAGGCACCATGGATATTCCATATAGGGAACTGCCACCTTATAACCTCTCTTTCGAAATTCCATGGACTGTGAAATATCATAGAAATCCCAGCCTTTAAACAAATCTTCTCTCCATGGAATATCAGTCTGCGTAGCAATCAAAAGCCCGTCCACCGCCTCCACTTCCCCATAAGGCTTAGGCACTGCACCGATAATCGCCGGCCCCGCCTCCTTCACATTACTTGTAAATAGTGCGCCAATCCGCCCCCCTGACCACATGACGCCGTCCGCAGGCAGCGTGGGAGAGCCAACCATTCCTATCATCCCGATTTCGCTATCCTCAAATAACTTTAACAAATCCCTGATAAAATCTTTGTGTACCACGAACACATCCTGGTGAAGATACACCTTATACTTTGCATCGGATTTTTTCATTCCTTCGTTATATCCCGCCGCCATAGAGGGCGCTCCCCAGACAGAGAGCTGTTCTATCTCATATCCTTCCGGCACATTAAGCTGATGGATATAGCGGATACATTCCTCTTCGTACTGTTCATCATTGACACACATGATAAAACATATCTTTTTTTTATTCAAGTTTTTCTCCTCCTGTCTGCTGTCTCACCCACGCAAGGAGCCCCTCCGGGCTTTCATCATTCTTCTGCATAATTGCGATATCTAACTGCCCAATCTTAGCCTTTACATAAGGATTTTCATATCCACCCCTTACAACCTCTTTCTTCAGGCGTGCAATTTCCTTTAACCTCTCTTTACAGGTTTCATTTTCCTGTTCCATATATGCCTTCAGGCAGATATTTACCCCATAAGAATACATTTGAAGCAGTTCATATTCCACTGCTTCCTGCAATTTAGAGTAATTAGAAAGCCCTGACATTTTTTCATAAATCCCCTGCATGGCCTTATAAATGTTGTCATAATATTTATCCGCCGATTTTACATTCGAGGATGACGCCGCATTATTGCGGTAATAATATAATACCTCTTTTACAATGCCGATACTGTGAACCGTCCCATAGAGATAAGTAAGAAAGTCAGAATCCTCTAAAATGACATTTCGGCGAAACCGCAGCTTTTTATCCCTAAACAGACCTCTGCGGAAAATTTTGCTGACAATATATCCTCCGCCTGCAATTATTTCTTTCCTCTTTTCGCCTGTAAGTATTCCTGCAAGTTCATCGGAAATATGCAGAATCGCCATGTCCTCCGCCTGTTTGTAATATCCACAGTCTACCACATCATAATGCCCCTGTTTTCCCTTCGCATAAAGCTTTTCATACATGGTGACGTCAACCAAATCGTCACTGTCCACAAACCCGATATACTCGCCGCTTGCCGCTTCTATTCCTAAATTTCTCGCGCCGCCTGCTCCCAGGTTTTCCTTTGAGTCTATCACCACAACCTTATCCGGATATTGCTTTTGACATTCTCTTATAACTGCAATGCTATTGTCCGTAGACGCATCATTTACCAGGATGATTTCAATATCCTGCAGCGTCTGGTTCACCACATTTCCGAGGCACTCTGCTAAATATTTTTCTGCATTATAAATCGGGATAACGATACTTACTGCTGCACACATTTTAATTTCTCCGCATACTCTTCTGCCAGTTTATGTTTTTCTAATTTTTCACATAGTTGAACAAGCAAGCCAAGTATTTCCGTACTCTGTGGAAATTCCTCCGCCCCGTATCTTAAAATCAGCAGGGCTTCCTCCGTCCTTCGATGTTCCAAACAGATAAGCGCCACCTTAAGATATGCTTCCTTTTTAAACATTCCGGCGGCGGTTATCACGGCTTTTATCGCCTCCGGAGTAAAATGATAACGCTCCATGCAGTCATAAAAACGCTCTTCTGCATCTTCTCCGCATTGAAATTCCACTTCCCACAGACGGAACTCCATCTCTTTCAGTATTTTTGTCAATTCAGCTACACTTGCGCCATTTAAAATAAATTGCGGCTTCTGCCTCTTTTGAATTTCTTCAAAAGTGATAAAGGCTATCAAATGCGCATACCCTAATTCCGTGAGTGTAGGCACATATGTTTTCACAAATGTCGTATCTAAAAAACGCTGCACAAATGCTGTAACAGACGCTTCTGTTTTACTCTCTAACCAGGAATCAATTTCTTTCAAATATTCAAAGGCTTTCTGCCTTTTTTGTATCACTTTTTCCCTGTATTTCTCTTCATCTACCAGAGCGCTGACATCATCTTCCCGCTCGGTGTCAGTCAAAAATTCCCCCTGGGGCTTTAAGTATTCCGGCATGTGCTCATAAATCCACTCTATCTGCTCTTTTGATTTTCCCTCTCCACTGAACAGGATGTAATCAAACATATGCGGGGAATAGGGCAGTTTCATTTTTTGAATATCCCCTGCTAAGATATTTCCCATGTAAGCGCCCCACACAGCCGCATTGGGATTTTCCTCTATTCCATATACCTCCGCCTTAGGATACATATACTTAATTCTCGCTAAGGATGCCCCATAACCGCAGCCGATATCAAGGACTTTTATCTCATCCTGACTGGATGCCTTGATTCCCTGAATCAGTTCTATCTTAAGCGATGAGTAATCCTGTATCCTGAAATTCCATTTATCGATAAACTTCTGATAGTTCTCCCTCATATAATGAGCATATTTTTCAACATCTTTTGTCATATTGAGACTTCCATAATGATAAATAAAACTGTTATGGCACAGCAGCAATTCGTATCCCGCCTGGGTCAGTTTCAATCCATAGTCATCATCTTCATAATTTCCCCACTCATATCTGGTGTCTAAACCTCCCACCCGATTTACTGCGGCTCTTTTCACCAACATGGCAAAACCCATCAGCCATATTTTATGCTCGTAGGGGTACTTCAACGGAACACAGATTTTCTCTGATAATTTTATGTATTCCTCTATACTGTCATATTTTTGCGCCAATGCCTGATTATTGGATGCATAGTTTGTAATAGGACTTACTGCTCCCACGCTCTCCCGTTCATATAATCCCATACGCAGCCAAAATACGGCATTAGGCGGCACAATCGTGTCATTATTCAGCAGCATAATATCATTTTGTGCTGCTGCCATCTCTATTCCCTGGTTACACCCTGCTGCAAATCCCTTATTCTCCATATTACACTGCAGCACAATATCCGTCTGCTGCCTCAGCCACTCCGCAATCCCATCTGTAGAAGCATTGTCTACAACGACCAGCTCATACGCTTCAGCGGGACATGTATCACGAATACTTTGAATACATCCCTGCATAATTTCTTTAATATTATACGATAAAATCACAATGGATACCGGCTGTACCTGACATCCCGAATCTTCTCCCGCCCGGTTTTTATCCGCCCGTATCACTTCTAAATCCTCTTCTGATGTACAGTAATACTCCGCCTGCTCATAACACAAATATGCCTGATTTATATTCTGTTCCCTGTAATAATTTCCCAGCATATAATACAATTCATAATTGGATGGATTTTTCTGCAATCCTCTGGAGATGCAGGCATACTCCGCCTCTTTCACACCTTCTATCTGATAGAGAGTGGCATTTAATATCCAATACTCCTCTGACTGTTCCCCTGCCTCAAACAGACGGTTTGCCAGGTTTCTTGCCTCTATATAATTTCCATTTATGATAAGTTCACGCAATTCCTCTACCATCATTGTTCTCCTCTGTCATTAATTCTGCAGCATTTGTTCCAATAAATGCACAAACTGTTCCTGCATCCCGATTGCCTCTGAATCTCTCAATATCACCTCTACCCTGTGATTAAATGTATCCGTTCTCAGATAGTCTTCTTTATATTTTGACAACAGCATACAGCTTGCCACCAGATAATTTACAGAATTCCCTGACACGCCGTTTTCAGAATAGGAGGCATCCAACAGCACTTCATCTAAAAACACTGCCTCATACCGTGCCGCCATACGCAGCGCATAGTCATAATCTTCCATTGCCTTAAATTCTAAATCAAACAATCCTGTTTCCTTTATACATTCTCTCGTGGCAAGTATCATCTGTGTTGATACCATATTTTCATAAAGGAGCTGGTCATATATTCTGCCGCTTTTTCTTCCCAAAGGGATTCTCTCGTCCGGCAGAACTGCATAGCGTCCCCCTCCAAAATCATATTGCATCTTATGATAACAAAACCCGGCTTTCCCGCTTGCTTTTAAAGCCTCCATCTGTTTTTCCAATTTATCCCTGTGCCACACATCATCCGAATCCTGAAACGCAATATACTCACATTCCGCCCGCTCCAGCCCGAAATTTCTTGCCGCAGCAGCGCCCTGATTTAATCCTGCATAGCAGTAACGGATTCTTTTGTCTCCAAAAGCCTCCACCACCTCTTTTGTGTTATCCGTGGAACCGTCATCCACCAGAATCACCTCAAACCAGGGGTAGGTCTGCGTTAAGACGCTTCCTAGGGATTTTTCCAGCATATGCGCCCGGTTGTAGGTGGGGAGTATAATACTTACCTTCTCTTTTGCCATCTTTCCATCACACTCTCCCAGTTATTCTGCAGCTTCAGGTCATTTCTTGCGATAACCTCCACCGCTATATCCGTCACAAACGTTTCTTTCAAATAATCGTTTTGTTCTTTCGTCCATGGCTCTTCCGCTTCAAGCAGCGCTGTCACTTTTTTGAAATGTTCCAGCAATTCCGGCAGTTCTTTGGAATACGCCATCATTCCGGGAAGTCCCTGCTGCATTTCCAGCTCACAGATATACAAAATCTGCTCTATCGTGGGAATCTCATGCTTCAAATCAGAATGTTCCAACCGAATATCCGGACGCACCTTTAAAATCTCATAGAACATCTGTCTCGCTTCGCTGATTTGTCCCATCTTAATCAGCTGCCCGATTGCCAGCTTAAACTCTCTCGTCTCCGCTTTTTCCTCAGATATCCCCACTCTCGCTTCATATACGGATAAGCCCCTTGCCGTAATCCACACCAGCAGCAGCTGCTCTGACAGAAAACCGAATACCCGCCTGTGATATTCGTCATAGCCGCTCACGTCAATCCTTTTTTCCAGCTCGGAAAAAATGGCAAAAAGCCAGCTGCAATATTCATCAAAATATTTCCTTGAAGTCACCATAAGATTTCCAAAATAATGCTTTCTCTCACCCATCACTTTGCAGAATACCGGATAATCCTCCGGGAAAAGCTCCTGAATCACGCGCCCCTCTTCTTCTAAATCCTTACTGTTATGGGCTTTGCCATAATAATCCCAGTAAGGCTCCTCTGCATACATTGCCTTTGAGGTTATCACATCATACTTCGAAAGTATCTCCTCATAATCACGCTCTGTCAGAAGCTCCATGTCATCATTGATAAAAAATCTCCGGTAATGGCAGATTCCGATATTCTCCTGCCCTGGATAATTCCTCCACAGCCAGTAAATACCTGTCAATTCCCCATAATAGCAATTCAAATCCGATATGGAATCTCCGGTATCATCCCCTATGTATCCCAAATCCTCATGTCCGCTCCTTCCCACCTGTAACGGAACATAGACCGAATCTTTCGGTTCTGCAAATTTCTTGTGTGTCATTGTAAATATTTTCGTCATGTATTTTCTCTCCGTTATGTCAGTTCATCTATCAGTGCAACTAATTTTTCTGCCCGGTTTTCCCATGTATGATACGCTTTGGCATATGCATATCCCTGCCTTGCGATTTGTTTCCGCCAATTTTCTTCCCGTAATAGCCGCCCTGCAAGCCTCGGCAGTTCCTCTAAATGTTTCAGGGAAAACATCACGCAGTGTTCACCGGAACGGAAGTCTCCCTCGCTATAGGTGGTATCATCGGTCAATACCACTGCCCCTGCTAACATACTGTTTGCCATCCGCTCCGTAAAACCGCCTTTGTGCCATGCCATCACATTAAAGGATATTTTAGAGGCTCTTAACACGGTAAGGCTTTCCTGTGTGTCCACATCTTTATGAATCGTAAGGTTCTGATGACCGGCAAGCTTTGATTTCTGCCAGCTCTCCCCCCATATATCAACCTGTATTCCGGCATCCAGCAAGGTTTCCACTGCCTTTTCCCTGTAATAGTACATCACGCACTGAACAACTTCCCCCATCCGGTAAAGCCATTCCAAAAACTGTTCGTCCGATAATTCAATCTCATAATACTCCAGCGCTTTCCTGAATGCCGTCTCTGCCGTAAGTTCGGTCTCTTTTCTCATATATAAAAGGAAACGGTTTGCCAAAAAACGTATCTTGCGGTCAGACTGGTGCATTACCTCACATTTTCCCCGGTAATCCCCGTAAGTTCCAATAAAAGAAATCCCATATTTCCGATTATCAAAACAAACATTTTCCTGCAGGACACCTGCCGGGGGGAACAGATAGCTTCCACTGACTTTCGGATAATATTGTTTTATGAAGCTCCGATAATTCTCATCATGGGTCAATATATAATAATCCCCAGGAACGGAAAGCAGCTGTTTTCTCAGCCAGAACGGGTGGTCTAATATTATGTTGAATTTCGGTCCTTTTATTTCATCATGAAGAAACCTCCCTGTTTCTTTCATATAGACGGACATCAGGTATGTCTGTATCCCCACAACTGCCCGGAACCGCCGCCCCGCATATCGTGCAAGCCCCGCCACGTCTTCCTTTTGTTCATCATAACAGATTACCAGAATACCTTTTTTCTTCATCGCTTCCGCCAACTGCTCCAGCATAGCATTCATCACATTATAGCAATAGGTAACTCCAAAATAAATAAGTATCGGCGCCGTCCCGTCCTCTATCCTTCGGAAAGGTTCCTTCTTTCCCAGCATATCTTCCAAACAGGCTAAGTATTCTGCTGTTTTCCCACTCTGTCCCGCCTGCTGCACCAACGCCTCTGCCACCGTTTCAAAATATCCGCTTTCCTGCAAAAAGCTGCTGTATTTTCCTGCAATATAACAGTCTGTCCTGTAATCCCCCTCTGTACTGCCGTTTTCCCTCTCCTCTGCCGTGAAGGGTCCGCTAAGCGGCATGCCAATCACAGGATAATGCTCCGCTAAGCGCAGCAGCAGTTCATAAACATGTTTTCCCGGCAGCCTTTCATTCAGATAACCGCATTTTTCCACCGCCTGCACCGGGATATTGATATACCCTCCCGCATAACGCTCATCCAATAGCAGCTGAAGCAGCGATAACCTCTCCCCTGCGCTGTCTATGGAGGGATGATACAGCCGGATTTCTCCCTCAGGTATTTTCTGATTTAATAATCCGCTGCTGTCAGGTATCTTCTGTTCTCCCTCCAGCAATATTCTCCCGGCGGGTAAAAGATTTCCCAGCTTCCTGTTTGTCAGTTCTTTCCGTGTAATAAATCTTGTCAAAGTTATTCATTCCTTATTGAATTTGCGGTTTCTTCATGTTACCATTTAATAAGGTTTATTATAACAATTTTAGGTATAAAATACTATTCTTTCAGGAGAAAAACTATGAATTTTTTGTTTGTTTTGACAAAGGACGCTGTATTTGACCTTCCTCTTTCCTTAGAGCATATGGGACATACGGTAACTGTTTTAGACCAATACTCTTTTGACCCTGTCAATTTTGATGGGCTTCATTATTTATCTCTTGTAGAAAGTGCTTTAAACCAGAATCATTATGACTATGTTATCAGTTATCTCTATATAACCTATATTTCCGATTTATGTGAAAAATACCAGATTCCTTATATTACCTGGATTTACGATTCCCCCCTTATCTCTCTATTTCACGAATCCGTTTTCAACTCCGTGAACCGCATTTTCATTTTTGACCATGCCTTTTATGAGAGAATGATAAAACTTGGTATTCCTCATGTTTATTATATGCCTTTGGCGGCGAACACGGAACGAATCAACCGTTTCGTCATGCGCGAAGAGGATGCCGGCAAATACGGCTGTGATATTTCCTTTGTCGGTTCTCTGTATGAAAATAACTCTTATAATGAATTAACACATAAACTGCCGCCCGAAGTTCTCGTTCCCATGAACCACTACCTCTTACATAACTTATGTAATTGGAACGAGGTTCGCAGCTGGCCGGTGCTGCCGGATAACTGCTGGCGCTATCTCACCAGCATTACAGACAGTTACAACGAGGCAATGGAACCTTTTGAGATGCCGCCTTCCATGTATCTGGGTATACTGTTTCTCTGCCGAAAGCTCGGTGAAATGGAACGTATTACTGTCTTAAATACTTTGGCAGAACAGTTTTCCGTTGATTTATATACCGGAGGGAAAAGCAGCCAGATTGCCAATTTGAATCTACACCCTTCCGTAAATTACTACACAGACCTTGGAAGAGTATATCATTTCAGTAAAATTAATCTAAACATTACGCTGCCCTCCATTGAAACAGGTGTGCCTCTGCGCATTTTCGATATCATGGCATATGGAGGATTTGTTTTAAGTAACTACCAAAAGGATTTTGACGCATTATTCACTCCCGGAAAAGATATCGCCGTGTTTCATGACTTAAAGGAATTGAAGGAACAGGCTGCTTACTATCTTTCCCACGAAGAGGAGCGTACCCAAATCGCTGCACAGGGATATCAGACTGTGAATCGGCTCTACACTTATGAACGGCAATTACAAAAAATGCTTGATATCTGTGAAGCCATATCCGGCTAACCGGCATACCATGCGTCATCAGGAGGACTACACTTTATGAATTTCTTATATGCCTGCCTAAAAAATTCTTCCGACCATATTCCAACTGCTTTAAATGCTTTGGGACATACTGTAACCGTTTTAAGAGAACATCCCTTTGCCACTATGGATTTGGAAAATTCTCTTGCTGTCTCTGATGCACAAAAGGCTCTTTGCGAGGGTAATTATGACTATGTCATTTCTGATGATTACCTTATTTCGCTGTCGGATTTATGCCAGAAATTTCAGGTTCCTTATATTTCCTGGATTTATGATTCCCCCATGGCGCCTTTATTCCATAATTCTGTTTTCAATCAGGTAAATCGTATTTTCATTTTTGATTCCGCACTCTGCAACCGTTTAAAGCAAATCGGCATTCCACATGTCTATTACATGCCTCTAGCGGCAAACACGGCTTACGCAGATGCGCTTGCAATGACGCCGGAGGATAAGAGCCGTTTCAGCCATGATATCTCTTTTGTCGGCTCCTTGTATGAAAACAATGCCTATAACGAAATCCGAAACAAACTGCCTCCGGAAATCATGGTTCCCATGAATCATTATCTGATGCATATGCTTTTGAATTATCACGAGGTGCGTCCATGGCCCACACTCCCGGATTACTGTGTTTCTTTCTTACTTGAAAATGTTTCCCTGAATACCTCTGCCATTGACCGGTTTCAAATCCCAAGAAATATGTATCTCGGATTGATTTTTCTCTCCAAAAAGCTCGCTGAAATGGAACGGATTGTGGGCTTAAACACCCTAGCGGAACAGTTTCCCGTCGACCTGTATACAGGAAGCTCCAGTGAGCATGTCGGTATTCTGAATGTCCATCCTCCTGTAAATTATTATACTAATCTGGGAAAGGTCTACCGCTTCAGCAAAATCAATTTAAACTTTACGCTGCCTTCCATCGAAACAGGTGTGCCTATGCGGATTTTTAACATTATGTCTTATGGTGGTTTTGTCCTGAGTAATTACCAGAAGGATATAGAAAACATTTTTACGATTGGAAAAGACCTCGTGGTTTTCCATGATCTGGGTGAGTTAAAGGAGCTTACTGCATACTATCTTTCCCATGAAGAGGAACGTCAGGAAATTGCACGGAACGGCTATGAACGGGTAAAGCTGCACTGCACGTATGAAATAAGGCTGAAGGAAATACTATCTATTTGTTCTAAAATATCACAGGAGGAGCAGACATTATGAAACTATTATTCTACCGTTATGGAAGCATCTGCGAGCCCGACATTATTTCCGGCTTTGAAGAACTTGGTATGCAGGTGGAAGAAATTACAGAAGAGGTGACAAATAAAAATTTACCTCCGCAAAAATGTATTGACATTGTTTCCGACTTTTTATTAGAGCATAACATGGATTTTGTATTCAGTATCAACTTTTTTCCGGTGGTATCAGAAGTATGTAACATTTTCAAAATTCCTTATCTCTGCTGGATTGTTGATTCCCCTGTAATGGAGCTTTTTACTACCTCTGTTCAGAACCCATGGAACCGTATCTTTATTTTTGACAGAGAAATTTATAACGAAATTTCTCCCCTCAACCCGGATTGTGTCTTTTATCTGCCGTTGGCAACAAATGTTGCACAGAAAAGCAGCCTGATAACTGCCGCATCCGCCGAAGTGCAAAGCAATTTTACTGCAGCTGTTTCTTTTATCGGTTCTCTCTATACAGAGAAGTGTGCCTATGATAGGTTTGACGTATCTGCTTCCCCTTATCTCACCGGCTATCTGAACGGCCTGATGGAAGCGCAGTTGAAGGTTTATGGTTATTATTTTATAGAGGATATGCTTCCGGATAACATTGTCACAGAATTTACAGAACATTTTCCTAATTTTTACCGCCTTCCCGGAGAAAGTTTTTTAACCGACAAAACAACACTTGCTCAATTATATATCGGAACAAAAATTACCGTCATGGAACGTGACCGCCTGATGCAGCGTCTTTCAAAGCGTTTCCCTGTCACCATCTATACCGGAAGCGACACCTCCGCCTACCCCGGCCTTATCAACCGTGGTCTGGCAAAAACTTTGACAGAAATGCCGCTGATTTTCCACGGTTCCGATATTAACTTAAATATCACTGCAAAATCTATTCGCAGCGGCCTTCCTTTACGCATCTGGGATATCCTTGGTTCCGGCGGATTTTGTCTCACTAACTATCAGACTGAGCTTCCCGAACTGCTGCAAATCGGTGAACATTTGGACACCTATTCCTGCTTTGACGAATTGGAGGAAAAGATTTCCTATTATCTGGAGCATCCTGCGATACGAAAAGAAATCGCCCAGGCGGGATATGAGACCGTCAAAAAATATCACACCTATCCGGTGCGCTTAGAAAAAATGCTGACACTGGCATACAAAGGAGTATTATGAATATTTTATATTTAGACTGGCCCTGTTTCGGGCATATTGACATTACTTTTACATTTGAGCATGTTATGAAGCATCATGTAACCCGCTTCTTCCATGATGACTATCAGGAACGCGAGAGCGATAGTTTCATGCAGGAATTTGATAAAATCTGTGAAGATACAAATTTTGATTTCTGTTTTTCTTACAATTTTTTCCCTTTGCTGGCGGAATGCTGTCACAGGCATAATTTAAAATATATTTCCATTGTATATGACAGCCCTTTTGTAAAATTGTATTCCTACATGATTACCTACCCGACAAACTATGTCTTTATTTTTGACCGACAGCTTTATCACGAATTAAAAACAGGCGGTATTGACACTGTTTATTATACCGTCCTTCCCGTTAATTCCACTGTGATTGACGTGATGTTGAATAAGCCCTATGATTATGAACGTACGCTCTGTGACATTTCTTTCATCGGCACTTTTTATAATGAAGAGGGCAGCCACAATTTCTTCGACCGCCTTTACGGCAAATTGGACGATTACACCAAAGGATATCTGGATGCCATTATGGAAGCCCAGTTAAAGATATCCGGTTATAATTTCATTGAAGAGGTGCTGACCGATGACATCATTTCAAAAATGTACGAAGCAGAGCCTTATGTGCCAACAAAAGATGGAGTTGAAACTCTTTCTAATATTTACGCTTCCTATTATATCGGGCGAAAACTAACATCCCTAGAGCGTTTCCGTTTACTGACTGCCCTTGGTGCTCACCATAACGTAAAGCTTTTTACCTTAAACCCAAATATTAATATCCCCGGTGTCACAAACATGGGAGTTACAGATTACTATTCCGAGATGCCCCTGATTTTTCATAACAGTAAAATTAATTTAAACATCACCTTAAGAAGCATCAAATCCGGCATTCCTCTGCGCTGCATGGATATTATGGGAGCCGGCGGCTTTTTATTAACTAACTTTCAGGCTGATTTTCTGGACTATTTTATTCCGGATGAAGACTTTGTTTATTATGAGGATGAAGCTGATTTACTTCGAAAAGCAGATTACTATTTAGAACATGAGGACAGGCGCCGCCAAATTGCTGAAAATGGCCATAGAAAAGTTGCCGAAAATCACAGTTTTGAGAAGTGCCTTTCTGATATATTTTCTATCGTGTTTTCCTGATTTCAATCACAAAAAATAGAGCCGAATATTCGGCTCTATTTTTATTGGTAGCATATCTTTCGCTGTAAATCTTACATTACTGTAAGAGGGAAAGTACACCCTGAGTAGACTGGTTAGCCTGCGCAAGCATAGACTGTCCTGCCTGAGCAAGGATGTTGTTCTTGCTGTACTCAACCATCTCTTCTGCCATATCTGTATCACGGATACGAGACTCTGCAGACTGAGTATTCTCAGAAATGTTATCCAAGTTAGCGATGGTGTGCTCTAAACGGTTCTGAACTGCACCAAGTGCTGATCTCTGCTCAGATACTAAAGCGATAGCAGACTGGATGAATTTCATTGAAGAACCAGCAGTACTGAAAGAAGATACACCTAAGTTCTTGCAGTATGCTTTCAGGTTATCGGTATTTACATCGAATGAAGAAGTTTTTGCTGCATCCTGTGTAGAACCACCAAAGATTGATGTTGCATCCATATTAGCGATAGAAATCTCAATCTTCTGTCCAGATAAAGAACCAACCTGAAGGTTCTTTCCTGTATAAGAACCATCGATTAAGTTCATGGTATTGAACTGAGTGGTAGACTGGATACGGTTAATCTCAGAAGATAACTGGTTAATCTCAGCCTGGATAGCATTTCTATCAGCTGTGGTGTTGGTATCGTTTGCTGCCTGAGTAGCTAACTCGTTCATACGCTGTAAGATGGAGTGTGTCTCAGCTAAAGCACCCTCAGCAACCTGGATTAAAGAAACACCGTCCTGTGCGTTAGAAGAAGCTTTGTTTAATCCACGGATCTGGCTTCTCATCTTCTCAGAAATTGTTAAGCCTGCAGCGTCATCGCCTGCACGGTTAATTCTGTAACCAGAAGATAATTTCTCTGTAGATTTTGCCTGTGCTCCTGTTGTGATACCTAACTGTCTGTTTGCATTCATTGCGGACATATTGTGCTGTACTACCATAATTCATTTCCTCCTTGAATTGACTGCAGCTTCCATGCTGCATATTGTTTTTACATAACTTCCATCCTTCTGACCGTACGCTTCATCCAGATATCAGTTATCAAGTAACATGTTAGAGTAATATGTTTATTACTCTGTTTACTTGTAATATATATCGGAAAAATGTTCCGATACTTTATAGAAAAAAGAAATTTTTTGTAAAAAAATTCTTTTACTATTTTTTGTTGTCCATAAATTGCGGATCTAACATACTGTTTTTCATCATGCTCTTATAATACTGGTTCACAATCTTCTGGCTTTTGCGCACTTCCCTTGCCTGAGAACGTACCGCAGTAAATTTCCGTTCCATCAACTCCTTATTCTGCGCTTCCTGGCGCTCAATCATAAGGCTCTTATCTGTAACTTTCCGAATCAGCCCCTGCATGGTCTGTATTTCCGTCTTATACTTCTCACGGTTTGTATTCAGTTCTTCCCTCACACGGGCAAACAGCTCTTCAAATCCCTTATCTAACTGGTCTAACTGGTCAATATACTCTGCCTTTTTCTCTACCGTTTTGTCAAAATCATCCGGGTCTAAGTTAGGGTCTTCTAAGCCCTCCCGCTGCTCCTGATTCACGGAGATAATGCCATCCAGAATCCTGATTTTTTTCTCAAGGCTCTCTATTAGAATATGAATATATAATTTTTCCATATATCTTTCTCACCTTTATCCTATGAAGTGGCATGTGCGGTGCGCATAACCTCTTTCCACGTATCCCGCATGGTTCTCAAATGCTTCAGCACTTCCTCAAGTATCTCTTTGTCCTTCTTTATGTTAGCTTCCTTCAGGCGCATCATCAGATATGTATACACTTCATCAAAATCCTTTGCCACCGGATATTTATGATTTAAGGTTGCCTGAAATTCCTCTATAATACGTTCCACCTTCATAATATTATTATGAGCTTTCTGTATATCGTTCTCTTCTATTGCCACAATCGCAATATTACAGAATTTAATTGCCCCCTCATAAAGCATCAACGTAAGCTCCGCCGGTGAAGCTGTCATAATCTTATTATTTGCATACGCTGCGTATCCCTGATTTGTAAGCATTATATAGTCCTCCTACTTGTTTTATGAAAGAAGCTGTGACTGCTGTCTGCAGCAGAAGCTTTTCTTTCCTTAGGTTACAAAATCGTATGGCACAGTCCCCCATGCCATACGATTGTCCTTTATGTATTTCTCTATCAGCCTCCGAACAAATTTGTCAAAGATGAGGTCTGGCTCTGCAGCTTGGAAAGTGCAGTCTCCATTGCTGAGAATTTCTCGTAATAGTAATCTTCCTGCTTCTGAAGCTTCTCTTCCCATTTCTTGATGATATCGGTATAATCACTGTACTCTGACGCCATTTCTTTATCATTGTATACCTTATAAACACTGCTTAAGCTGCTGGTCTGCATCTTCTTACCCATGTTTTCATACAGGTTATTTACAAGTCCCTGCATAAATTCTACCACAGTATCCGGGTCCTCTGTCAATGCTTTCAACAATTTATCATCATTTCCCTTGGTAGACGCATCATCCTCGTCCCCGTCAATATGGTATGCATACTGTTCATTTTCTGCTGCATTCAGATAGCCTAACGTCTTAATTCCAAAGCTTGAAAGATAATATGTCTTGCCATTAACCGTTACTCCTTTACTCATAGCTGACGTCATGGTGTTCATAATACTCTCTAAGCTGTCATCACGGCGCAGCAGCGAAGCTTTGATTTTTTCTTCCCACTTCTCAATCTCCGTATCAGACATCGCATCCTTCTCTTCATCCGTCAGCGGCTCATAGCCCTTAGCAGATTCTGCGTTATAAAGAGAAGTAATCTCATTAATCAGTGAATTGTACTGTGTCAGGAAATCCTTAATCTTATCGTACATTCCCTGGGTATCCGTCTGCGTTGTAATGGTAACCGCATTATTATCACCGTCGCCGGTAGCCGACTGTGCTGTAATTATCAGACCATTAATAGAAAATGCGTTGGTGCTTCCTGTGTACTCAATACCGTTTAACTTGATAATTGCATCCTGTCCGTCAATCTTCTTCGCATCGGAATTACTGTTTGCATTAAGATAATCTAAATTGGTTTTTGCTGCCGCCACCTGATTTACAAATTCATTGATGGCATCCTGCTGCTCTGTGCTGCCTGCTTCCATCTTAGCGATATCCGCCAACGCACTATGTTCATCCATAACCTCCTGGCTGTCCGTCATAGTTTCCGTATTCGCTGTAATAACCGCTGCATACTGGTTTACCTCAGCGGTAACTCCGGCAGAACCGCCTGCTGCATATGCTGCCTTAATATTCGCTGCGATATTGGCTCTTGTATATGGGTCGGTATCCTCAAGGACCGTCTCTGAGGTTGCTTCAAAGCTCTCTACTTTACTGATGTTGCTGGTCAATGCTGTTATTTCAGCATCAGTAAGACCGGAAGCCGTCTTTAAGTTCGTAAGTACATCAGACGCTCCCTCTACGCCGGAAATCGCTGCTCCCTGCGTATATTTGGTCTCTGTAATCTCTTCTCCCGTACCGACTGTGGCTTCTTTTCCACCTGACACAAGCGCTCCCGCTGTTGTATCGTATTCCTTCATCGTGGTTCCGACTAACTGATATGTCTTTCCGTCAGAACCTGCAAATGTTCCCGTGTCGTTCTGAGTATAAGTAACTCCATCGGCATCCGTATATTTATAGTAGCCGGTTCCCACTTCGCTGGCTGTGGCATTGTAATAGTTTGTGGTCTCATCCGTCATGGCAAGCTTTGCTTCCTGCCCATCTGCAGCGGTATAGACGTAATAGGTATTTCCATTTGCATCCTTTTCACTGGTCGCCTTGTAAACGAGCCCGTTTACATCTACATAGTCACCATCTGCATTCTTGGTGTAGACATTTCCACCATCATCCTTTGCTGTGGTAACTGCCTGGATATATTTATCTCCGTTGCGGTAAATAACGCTGCCGTCCTCATTTTCTTTCTCTTTGCTGTATACCTTGCCGTCTGTACCAACGACAGAAGAAACACGCTCTTTGGCTGTCATACCAAGCAGTGTCTTTAACTGTTCCTGTTCATCGGCGCTTAATCCCGTCTTTGCCAGTGCATCCTGCATTGCACTGTAGGCGCTGGCATAACTGTATGCTGCAGTCAGATTACTGTTCTGCGCACTCGCCGTATTATATCTCTCCAAAGCGTCTGCATATGCCTGTACGCCGGCTGCCACATTAGACGCAACTACATTTCCATCTGCATCATAATATTTTGTATAGGACTCATAGGTTGCCGTGGTAGAATCAGAGCCCACACATAATCCTAATTTGCTGAGTGCCGCCGAACCGTCTACATTTGCACCGGTTAATGTAAAATCACTGTCCACACCGGTTTCCTTAGAGCTTACATAAATACGCTTGTTGTTCGCATCATAGCTGGCATTGACGCCTGCCTCCTTTAACGAATTAATAAAGCTGGTGATGGTAGTTCCCTGACTTACCGTAACAGACTTCTTCGTTCCATCTCCCAATTTCACATCAATGGTTCCGTCTCCGCCGGTATATCCCAATTCAGCAAGCGTAGTATTCTCTGTTGTACCATCTGCCAATTTACCTCCGGTGAGGTAACCTGCCTGTGCTGTCTGGAGCACGTTTAATTTCTGCGTTCCATTTACAGCGCCAGAAGTTGCCGTAACAGTCGCCTTCGTGGTATCAGAACAGCTGGTCGCCTTCATGTTATAGTTTTTGGAAAAACGCAGTCCGTCCAGACTGGTGTACAGGCTGTAAATCTTTGAGTTTAATGTTTTCCACACGTCCTGCTTCCAAGACAGCTTTGTCTGTGCTTTCTTGTATTTGTTGGTCTTATAATTATAAGAAGAAACCAATGCGGAAATGATGGTTTCTGTATCAAGACCGGATGCTAATCCTGTTAATCTAATCGGCATATTCTCACTCCTATCTGATGAACTATTTCATCGAATTGTATTTACAGCTTCTCATCTACCAAAAGCCCTGCTACTTCCCAGACTTTTGCAATCATGTCCAGTGTCTTCTCCGGCGGGTACTCTTTGATTACCTCCTTCGAATCCTTATCCACAATCTTGATGGTAACGCGGTTGGTGGCGTCATGGATTCCAAAAATCGCCTCGGAATTCTGCGACTTTTTATTGATTTCCTCCACCGCTTTTTTTATCTGTGTGTTGCTGCCGCCTAAGCCGCCCTGTTCTGCCGGCTCTGACGAGCTTCCCGGCATCCCTGCGCTCTGTCCTAAGCTAACCTCCACAGCCGCCTCTGTCTCCACCGGGGCTGTCGTGCCCTCTGTCTTTACCTCCGGCGCCTCTGTAGCTGCCCTGCTGTATGTGACAGCGGGCTCTCTCATGCGTTCAATCTCCATTGCTATGACCTCCGTTTCATATTCTGCTTTCACTAAACGGCATGAAACCCCGCACTGTTGTTTTCATGCTTACACGTCCCTGTGTATTTTCGTTCTCTTCACGCCTCACAACATGCCCCTTTTGCGGCGCCAACAATCCATGCGAAGAACGCCGCTTTTGCGTTCTTCTGTGTGAGACTTAGAACTTCTTAGCGCATGAAATTTTTTCATGCTATAGCCTTTGCTGTGAGCAAAACTTGCTTTGCAAGTCCAGAAGTTCTTCTCACACTTTATATCGGTTTTTTTCTTATAAAATTAATACCGGAGTACAGCTTTTCTTCTGCCTCCGGCATTTTTATCCATCCCTATTTAAAATAAATCCTTCAATGCTGTAATGGCATCTACATTCAGCGCTGCCTCATTTTCCTTTTGAATCTGCAGGTAAACCTCTTTCCGGTAAATCGGCACCTCCTTCGGTGCGGAAATGCCTATCTTCACCTGGTCGCCGCGGATTTCCAGCACTGTTATCTCGATGTTGTTGTTTACTACTAATGATTCGCCTTTTTTTCTTGTCAATGCCAGCATCCCTATTCCTCCGCTTTCTTTTTTCTTTCCTGCACAGCCTGATAGAGATTGAATTTTACAGGGTAATCATCCTCTACGATAATCTGGCATCCTTTTCTCGTATCTGTGTTAATCACAATCGGCGCTTTCAAATTCACGGTTGTCTCCTTCGCATCTGCCGCCGCTGTCACGGTCACCAATACATAAGTATTTTCATCATTTAACTCCCCTAAGGGCGCTAACATCTCGTCATTCACCGTCGGGTTGTAGTCCGGCTTGATTTCATTGGGATGCATGACCGGAAATGCCACTGCTCCCTCGTCCATGGACTGCAGCCACATGATAGAGGTCGCTTTTTTCTCTTTCTCTTCATCAAAAATCAACGTGAATTTCTGCAGGAAAGGAAAACCTATCATACCGCCCTCTAATGTAATAATCTTCTCGTCCTCTATGTCAATCGTCCCAAACAGTCTCGTATTTGCCTTCATGCTGGTTTCCTCCCATTTTTGTCTGCTTTTACAGATAGCTTAACAAAGTCACCTGATTTACCTTGGACGCCGCCTGCAGTGACGCCTGATATGCGCTGTATGCCGAAGTATAGTCAATGATAATATCGGATAACTCACGGTCCTCATTTTTAGACATCAGCTCTTCCATGGTGGTCTGCTGGTTCGCCATACGGTTTTTGGTCAGGTCTAAGCTCTGTCCCTTGCTTCCCACATCCGTCTGCGCTAAAATCACTTTCTCCATATAGTCGTCAAAATTGCCGATGTAGGTATTGTAGAGCTTCTGTAAATTATCATCTGCGTAATCAGCCTCTTTTTTGGCTGCCGCAAGCCAGTCCTCTAATCTTGCCTGACACTCATCCGAAGCATATTCTTCCATGTCCATCATTTTCTTGATGTCATCTACCTTCTGGTTTGCATCCTTGGCACGTGTCACCGCGTCAATCATCTCGTCCACGTCACGTCCGATGGCGGTGTCAAATACATCTGCCGCCAGCGTATTTACCGTAAGGGTCTGGTTTGCCGCCACCACATATTCGATATCCTGGTAAATGCGGTTTCCCTCATCATCAAACTGCTTATATTCCAAGATTTTCGCCGGGTCAGTCACGTTTTTGCAGTCATAATAATATTCCGGACGAACCTCGCCTTTGTCAAATCCTGTTTTCGTATATCCAATTTCAAACTGGGCTTCATCACTCTTGATGGCGGCAGCTGCGGAAGCGCTGAAAATCATCTCTCCGCTGTTACGGATAACCACCGCTTCACCATCTGCGATTTCATAAGTGCCGTTGCCGCTGGCTGCAAGCCAGTCCTCGTAAGTATCATACACCGTTGCGTTGACGGTCTTATCCGCCCCTGTTTTATCCGTATAAGTAAGTTCCACGGTTGCCGGGTCTCCCGGATTTGCCCCTGCTGTCTCTCCTGCAAGGCTGTCAATCTCGCCATAGGCAAGACGAATACGCTCAAATGCTGCATCTGTGGGGTCTTCAATCGCATTATTTAAAATATCGCTCTCTGTCTGCGGCATGGTTACTTCATTGCCGTAATACCTGTGTTCCTCTAAATCTGAGTATGTGAATTTCTGGGTAATCTCATACTTGGTATCTGTTTCATTTTCCATGAAGGTCAGATTCTTGTTGGTGCGGTATCCGGTAAATACGGTTCTGCCTGCATAATCTGCATTCCCCTCTGCATAGACCTGAGCGCGAAGCTTCTCTAATGCGTTTAAGATAGTCTCCCTGTCCTCCGTGGTTATCTGGTCGCTGGCGCCGTATTCACACTGGGTACGGATATCCTTCAAAATATTCTTCATATTCTCAAGGGCTGTCTCCGTTACCTCTAACCAGGACTCCGCATCGGGAATATTCCTCTCATAATACTGCTCAATCTCGCTTAAGTTGCTGCGCAGCCTTAAAGCACGGATTGCCACCACCGGGTCCTCGGAAGGGCGCTGTATCTTCTTCTGGGAGGACATCTGCTGGTTCAGCTTGTCTACATTTACTTTATTTCCGTTAATGTTGCTGGATGTATTATGTAAAATTATATTATTGGTAATACGCATTTATCTTCCCCCTTATACTCCGGTTTCCTGAATGAGCTTGTCATAGATTTGCGCCATGACGGATATCATCTTTGATGAAAGATTGTAAGCATTCTGGAACTTAATCAAATCCAGGGCTTCCTCGTCCTCGTCCACGCCGGAAACAGACATTCTCTGTGTCTCAAGCTGGCTCTGGATATTGAGGAAATTATTCTGGAAAATCTCCGCTTTCTGTGCGTCGATGGACACATCTGAAATCATACATTTTAAGAAGCCGTCTGCCGAGCCGCCGCGGAAAACCACGGTATCGCTCTTTAACTTGGCAAGCTCTTCCATAATGTCATAATCATCTACGCCGCTCTCCGGAACCTCTAATGTCTGGGTCGCTACCTTCTCCGGCTGCTTTACGCAGAGATTGGATGCGCAGAGGTTGGCAGCTGTCAGCTTGTAATAGCTGCTGTCGGTACAGCTCACCGTCCCGCCGTAATTAGCGTCGCTCTTGCCAAAGAAGAAATCATCTCCGTTTAAATCCGTTCCTGTAATGAAGGAGTAATAATCTGTGGCGTCTCCGTTTAAATCCTCACCCTTTAACATAATGTCGTTAAACATGGAGCCAAAAGAGCGGAGGAACTGGTTCATCTGCGCCATATAATACGGAATTCCCATTACGTCTACGGAAGAACCGATAGCGGCTTTCATTCCGTCTACCTTCAGTCTCTCTTCTGCGCTCAGGGCATTTTCTAAGTTAAAGGTGTAGGAGGTGACATTTCCCTCATCATCTAATTCAAAGGAGAAATCCGTATAGCTGTAGCTTTTTCCGTTGATGGTCAAAACTCCCGTCTCCGGTACGGTCATGGCTTCTATTGATGTGATAGACGGGCTGATGACCTGTATCTGCCTGCTGTTTAATACCTGTGCCGCTCCGGTGAAATTCTCTCCGTTGTTACCGTCACGGACGTCAAACAACGCTTTTAAGGAACCGGACATAGAGGACGCTCCCGCCGCAAAGGTATTGCCTGTGGTGGTCCATTTGACGTCGTACATTCCCTCGTTGTCACACTGGTTTACCTTATGTTCTCTTGCCACGCAGGTTAACGTTTCATAATCGTAGCCATCCACTAAGGTCTGTCCGCCGATTCTTACGATATAGTTGTTGGCTCCCGTCTCCATCTCCGGATAGTTGGAGTTTTTCACCGGAATCTCGGAAACCTCAGTAGGAACAATGGCTGATAATTCATCAATCAGCAGCGCTCTCTGGTCACGGAGCTCGTTGGCATATCCGCCCTGTACCTCAATGACGTTAATCTGTTTATTTAAGTTTGCGATTTTCTCTGCGATGGCATTGATATTTGCCACGGTAGATTTAATCTCTTCATTGGCATTGTTCTGTATCTCGGACAAGCCCTGGTAGGTAGCGTTAAAGAAGGTCGCAAAATTCTGGACGCTTCCCACAAACTGCTGTCTTGCATCCATGGTGCCGGACTGGTTCTTCAGGGTATCTAACGCATTAAACATGGTATTTAATATGGTAGAAAAGCCCTTCGCAGAATCGTCATCAATATAATAGTTTTCAATCTGCTGCATATAATTTAATTTCGTCTCATAAAGCCCTACGGACGCCTGATTATACCAGTACTTTGTATCGTAGTAGGTATTCCGCAGCTGGGTGATGGAGGTGGTGGTAACACCGGTTCCCACGGAGCCGTATCTCTGGTATACCCTGAGACAGTCGGATGACACGCGGTTTGCCACCTGCTTGCTGTAGCCTTCCGTCTGTACATTTGAAACATTATTTGCAGTTGTATTTAACGCAACCTGGTATGCGCTCAAACCAGATGATGCAATGGTTAATCCAAAAAATGTTGATGGCATAAAGCACCTCTTCTCTTTCTGTTTCCTAGCCTAACTGTGTAATCAGATGTTCTATCATTTCGTTAATCACATTGATAAAACGGCTGGAAGCATTGTAGGCATTCTGATACTTAATCATATAGGTCAGTTCCTCGTCCGAGGATACACCGATAACGTTCTGCCTCTGGTTGTCTACCGTCAAAAGCGACTGCTGCAGCCCCGACGCATGTTCTCCGTAAACATCTCCGTAAGTAGCGTACTCGCCTGTCATCGCCGTATAATAATCTGCAAAGGAATATGGCTTCGTATCGTTGGGGCTTAAGGTCAGTCCTTCGTTTTCCCATGCCGCTGCAAGGGCTACTCCCAACGCCTGGTTTACATCCCCGTTCTGCAGCAGATGCGGAAGCGCTGTCTCGTCGAGTATCACCGCCTCATTGACGCTGACGCTGCGGAGGGTATACTGCTTCGTTCCGTCCGCGGGGTCCTCTTCGTTATAGATATAATAGGTCTTTGTCTCATTGGTATCGGGGTCGGTATAGGACACCTCCGTGTAACGCTCCGTTCCGATACGGGTAAATAATTCCTGCGGCGGCAATTTTCCATCTGCGCCCACAGAACAGTTATCCATATCCAAAATCAGTGTGTTTTCATCTACGGTGTATGTCACTCCGCCCTGTCCTGTCATGGTGACGGTATTTCCGCCTGTCAGTCCGGTGATATACTCGGAGGCAGCCACATTCGGACAAAAAATATCGTTCAGCGATGTCACAATGCCGTGGAACAGCTGGTCTAACTGCGCCTCCACCCGGAGCATCACGGACATATCCGTGGTATCATTGTAGGTTGCCTTATCCACGCCGAGAATATCCGTATAATCAGCCACCTTATCGCCTCTGGCTAAAAGCAGCGCCTTGATTTCACCCAAGTCGTTCTGGTTCTCTGTGGAAATATCTTTATTGAATTTGAATACATAGGTATAATCGTTATTTGCTTCATCTGAAAGATGCGGCCAGTATGGTGTCACAAACATATTAGACTTATCCGTCTTAAGCCCAATCTCATAGCAACGCAAATCATCGATAAATTCCTGTCCCTCGATGCTGACCTTCACTACACCGGTTACCGTCTCCTTGTAGCTGATATCCACAAGACTGGACAGCTCATCTAATGCCTCGTCTCTGGCATCCCGGAGCGTCATCGCCGTCTCAATGTTTCCCGCCTCGATGTTCTGAATCTTCATATTCAGCTCGCTGATGGTCTTGCCCAGCTCATTGACGCGTTTCACATCATCTTTAATCTGCGTATTGATATTATACTGGTAACTTTTCAGACCCGAATAAACAGCGCTGGACCTGCTGACAAAAAGCTGTGCCTTCTGTACCACAAGGTTCTGATATATACTGTCATCCGGCGCTTTATAGAACTCCTGAAATGACTCCCAGAAATCAGACAGTGCATCCTGAAATGCCTCTCCCTCTAACTCCTGAAAGTAAGTCTCCACCTCCGTAACCGCTTCGTAGGTCGCTGAATAAAATGCCTCCCGCCCCGAAGTGGTACGGTATAGTCTATCTAAGAAAACATCACGGGTATGCACCACGTCTCCGATTTTCACGCCCAGACCGGACTGCTGCTTGCTGACTGCCGCAGTCTCGTTAAAGGTGACATAATCGCGGTCCGCAAATAAAACCTGCTGACGGACATATCCGGTTGTATCTACATTCGAAAGGTTGTTTGCTGTTGTATTTAACGCATTCTGTGCGCTCTGTAAACCGGCAACGCCGATAAACATGCTTCCAAAACCATTTGCCATGGTAGTTTCCTCCCTGCTCTGCTATTGCTACTGTTTGGCGTCGAAGCCGCTGCTCCCTAAGATATCGCCCGTATTATAGGCGTTTTTATCATAGTTCGCAGTCTCAGGTGCCTGTCGCATGCTCTTTAGCAAGGTAAGGTCAAATTCCACCAGTTCCAATGCCTGCTGCAAAAGCGCTTCGTTCTGACGGTTCAAAAGCTGCATCTGCGACCCGACCTCCAAAAGGCGGTCACGCTGCTTTATCAGCTTTTCCTGTTCCACGGGCTGTTTTTCCAGATACCCTATCATCTTGGTGATGGTAATCTCCTCCGGATTCTTCCCAAGCACCGTCGCCATATCGGTAAGTACCTGGGTCCTTTTATTGGATAGATTAAGAAGGGCGCTTGCCGCATCCTGCTCTTTCACGGTTACTGTATCAAGGAGCTTGATATCCCCCTTGATGACCGCATCCCTTTTTTCCTCTGCAATCGCTACCAGTTTCTGGTATTCCGCTTCTTCTTTTCCTAATACCTCTAAAAGGTCTTCCATTAAACTAGCCACAGTCAGCCCTCACTTTTACACTAACGCATTGTACTTTTGTAATAATCTGTTCGCGAAATCATTCACATCCACATTGTAATTACCAGAGTTGACACTTTCCTTAAGCTGTGCGACTCTATCTTCCCTGATATCCGAAGCTTCTGCCACTGCCTGTTTTGCTATCTGATAATCACGTCCGAATGAAGAAATCTGTACTTCATCGCGGGCAGCACTTGCGCTGTTTGTCTTCTGTGCCTTTACTGTCTTATTCTTATTGTAAATTCCCGCCACTTGATTATAAGCTTCTATTCGCATAATGGCATCTCCTTTCTTCCTTGAAATTCGCTTTATAGTTTCTATATCGGTTGAAAAAATTTTTTCATTAGTGCCGATTTCAAAAAAGTGGCAATTCCATACGGAGGTACCAGATTTTCACTTTATATGTGGAAGCATTTTTGAAGGTCTTTGTTATTTCCCAATACCAGCATGGTCTGGTTTTCTGTAAATTTCACATCCGGGCTGATGGTGATGTTGAGTTCCTCATTCATCTTTGTCGCCAGAATGTTAATATTATATTTCCGGCGAATGTCAATCTCTCCGATGGTTTTTCCCAGCCACTCCTTCGGCACCTCCACTTCAAAAATAGCATATTCCTCGCTCAGCTCAATATAGTCAAAGATGTGGTCGGAACTGTAGCGGATTGCCGTCCAGTCCGCCACCTGTTTTTCCGGATACACCACCTCATCCGCGCCGTTGCGCAGCAGAAATTTTGCCTGCACGTCCCGCTCCGCTCTCGACACCACCATCTTTGCCCCAAGCTCTTTTAACAGGGAGGTGGTTTCTAAGGAATTCTGAAAATTCCCTCCGATAGCCACAATGCACACATCAAAATTGCGCACGCCAAGGGAGCCTAAAAAGTCCTCGTTGGTACAGTCGCCAATCTGCGCATTGGTGACAAAGGGCAGCACGGCGTCCACCCGTTCCTCCTGAATGTCAATCGCCATGACCTGATGACCGAGTTCATTTAATTTAATGGCAATATGGCGTCCAAATCTTCCCAGTCCGATTAATAAAATTGATTTCATATTCTTTCCTTTCACCTGCACTCAAATCTCCTTTCAACCAAAACAGAACCGGTTGTTCTTATGTGTTTTATCATCCCACTGTAATCTTTTCCTTCGGCAGTCTTGAACCGTTGACACGGGCGCCGGCTACTGCGGCAAATACCAGAGTCAGTCCGCCTACCCTGCCTAAATACATCAGTATAATCAATATCACCCGCGACGCATTGCAAAGCCCTGTCGTGATTCCTAACGTCAGTCCCACCGTACCGATGGCAGAAGCCGCCTCAAACATACAGGTAAGCAGCGGCAGCCCCTCTAAACAGCTGATGGCAATTCCGCCGGATAAACACAGCACCAGATACATGAAAAGTATGGTGGCGGCGTATTTCACCGTGTCCTCCGCAATCCGCCGTCCAAAGCAGTTGGTATCCTCTTTTCTGCGAAATACCGATATCGCCGTGAGGAAAATCACCGCAATGGTGGTGGTCTTTAACCCGCCCGCCGTAGAGCCGGGGGAGCCTCCTATAAGCATAAGGATAATGGTTATCAGAATCCCCGGCTCGCTTAACGCAGTTAAATCTATGGTGTTAAAGCCGGCGGTACGGGTTGTCACCGACATAAAAAGCGCGCTCCATATTTTTTCCCCGGTGGAAATGCCGTCCCACTTCTCCATGGAAAAATCATAGAAATAAAAGAACAGCGCCGGAAAAATAATCAGCATGGCAGTGACCACCAGCACCACCTTGCTCTGCATCCGGTATTTCCGGAAATGCAGCTTTTTCGTCTTGATATCGCTCCATGTGCTAAAGCCGATGCCGCCCACCACAATGAGCGTCATGATGGTAAGGTTAATCACCGGATTTGCCGCATAGTCCGTGAGAGAGGAAAACTTTTCCTTTGCCCCCATCAAATCAAAGCCTGCATTGCAAAATGCAGAAATGGAATGAAACAGAGAATACCAAAGCCCCGTTTTCATTCCAAATTCTTTTGTAAACACCGGAAGCATCGCCAAAGCCCCTAACACTTCCACAAGCGCCACCATCTTTAAGATAAACCATGTCATCCGCACGATTCCCCCCATATACGGAGCCGAAATAGATTCCTGCATGGTAGTTCTCTGCATGAGCCCGATTTTTCTGCCGGAAATCATGGTAATGGCAATCGTCAGCGTCACAACTCCCATCCCTCCAATCTGAATCAGAAGGATAATAATAAACTGCCCGAACCCCGACCAGTAGGTCGCCGTATCCTGTACAATCAATCCCGTCACACAGGCGGCGGAGGTGGCGGTGAAGAGCGCCTCTAAAAAGGAGGCTCCCTGTCCGTCCCGTGTGGAAAAGGGGAGCATAAGAAGAAGCGCCCCCAGTAAAATCATCAGCAGAAATCCAATACTGATAATCTGAAAGGTAGAAAGATGTTTCTTTCTTTTTTTCGTCATTGCTTTTTCAACCTTTTTCTTTCCTAATTATTCGTGTTGCTGTCATTCTAAGCCCTTTGCCATGTTATTACAAGACAAAATACCGCTAAGAAGCTGCCGCTACTTTAACAGCTGTTCAAACTCCCCCACCGGCATAGGCTTATAATAGAGAAAGCCCTGGGCGCTGCTGCAGCCGCATTGCAGTAAGAAATCCTGCTGCGCCTTTTCCTCCACACCCTCAACAATAATCTTCATATTCAGTTCATGAAGCATGTCTATGGTATGGCGCACAATGCTCCTGCTCTTAGCATTCTCAATATCCACGATAAAGCCACGGTCAATTTTTATCTCATCCACCGGCTGATTTTTGAGCATAGTCATGGTAGAATAGCCCGTGCCGAAATCGTCCATGGACAATGTGAAGCCGTAATCCCTTAAGTACTTCATGTTGTCATACATGACCTCTTCATTTTCCAAAAATCCGCTTTCTGTCAGCTCTAACAGCACATATTTCGGCGGAACCCGGTATTCCTGCGCCAGCTCCACCAGGCATTTCCGGAAGGATTTGTCAAAAACATGGGAACGGGAAATATTGATGGAAATGGGCACTACCTTCTTCCCCTCCTCCAAGCGTTTCCCGATGAACTGAAAGACGCGGGTCCAGATATAAATGTCCACATCAATAATCAGCCCGTTTTTCTCTAACACCGGAAGGAACTGTCCCGGCGGAACCACGCCGCGCTTTGGATGATGCCAGCGCACCAGCGCCTCTCCGCCTATGATTTCCCCGGTTTCCATATCAATTTTCGGCTGTATATACAGCTGAAGCTGCTCGTCCTCTAATGCTCCTACAATGTCGTTTTCAATCATTTTATTTAAAAGCATCTGACTGCGCATTTTTTCATCAAAAAACGCATATTTTGCGTAGAATTTGCCCTTGATGGTGTTTAACGCCATGGTGGCATAGTCCCGCATCAGGCTGACTGCCATGGTGGGGCTTTCCGCAATACAGATACCGAAAGCAGGAAGCACCTTATAAGGTATCTTGTATTCTGAAATCCGTCCGTCAATCCGCATCACGGCGTCCACCAGCTCCTCCTCCCTCTCAAAGGGCAGAAACAGTGCGAAAGTATCCGCCCGGAAATGGGACAGTACCACGTGCTCTCCCGACTGCTCCCGCAGAGCGTCCGCCGTCCATTTTAACAGTCCGTCTCCCACGCTCCGTCCGCAAAATTCATTGATGGACTTGAAATTTGCAAAATCCAATACAATCATGGCAAACTTTAACTGCGGGTTTTGCAGCATTTCCTCTGCCGCCTTATACTGGAATGCCCGCAGATTATACAAATTTGTCATAAAGGTGCGGTTGCTCTCCACATTATTTTCCGCCATTTTGCGCAGAGAATAAATATAAAGTTCAAAATCTTTCTTACTCATAGATTCAAGCATTGTATCTACCGTCATGCCGCATTTTTCTTCATCCCGTTCTCCACCCATACTATCACACTTTCTACCCTTCCGTTATTTTCAGATGTTATCCGCTGTAAGGGGCAATCCTGTCTACATTTTTCAATATTATAGCATTCTTTTTCCATTTTTCCTAGCGACAAAACTGCACTTTCCTTATTTTCTTATTTTATGCAGAAGCTGCCAGCCGGACGATTGCAGTCTCCACCTGATGGTCCTTTATTTCCGTCACCTGGATGCGCAGCCCCGACGCCTCCATTTCCAGATCGGAGCCGTCCTCCGGTATTGTGCCAAGCGTGTCAAAAATCAAACCGTTAAAGGTATCGTAATCCTCACAGGGCAGCGGCACTCCCAGGGCTTTCTGCACCTCGTCAATAGGAGCGCTGCCATGGATTTTCCAGATACCGTCCTCGACAGCTTCGATAAAGGTTTCCTCTTCTTTTCCCGCCGTGCCGTCACACAGCTCGCCCACTAACTGCTCCACCAAGTCGTTTAAGGTTATGATGCCGCTCATTCCGCCGTATTCGTCTAATACAACCGCCATGGTCTGATTGGCATTTCTCATGTTTCGAAAGAGCACATCGGCTTTCACGCTGTCCGGCACAAAATAGGCAGGGCTCACCGCCTGCTCTAACACCCTTTCCCTTGTTTTATCCTCTATACGGAAATATTCTTCTGCATGAAGGACGCCTACGATTTTATCTGCGGAATCATCGCAGACCGGGTATCTGGTATGCCTGCTATGTAAAATAATCTCCTGCCATGCTTCCATGGAATCCTGCAAATCCAGCATGACAATATCCGTCCGGTGAGTGGCGATTTCATCTGCGGAAAGGTCGTCAAACTCAAATACATTCTGGATAAATTCTTTTTCTTCATTATCTATCGTACCCTTTTCGCTGCCCGCGTCCACCAGCATACGGATTTCTTCCTCTCCCACCTGTTCCTCTTTGGCGCCGGGCTCTATTCCCATCAGCCGCAGCACCCCGTTGGTGGAAACCGTCAGAAGCCAGACCAAGGGAGTAAAAGCCTTTGCTATGCCGCTGATTAAGCCCGACATTCCAAGCGCCATGGCTTCCGTTTTTCTCATGGCTATCTGTTTCGGCACAAGCTCTCCGAAAATCAGGGTAAAATAGGATAAAATCACGGTAATCAAAAACACGGAAACCATGTTTAAGGTTTTTTCCGGGACAGGCACTCCAAGCCCCAGCAGTCCTTCCACCAGAACATCGGAAAAGTTTTCCGCTGCAAAGGCGCTTCCCAAAAATCCCGACAGGGTAATGGCAACCTGAATGGTAGCCAGAAACCGCGCCGGCTCCTTTGTCAGGCGGGCAAGGCGTATGGCGCGTTTATCCCCTTCATTTGCCATCTTCGCCAGCTTGTTTTCATTCATAGAGATAACTGCAATCTCTGCGCAGGCAAATACCGCATTAAAAAAAATCAAAAGTACCTGTAACAATATCATTAAAATAATTGAATTTTCCATCTTAATTCCTCCCAAAAATATGGCATAGCTGTTTCTTAAAACGCAAAAGGACAAAGCCTGTTTCTCACTCCCGCAAGTACAGACTTCGCCCTATCCATTTTAATCTATGATATAACGGAGGATTGGTATTACTTTCACTGTCGCCTTCGTCCATAATGAATCGCTCCTTCTCCTTTCCACTGCAAATTTGTTGGCATTATTATAACGGAGGCGTCGGTAAGGCGCAAGAGGGGGAGGCGCTAAGATTCTGTTTAGATTGTATCTGTAAAAATACTAGTGTACTGACACGTTCATAATTAGCCAAATTGCACTGCCTATATCGCCATCTGCTGCGTTGTCGTCGGTCAACGTAGCCACCGCTACGCCTCCCTCCTCCGCCTTGCAGAGTGACGAT
>Ga0129308_1000402_pt1 | contig 66843 bp, 64 predicted proteins | sample L827metagenome_FD_94440 | JGI IMG/M metagenome (GOLD analysis project Ga0129308, IMG submission 94440) | Ring-tailed lemur group fecal microbial communities from Wisconsin, USA - L827 metagenome | ecosystem: Host-associated > Mammals > Digestive system > Large intestine > Fecal | place: USA...
AAGTGCTTCGTTCGACTTGCATGTGTTAAGCACGCCGCCAGCGTTCATCCTGAGCCAGGATCAAACTCTCATGTTATAATTTGTTTGACTCTGTCCAGATATTATCTGGCTTATCACTTCGTTATTCTTGCGAATTCTTCCGTGATTTTACTGTTTTAGGTTGCTTCCATCTTTTTGATTGGAAGCGGTTCGTCTGTCAACCAAGTATGCTTGGTTTTGACAGCTTGAAATTCAAAATCTTTCAAGGTTATTTCACTGTTCAGTTATCAAGGTTCCAACATCTTTGCTTCGCAAAGCTGTTTAAGTTGCTTCGCAACTTTTTGCTGTTGTTTAGTTCTCAGCGAGAGCTTATTTACTATATCACTTTCAAACTTGTTTGTCAACAACTTTTTTTATTTTTTGAAAGAAGTTTTTTTCTTCGTTATTATATAGAAGAAAGTGTTTCTTCCCTTGGAACGTCTGTTAGTTGTTCCTTGTTGTTTTTCAAACGCGACAACTTTTATATCTTATCATAGGTTGTCATGCTTGTCAACAACTTTTTTCTATCTTTCATAAATGAAACAGCCTCCGCCTTCAATTATGACTGATATCCACAACGCATTTTTTTGCGGTGGAATTTTATATTACCATCAATATTTTTGTCTGTCAACAACTTTTTACATATTTTTTACGCTGTTTTTTCCCTATAAATAGATATGGTGGAGAGCCGATAAACTCTCCACCATATCTATGATTTACACGATATCTTTTTTATTTCATCATAATAGAAATGACAAGATTATTTTCATAGAGGAACTGCAAAAGCGGATTCTGGTAAATATAGGAAACCAGCACTCCGCCTAATTCACTGGTACTGCTTAATGCAATCAGATAAAATGCAATCCACACCAGAATAAATCCGTAAATTCCGCCTGCAAAAATCCCCAGTATTTTGTTAATGCCATGAATAATCGGTATTTTAGACACAATGCCAAGAAACCTCGAGATGAAATGCACTAAAATCCATGCTGCAATCAATGCAATAAAAAAGGAAATTCCCTCCACGATAAATCCCGCCATCCCTTTTGCAACCTGCTCATAGACTCCGCTGCTTTCCAAAAACTCATCCGCCGCAGCGCCTGTTGTTTCCAGAATATCATTTAAGACACCCTCCGGCAAATTGATGCCCAGCTCCGCCAGGCTCTCATTTCCGGCATTCTGCCCCACTGCCTGCTCCGTATTATTTTCTGCTGTGCGCCGCACCTCATCTGCACAGTGCGTTTCAATCGTTTCATAGAGAGAGGTGTGTTCCAGCAGATAAGTATCAATATAGGGCGTCGCCCACATAACAAACACCAGTACAATGAGCCATGACACCAGGGAATAGATGGTGCGTAAGAAGCCTCTCTGATAACCTCTCATCATTTCCCATATCAATAGCAGCAATACGATAATTAAAACCCAGTTCATATGTATCTCCTTATTTCAGTCTCACTTTTTCTGTCGCATCTTCCAGTATGAATGTATAATTCAAGCCGGAGCTTCCCGGCATCACTTTGTAAAGCGTTTCTTTAAATTCATGATGAAATTTATATATCCCTCTGATGGTGTAAATATCGCAGGAATTTTCATTCCTGATGCAGATTTCATTGTTGGAAAGAAACTCAACGTCGGTATATTCCATTGAAAAATCTTTTTCCATTACAAGGCTGCCCTTTGAATCGTATACGCAAAGATGGTGTGTCACCTCTTCGTCCTCATTGCTGGTTACTACTCCCACGTAATCATGATTATAGAAAATGCTCTTTGCTTCCTTTTCAAAGGTGATTTCCCCTGACTGCTGCGGTTTCTGCGAACCTTCAAAATAAATCAGTCCGGAATCGGAAAAAGCCACCAGCTTATCATCAGAGACAAACTCCAATTCCGGAATTACCGTATCATTAAAGGTACTCGCTCCAACCACATGGTCAATTTCATTCTGCCCCACCGAGCCGAAGTTGTAAAAGGCAATGGTACTCTTTACCGTCCCGTCATTGATATCAAGCATGGACACCGCCAGTTTGATAGCGTCCTGTGAAAGGGCAATCGCAATGGGATAGCCCTTTTTCTCTCCATGAATGGCTCCCTGCACGAGATTATTTCCCTCTTTATCATAAAGCGCCACGTATCCGGCCGCGTCCTTTGTCATCAGCACCGCTATGGTTCCCTGCGCCGCAATGCGCACCTGTTCGACGGGCATGGTGGTTTCTATGCTGCTCTGCAGCCCCTCCGGGGTAAGTATGTAAATCATGCTGCCCTTTTTATCATAGATAACCAGATAATTCCCGCAGATATCTATCTGGGGATTCGCCATCTCATAGGTCTGGTTCCAGATTAGCTCGTTGGAGGCATTGGTGTACAGCGCACCGTCATTACTGTATTTCAAAATATTGTTCTTGAAATCTGCAAAATGCGTTGCCTCCGTATCCGCCCGCTCTACACTCTGCAATATGTCAAAATTCTCATAATGGCGCAGCGCCATAAACAGTGCGACGGCTGCCGTCACCGCTATGACTGCCAATATAATGCTTATGGTTCTTTTTGCTATTTTTATCCGGTGTTCCTTAAGCTTGCGCTCGTACTCCTCCATATCCGTCTGCGCTACTGTCCGGAACCCTCTTTTGTCCTTCTCTGCCATAGTTCCTCTTTTCCGAATGTTTAACCTGTCAAACGCCTGCCGTATGCCTGTCCCTATGCTCCGGCATAAACGTCTTATGCCTTCCGGCAGTATAATGTCTTTCGACATTATAACATATTTCTCCCTTCTTTCATCTCTTTTTTCTTAATTTGGCAGTGTTAAGTACTGCCCCGCATAAATATCATTGGGGTCCTCGATATTATTTGCTTTGCATACCTCATCCATCATGGCTGTGGTCTGGTAAATTTTGCGGCAGATAGCCGCCAGGCTGTCCCCCTTCTGCACAATGTAGTATCCCTGCTTCAGATAAGTCTGGGCTTCTGTGGACGCTGCTGCCGCCTCGTTTCCGCCCGTCTGCGTCCCTGTTGAAGTTCCGTCTCCCCCAGAGTTTCCTGTCGAACCGATTTCTGATGAACCTGTTTTTGTCCCGTTTCCTGACGAATCTGTGGTGCCGCCATTTTCCGCAGAACCTGTGGACGTTCCTGTCCCGTTTCCTGTCGAACCCGTTGTGCCGTCTTTTTCCGTAGAACCTGTGGACGTTCCTGTTTCATTCCCTGCCGAATCTGTGGTTGTTCCTGCTGAATCTGCTCCTGCCCCATTTTCTGTGGAACCTGTTGTTCCCGCTCCATTTCCTGTAGAATCTGCGGCAGCTCCAGCAGAAGCTGTGTCTGTTCCATCCCCTGACACATCTGCCCCCGGCATGTTTTCAGCTGCCACGTCTGTGGTTCCCGCATTTTCCGGCGAGACTGCTGCCTGCTCTTCCGGATTCCCTGCGTCTCCATCTGCAGCCTGTTTCTCTACATTTCCCTCCACCTGCTCTACCTTTACCTCTTTCGCCGTTTCCGTCGCTTTTTCCTCCGTGGACGCCGCCTGGGTATTGATTTGCGCCAGTGCATTCTGCATATCGTTCATTTTCTGATGATTCTGGTAGGCTGCAAAGCCCAGTACGCAAACCACCGCCAGCAGCACAAGAGATGGTGTAAAAGAGGAAACCTTCTCCTTTGCTTCCTCTCCCGCTAATTGCTTTCTGTAGCTGCCCTCCCTGGGCTTTTGCTCCCCACCGAAAAACTCCTTCCTCTTTTCTCCGCCTCCGAAAAACTCTCTGGCTTCCGCTCTCTCACTGTCGAAAGAGCTTTTCTGCTCCCGCTCCGGCTCCTGCCAGCTGCTCTGCTCAAAATAGATTCTTTCCTCCAAATCTAAATCCTGCTGTTTTTTCGCCGGGGTTTCCATTTCAAATACAAAGGAGTCCTCTTTCGGTTCTTCCTGCGGCGCCGGGCTTTTTTCTTCCTGATAATCCAGTATTGCCGGGATACCCTTGCCGTAATATATGTAAAAACCGTCTCTTCTATATAGATGGTTGTTTCTGCTGCTGTAAAATGCCTCCTCCCGCTCTAAGGAATCCATGAGAAACAACACCTGGTGAATGCCGCCAAAATGATTCTGATGAAGTTTTTCAATTCTTCCGGTAAGATTCGGCAGCTGCCCTTTGATATCCATCGCCCAGCCCACAATCACCATATCGTCATAGTCTTTTTTCAGCTTTTTATAAATATAACCCCAGGTATTGTCATTCCACTGGGGCAGTTCCCCGTCGAAATTCATTTCCTCTAACCGGATCGCCCCCTCGATAAAGGTGCACTGCCTGCCCGTAAAATTTTCAAATCTGCCCAGCAAAACATACGCCGCTTTTTCTAACTGCTCGTCATAAGGGTGCAGATATCTGTATACCCTGTCCTCCACGTAAATTCTATCGCCGATATCCGGTTTTCCAATCTGTTTGATATCCTTTGGTAAGACTTTTTCTTTTGTAGGTTCGTAGTCTTCCTCCCGGATGATTTCTATCATGCCATTTCTCCTTTCTGAGGTCCTTTCTGTCCCTTTGGATGAAATGGTAGCACAGCCTGTCCGAAATTTTTGGTGGATTGTGGACCGTTTTTCAAAAAGTTTTCGACAAAAAAGGGAAGCGTCTGCCTTTATCCGAATGGCTTTGACACTTCCCTTTTGTTTTTCTTCTTATTTTACAAACGCTTTGACTTTTTTGTAGATTCCCTCTGCGTCCAGTTCATATTTATGAAGCAGCTCTAACGCTGGGCCGGACTCCCCAAAGACATCATTTACGCCGATTTTCAAAACCTTTGTGGGTGCTTCCTCGCACAGCACGTCGCAGACAGCGCTGCCTAATCCGCCGATGACGGAATGCTCCTCCACTGTCACGACTTTCCCGGTCTTTAATGCAGATTTTACCACCAGTTCACGGTCAATAGGCTTGATGGTGTGAATGTTGATGATTTCCGCATGAATGCCGTCAGCCGCTAACATTTTTTCCGCCTCCATGGCTTCTTTTACGCAAAGCCCGGTAGCAAAAATGCTGACGTCGGTTCCCTCTTTTAACACAATGCCCTTTCCGATTTCAAATTTGTAGGTCGTCTCATCATTAAATACAGGTACCGCCAGACGTCCGAAACGAAGATATACCGGACCTACATGGTCGTATGCCGCATGGACTGCCGCCCTTGCCTCCACATCATCCGCCGGATTAATCACAACCATTCCCGGAATGGTGCGCATTAAGGCAATATCCTCTAAGCACTGGTGGGTTGCACCGTCCTCGCCCACTGAAATGCCTGCATGGGTTGCGCCGATTTTTACATTCAAATGCGGATAACCGATGGAATTGCGCACCTGCTCAAAGTTTCTGCCTGCCGCAAACATGGCAAAGGAGCTGATAAAGGGAACTTTTCCACAGGTGGCAAGACCTGCCGCAATTCCCGTCATATTTGCCTCTGCAATACCGATATCCCAGTGGCGCTCCGGGAAAGCCTTTTTGAAAATCCCGGTTTTGGTGGCTCCCGCAAGGTCTGCATCCAATACGATTAAATCCTCATGCTCCCTGCCCACTTCCACCAGGGCGTTGCCGTAGCTGTCTCTGGTGGCAATCTTCGGCGCTGCCGCGTTTTCTGTTATTCCTGACATAATGCTTCCCCCACTTTCTCTAAATCTGCCATTGCAATCTCATACTGCTCATCATTCGGCGCTTTTCCGTGCCAGTCTACCGCATTTTCCATAAAGGACACGCCTTTTCCCTTTAAGGTTTTTGCGATAATAGCAGTAGGCTGTCCCTTTGTCTCCCGCGCTTCTTTGAATGCAGCCCGGATTTCGTCAAAATCATTTCCATTGATGGTAATCGTGTGGAAATTGAAGGCTTCAAACTTTTTGTCAATCGGGTAAGGAGAACATACTTCCTCCACCGTGCCGTCAATCTGAAGGTTATTGTTGTCAACGATTACCACCAGGTTATCTAATTTACGGAAACCAGCCCACATAGCTGCCTCCCAAATCTGTCCTTCCTGAATCTCACCGTCCCCGCAAAGGGCATAGACGCGGTAATCTTTTTTATCAAATTTTCCTGCCGCTGCCATTCCTGCCGCCACGGAAAGTCCCTGTCCTAAAGAGCCGGAGGACATATCCACGCCCGGAATATGCTTCATGTCAGGATGGCCCTGTAAATAAGAACCGGTATGACGTAAGGTTACCAGGTCCTCTTTCGGGAAAAATCCCCGCTCTGCCAGGACAGAATAAAGCCCCGGAGCCGTATGTCCCTTGGACAGGACAAAGCGGTCACGGTCCGCCATCTTCGGGTTTTTCGGGTCGATGTTCATTTCCTCAAAATACAGATAGGTAAAAATATCTGCTGCGGAAAGAGAACCGCCGGGATGCCCCGCCTTTGCGCTGTGTACCGCAGTTACAATGCTTTTGCGGACTTCATTGGCTGTTTTCTTAAGTTCCAGATTCGTCATCATGTGCCTGTTTCCTTTCTTATTCTGTGTCTTTGAAAGCACATTTCCAGAAGAAATGCGCCCATTTTTTATCGCAGGCGGCTCCTTAGGAAAATCCGCTTGGATTTCTTTACAATTCGGTTCTGCCCTCTAAGGCACGGAGCAGCGTCACCTCGTCAATATATTCCAAATCTCCCCCCACCGGGACGCCGCTGGCAATCCGGGTGACTTTAATTCCGGTGGGTTTGATTAATTTACTGATATACATTGCCGTCGTCTCTCCCTCTAAACTGGAGTTGGTGGCAATGATAACTTCCTCTACGTCCTGCTGCAGCCGATGCATCAGCTCTTTCAGCTTAATATCGTTTGGTCCAATCCCAAGCATAGGAGAAATGGCTCCGTGAAGCACATGGTAAACTCCCTCATACTTGCCTGTCTTTTCATAGGCTGCAAGGTCCCTGGTATTTTCCACCACCATAATGGTCTTATGGTTTCTTGCACCGTCTTTACAGATGGGACAAAGCTCCTCGTCGGTAAGGGTGAAGCATTCCTTACAATAACGGACATTTTTCTTTGCGTCCACTATGGCAGAGGCAAGCCCCTCCACTGCATCCTCCGGCATATTTAAAATGTGGAATGCCAGACGCTGGGCAGATTTTGCGCCAATGCCCGGCAATGCGGACAATTCCTGTATCAATTTACTGATTTGCCTGCTGTAATAATCCATGTTTTCCCTCTCGTATCTCTGGCTGCTTAGCTATAGACCCTTATTATATTACTGGATAACGCAGATTTTTACAAGTTTCTTTTTTCATGAAACATCCTTTCATTTTTCCCCACTTTTTGACATTTTCATGCTATACTGAAAATATCTATTTAGGAATCGAGGAATTTTTATGAAAGAAAATATTGCAACCATTCCACTGATGGACGCATTTAACGCAAAAGACGAGTGCCCTTTCTGCAATTTGGAGCGCAAGGCGGAGCAGCACGCCGTCTCCTTTATTTTAGGCTCTGCCTATATGGAGGACGATATTCGGGAAAAGACGGACGCCACGGGGTTCTGCCGCCATCACTTTAAAATGATGTACGATTACGGAAACCGTCTGGGAAATGCACTGATTTTAAGCACCCATCTGAAAAAGCTGAATGCAGAGCTGACCAAAGAAATGAAGGATTTCACCCCCGGAAAATCCAGTCTGCTGAAACGCATGAAAAAAACGGACGCCACCGCCGCTTCGGAACCCCAGACAACGTTAGGGGCATGGATTTCGGACAAAACCAAAAGCTGCTATGTCTGCGACCACTTTAATCAGATTTACGGACGTTATCTGGACACCTTTTTTGACTTGTATCAGAAAAATGAGGAATTTCGCCAGTTGTTTGCGGAGAGCAGGGGCTTTTGCCTGCCCCATTTCGGGGATTTGATTGAGACGGCAGAAAATAAGCTGAATGACGCCCAGCGGAAGGAGTTTTATCCCCAGGTATTTTCCATGATGCAGGAGAATTTGGACCGCCTGCAAAAAGAGGTTTCCTGGTTTGTGGAGAAAAATGATTACCGCAATAAGGACAAGGACTGGGGCACCTCCGCCGACAGTATTCAGCGGGCAATGCAGAAATGTGCCGGGGGATATCCGGCGGATGAGGTGTTTAAGGCAAAATTATAAGCAGCCGCTTTTCGCAGCTGCTTCATAAACAGTGAGAGTAACTGATTTTTCTCTCTAATCCAGACCAAATTTCCGCTTTACCGCCTCCACCAGATAGTCCGCCGTCCCTTCCGTACCCAGCATACTGCTGTCAATCATGATTTCCTTAAACCGCTGGTCGTTGGGAAGAAAGCCTGCATAGTGCATATGGTAATGGTCGCGGGCTTCATCCACCGCCTTTATCATTTTTCGGGCTTCCGTTTCTTCTAAATGAAGGTCTTCGATGCAATTCTTTACGCGGGCTTCGTAGGGGGCATAAATGTAAATTCTAAGGATATTCGGTTCCTCCGCAAGGATAAAATCCGAGCAGCGTCCCACGATGATACAGGATTCCCGTTCCGCTAAAAATTTAATGATGTTCTGCTGCGCTTCAAACAGCTGATTCTGCAGTTCGTCGGTCTGTGTTCCCAGAGGGTACATCATTCTACGGAAGCTGTTGGTTTTCACATGCTTTTTAGCGCTTTCCTCAATCTCGTTTATTTTAGATACAGGCAAATTAAGTTTTTTTGCCGCTTCTTCCACAATATCGCGGTCATAAAACTCTATTCCCAGCTTTTCACTCATTTTCATTGCGATGGGCCGCCCAAGGCTGCCGAACTGCCGGGCAATCGTAACAACGTATTTTTTATTTTCCATGGTATCTCCCTCCTTACCTGATAAATCCAAGTATTAAAAATCCGACGATGGAAACTGCCGCTCCTATCAGCACATAGGGCAGCTGCGAGCCTGCGTGCTCAAGGTTATCAAGTCCTGCTCCATGGGAGGCTAAGACTGTGGTATCACAATAGAAGCAGGCATGGTTTCCAAAGGCGCAGCCTGAAAGAATTGCCGCCATCACCAGTACCGTATCTGCGCCGACGCTTGCCCCAAGAGGCAGCAGCACCGGAGCCACCAGAGTACATACGCCCCAGGCATTTGCTATCATGAACGCCAGCAGACCCACAATGATAAATGCAATCATCGGGAAAATTTTCCCTGACATGAAAGGCTGGCAGAGAGAGACAAAAAACTCCGTCATCTGCATTTCGCTGGCAATGCTCTGGAAGGTCAGTGCGGAAATCAGCAGAATAATAATCGGTAACATATCCGCAAAGCCTTTGACAAAGGTTTCCCAAAATTCTGAGAAATTCATAATTTTTCCGCCTAAATACAATACCATACACACCAGAATTGCAATAATAGCAGCAACTACCAAATCGCCTGTGGCAACTGCAATTCCAACTAATACAGCAAGCGGTACGATGAAATACCAGACGCTCCTTCCCTCTTCCTCTCCATACTCTGACGCCACATTATATTTTCTGCTGACGTCACTGTAGGTTTTTCCGGTTTCAGCCACGCGGCGGTACGCTTTTTTCATTCCGCCCAGCTTCGGGAACCAGCCCATACAGAACAAAACCACGATTACCAGAGCAACAATCGGGTACACGCAGTAGGGAACTGCCATCATGTAGGTCTTTATCAGATTTCCGTCCGCGAGCTTCTGTACGCATTCCTGCTGGAGGAAAATCGCCCCGAAATAGGCAGCCCATGAAGAAAATGGTATCAGCACGCAGACCGGAGCGCCTGTGCTGTCCAAAATATATGCCAGCGCTTCACGGGGAACTTTTTTCTTATCATAGGAGCCTTTCATTGCGGTTCCGATGGACAGTACATTCAGATAATCGTCCACAAAAATCAGAATACCTAAAATAAATGTGGTAAGCAATGTTTTCCGCTCTGAATTACACAGCTTTGTGACAATTTTGGTAAAGCCGAAGCTGCCCTTTGAAGCGGTGAGAAGCGCCACCAGGCTTCCAAACAATCCGCAGATAAGAATTACATATGCCTCTGCGCTGATAACGCTCTCCAGCGTCCCAACCCACTTGGTTAAAAACTCTCCTTTCCACAAAACCAGCGCGCCTGCCATGGAGCCCGCAATCAGAAATGCCTCGCACTTTTTCGTTGTGATAGCGCCTATTACGATAACCAGAACTATCAGCGTTGCAATCAATCCGTAACTCATCATTCATCATCCTTTCAAACCTTTTTCTCCCGGAATCAAAAAATGCCCCGGGTATTCCCAAGGCATCTTCGCCAATTCCAATGTATTTGTTTTTTGATAATGCAATCTTATCTTCTCAAAAAAGAATATGCAACAACGCTTTGTATTTTCATTTCCGAAACACAAACATTCTTCTTTCCATTTGTTCCCCGGAACCAAATATACCTGCATTTACATTAAACTGCACCTATCCCGCTGTAAGGAAAAAAATGTCTGTCTGCAGTTATATTTTTCTTCCGGCAAATCAACACTTGGCAAATACTGTTGTACCACTCTCTAATTAAGATAGTAATACATAATCAATGCATTAAACAATTCCAGACTTTGAAATCTGTTGTCAAAATCTCTGCCCGTCAGCTGTTCAATCCGCTGCAGGCGGTATTTCACCGTATTTTTATGGGAAAAGAGTTTGTCCGCCGTCCGCTGCAGATTGCAGTCGCTGCCAAAATACGCCCACATTGTCTCTATGAGCTGCGTCCGGTTTTTCGCGTCATATTCTAATATTTTCCCTAAAATCTCCTTCACAAAATCCTGCATGGGCTCCTGGTTGTCATATGCCATCAGAAAACGGTAAAAACCCATTTGGTCGTGGAATACAACCTCATTTTTTCTGCCTAAGTGTTCCAGAATGGAATTTACCCTGGAAGTCTCGTGAAAGCTTTTCTGCAATTCCTGCAGACCGCCGCATTTTTCTCCCACACTCAAGGTATAGGTACAGCCGTCATGCTCTTTTTTCAGGAAGCCGTCAAATTCCCTGAAAATACCGCAAACCTGCTCCCGCTTTTCGGAACAGTCTTTCATAAAACCTATGATTCTATCCCCGTAACAGGAAATGACAGCCGGATGCTCCCTCTCCTGAAACAGGTGATTTAGCATTTCTGCATGGGCGCGGACCTCGTCATTGGAAACCGAATCAAGGTGCAGGACAAAAACCTGCTCCAAAACAGAGCTGTCCTGTCCCATCTGCGCACATTTCTGCTCAATCCGGTGTACATTCAGGTTATTTCCAAAAATAATTTCCGCCAGCAGGCTGTCCTGGATATCCCTCCGGTCATCTAAATAAGAAATGGCATGTCCTAATTCCTCAAAAAAATCCACCAGCGGCACATCCCAGGGTATGGTAAAAAGCGGAAAGTCATTTCTTTCCGCTAAATCTATCACCGCTCCGTCAATCTCTGTCACATAATTTTCCCCCACCAAAAGCAGGGCGCAGGACATTCTAAGGTCAATCGCCTTTTCGATGGTTTTGTACAAATCATAATTTTTCCGCTGGGTCACCGGGGCGCTGATAATCAGCAGCTCCTGTCCATGCACCCATTTCTCAAAATTCAGGTTTTCCGCCTTATACGCCCACCGGATGCCCCGCTCCATGCCTCCGCTGCCTGCAATGACCTGCGCCTTTTTCATGGCGGTCAGTGAAAGTAAATCCTTACATTGAAACATAATATTTTACCTTTTCCGGCTCCTTCTGAAATAAAAATTCTCCTTTACGGACAGACGCCACAACTCCTGCTCTCTCGCAGATTGCTTCAAACTCTGACTTTGCATTCAGCACGATAAAGTTTGCCGGTTTTCCCTCCTCAATGCCGTAATGCTCCGTCAGATTCATGGCGGCTGCGCCATTTACAGTAACCAGGTCTAAGGCATTCCTGATTTCCTCCGGCGACATCATCTGCGCAATGTGAATGCCATGGTCTAAAATCATCATCATATTTCCATTTCCAAGAGGATACCACGGGTCAGACATGGAATCCTGTGCAAAGCACACGTTGATACCATGATCGTTAAGCTCCTTTACCCTTGTCAGCCCCCGGCGCTTCGGGTAGGTGTCCTGCCGCCCTTCCAGATAAATATTTTCTGTGGGGCAGGAAATGAAGTTGATTCCGGATTTTTTGAACAGCTTCATCATGCGGAACGCATAGCTGTTGTCCGCCGAACCGAAGGAACAGGTATGGCTTGCCGCCGTCCTCTTTCCAATGTCCTCCATCAGAACAAGGGCGTTTAACAGCTCAAGGAAACGGCTCTGCACATCATCCGTCTCATCGCAGTGGACGTCTATCAGCTTATCATATTTCAACGCAAGCTCCACTGTCCTGTGAATGGATTTCTCGCCAAACTCCCTCGCCAGTTCAAAATGGGGAATCGCCCCCACGCAGTCCGCCCCCATTTTTAAGCCTTCCTCCACCAGTTCATCGCCGCCCTTATATACGTACATACCCTCCTGCGGGAATGCCACTATCTGTAAATCCAGAATATCCTTTACTTCCTCCCGCACCTCAAGGGCTGCCTTAAGTCCTGTAAAGGTGGGGTCTGTCACATCAATGTGGGTACGGATTGCCTGCACGCCGTGAAGCATTTCCTTGCGGATTCCGCTGTAGATTCGCTCCTTCATCTGCTCTACAGTCGTCTTTCCCTTCGACTCGCTCCATCTCTGAATCCCCTCGAACAGGGTGCCGGAGTCGTTCTGCTCCCCCATGTCTGCCGTGAAAACATAATCTAAATGAAGGTGCGGGTCCACATAAGGCGGTATCACAAGGTTTCCGCCGATATCCACGGTTTCGCATTCCTCCGGGATTTCCTCTGCTATTCTTTTGATGACGCCGTTTTCTGTCAGAATAGATACCAGTTCTTTCTTGCCTTTGAGTTTCACATTTGTGAATTTTTTCATTTTTATTTCCCCCTTTGAGCAGTCTCAAAAAGCCGCAAAGGCGCTAAGGAATCCCCTTAGCGCCTTTGCTAACGTTCTTGTTTCTTTTGAGCAAAGAATAGCATTTGTCCAAAGAAAGGTCAACAAAATGAAGAATCTCCGTTATCATTTTATCCCTGTGTGACAAAAACAGCCAGCCGCTTTGTCTCCAGCGGACAAAATGAGGACTGCCGCACAACCATCTCCATCTGTGCCACAGCCCTTTTCCTTCTAACATAAAATTTTCCTAGAACATTCCGCCTAAATTTCCCATTCCTCCGGTGATTTTTGCCATGGAGCTGGAGGAAACCTCTTCTAACTGGCGAAGCGCCTCGTTGGTGGCCGCCATAATTAAATCCTCTAACATCTCGATGTCATCCGGGTCAACCACTTCCTCGGATAATTTCACCTTCGTGATTTCCTTTTTGCCGGAAATGGTTACTTCCACTGCTCCGCCCCCTGCGGTAGCCGTAATCTCTTTTTCCTCTAACTCCTTCTGTGCTTCTTCCATCTGACGCTGCATTTTCTGTGCCTGCTTCATCAAATTATTCATATTTCCCGGCATACCGCCCGGGAATCCGCCTCTTTTTGCCATGATAATCCTCCTAGAATTCTTCTTCCTCAATATCAAAATTGATTAACTGGCGCAAATCCGGATAGATTTCTCCGCTCGGATGCCCAGTGTCATTTAATTTTACCAGAAGTTCCACCTCTTTGCCAAGTCTTTCTGCAATAATTGCTTTAAACTCATCCTGACAGTCCGCACGGTTCTCGCTGATATAGCTGTAGGCGTTCTTATCATCATACACCAGAAGCAGGCTGTCTCCCGGTCCTAAAGAGGGCAGTCCCTTCTTTAAATAGTTTTTGGTAAGCCCTGTCATCTGGGAGAGAATGCCGTTCCAGCTGCTGATAATCTGTTTGATATCCTCCGGCACTGCCTTGGGGAGTTCCGCTTTGGGAATTTCCCCCTCAGGCTGCCCCGTCAGCGCGCCGTTTACTCCGCCCTGCCTGGCTGAACCTCCCGGCGCCATCACAACACCTTTTTCTAATTTTTTCTCCAAACTGTCCACCCGGTCAATGAGGGAGGTGTAGTCCTTCTCCATCTCCGGTTTACAGAGCTTTATCACTGCTATCTCAATTAAAATACGTTTCTGTCCGGCATATTTTATCTGGCTGCCAAGCTCGGAAAAAATACGGATATAGCGCATCAGTATCTCGGTTTCCACCATCCCGGCTTCTTCCTTCAGCAGGGCAAGATTTTCCGTGGAAATATCTAACACATCCTCCATGTCGTCAGAGCTTTGCACCAACATCAGATTCCGCAGATACCATGTAAAATCCGTGACAAACTGCCCTAACTCCCTGCCCTCTATCACCATCTCATCAATGGTGCCGATGGCTCCCGTGACGTTCTTGTCTAATATCTGGCGAAGCAGACGGCTGAAAATCTCGGTGTCCACCGCCCCTAAGGTTTCAAGCACCTTGTCATAGGTAAGCTCCTGCCCTAAATAGAAGGCAATGCACTGGTCTAACAGGCTTAAAGCGTCACGCATGGAACCGTCCGCCGCCTTTGCCACATAGCGGATTGCCTTTTCCTCCACCGCAACCTGCTCCTTTTCCATCAGCTCCATCAGCCTTGCGGAGATGGTGTCAATGGAAATCCTGCGGAAATCATACCGCTGACACCTCGATAAAATGGTAATGGGTATCTTGTGCGCCTCAGTGGTGGCTAAAATAAACATCACATAGGAGGGCGGCTCTTCTAAGGTTTTGAGTAGCGCATTAAAGGCTCCTATGGATAACATATGAACCTCATCAATAATATAGACTTTATATTTTCCCTCTGTGGGGCGGTATTCCACTTCCTCCCGAATCTGACGGATATTATCCACGCCGTTGTTGGAAGCGGCGTCAATTTCAATCACATTCATGGAACTTCCCGCCGCAATGGCTTTGCAGGAAGGACACTCCCCGCAGGGACTTCCGTCCACCGGGTGCTCACAGTTGACCGCCTTGGCAAAAATCTTCGCAATCGTGGTCTTCCCCGTGCCCCTTGTCCCACAAAACAGATAGGCGTGACCAATACGGTCCGCCTTTATCTGATTTTTTAAAGTTGTAACAATATGGTCCTGCCCCTTAACACCCTCAAACTCGCTGGGGCGGAATTTACGGTATAAAGCCGTATATGACATTATTTCACCTCATAAATTTTCTGTGGAAGAATGCCGCTTTTGCATTCTTCCGTTCGCAGGAACTTCCGTATATGGTTCCTGCGAACTTTAATCACCGAAGCTGATTCCGGTCCGTTTTGCTTCCTTAATCATCTGGCTGTCCGGGTCAACGGTTTTTAATTTACCTGCCACCTCGCCTAACGGCACGCGCTTCGTCTTGCCGTTTACCATGGCAATCATGTTGCCGTAATCTTCGTCCATAATGGCTTTCGCCGCTGCGGAGCCAAGTCTGGTGCAGAGCACTCTGTCGTACGGGCAGGGGCTTCCGCCTCGCTGGGTATGTCCCGGCACGGTAACACGGACTTCCACACCTGTCTCTTCAAAAATCTTATCCGCAATCTCGTAAGAAACGGAAGGATATTTTCTCTTTGCTACTTTTTCTTTGTACTCTTTTTTAGAAAGCGCGGCGTCCTCTTTGGAGATTGCTCCCTCTGCCACTGCTAAGATGGTGAAGCCTTTTCCTGCTTTGGTGCGCTTGTTGATGGCTTCAATTACTTTTTCAATATCATATGGAATTTCCGGAAGCAATATAATATCCGCTCCGCCTGCCACTCCGGCATACAGGGTCAGCCAGCCCACCTTATGCCCCATAACCTCCACGATAAATACGCGGTTGTGGGAAGCCGCTGTGGTGTGGATACAGTCGATACAATCCGTGGCAATGTTGATGGCGCTCTGGAAACCGAAGGTGACGTCCGTACCGTAAATGTCATTGTCGATGGTTTTGGGAAGATGAATGATATTTAAGCCCTCTTCCCGCAAAAGATTGGCTGTTTTCTGGGTTCCGTTTCCCCCTAAAATTACAAGGCAGTCTAAATTCAATTTATAATAGGTGGATTTCATCGCCTCCACTTTGTCAAGCCCGTTGGCGTCCGGAACCCGCATCTGTTTGAACGGCTGTCTGGAAGAGCCTAAGATAGTTCCGCCCTTTGTGAGAATGCCTGAGAAATCGGCAGATGTCAGGAGACGATAGTCCCCGTAAATCAATCCTTTATATCCGTTTAAGAAGCCGTAAACCTCCAGTCCGTCTACGTTTCCGCTAAGTCCCTTTACCACTCCCCGCATTGCTGCATTTAATGCCTGGCAGTCGCCGCCGCTGGTTAATAATCCGATTTTCTTCATCTGCATTTCCTCCTAACAAACATTTTCATTGCCAATGTATGACTGGCTTGTAATACCTATTTAAAATATTACCCTTTTCCATGATATTTTGCAACATTTGAGGTGAAGAAAGATTTCGAGTTTTATTTCGTCTGTATGCGGGAAATGAATGTTGCAATTCCTGGCAGTTCTCCGTCATTCCTCTGCCTGCCACAGCGGGAGAACAACAACAAACGCCATTCCGCCCGCTTCCCGCTCCGCAAAGATTTCGCCGCCCATCCGGTTCATGATTTCTCTGCAGATATAAAGCCCCAGTCCGTTCCCCTGCTGCCCTCTGGTATTTTCTCCCCGGAAAAAGCTGTCGAACAAATGCACAAAATCCTTTTCCGCCACAGGCTCCCCGGTATTAAACACCCTGATAAGCTGACAGTAATCCTCTTCATAAAAGATAATCTCTATTCTGCGCCCGTCCCCGTATTTGAAGGCATTTTCAAAAATATTTTCAAAGACCTCAAACAGACGGTTCTCGTCCCCCCGGAAGAGGCGGTTTGCCACTTCCCCGATGGTCAGGCTGCACTTCCTGATTGCGCATTTTTCCCTATAGACCTGCTCCACACGCTCCATCACATCTTTTATGTAAAATTCTCCCTGCTCCACTTCAATGTGAAGAATATCCTCCCTGGACGCCTTTAAAATTTCTCCTACATATTTTTCAATCTGGTCTGCCTTCTCTCCTATCTGGCGGTACACTTTCTGTTTTTCCCCGTCAGCGGCATAAATTCCGTCCTCTAAGGCTTTTCCATACAGCTTTATCATGTTGAGGGGTGTTTTGATGTCGTGGGATAAGGAAAGCAGCAATAATTTTTTCTCTTTCTGCAATTCCAGTTCCCGCTTGCGGCTGACGTAGAGGGCATCCTTTAATTCGCCGATTCCCCATAAAAATTTTCCGAAATAACGGCTTTTTTCTTCCTTTATCTCCCCCTGCAAATTTCCCTTAGACAGCTCGTAGGTCATCGCCTGCATTCGGTGAAAGGGTTTGATGAGCTGTCCCCGCAGATAAAATAAAACCGCAAGCAAAAACAGCTCTGCTAAAAGCAAAGCTCCCTCCGCCAGAAAAAATGTCCGGTAGGCAGAGACGTTTTCCTCATAATCAAACCGCAGCCATCCCTCAATATTTTCCCCTGAAAAAAGGGGATAAATCATGCTTTCCCTGTCATTTTTTCCCTGAAAAAATTTTTCTACAATACTTCGCTCCTGCTCTGCCGCCGGAAGATAGGAAACCGCCCTGATATTCCCATAGGGTGTCAAATCCAGTTTTTCTACATCCTCCGCCGTTTCTATCTCTGCCAGAATACGGTTGATTTCCACCTTATAAAAATGTCCCTGCTCCCTCTCCTGGCGCAGTAAAAGTACTCCCAGAAAAAAGGCAAGTATCCCGTAAAAAAGAACGGAAACGCCTATGAGTGCATTATATTTCTTCATAACAGTACCCTACTCCCCAGACCGTCTTGATATGTGTCGGTTTTCTGGGGTCATCCTCAATCTTATCCCGCAACATTTTGATATGCACGGTCAGCGTCTGGTTCTCGCTGAAGCTGTCGGCGCCCCAGATACGGTTAAACAGAAAATTTTTATCCAGGGTTTTCCCCGGATTTTCCGCCAAAAGCAGCAAAAGCTCATATTCCTTCACATTCATTTCTATCTGCACGCCGTTTTTATAGACCCTGCGGGCATTCTTATCAATGGTAACATCACCGGAGTCTATCAGCTCTTTTTCTGCAAATGCGCCGTAGGAACGTGCCAGCAGGGAGCGTATCTTCGCCGCCAGCAAATCCGGGTCCACCGGCTTCTCGATATAATCGTCCGCCCCCAGCAGAAACCCGTTCAGCTTGTCTTCCTTCCCCACTCTGGCGCTGATGATAAGGATCGGCATACTTCCGCTTTTCCTCACCCTGCTGCACACTGCAAACCCGTCAATCCCCGGCAGCGTAATATCCAAAAGCAGCAGCTTTGCGTTCTCCTCCTGTAACAGCGCTAAGGCTTCCTCCCCGGAAGCCGCTCTGCGCACTGTATATCCCGCCTTTTCCATATAAATTTCCAGCAGCTCTGCTAATTCTGCTTCATCTTCTACCATAAGAATGTCGTACATATCTTACCCTTTCTCCCCTGTAAGCCCTAAACCTCTTAGCGCATGAAATTCTTTTTCATGCTGCAGCCTTTGCTGTGAGCAAAACTTGCTTTGCAAGTTAAAATTTGCTTTGCAAATCCGGAAGTTCCTCTCACACTTACCAGCCCAACCGCAGCAGCCAGTTATTCAGCTCTTTCTCCCGCTCTCTGGCGTTCTCCTCCGCATATTTACCAAGCTGCATTTCATCACGGATATTGCCGTCCTCGATGTAAAAAACCCGTTCACACCGTGACGCCACCTTTACATCGTGGGTCACCATCATAATGGTGGTTCCTTCTTCATTCAGCTTGTTCAATTCCTTCATGACTTCTTCCGAATTTTGCTTGTTTAAGGCCCCCGTCGGCTCATCCGCAAAAATAATTTTCGGGTTATTTATCATGCTTCTGGCTATGCAGGCGCGCTGAAGCTGTCCGCCGGAAACCTCGCTGATGTCGTTGTCCGCCACCTCGCTGATGCCTAACTTTGCCATCAGGACTTTCGCCCGCTCGTTTATCTCTTTCCGCTCTGCTTTCCCCGCCGCGGACTGATATGCTGGCAACACAATATTATCATAGATAGAAAGATTTTTCAGCATATACATCTGCTGGAACACAAAACCCATTTTCTTTAACCGTATGTCGCTGATTTGATTTGCGGAAAGCCCGGTGATTTCCTCCCCGAAAAACCGGATATTACCCGCAGTGGCGTTGTCCATTCCGCTGACGGTGTAGAGCAGCGTAGTCTTTCCCGAACCGGAGGGACCCATAATGCCTACCATTTCACCCTCCTCAATCGTTAAATTTACATTTCTAAGTACATTATTCTGTCGTTTATTCACCACATATGTTTTACATAAATCCGTTGCTTTTAATGCGTTCATAATTTCCTCCTTTATTCTGCAATCTTCATATCACTGGGATTCATTCTTGTTACGCTCCTGGTAGCAAAAACTGCCGCTGCCACAATCCCCACAAACAGAATACCCGGATAAACCAGATACGCCTTGAGTGGGTCTACCTGTATGGTCAGCTCCGCTCCCATAATGGCAAAAATATTTCTCAATATAAAACGGTTACTCAGCATAGACAGCGGTACTGCAAAAATCATGGAAAGCGCCACCACCCAGACCATGCGCATTACCAGCCACATGCGGATGTAACGGTTGCAAAAACCGATACTCTTTAACATGGCAAACTGCCCCTTTTCCCTCGCGACAAATAATTTCATCATCAAAAGCGTAATCAGCATAATTAAAATACACAGCAGCAGCGTCATAGGCATTTGTATCGTGCGCAAAGTATTCTTTATAGACCCCACATTGGCATCCACCACCTCCTGCGCCGTCACCCAGTCATAATGTGGAAATTCTTTTTTCAGTTTCTCCGCCATTTCCTCCTGAGACAAATCCGTCTCCATATTCACGCTGCCTTTCCAATAGCTGGGCATAATTTCGTCGCTCATATCAATAACAGGGTTTAATCTGGCGCTCTCTCCTAACTGCATATAATCGCTGTAATAGCCTGTGATAATGAAGCTCTTTTCTTCTCCGCCTATTTTTACCGTCACCATATCGCCAATCTGCAGTCCATTTTCTTTCATCACCTTTTTGGAAAATGCCACTTCATTCTCCAACTTTGGCGCAGTCCCCTCTTGGTATTCATGATAACCTCCATTGTCTCCAACGGGATAATGTGACAAAATTTTTATTACTTTGTCATCCTTTACCGTATATTCCATGAAAAACAATGCCCCTACGGAAAACTCCGCTTCATAGCCTTTCTCAGAAAATTCCCCTTTCAGACGCTCCAGGGCTTTTTCTATATCCTTCGTATTGTGATAAGGCTCTTCCCCCTTCGCCTCCAGATTCTCCATATAAATGGCAGCCTCCGGGTCTAAATTAAACTTTATTGCCATTTCCCGGCTTTCCATGGTCGTCAGTGTATTTAAGGGCACGCTAATCAGCACAAAGCTGATACAGAATGTAATAAACATCACCAGATAACGGCTCTTATTACAGAGAATATCATTTAACCCAAGAAAGGTAACAGTTCCCATATATTTTTTCCTATGAAGCTTCAGTCCCCGCCTCCGGCGGTACCGCTCTCCGGTTTCTCCATTCCGTATCGCTTCAATGGCGGATATTTTTTTCAGCTTTCCGGTAAAAAGAATACACATTGCCGCCACAAAAGCTACGACTGCCAGGCTGCAAAGCAGGTTCATCACCAAAGTATTGACGCTGTCTCCCAGCACCATATTTTTGCTGACGCTCTCTACCATAATGTTTCCCACCGGAATACTGATGAAAAATCCTGCCAGTGCTCCCACCGTCACCAGCGCAAGGTATTTGATAAAATAAATTTTGCGAATGGAAAAATCCCTCATTCCGATAGCTTTCATCACGCCGATTTCCCGGTAATTTTCTTCCATGGTAAAGGTCAGTGAAAATTTCAGTATCATAAGGGAAATCAATATCAGGCAGATGCCAATGACAATCAAAAGCTCTGCCACAATCATATCGAAAACATACAGCATGAAATAAACTTCCCGGTTAAAGGAGGTCATAAGCGACTGAAAACCATGACGGTTCATGGCGTCCACAGTAGCCTCCCGGTCTGTTGAGTTATAGCCGAACACACCAAGCATGACGCTTTCGTCATTCACCATTTTCCGCCAATCCTCCCTGCAGAAAACAAAGCGGTTCATTCCTGACATTTCATTTCCATACATGATGTCCTTGGTTTGTTTTGCGATTTTATATGTAAATATTTCGCTGCCAACCTTTACCCGGAAACCGTCTCCCACTTTAAGTCCGTTGTTCTCAAGAAAGCCCGGCGACAATGCCACCTCTCCTTCTGAAAGCGTCATTTCCTCTCCGTCGCTGTCCAACGGCTTTGCGTATTTGCCGCCCGTATATCCCAGATAAAGATTGACGCCTTCGGCTTTGATGCTTTCTTCTTTTCCTTCTTTTACCACAGTTACGTTGTCCGCCTTGATTTCACACAGCTGCTCGTAAGCATACTCTGTCACTTCCTCCCGGCTTTTTAACCACTGTTCAAATTCCTCTTTTTCATCCTCGCTTCCCAAGACCACCATCTCGTCGCTGACGTTGGCACACTCCATGTAATTTTCCACGCCGTTCATCACCAGAATTATATTGCTGACGCTGCTGGCTAAAAATATGGTGGATAGTGTGATAAAAAGGAGCAAAATGATGTTGATTCCTTTTCGTTTCATCAGGTCTTTTTTGAGTATTTCATACCACATAGACTTTTTCCTTTCTGTTTGATTTTTGGTTATGTGGGTATTATAGAGGGGAAGTTATTAAAAAATCCTTAAATGGGGTGGAAAATGTGCACAAAAAAGGAATCCGGACTTATCATCAGGATTCCTTTTTCCATACGTTACTCTGTCATCTGAAGAAATTTTTTCTCAACATTCTGCACTTCCTCTAAGGGAATGCCGTTAAAATCTGCTATTTGCTCACAGGTCTTTCCTGACCGCAGGCAATTTAATATAATTTCTTCGCGACTTTCCGCTTTCGCTTCCTCCGCAATTCCGTAGCTTAAATTACACATAGTCGTCAATCCCTCCTTTATCTCCGCCGAAGCCTCTATTCCAAAATTTTCATGTAAGCATATTTCTTTTTCACTTACACTCATTTTATTTGAGAGCAATACCGATAGCATACCGGGCAATGGGTTATCTTCCTTTTCCTCCTGAAAATCTCCCAAACATATCATAACGGCAGATAATAAATCATATCGGGCTTTTCCCTGAAATTCTCCAAAAATATTTTCCGGCTGAATGCTGTATGCAGTAATCGTATTTTTTGCATATCGAGGAGCATTCATACAAATCCAAATAGAATACACCTTTTTTATTCCGTCATAATCTGGAAGTGAAAATTCCGTGTCTATCTGTGAAGATAACAGCCTTGCACAGTAAAAAATGGCTCTTGTGACTAAATCGTACCCTGGATAATAATTTTTCTGGGCTTCAATATTGATTATCAGTTTAACATGCTCGCCCGCTGGCGTATATACCGTAAATCTGATATCATACCTTACCTCGCCCTCATTGGGAACTTTATCTTCATTTGCCATTCCAACAATCAATTCCGGCATTTTTCCCGGATGGATGGAAAGCATTGAGACTTCCGGCGTCCCCTCTATTGCAGTTATAATTTTATCTATAGACGCCTCTTTAAATTCCTCAACAGAGTACTTAAGAATCCACGATAAAATAATTTTATTGCTCAATACCTTTTTTACCTGCTCGTCGTACTGTATATTATTACCTGCAATCTCAATTTGATTAGATAAAACTGTTTTTTGTGTTTTCATATGTATTTTCCTCACCTTCTCTATTTTGTTTTATATCGTTTCATCAACAGAGAAAGCCCCCTGGACATTCCCTGTTGTCGCATTTACAGGGAATATCCCTATAAAATTTTAAAATAAGCATACACGCTGCTATGCGCATATGCTTTTTTCATTAGCAATCATTTAAAATAACTTCTATTTCAACTACGTCAAAAGACACTTCCCAAATGAATTATGGACAGACTTCCCCTCTGCTCCTTCCCAAATACACTCTGACCCTGTTCCATTACAAGGTACGAAATAAAAATACATAACGTAAATACAAACAAACTAATATATATTTATATTAATCCCTCCCGCAAGCTACTGTCAAGCCATCTTTTTCACAATTTTTATAGCTTCTGTTAAAAAACGGCACCCCAAAACCCGGAGTGCCGTCTTTCCTGCCAGCCTTAAGTTTACAAAGCATAAGGCTGTCCTATCCAATTCTCAAATCGGGGTAACAGGATTTGAACCTGCGACCTCACGGCCCCCAGCCGTGCGCGCTACCAAACTACGCCATACCCCGTAGACTTATACTATAACACATTTTCTTTCATTTGCAAAGAAAAATTTTCAAAAAATTGATTCCCGGCTTGTAAAAAACTCTTTTCAATGATAACATTTCTTCCATAAGCCCCGGCTGCACACCGCTTAACCCTATCCTTTCAGCCGCGGCAGTCCATGATTATTTTTCAAAATCCAAAAAAGGAGCACCCGTTTTGACAGAATTAGAAGCATATTACAATAAATTCAACGAAGAAAAACGCCTAAACAGCCGCCATGGTCAGGTGGAATTTATCACTTCCATGAAATATATTCACGAATATTTAGAATATACTGCCGCCCGCACCGGAAAAACCAAAAATGAAATAAAGCTTTTGGACTTAGGCGCCGGAACCGGACGTTACTCCATCCCCCTGGCGGAGGAAGGCTATGACGTTACCGCAGTGGAACTGGTAAAGCACAACCTCGGCAGACTCAAACAGAAAAGCAGCCTGGTAAAAGCCTATCAGGGCAATGCCATGAAGCTCTCCCGGTTTGCCGATAACACCTTTGACGTCACCCTGCTTTTCGGTCCCCTGTACCACCTTCATTCCCAGGAGGAAAAGCTCGCCGCCCTTTCCGAGGCAAGACGTGTGACAAAGTCCGGCGGGATTCTTTTAGCCGCCTATATCATGAACGAATTCACCGTTATCACCTATGCTTTTAAGGAAAAACACATAGGCGAAGCCTTAGAAACCGGAATGCTCGATGACGCCTACCACTGCACAAAAAAAGCAAATCCCCTCTACAGCATGGTGCGCCTTGAGGATATGGACGCCCTCAATAAAGAAGCCGGGCTGACCCGCCTGAAGGTAATTGCGGCGGACGGCGCCGCTAATTATATCCGCCCCTACTTAAACGCCCTTACCGAAGAGGAATTTTCCCATTTTATCGACTACCATCTTGCCACCTGTGAGCGAATGGATTTGATGGGCGCCAGCGGACACACCGTAGATATTTTGCAAATTCCATAAAATGTGTTATAATGTTTTTTACGGAGACGTATCGAAGTGGTCATAACGGGGCGCACTCGAAATGCGTTGGCCTCTCTTTTGGGGCACGAGGGTTCGAATCCCTTCGTCTCCGCGAAGGCATCGGGATTATTTTCCCGGTGCTTTTTTTCCTATTATCTACCGCCTTTGCGGGTCATCTTTCACTGTCACGCCAATCTTTTCGTCTATTTTCGTTCTTTTTCCAATACAATGCCAAAATCCCCTTATAAATCGCAGTTTTTTTCTATTATTTTTAGGTACAAAGTACTATAATATAGGTATCACATTGATACTTTTGTATAAATAATAACAAATTAGAAGGGGGTTTTCATTTATGAAAAATAAAAGTGTCAAGCGCTCTCTTGTGGTTATGTGTCTTTTTATTGTAATCGTTTCGGTCCTTGTCATCGGCGCCGTTTCCGTTTTCAGTATCAAGTCCATGTCCAGGATGGCAAACAACAATTATGAAGAAGCTATGTCAGACGGCTACAACACGGAAATCAAAGCGGAGGTTCAATCCGTTATTTCCGTCCTCCAGGCAGAATACAGTAAAGTGGAAGCCGGAACCTTAACGGAGGAGGAAGCTAAGACAGAAGCCGCTGAAATTATCCGCTCCATGCGTTACGGCGATGACGGAAGCGGTTATTTCTGGATTGACGCTGACGATTACACCCTTATCATGCACCCGATTTTACCGGAACAGGAGGGGAACAACCGCTACGAATTAGAGGACCAGAACGGTGTCATGATTATTCAGGAAATCATGAAAGTCTGCACCAGCGCAGACGGCGGCGGCTATAATGAATTTTATTTCACAAAATCCGACGGTGTTACTGTAGCTCCAAAGATTGCTTATTCCGAAATGTTTGAGCCATGGGGCTGGGCAATCTCTACCGGAAACTATGTGGACGATATGGAGGCTGCCATGGAGAGTTCCAAATCAGCCATTCAGAAAAAAGAAACTACTCTGATTATTGCCATTGTCGCTATCGGCATTGTCATTGCCGCTGCCGCCATGTTTGTTGCAAACCTTTTTGGAAATTCCATCTGCCGTCCGCTGTTTCAGATTCAGGGGTTTGCCAGCCGTATTTCCAATGGCGATTTGTCCACATCCGTGGACGTCAATAACGGGAATGAATTAGGCAAGACCGCCGGGGCGCTTAACACTGCCCAGAAACAGATTGTAGGGCTGATTTCCAATATTGACACTGCCTCCCGTGAATTGGAAAATGCTGTCACAGAATTTTCCCAGAATTTCAACAGCATGAACGAATCCATTCAGAACGTTTCCACCGCCATCGGCGAGATTGCGGAAAACACAAATTCACAGGCAATTTCCACTGCTTCCGCTTCTGAAAACGTGGAAGAAATGGCGGCAGGCATCCAGAATACCTCCGAGGAAGTGGAGGCGCTGGAACGAAATTCGCAGATTATGCAGAATTGCTCTGTAAAATCAATGGACACGCTGCAGGAGCTGATTGCAATTACTACCAAAACAAAATCTGATATTGATTCCATGTACCACCAGACGGCAAGCACAAACGAATCCGTAACAAAAATCAGTACTGCCGCCACCTTAATCGGAGAAATTGCCTCCCAGACAAACCTGCTGTCCCTGAATGCCTCCATTGAAGCCGCAAGAGCGGGAGAAGCCGGACGTGGCTTTGCTGTGGTGGCAGAAGAAATCGGCAGTCTTGCAACCCAGTCTGATGCGACAGTTCAGGAAATCAACACCATTATTACCGAATTAACGGCAAATTCTGCAAAATCCATGGACATCATGCGGGAAATGAACGAAGCGTCGGAAACCCAGGCAAATGCGCTGCAGAGCACCCAAACTATGTTCCACGAACTGCAGGACGCTTTAGCTGCCTGTATGTCCTCCATTCAGACCATTACCGCAAAAATCCAGAACGTCAACGCCCAGCGTGAAATGATTACAGAGAGTATCAGCACCTTAAACCACCTTGCCACCGACAATGCTTCCTCCACGGAAGAAACCTCCGCCATGGCAACCGAGCTTGAAAATGTGGTTCTGCGTTCCTCCGATTTGGTAAATTCTTTGTCAGACAATGTGCGGACTTTATCTGAAAACATGAAGCTGTTTAAACTGTAGCATACTTCCGGTATTGTCCCGGATGACAGCCAGCTGCAAAAGTCATAAAACCTTAAACCGCAGGCAGACCGTATATTTTCTTCCAAAATACATATGCTAAGCCAACGAAGAATAACTATTTCGCAAAAATATTCTTCCTGACAGTTATATTACGAACTGTCCCACAGTACATTTAAGGAAAGGACCGGTATTCTTTATGGCATCTTATGTTTCACCTGCGATTGCGGACAAATTCGAAACCCTGTCCGTTGATTTGAAAAACCTGATTTTAGAACGGAATGTGCAGCTCAACAACATGCAGGATTTAATCCGCGTATTAGAGCAAATTGTAGAAGAGGGGGAAGCCGAGTAAACGGCTGCCCCCTCTCTTTTTATGCAACAGAAGTAACTACGTAACCTGCGTCCACCACCGCAGCCTTTAAAGTATCGGCGGAAACGCTGTCCTCCGCGGTAACTACCGCATTTTTTGCTTCAAGGCTCACCGCAACCTCCGTTACCCCCGGCACCTCCTTCAATGCCTTTTCCACTCTGCCCTGGCAGTGTGCGCACATCATTCCTTCAATGTTTAATGTTGTTGTCATGGTTTGTTTCTCCTCTCTTTGCTCTGCGTTTTTATGTTCTTCCGAAAGCGGTACAGTAACCGCCTCCGGTTGAATTTCATTCTTATGAAGCTTCACCGTCTTTAGCCGCAGCGCATTTGTCACAACGCATACACTGCTTAAGCTCATCGCCGCCGCGCCAAACATCGGATTTAACCGGATACCCCATAAGGGATAAAGCAGCCCCGCCGCTAGCGGAATGCCAATGCTGTTATAGAAAAACGCCCAGAATAAATTTTGTTTGATATTGCGGATAACCGCTTTGCTCAACCGAATTGCCCCTACCGCATCCAGAAGGTCATTTTTCATCAGAACAATATCTGCGCTCTCAATGGCAACGTCAGTGCCCGCCCCGATGGCAATTCCCACATCTGCCGAAGCCAGCGCCGGGGCGTCGTTGATACCGTCGCCAATCATTGCAACCTTATGTCCTGCTTTTTTCAAAGCGGAAATCTTTTCCTCCTTCTGGGTTGGCAGCACTCCGGCGATAACCTCGTCAATGCCGACCTGATTCTGAATTGCCTGCGCCGTCACCTCATTGTCCCCGGTGAGCATAATCACATGAATGCCCTCTTCCTTAAACTGCCGCACCGCCTCCCTGCTGGTAGCTTTCACCACATCCGCCACGGCAATCACACCGATAACCTTCTCCTCATCCGCAAACAGCAGCGGCGTTTTTCCCTCTTTTGAGAGGTCTATCATCCGTGCGCTTACTTCTTTGGAAATCGCTATGTTTTTTTCTGCCAGTAATTTCTCATTTCCGGCAAAATATTTCTTCGGCATGGCGGCGTCCACTGTCCGATTTTTCAATGCGACACCGCCCTCTATGCCTTTTCCGAAAGACGCCTGGAAATCCGTCACCTTTTCAAGAGAAATCCGTTTCTCCTCACAATACCCGACGATTGCCTCCGCCAACGGATGTTCACTTCCTTTTTCAAGGCTTCCAGCAATGGTAAGCAGCTCTGTCTCCGTCACTCCCTCTCCGCAGAAAATATCCGTCACCACAGGTTTTCCGTGGGTAATGGTTCCGGTTTTATCCATCACCACCGTATCAATGAGGTGCGCCGTCTCAAGAGCTTCCCCGGATTTTATCAGAATGCCGTTTTCCGCCCCCTTTCCGGTTCCCACCATAATCGCCACGGGAGTGGCAAGCCCCAATGCGCAGGGACAGGAAATGACTAACACCGCAATGGCGCTTGACATGGCAAATTCAAACTCCGCACCGCCAAGCAGCCATACCGCAAAGGTCACAAGAGCAATTCCAATCACCGTCGGCACGAAAATTCCGGAAATCTTATCCGCCAGCCTTGCAATGGGCGCTTTGCTGGAGGACGCCTCCTCCACCAGACGGATAATCTGGGAAATGGTGGTGTCATTTCCTACCCGAGTGGCTTTCGCCCGTATCAGCCCCGCCTTATTGATGGAGGCGGAAATCACCTTGTCCCCCTCCTGTTTTAACACTGGGATGCTCTCCCCGGTAATCGCCGATTCGTCAAAGGAGGATTTTCCTTCTAAAATAATGCCGTCTACTGCCACCGCCTCGCCGGGCTTGATAAGGAAAATATCTCCGGCAGCCACATCCGCAGCGTCGATCACCTGCTCTGTGCCGTCCCGAAGCACGGTCACTGTTTTCGGCGCTAAATTCATCAGCTTGGTAATGGCCTCGCTGGTTTTCCCCTTGGATTTCGTCTCCAGATATTTTCCCACCGTAATCAGCGTTAAAATCATGCCCGCCGATTCAAAATACAAATCATGCCTGTAATGGGCGACCACTTCCATATCTCCATGTCCTAAGCCATAACCGATACGGTAAATGGCGAAGATACCATAGACAATAGAGGCAGTTGCACCGATGGCAATAAGACTGTCCATGTTGGGGCTTTTCTTTGCCAGCGTCTTAAAACCATTTCTGAAATACTTCTGGTTGACAAATAAAATCGGCAGCAATAATAACAGCTGGGTAAAGGCGTAAATCACGGCATTTTCATTGCCTGAGAGATAGTTTCTGGTAAGAGGCGGTAACTCTATCCTCAGCCATTCATAAAACATATGCCCCATGGAAACATACATCAGAGGCACCAAGAAAATGATGGAAATAATCAGCCGCTTTTTCATTCCTGCAATATTTTTCTGCTGTATGGAAACGGCATCCTCCTGCATTTCCCCTTTTGCTTTTCCCTGACTGCTGCTCTGTTCACTTTTTACGGAAGCGCCGTACCCGGCTTCCTCCACCGCCTTTATAATCTTCCCGGTATCGGTTTTGGCGTCGTCAAATTCCACCTGCATACTGTTGGTCAGCAGATTAACGGTGACTCCGTTTACTCCTTCTACCTTGGAAACACTTTTTTCCACATGAGCGGAGCATGCCGAACAGCTCATGCCTGTAACGTCAAATTTTTCTTTCACTTATTCTCACTCTCCATTCTGTCTCACATTTTCCCGCTTCTCTGCTTACATTATCTGCAAAATGCTGCTGTTTCATTAATTTTTCATTATCTGCAAAATGCTGCTGTTTCATTAATTTTTCACTGCCTGCAAAATGCTGCTATTTCATCAATTTTTTCAGCAGCTCGCACAGCTCGTCCACCGCTTCCTCGTTTCCCTCCCGGATGTCCTCGGAAACACAGGTTTTAATGTGCCTTGCTAACAGTTCCTTGTTAAAACTGTTGAGCGCCGCCTGTATAGCTGAAACCTGTGTCACAATGTCCACGCAGTAACGGTCTTCCTCCACCATGGCTTTTACGCCCCGCACCTGCCCTTCAATGCGGTTTAATCTTGTAATCAGGTCTTTCCGCTCGTTTTCCCCGCGCTGTTTGTATTTCACCTGTTCCTCTGTCTCACAATGCTTACATGCCATGGCTGTGCCTGCCTTTCTGCTTTTTATAAATGCATTTTTTACTGTATAGTATACACTCACTTCATATACCCCATAGGGGTATCTTTAATATAGTTCTTTCTTGTTAGTTTGTCAACCACTATAAAAATGCAATCTTTTATTTCTTTTATGGTTTTTACTGTTTTTATGGTTTTTATTTCTTTTATGGTTTTTACTTCTTTTATCTTTTTTATTTAAAATATTTTTTTGGCTGTTTTTATTTAAAATATTTTTTGGGCATACTTGAATTTGTCTAACGCATATGCTATATTATGTGTAGGCAAAAAAGAAACAAACGGCTCTATTCTAAGCCAAAAAGAAACCCCAGAGAGGGGCAACTCTCTGGGGTTTTTTGTGTTTATCGTTACACAAAACGAGGCTAATTACCGCTTAAAACTGTCGTCTAGCCATTTACAGATGAGGTGGCAAACAACACCTGCCATGACGGCAACTAAAAATGAAACAAACAACTCCATAATCTAAGCCCCCTTCCTGTCACCAGTATCAGGGCGGTAACGAATTAATTATAGCACTTAACTACTTCCTTGGAAACGACTATTTTCGACACTTCATTTACCCTGTTCACTCCAGCCATATAAAAACGTTGTACTTATTCAAACCTATCTCACACCTCTTCCGCCCCCATCCGCCTCAGCTCCCTCGGCGTACACCCGTATCGTTCCTTAAACATGCGGTGGAACAGCTTCTGGTTATAAAATCCATGGCGCTCCATAATCTCTCCCACCGAATCGTCCGTGTGCAGCAAATCCTGATAAATATGTCCAATCCGCACCTGATTGACATACCGCAGAAAGGACGTCCCCGTATTCTGCTTAAAAAAACGGCAGAAATATTCCCGGTTCAAGCCCAGCTCGTCCGCCGCCTGCTGCAGAGAAATCTCCTCCTGATAATGCCGCTCCACAAATCCACAGATTTTCTCCAACCGCTCCATATTTCCCGCTTTCGCCGCCATGCCCCCCTGGGTCACAGGTTCGCTGAAGCTCTCCACCAGCGCCGCCATCATCTGCAAAATCAGCGCATTGCTCCGCATATGGTAGGTGTTCCTCTGATTCACATAAAGAATCGTAAGCTCTTTTAAGCAGGCAAGGATTTCCTGATAAGCCTCCTCCTTCTCTTTCGGCACTGCGTCCCCGCAGCAATGGATTTCCAGAAGCTCCGCATCGTTTAAATAACGCCTCACTAACTGTTTGGAAACATGAATGCAGATACCCATCGTCTGGGGCAGTGCATAAAACACCTCATGAATCTGGGAATAGTCCATCACAATCGCCTGCTGCGGATTTATCTCATGGCGCACTCCGTCAATGACCACCGCTGCATGTCCATTTAAGATATAAAGTATCTCTAACTCCCGGTGCCAGTGCAGGGGAGAATTATGGTCCTTCGTCACAAAACGAACGTTAAATCCTGTTTCGGCGGAGACAGCAATATTTTCAAAAGAGGTTTCAAACCCGTTCATATTCCATTCCTTTCCAGTTTATACATTATTTAGAAATTTTATATACCCTTTATTTAAAAGTCAATATCGACTTAAAACTTGTAAATATGGTGTCTGTTTTTTCCATAGGAAATCCTGTATGATAATACCTGTCAGATAGAAAAAGTAATGAAACAAACCTATTCGCAGCAAGGAGGTAATCGTATGTTAAACGCAATCAAAAATTATTTTTCAGAGAATATCGACGCAATTTGCGCAGGCTTTGCCGCTTTAAACGGTGAGGACTATCTTCCATATAACAACTAACACCAAAACATGCGCCGCAAGGCGCACAAGAAAAAGCTGCAGGGCGTCAGTCCTGCGGCTTTTTCTTTGCCAAAAATCTTCTCTTGTATTTGATTGCCGCAAAATCACTGATTTTTTTCTGGTAGACCATATCCGAAAGTCCGCCTACTACCCCTACTACAGGAATTCCCTGAACAAATTTTAAATAAAGCAGCTCCCTCGACAACGCATCCGAGGTACGTCGTATCTGTCCGCTCCTTGAAACCGGCAGTTCCTCTTCCTCTGGAATTTCTTCTCCCTCCGGCGTTTGCTCCTCCGTTTTCGGAATTTCTTCTTTCTCCAACTGCTCCGGTTCTTCTCCCTCCGGGGGTTCTCCCTGCTCTTCATTCGGTTTCATCCCAGGGGTTTCCCTTCTGTCCTGCCGCTCCATCCAAAGATTTAATTCCATATTGCCCTTCATCAGTTCATTCCCATGGGAAAGCGCCGTCTCTATGATTTTTAAAATAAAAATCTGTTCTTCCTCCGTATCGTAGGAAAAACCATAGCTCATAGCAATCTCATAAATGCTCTTTAACAGCACCCCAAGAAACAGTGGAATATCCGGCAGTCCCATACCGAGAATCCCCATGCCGACTCCCTCTGCCGCGGAAACCGCCATATTGAGATTTTTCGCCGCCCCCGCCTCACGTCCAAAGGCTCTCAACGCCCTGCGGGTGCCCCGTACCTGGGCAGTGTACTCATGGATTTTATAATTCTGCTGTTTTTTCTCCTTGGAATACGTCTTTTCAATCACTGCCGTACCCTTATCAAAAATCAGCTCAAACGCCTTGAAAAAAGCCGTATTTAAGGTATCGTTTAATTTTTCCGGCACAAAACGGGCGATTTTCTCCTGCCAGCCCGCCTGATTTTCCGGCAGATTCCGGTTTAAAAAATTTTCTTCCTGCTTTAATACCTGCTGCCACTCTTTCTCTATATGCTTCCGTCTCATGCATACACCTCCCGGTATCTGAACTCTTCTTTATGAAAAGCCTCTAAAAAACATTCCTTCTTCAAACCACATGTAAATTTCGATTAAAATCCGGCGTGAAGGTAAATTACAGCAAAAAATCTCCCGCCTTCCGGTGTTTTTTCTGCGTTTCTTTTATCTTAGCAGAGCTTTTCACCAGTTACAACGGGAGATTTCTTAAATTTTCTGAAATTTATGTAATTATAATTATGCTAATGCTTTCCCCAGAGCCTTGCATGCCGCAATCGCCTCGTCATCCGGCGCTTCGTGGGCGATGACGCCTTCTCCTGTCACAATGACTGCTCCTGCCGCATTCATGCGGTCCTCCCAGTCACGCATCCACTGTCCGTCACCCCAGCCATAAGAACCGAATAAACCGATTTTCTTTCCTTTGACAAAGCCTTCCACCTCAGTCACAAATGGCTCCATCTCGCCTTCTTCCAGCACTTCCGCACCCATTGCAGGGCAGCCCATCGCAAAAGCGTCCGCCGCCTTTAAATCCTCCATGGAAACCGCCGAAACCGGCAGTACTGCCGCCTCTTTTCCGGCTTCTTTGATTCCTTCTCCTACTGCATTCGCCATAGCCTCTGTATTTCCTGACTGTGACCAGTATGCTACGATAATCTGACTCATAATTCCTCCATTCCGGTATGTTTGATACCTTAATTCTATCTCTTTTAGAAAATCTAAATGTTTCACAAAACCAATGCTGCAACGCAGTAACAGTTCATTGTCTTTCTGACATGCCGCAGAAGTAACCTCATTTCCGGCTACGCCGACTGCATTTCCGGCTATGCCGACTGTATTTCCGGCTATGCCGACTGCAGCGCCTTAGCATACAGGACATACTCCGTAATCTCCATTCCTGCTGAAATCAGGCGGATGGCTTCTTCCTTTGCGGTATCATAGCGTTCAAAGGTATTTCTTGCCTTTGCCACATTCCCGTACACCTTCCAATAGCCGCTGTACAGATAATTTCTTCCTTCGTTTTCAATAAATCCCAAAACATCCTCTACAGGGTAACCTAAGAGCAGGCCAAGCTCATGCGGAAAAGAATGATGGTCTGACATATATTTTTGATAGCGGGCACACAATTTTTCAAAAATGTCGATAAGTCGTAATGTCTGATACCCAAACAGCTCCATCGTCTCCTTTACCTCTTTCCGGTTTAAGTAAGCGAGCAATTCTGTTTCCCGGAACAAAAGCAGTGTCATACGTTGTTCTGTCTGGTAGAGTGTATGTACAGTAATGTCTGTATCACGGAACAAACGCTCCACATCTTCTGCGCAGTCTCGTGCAACCGTCAGAAGGTTGGAAAGTTTGATTCCTGTAAGAAGCGGGGCGCATTGAAGCGCCAGTTGAGTCTTTAATTCTTTTTTGTCCATCTTCTCCACAATCTCTAACACTTCCCTGCTCATGGTCATCTCCTATATTATTAAGTTAGCCATAACTAACCTCTTTTCAAAAAAGAAAGAGCTTCGAAAAGCTCATTTCCTTTTCTGATAGTTAGTCTATACTAACTACCGTTATTTGTCAATAACTTTTTTTATATTTTTTCACTGCTTATTGACTGCTTTTTATCAAAATGCCTGTGAAACGCCACTGCGCAGAGCACAGCTGCCAGCGCCACCGCAATATAGTCCGTTACCGGCTGCGCCATTACCAGCATTTTCGGCGTATCAAACACCTGATTAAAAATGGTAAGCACCGGAAGATATACCAGTCCCTGGCGGCTCACCGAGAGCACCAGAGACGGAAGCGCCGCACCCATTGCCTGAATGGTATTGACCAGCACAAATAAAATTCCGAGAACCGGACCGGAAATAATGAGAATCCGCGCAAACTGCATACCGTATTCGTAGGCGTCCGCATCCTCCAAAAAGGCGTTTACCATAGGACCTGCACCTGCGTAACAGATAACCGTCATCACTGCGCTCAACGCCACCGCCAGACAGAGAGCAAATTTCAGCACCCCAACAAAACGTTTCCTGTTCTGCGCACCGAAGCAATATCCTAACAAGGGCTGTATCCCTGTTCCTACACCAATTAACAGCATGACCACAATCATATTAACCTTCATGGCAACCCCAAGACCAGCCACTGCCATATCACCATGGCGTGCCATCAGATTATTGACCACAATATTAGAAACGCTCATCAATATATTATTTAACGACGCCGGTATGCCGATTCCAAGAACGCCCGCTGCAATTCCCCCTGCCGCCATATAATGTTTCGGGTGAATGGACAGCATAGATTTTCCTGAAATAAAATGAAAAATATAAAAAGCCGCAGCCACCACATTTCCAATGACCGTTGCCACCGCAGCCCCTGCCACATTCCAGCCAAAGCCCAGTATCATAATGGGGTCTAAGATAATGTTGGTGATATTTCCCAATATCATACCCATCATAGCTTTGTTTGCCTTGCCCTCAGCACGGATAATGTTACTGAAGCTGTTGCCTACAATCAAAAATGGAACTCCCACCGAGATAATCAGAAGATACTGTTTCACGTATTCCACTGTATCAGCGCTGGAACCCACCACCGCACAGAGCGGGTCGATTGCCGCCCAGATAAAGAGCATTCCGATGATTCCTACCGCAATGCCTGTCCAGAAGCAGAAAGCGGAAGCATTTTTCGCCCTTTCGTTTTTCCCCTCTCCAAGCATTCTTGATATCAGGGAGGTTCCTCCTACCCCGAATAATATCCCGATTGCCATAAAAATCAAAAACGCCGGAGTTGCCAGGGAAACTGCCGCTACCATATAAGCGTCCTTTGTCTGTCCGATAAAAAAAGTATCGGCAAGATTATAGACAAGCACCATTATCATACTGATGACAGAAGGGACAATATTATAAAATACCGCCTTTGGAATGGGCGCATCCCGGAATATCTCTGTCGTTTTATCCATCTGTTGTTTCATATACTGTATCTCCTCTCTTCCGTTTTTCATATTCTGCACGTTTTTTGCAGATTCATAAGGCAGGGTTTCTCACTTTTCAGAGAAACTCTGCCTATCTGTGTACAATATGCTATTATTACGGAATTTTGAAGAAAAGTCAATACTGTTATGGTTCCAACATGGCGTTCATAACCTCCATTTTTTCCTCCGCCTGGTAAATTAACCTGCTGCACTCCTTTAATTCTTCGGAAAAATCCGTATCTCCCTCCTGATACAGGGACTTGTATTTAATGTCATGCTCTAAGCTCGCCCACAAATCCATGGCAAGGGTGCGTATCTGCAGCTCCACCGGAACCATCTGCTTTTTGTTCATAAAATACACCGGGACTCGGACAATCATATGGAGACTGCGGTAGCCATTCTTTTTCGGCTCCTGTATGTAGTCCTTGATTTCCATAATGTAAATATCATCCTGCGCCATAATCCGGTCCCGAATGAGATAAACGTCCTTGATATAAGAGCAGACCACCCGGATTCCTGCAATATCGTATATGTTGTTGCAGGCAGCCCCTAAGGTCAGGTCCAAATCCTTCTTCTGCAGTTTTCCTAAGATACTCTTCGCCGACTTTAAGCGGGTATCGATATGATGAATGGGACACCGCAGCTTCCGGTACTGAAACTCATCCTCAATGATTTCTAACCTCGCCGTAGTGGCGCACAGCGCCGCATTATACATTCTTAAGATTGGATCGATGGTCTGAGAAAACTCGTCCGTCATGTCCGCAATCCGTTCCATATTATCATTCATAGGTCTGCGCAGAGGCATCATCTCATACACCTGCATTGCCTCTGCCTCCTGCACCTCTACTATCACCTGTTCCTCCACAACTACCTGCTCCCCCTTTTCTTTTTCTCTTGTATTTTTCTCTCGCATATAGAAAAAACCCCATTTCTGAATTTCGTTCTCGCATATAGTATAACAGATATTCCTTAATCTCCTATTAATCCGCTATAAAATATTTCTTAAATCGTAACTTCTCCAGAAATGAGGTTTCCTTATTATAATTCGATGCCGCAGCCCTTCATCAGCTCTCTTGCGGAATCCAGTGAATCGATGCCATGAAGGTTTTTAATCGGTGCAAATTCCCTCTCCCGCTCCACCTCATAGGGGAGGCAGTCCTCCATCATGTGCACCATATCCAGCACTAAGGTTTCAAATTTATAACCATTAGGGCTCTCCGGTTTCACAAAATTCCCTTCCATGTCCATGTACGGAATTTTTTTCTCCACCACATGAATCGGCATTTTTGCGTCTGCAATCTGCTCTAACTTTTTCTCTGAAAAGAGATAATTTAAGATAACGCCGAAGCCGTAAAGCAAATCTCCGTTCTCTTTTCTCGCCGTCGCCATCTCTTCCGTCATCTCGTAGTATTCCGCAATGGAAGGTTTTCCGTCCTCGGTGCAGAGCACGCCTACCTTTTCATCCGGCGCCGCCTTGCGCACTACCTTCGCCCCGCTCTCCCTGCCGTAGGCAATGGTGGCTCCCACGAAAACCGGGTCGGCAATCCGCTGCAGACAGTTATCCACCGCAAATACATTAATCCACTCGATTCCCCGCTCCTTAATATCGGAAAGCAGCCCTGCCTTTACCATGGAGCTGAACCAGCCGCCGTTGCCGTTTGGAGACATTGCCACCTTTGAGGGACTCTCCACATAAACCCTGCCCTGGTAATCACAGGCGGGCACCATCTCCTGAACGAAGAATTTTACCGCTTCCTTCGGATAACCGAAATAATCATGGGCTTCAAAAAATGCTGTGGTATCGTCATGGTTGATGTTGCTGGTCATAATATAGAGGGGAACGGCTGTCCCTGCCTCATCCGTCACGTCCATCAGGTTGCGCATCAGCTGCTCAAACAGGTACAGTTCCCTGTTGACGCCGATATTCAAGGTTCCCTTGGGCTTGTCTAACCCAAGACGGGTTCCCTGACCTCCTGCAAGGAGCACTGCCCCCACCTTTCCCCGGCGTATCGCCTCCATGCCGATTTTTTTGAACTCTTCTCCGCGGGCGCGGATTTCCTCTAACTCCACCGCCTCAAGGGGGGCAAACTCGCCGCGCTCATTGACCGTCTCTTTTCTCTCAATGTGCTCTAAAATGCTCCAGTCAATGTCCGCAAGGGATTTCTCTAACATCTCCCTCTCCTGCGGCGTACCCTTTTCCAGCGCCGCCTTAAGGTAGCACTGATTCTTATCCTCTAAAATATTCACTAAAAAATCCCCCTTTTATTTTCGCTCTATTGATACCCCGGTCAGAATCTCTCCTTCTCCGTTTTGATATACAATATGCACTTTATCCTCTACGTTTAAAATTGTCGCTATCGGATATTCTCTTCCATTTATTATATAATAGACTGCCTCATCTTGCAAACGGATAAAATAGCAGGTGTCCCCCTCCATGACGGCGGAACGGATTTCTGCAATTCTTCCCGTGGTTTCCAGCTCTTCACGGGGCAGCTCCTCCCCAGCCTCTGCCAGCCCGTTTTTCAACAGCTGCGCCGCATAATTCTCCTGGCATTCCTCCACGGTGCTGCCCACCGCCACAATCTGGTACTGGCTGACATTTACCATGGCATACATTTTCACCAGCTCGGAGGCGTCCTTTAACGCCATAAAATAGGTAGGCTCATCACCGATATTTAACAGAATCGGAAAAGTGGACTGATAGCTGTACTGCTGCACTGCACCCTGCGCCGACTTCATGCCGGAGGCTTCATTTGCCCCGGCGCAGACATAATAACGGGTGTCCTTCGTCCGCTGGTTGACCAGAATAAATCCAAGGTTACTCTCGTCCCCGCCCACAGAGGTAATTCCGGTGTAAACCCAGACGTCGTCATCCTTGGCAATATAATTGTAACCGCTGGTGGATTTGGTACAGCCGCTCTGCCCTAAAATGGAATTCCAGAAGCCGCTCTGGTATAACCCGTAATAGTCATACTGCTCTAAAATCAGCCGTGCGCTGCAGACACGATCCACCCAGTTCGGCACTTCCCCGATGTCATAGTACTGACATTCCCCGGTCACCGCATTCACAAGCACTGCCCCGGCAACATCTGTTCCGCCGAATAAGCCGATGGTCTTTTTCACCACCGTAGCGCACCAGTAAGGCACGCCGTCATCATCCACCTCAAAATTCACATCATAAAACATTTTGGTCGGATAGTTAAAACGCAGATAACGGTCAATATTTCGGTTAAAGGGTTCTGCAGGAGAATACTTCATCCCCTCCTCTAACCGCTGTACCGTCACCTCCTGGGTTGCCATGTCAATCAGCAGATAAGCGGGAATGCCGTTTTTCCGGTTCTTCCACCACTTAATAATATCGCCGTAATTTAAGTAGGTGGCACGCACCGGGGTGTCCTGGTAATTAATCTGCGCCGACTCGTCATCCACCTCAAACTGGGAAACCAAATCGGACAGCTCTCCCATTTTCTTATTGGCAAGTGTGTTTGCGGAAGTCTCGTCTAACATCGGTATCTGTTCCCAGCTTACCTCCTTGACTTCCTCTGCAAAATCCCCCTGCTTCACGTCTAACAGCTTTGCATAGGATTTTGCCCGCAGCAGCTCGCTTCCCGCAAAACCGCCCACAACGCTGACCACAAAGAGCACCGCTGCCACTACCACCGGTACGGTACATTTTTTCAGCAGATGCTTTCCGAATTCCTTAATGCTTCTCGAACGAAAGCCGGACAGCAGAATACTGCTGAAACAGTAAATGACGCAGAGCAGATACACGAAGGTGTAAAACTCTGCCGAATGAATATTTAATGCCGGAAGTTCTATATAAAAATAGATAAGTCCAAACACTACGGTAACCAGCAAACTAATAAGCATACTTTTTCCTTTCTCTAAACCCTTTACTTAGTTGAAACCGCGAAAGCCCTTTCCGATAATCTCGCTGCTGTTGGTGATGGCGATAAAGGCGGAAGGCTGGTTGATGCGGATGTAATTTCGAAGCTCCACCGCCTGGCTTCTCTTCATGACGGTCATAATCACCGTCTTCTGGTTGTGCTGATACGCTCCCTGCGCCTGATAAACCGTTGCGCTCCGTCCCAGATGATTGGTGATGAAATCGCAGATAGGCTCCGGGTCGTTGCAGATGATGGTAAAATATTTGCAGAGATTAATGCTCTCAATCACGTTATCCACCACCAGCGATTTTGCCAGCAGACCGCAGAGAGAACAGAGCCCGGTCTGGGCGTCAAATACCAGACAGGACGCCGCCACAATCCCCATATCCACCACAAATAACGCCGCACCGATATTGAGCTTTGTGTATTTTTTCAGCACCATGGCGACAATGTCCGTACCGCCGCCGGAGGCTCCCACATTAAAAAGGATTGCCGAGCTGAACGCCGGTAATACAATGGCGTACATCAGCTCTAATACTGGCTCATCTGTCAGCGGCTGCTCCATGGGAAACCAGATTTCCGCTAAACTCAGTCCCAGGGACATGACAACGCTGACATAAACCGTTTTCATGCCAAAGCTTCTTCCCAGAAACAAAAATCCCACCACTAAGAGCGCCATATTAATAATGAAAGTAAGGCTTCCCGGTGTCACAGGCATTACTGCGCTTAATACAACGGCAATACCCGTCACGCCGCCAAAAGAAAAATTATTGGGGAACTTAAAAACATAAACTCCCACCACCAAAATCAAAGTCGCAATCGTAAGAAGTGCATATTCCTCTACGGTTCTTTTTACTTTTCCTCTGTTCTTAAACATTTTCTTTTTCTACATCCTCTTAACCTTTTTTCAGGTTTCTTCTATAATATAATACAACATACTTTTTCAATCTACCACCCCCTTTTGCCCCTGTCAACTACATAGAAAAACTTTCCACGCTATACAATTTTTCCTTTTTGTATAAATACCGCTAGTTTTTCGCTAAAAAATCCAATTTGTGACATTTTTCTTGTTGACTTTTTACTTTTTTGTTCGCATAATAAGGGGTTGAAAAAACATGTAATATCAATATGATATCGGAGGTTAGTGTCATATGAAAAAGTTTATTGCTTTTTGCGCAGGCATTCTCGCCACACTTTCCTGCAGTCCATTATCCATCATGGCTGCGGAAGCCGGCTCCGAGAGTACCGCTAATGTTCCACTCTGGCTCTGCATTCCATTTGCGGGCCTGTTGCTGTGTATCGCCGTTCTTCCGCTGGTAAAGGCAGAATGGTGGGAGAAGAACCAGCCCCTCGCAGTGGCTGCCTGGTCTTTACTGTTTATCATTCCTTTTGCTGTAAAATACGGTGTGGGAATGGCAACGGAAACCGTGCTGGAATGTATCTTAAACGACTATCTGACTTTCATCGTCCTGTTATTCGGTCTGTTCTGTGTTGCCGGTAACATCACCTTGGAAGGCGACCTGGCAGGTTCTCCAAGGGTAAACGTTATATTCCTCGCCATCGGTACTCTGCTTTCGAGCTGTATCGGTACCACAGGCGCAAGTATGCTGATGGTTCGTCCTATGATTAAGATGAACTCCTGGAGAAGAAGAAAAAGCCATATTATGATTTTCTTCATCTTCCTGATTTCCAATATTGGCGGCTGTCTTACTCCTATTGGCGACCCGCCGCTTTTGATGGGCTTTATGCGCGGCGTTCCTTTCTTCTGGAGCCTGCATTTGTTCCCAATGCTTGTTGTAAATATGGTGGTTCTTCTTACCGTGTTCTATTTCCTTGACAGACGCAATTACCGCAAGGATATCGCAGCCGGTATGAGACCGGATATCAGCAAACCTGGAACTACCATCCGTTTAGAGGGCGCTCACAACATTATTTTCCTTGTCATGATTGTGGTTGCCGTTATTTTAAGCGGTTCCCTGCCGAGCCTTTCCGCATTCCAGGATGCAGCCGGAAATGTACGGGGTATTCCGTTCGGAGAAGTGGTGCTTGGTTTCCCGTCCATCATTGAGATTGCCATTATCCTGTTGGCGGCATTTTTGTCCTTCCGCACTTCCAATCCGGAAATCAGGACGAAAAACCACTTTACCTGGGGTGCAATCAAAGAGGTTGCCGTGTTATTCATCGGTATCTTTATCACCATGCAGCCTGCCCTTATGATTTTAAAGGCAAAGGGAGGCGACCTTGGCATTACCGAGCCGTACCAGATGTTCTGGGCTACCGGACTTTTGTCCAGCTTCTTAGACAACACACCGACCTATCTGGTATTTTTAACAACCGCGGGCTCCTTGGGCTTTACCGAAGGACTTGTTACAACCGTCGGCACTATTCCGGTACGGATGCTGATTGCAATTTCCTGCGGCGCCGTATTTATGGGAGCCAACACCTACATCGGAAATGCACCGAACTTTATGGTAAAATCCATTTCCGACGAGAACGGTATCCGAATGCCGTCTTTCTTCGGATATCTGCTGTGGTCACTGTCATTCTTGATTCCAGTGTTCCTGTTGGATATGCTGATATTCTTTTTATAAGGAGGGAAACCGAATATGGAAAACACACATGAAAAATGTTTAAAGCTGGCAAGACGGATTTATGATTTAGATACCAACGTTTACCAGTTGTCGGGTTCCTCTTTGGGCCGTACCTTTAATGGCGATAAAGAAGCCCATATTTCAACCCTTGCCACATTGATTTATACCCATCCCCAGGGGCATCTTCTGCGAAGTGAAATTGCCTTAATCGGTAACATGGCACGTACCATCCACAATAAGGCAGAGCGCAGCAAAATGATGACGGAATACAATGAGATTTTAAAGGAGATTGAGCAGATTCCTGCCTCCTTCGGTTCTGTAGATATTGTGGATGAACAGTTAGCCGCTTTAAATATCTCCAACCTGCACCGCCAGGCTTCCCCGGATGACCACCTTATCATCTGTATCGGAAGAACCCACGGCAGCGCCGGAACAGATATCGGTTTTGCTTTAGCGGACGCATTAAAAATCAATTACTATGATGTGGAGATTTTCAATCAGGTATTAGAGCGTTTAGAGGCGGAAAAAGACTCTGTCGCTGACCGTGACAATTTTGCCACAAAGCTGCATGAGCTGCATGAAGCGCTGCCTGACACCCGTGCCAAACGCCGCGTCAGCGACTTCAGCCGTTACCACGGACTCCCGAAAAAGGATGCTGTCTTTTTCAACCAGAGCGATTTAATCCGGGACATGGCAAAGAAAGAGGACTTTATCGTTATGGGACGCTGTGCGGACGTGATTTTAACCAACAACCGCATTCCGCACATCAGTATCTTTATCACGGCGCCGTTCCAGCAGCGTGTCCGCCGTATGATGGAAGTAAACCATCTGGAATTTAAAGAAGCCTGCAAGCTCTTAAAGAAATTAGACCGGCAGCATGAAAAATACTATAATTTCTATACCGGAAGGAAATGGGGAGACGCCGTAAACTACGACCTCTGCATTAACAGCGCAAGCTACGGTATCAAGGAGTCTGTAGAACTGATTGAGCGTATGATTGATAAACATCCGAATAAAAAATAATTTAGTTTCTGCAAAATTCTGTAAAAAAAGCCAGCGCTTTGCAGCAAATTTCTTATTAAAAGGAGAGGGTGCCTCATTCCGACACAGCCATTTTAACGAGTGGTTATATCGGGTGAGCACCCTCTTTTTTGGTTAAAACAGATTTATTATTTCTGAAAGATTTAACATTCTAAAATATTGCTTTTTCTCCATAAAATAATTTTATTGCATCATATTGGCATACAAATCATTTCTTCTCAGTTAATTCGCCGCCACAATGTGCATTTCATTATAATTGTGTGTCAATTACCGTCATTTAAGGAAATATTCGCAGTACTTATCCACACTATCCACAGAGTTGTCAACATTTTTCCGAGTATTTATCACAACATCTCATATTGTCACACAACTAAGAGTACCGTAACTACCTTAAACAACACGCTTCTCCAGCCATTTTCCATTGCAGTACCTTATCACAAAAAGCAGAGAGCGGAACGCCCAGTCCACATACATGCCTATCCAGACGCCCAGCACGCCGAGCCCCAAGGTTCCTGCAAAAAAGTAGCTGCTTGCCACCCGAAATACCCACATGGAAAATACGCTGACCTTCATGGTATACTTTGCGTCTCCCGCCGCCCGCAGACCGTTGGGCAGGGCAAAGCTTAAGGGCCATATGAGGGACGCCATAACGGCAAAGGTCCATAAAAGCTGCACTGTGATGTTCTCCGCTTCCGGCGACAGGGAAAAACAGGCTGCCAAAAGTCTTGCCGTCACTAACAGCGTCGCATTGGTCGCCCACATGCCGAAATAAGCAAATTTCATTAATTTACGGCAATAAAATTTTGCCTGCTGCTTTTCCCCTGCGCCGATACACTGACCGATTACCGTCACCATGGCAAGACCGATGGCATTGCCCGGAATATTGGCGAAGCCCGCCACATTGCTTGCCACGGCATTTGCAGCGATAGCGGCGGTCCCGAAGGTGGCGGTGAGGCTTGCCACTAACAGCTTTCCAATCTGGAACATGCCGTTTTCAATGCCGCTGGGGACGCCGATTTTCAATATCTTCCCAATCACATCCCGTTTGGGGCGCATACAGCCCGGCGTGGCAATACACAGGGGATTGTCCTTTTTGCACAGCAGCACCAGCATAACCAGAGCCGCTAACACACGCGCCCCCAGAGTCGCTAAGGCAGCTCCCTTTACCCCCATTCCCAGCCCGAATATCAGCAGGGCATTTCCGCCGATATTTGTCACATTCATCACCAGGCTGGTGTACATGCTGATTTTGCTGTTTCCCATACTGCGGAAAAGAGCGGCTCCCGCATTGTACATTCCCAGGAAGGGGTAAGAAACTGCGGATATGATAAAGTAGATTTCCGCATTTTTCATCACGTCTGCATCAATTTTTCCGAAAATAAACCGCAGTAAAAAACTGTGGGCGAAGAGCACTAAAAGCATAACCGCCCCCGCAGTCACCAGCATAATAAACATGAGCTGCCCTGCAGAAAGCCTCGCCCGCTCCGGCATCTTTTTTCCAAGATACTGGCTGCAGACCACAGCGCCTCCGGTGGCGAGCGCCGATAAAATCTGAATCAGCAGAATGCTGATACTGTCCACCAGGGAAACCCCCGACACCGCCGCCTCCCCGCAGGAAGATACCATTAACGTATCAAACAATCCGATACTGATGGCTAAGGTCTGCTCTAAAATCAGCGGTATAATGAGTTTCTTTAAATCTTCTTTTGAAAATAAAGGCTGTTCCATTTCTTTCGTTCTCCCTTATTTACACGGAACTGTGTCTCTATCGAGCTGAGGTTGCTTTTCTCCTCTGCTCGCCGCGCGTCCCGTGCGCCGCTCCGGCGGCTTGTTTCCTTGACACGGGACTGTGTCTCTATCGAGCCGAGGTTGCTTTTCTCCTCTGCTCGCCGCGCGTCCCGTGCGCCGCTTCGGCGGCTTGTTTCCTTGGCACGGGACTGTGCATAAAAAGCGGCATAGCTATCCGCTATGCCGCAAAATTGTTATGCTAATCTTATGCCAGCGCTGCTGTAATGATTGCCATAGAGTAAACCTCTGCTGCGTTACAGCCACGGGACAAGTCATTAATCGGCGCATTAAGCCCCAGTAAGATTGGTCCGTATGCTTCGAAGTTACCAAGACGCTGTGCAATCTTGTAGCCGATGTTTCCTGCGTTGATATCCGGGAAAATAAAGGTATTGGCATGACCTGCCACTTCGTTTCCTGGACATTTCGTACGTGCCACACGCGGAGATACGGCTGCGTCAAACTGCATTTCTCCGGCGATTGGAAGCTCCGGGTATTTTGCCATTGCCTTCTCTGCTGCATGGCGCACCTTATCCACGTCTTCGCCCTTTCCTGAACCGAAGGTAGAGTAGCTTAAGAATGCTACCTTCGGGTCTACGCCGAATATTCTTGCACAGGCTGCTGTCTCACCTGCGATTTCCACCAGTTCATCCTCGGAAGGATGGATGTTGATAGCGCAGTCGCCCATGGCAAGAACTTCGTTCTCACCGGTAGCTGCAGGACGTACCATGATAAAGCAGGAAGATACGATGGTGTTGCCCGGTTTGGTCTTAATCAGCTGTAAAGCAGGACGAACGGTGTCTGCGGTAGAGTAGGTCGCACCGCCCAGAAGCGCGTCTGCCACACCCATTTTCACTAACATGGTTCCAAAATAGTTTGCCTGAGAAAGAATGCCCCTTGCCTGCTCCGGTGTCACGCCCTTACTTTTACGAAGCTCACAGAACATCTCAATCATCTCGTCTAATCTGTCGTAGTTTGCCGGGTCGATAATCTCGGCGCCGCGGATGTTAAAGCCTGCCTCTTCCGCTGCTACGGCAATTTCCTGTGCATTTCCGACTAAAATCGGATGAAGGAAAGTACCTGCTAATAAACGGGAGGCTGCCTCTAAAATACGCGGGTCGCTGCCCTCGGTGAAAACAATTTTTTTCGGGTTCTTTTTCAGGATGTCGATTAACTGTCCAAATCCAAACATTTCTTTTCCTCTCTTCTGAATAATATAGTATATACTCCGTCACTGACGTATTTATGCTTTTATTATATATCAGAATTTGGGAATTTCAATATTTGTACTCAAATAAATGCATTTTTATTTGACATTCCTGCTAAAGTCTGATAGAATAGATATAACTTTGTGAAAAAATTAACGGTATAACATTTCTATCATTTCTGCACTCTCGTTCTGCAAATTTTTTATTTCCCTGTCACCCTTCTTTCTCCGATTCCTTTTCCTTTCTTGTGGCATCCATAAACCGCCGGAAGAAAAATAAAATGCAAATGCTGATAACTGCAACCAAATCCTCCACTGCGGTGGTTTTCTGCACAATCATATGACGTGAAATAACAAATATCAGCACCTCAATAATATTCTTGGAATTGGGTTTACAGAGCATTTTCACAAACTCCACCCCGATTACCACATCAAGCACCCGGTCTAAAAATTCCAGAAACGCCCCCGTCTCCATACGGTTGTCCCAGTAATGCAGAAAATCCGGCGCCAATGTGACCGCCGCCACCGCAATGGCGCAGATAACCACTCCCGCCATCACAAGCTCTACCATCTCTCCCGCCTCATACAGCCTTTTTCTCACTTTATCCCGCATATTGATTCTTCTCCCAAAAAACTTATCTTAAAGAAACAAAACGCCAAACAGTTCCTCACAAGCTGTCTGGCGTATCTGATTGCATTTTTAAACCGAGCATCGCCCTTCGACTTCAAACCACAGACGTTACCTCCACAGTAAACTCAGCCCAGGCACCCTTGCGGCACACAAGAGCTTTTACTTAGGGCTGCTCCATTCCTGACCTGACCCGGTTCGTAAATTCCTGTTGCGCAAGACCCAAACTTCAACGCCACTTATGAAGGGCAGCTCCACCGTTTGAAAGCCTCTGTTTGATATCACCCCAGCTATAGCGGATTGCTGGTACAGGGTACCGCTGACACCCCGGCTGCTCGGAGATTTTAGTATAGCTTATCTGACGCCGGATTGTCAATACTTTGCGCCTTATTTGCCTTCTTTTTTTCCCGAAGCTCCCGGAAAAATGCGGACAGCATCCCGGAACACTCCTCCCCCAGCACCCCGGTTTCCAATTCCACCTGGTGATTAAACTCTGCCATCTGCAGCAAATTCAGCACGGAGCCTGCACAGCCCGCCTTGGGATTCATGCTGCCGATAACCACCTTTTTCATGCGGCTCTGGACGATGGCACCAGCGCACATCTGGCATGGCTCTAAGGTGACGTACATGGTACAGTCCTCTAACCTCCAGTCCCCTGTCTTTTTGCTGGCTTTTTTTATGGCGGAAAGCTCCGCATGTGCCAGAGTATTCCCCTCCGTATTTCTCCGGTTATAGCCTCTGGCAATAATTTTGTCATTCTGCACAATCACACAGCCGATGGGTACCTCCTCTAAGGCATACGCCTTTTTCGCCTGCCGGATTGCCTCTTTCATATATTTTTCTTCCCTTGTCATGGACAGTTTCCCCAAAATGTTATACTATAAATAGAAGGCGCGCTTTGCGGGCTTTCTATTAAATTATTGTAACTTATGTTGTCCCGTTTGTCGAGAACGTAGGACAATTCTGCGAGGTGTGACTTATGTTTCAAAGACCTTCCATGAATTTTGAATATGAAACAGAACGTTTGATTTTAAGGCTTCCCTCCATGGACTTTCTGCGGGAGCTTTTAGAATTCCAGATACGCAACCGGGAACTGTTTGAGAAATATGAACCCACAAGACCGGACAATTTTTACACGCTGCAGTACCAGCAGTCCGTCTTAAAATGTGAATTAAAATTAGCGCTGAAACAGCAGACCGTCCGGTTTTATGCATTCTCCAAAGAAGAGCCGCAAAAAATCATCGGAACCGTCTGCCTCCACAACCTTATGCCCGCCCCCTATGCCTGTGCGGAAGTGGGCTATAAATTTGACGCGGCATGCCAGCGTCAGGGTTTTGCCACCGAGGCTTTAGCCAAGGTGCTCGCCATAGGCTTCGGCGGTCTGCAGCTGCACCGCATTTTTGCCAGAGTGATGCCGGAAAACACCCCCTCCATCCGGCTCTTAGAGCGCCTTGGCTTCGTCTGTGAGGGAATGGAGCAGGAATGCCTTTTGATTCAGGGAAAATGGACGAATCATCTGCGCTATGCAAGGCTTTGCCCCGCCTTATAAGCCCGGTATCCGTGCACCCCTCTCAAATATTGCTATTCCTCTATCATACGGCACCAGTAGCCAAACTGATTCTCCACCGGCTCCGGCAGAAATTCCGGGAAACCGAAAATTGCCGCCATAACCCTCTCCTGATTCTGGTAAACCCCCGGAACGCCGATAAACCACCTCTCCTCCCCGATTTCTCCCACCACCAGGTAGCGGTAATTGAAAAAGCCGTGAAGCAGAAAGCTGTTATTTCCCAGATACCAGTACCTCCGGGGCAGCTCCCGGATATCCTTTAATTCTATTTTCACGCAACAGATTTCCTCCTCCCGGTATAAAACAAATTTTTCATGGTTTGCCTTTAAGCTTTCCCAAATCTGCTGCCAGTTGTAGCGCGGAAAAATGTTGCGCATGGGGATTTCCGTAGCGGCGATGTTTTCTTCTTCGGCTTCTTCTACGCTGTTCGGCTGGGCTTGGGATGGAGCGCTTTGCCCGCTGGCAGGCTGTTCCCTGAGTACTGTTTGCTCGCTAACGGGCTGTTCCTTGGATACAGTTTGCCCGCTGACAGGCTGCTCTTGGGGTACTGTTTGTTCGCTGACAGGCTGCTCCTTAGGTACTATTTGCTCGCTGGCGATTTGCTGCTTGGATACTGTTTGTTCACTGGCTTTTTTTCCTGTTTCTGATTGCTGTGTCTCTGTTTGATTTCTGTTTGCAGTCATTCTGTTCATCAACATTTCATTTAAAAGATACTGCATTTTCTCATTTTTGCTTTGTTCCTGATTTTGCGCCTTCGGTACATCTTTCTGCTGCTCGGTTCTCTGCTCCGTTTCCGGCTGGTTTTCCTGCTCTTCGTTTGGTTTTTCCCAAACCCGGAAACGCTCCGCGCACACTTCTAGGGGCTTTCCTTCCGTCCAGCGGCTTAATAATATCCGCTGTTCTTCCCCGATTAGGATAATTCCGTCCATATCGAAAAAGTTCACGGGCATTCCGCCGATATTTTCTACTTTAAACAGGGCGGAAAAGTCCCCCGTTCCGTTCTGCAGACTCATTTCTCCCAGCGGAACCCCCACCATATCTCCGGCATCCTCTGCAAAAAGATAGACCCTGCACTTCATCCGTCCGGGATATGCCCCCCGCAAATGAACCTCCATCCTGCCGTCAGTTCCACGGATTTCTATTTTCGCAAATCCTGTGTTACTGCCTTTTTTCTTATCCTCATAAGAATATATATATGTAACAAATCGTTTCATTCCTGCCATATGGCTCTCCAGAATCGTCCTATCCTCAATCCTATTTATATTCCACGCAAAGGGAAATATGCCTGCAAGTTTCCTGACTAGGATACTATCCCCTGCCCTTTATCTTTCACACCATATGCTACAACCGTAACTTCACTGAATATCTTTCTAATACCATACCCGTTATCTTCTCTCCATATATCACTGCCATAACCAGACCGCCATTGCTGCTCCCATCCCCATTATTTTTTTCTTCACATACCAGTTATTTCCGGGTTAATGCACTGCGATTTCTTCCATATTATAAATAACGGATAAAATAATGATTTTTTTCTTGACAATTTCCCTTTTTGAATTTATACTAAATTTAGTAACAGTTCCTATTATCAAGAAAGGGTGTTATCTATGCTAAAATACAGCAGGCAGAGGGAAAGCATTAAGAATTTCCTTGCAACAAGATACGACCACCCCACGGCGGAAACAGTTTATGTGAATATTAAAAAAGAGTTTCCCAACATCAGTCTCGGCACAGTCTACCGAAATTTATCGCTGCTTGCCGAAATCGGTGAAATCCAGAAGCTCTCCACCGGTATCGGACCTGACCGTTTTGACGGCAATCCGGCGCCACACTACCATTTTATCTGCAACTGCTGCGGAGGAGTCTTAGATTTGGATGTGAATGGACTTGACCATATCAACATCCTTGCCGGGCAGAATTTTGACGGCGAAATCGAAGGGCATATTACCTACTTTTACGGCAAATGCCCTGACTGCAAACAGGTCACTTCGTGATAATTTAAGGTTTCTTGCAAGACTTTAAATATCACACGGAAAAATTTCTTAAAACATTCTAAAATGGATTGACAAAAGAAATATTTTCCGATAAAATCAGTAATAGTTACTGATTTAAACAACGGCACACAATTTTTTAAAAGAAAAGGAGAATAAAATTATGGCAAAGTATGTATGTTCAGTATGTGGTTATGTTTATGAGGGAGATGCAGCTCCGGCAGAATGTCCGGTATGCCACGTTGGCGCTGATAAGTTCAAAAAAGTAGAGGGCGAGCTTACTCTGGCTGCTGAGCATGAGTTCGGCGTATACGCTTCCACCGTAAAGAATAACCCGGAAATCAGCGACGAGGACAAGAAATTTATCTTTGAGCAGTTAAAAGCAAACTTTGAAGGCGAGTGCTCTGAGGTTGGTATGTACCTTTGCATGGCGCGTATCGCACACCGCGAGGGTTACCCGGAAATCGGTCTTTACTGGGAGAAGGCAGCTTATGAAGAGGCTGAGCACGCTGCAAAATTTGCAGAGATGTTAGGTTCTGATTTAGAGCCAAATATGACTGACTCCACCAAGAAAAATCTGGCTTGGCGCGTTGACTGCGAGTTCGGCGCTACCGCTGGTAAGGTTGACCTGGCAAAATGTGCGAAGAAAAATAACCTGGACGCTATTCATGACACGGTTCATGAGATGGCTAGAGACGAGGCTCGCCACGGAAAAGCTCTTGAGGGTCTGTTAAAAAGATACTTTGGATAGGAAAAAGAAATCGTTTCAAGTTTTGTGTAAATGTCAAAAACTGATATAAGATTTGTAAATAGTTACAAATGGGCAGAACCAATTTTCCGGTTTCTGCCCATATCTGCATTATACAGAAGTTTTCGGGCATGTCAATAAGACCTACCTAAAACGAGCTAATTTTACAGTTTTTTCCTGCCTGACGTTCTTCAAAATAGATTTCCAGCTGGTTGTGCTGTCAGAAATATCAAGGTCATACAGTTCCCGCATATGAAATTCGATATCTCCGGTTGTCATTCCTTAAGCTATCCGAAGGATAGTATGCGTACCATGGAAAGGATTTTTTCTTCCATGTCCTGGGTCACAGTATTTTGGTACTTTTTAATAAGCTGAGGTTCGCATTCTCCATTTCGGTCCCTTGGAATGGCTACATCCATATCTCCGTAGCTGGTCTTCCTGCCATAAAAATAACCTCCAAACTGAGTAATTTTATCTTACACCAGTTTGAAGGTTTACACAAACTTTGGGATACTCCCTGGGCTCTGCCCATTTGTAACTATTCACAAATCTTATATCAGTTTTTGACGTTTACATAAGAATTGAAACGGTCTCTTTACTAATGAAAATCAGTTTTCTGTCTATTGGTAAAGCGCTTTGCCCAAATAGCTATAACGATTGCAGTTGCAATGAGAAACTCTGAAAGAATTACAGAAGGATTCCCTATTTCAAAATAAAAATGTCCAATGAAATAGACTGCAAAGAATACTAAATAAATTGCAACTGAATACAAAATATTTTCATAAATTTTTGTGCGTGTCCGCTCCCTGCTTAACAGTTGCTTCTGTTGCTGTTCCAACATATCTGTCTTAACTGATAATTCATCTATTTCTGACGGTTTCAACAGATAATCCAGTGTAACATTAAATGCTTTGCTCAATTCAACAATCTTCTCTACTTCGGGTATAACTTGCCCGCTTTCCCATTTTGAGATAGACTGTCTTGAAACATTTAACTGCTCGGCTAATTGTTCCTGCGTCAAATCTCTGCCTTTGCGTAACGCTATAAGTTTTTCCGAAAATTCCATGTGTGTTCCTCCTTTTGATTTTGTATCCCAATCTTATCAAAAATCTCATTTGCAGTCTATCAAGCTGGCTTTACATTTACAGAACAAACCGGGGAACTTACGGGATTTTTGTAAATCTTAACTATCGTTTTATCAAATTCAATTATTTCATCATGGTTATAATAAGGCTATCCCAATCAATAAGAAAAACCAATAGTCCCCCCTGTGAGGCTATTAGTTTTCTTAATTTGCGGCAGGCTCTATATACTATAATCAAACCTGCTTCCAGGATTCCTCATCACTGGTGCTGCTGTTTTGGCACAGGATTTCTGCCACTCCACTTCCTGCTTATATTGCATATCCAGCCATTCAATTTCATCTTCTTTTGTCAATATTGTTCCATCTATGTCATAATATTGCTGTTCCTTATTCTCATGACGCTTCTCAATTTCAGAATAAAGTTTTGCATAGCTTTGTTCAACTGCATTTACAATATCAGAATGGTCATAATATCCTTTTTCCTCACGGATTTTCTTTAAGATTTCAGCTCTCGTATCATTAAATTGCGTGACTGATTTTGCCACCGTGTGCTTCATTCTGTTCATTATGGTTTCTCTGTTTTCTGATAATTGAGAAAGCTCTAGCGTATCCCTCTGGGATATTTTCTTATCCTGCTTATCGTTTCCCTGAGATTTTATGTTGTCTCTATGAAGTTTTATATCGTTCTGCATATAAATGTGATAATCTGAAATATTAATTGGCCTAATTCTTTCTCCCTCATTTTTAAAATTGCACACCAAATGCTTTTTCTTCCCAGCTGCATTATAATTTACATATGCTGTATAACTATTTACCTCTGTAATTGCCATGTTTCTGCCTCCTTGTCTATTGCATTTTGGTATTGGTAATTCTGCGCTTTTGCTTACTTATCATTGTGACTATTTTAGTTATCGAAACTATTAAAGTGCAGGTTGATAAAAAGGGAATGAAATGCATTTATTTGGACATGAAATGTTTTTATATAATGTGACACCAAAAAAGGACATTCTCCGAAAATGGGAAAATATCCTTTGAATGGCATTCAACTATTAAGTACAATTACTTTTACTCGGCATAAAACTCATCAATTTAAAGAATATTTTTCTTTAAACAAATGCTCATATCCTCCTTAACCAACCATATCCTGTATTGCTTCAATTACATGTATCTGTTCTGACTCATTGCCGGCAATCTGCGCATTCATGACAATATTTTCATTTTTTACATTCATAATCTCTTCCAACTCGGCAAGATTACCTTCACAGGTGTCTGCGAGTGCATCACAGTCTATATAATCCGTCAATACATACAGACAATTAAGTTCCTGTGATTTTGCCTTTCTTTCAAGTCGCAGTTCCTTAAGTCTTTTAAACACTTTGTATCCCTGTGCTACATTGCAGTTTACATCTTCTGTCTCTTGCAGAATATCTTCAATCTCCTGGTCAATCTCATTCACCGTTATCTGCAGATTCGCAATATACTGCCCGGCATTGCGGTAAAATTCTGCCTGCTGTCTTGCAAAGGTCATCCAGTCGTTTTCTTTTCCATCATATGGAGTATAAATCTTCTCTTCTGTCATAATATCTTCACCACCTTCATTCTTAACTGTTCGTGTCCCACTGTATTTTATTTTTCTGTTTTCAAACTCTGCGTCTGCCGCATTCATATCCGCTTTTTCTCTGCGCTTATCCTTCATAATGCAATTTTCAAACAATTCATCATACTTTCTCGGTTTATATTTTCTTGTCTCAAGACCCTTGATGTTTTTTAGTGCCTGCTTTGCTTTCGCCGCATTTGCACTCGTGCCAAGATTATTCTGGAAGTACTCTATTCGCCTCAATTCATCCTTGATATCCCGGCGATTCTCACGACATACTCTCAATAGCTCTACCAAGTCAATCGCTTCTTCGTCATCTGTTTCACACAATTCAATATAATGCAGGATATCACAGATTTTCTGTTCTATATCAGAATGCTTCTTTGCCAGTTCATCTCTATAATCGTTAATTCCAGATGCCACATAAATAAAATGAGTGAGATACTCCGCCCAATCCATCTCTGACAAATCATAAGAAGATACATTTTTTTCAATCGGCATTTGAAGTTCATCGTAGGTAAGTTCTTTTACCGGGGATATATGCTCCTGCATTTCATCCTGCTCTATAACCACCTCTTCCTCTGGCTCCTGGATACCTTCATTCAGCGTTTTACAAATTTTTTCATCCTCCCCTTTCCCTTCTATTGGTACAATACAATAAAAAGAAGATTTCCTGCCAACACATACCCTGCTATTTGCCTGTGCAAATGTAAACACAGTTGCTTCCTCTTCACTTACTGCTACAACTAACTGATTTTCCTTATTTACTCTGTAATAGTTGCCACTGTAATCCATAATGTAATAAAGTAAATTTGTACTCATAGGCACCTCCTCTTAAGCAATAGCTTTGTCGCTCCGACACCTCTTCAAAAAAATAAGAACCAGAAAGAGCTGCTCTCTTATCTGATTCTCATTATAAAATCTTTGGTGTCCAATAAACACACCTCGCAACACGAATTTATGTTCTGCAATTACTTATATTGCTTAACGAGTCTGTCGATTTCCTCCCTCATCATCTCCACTACAGACTCAGGTCCTACAAGTGATACCCCTTCTCCCAATCCTATCATCCATGCAAGGAATTGTCTGCTCACAGCGACCTCAACATTTACTACAAATCTTTTGTCATCTAATCGAACCATAGAAACGTCTTTTCCAAATCTATCAATCATCACTCCGGCAAACGAATTATCACATTCCATTCGCACCCACTCTTCCCTGCCACCATACATTCCAAACATTTTTCTTGCATAGGCTGCCATATCAAAAGACTTAAATGCCTGCCTTCCTTGCCGCCTTTCTCTGGTAGCTTTAATCGAAAGCATTTTATCCACTCTGAAATGTTTGATAATCCCCTCTGCACTGTCATAGGCAATCAAATAATAATTCTCATCAGCCCATGATAACGACCATGGACTGACTTCATACAATGCTCCGTCATGTCTAAGTTCCATTTCCTTATCCACATTCCACTGGAAATATTGAAAGGTTATTCTGGAATTCTCTGCTATTGCCGTGTGAATTCTGTCTACGTTGTAGTAAATGCTTTCATTCATTGTCTTTACTCTGCCTGCGACAAATACCTGTCTATGAAGCTGCGATGCCTCATACTTGCTTGCCAGACCTTCAATTTTCTTTATCAATTCGTTAGATTTCTTAGCTGTTATAAATTTTGCAGACTGAACAGAATCCACCAGCAGTTTGAGTTCAGCCAATTCAAACTGTCTGTTTCCAATATGATAGTGGTATGTTCTGTCCTCCTGCGTACCTATCACATCCAGTCCATACCATCGTAAACTTTCTATATCATTATAAATACTCTTTCTCTCTGCGGTTACCCCATATGCAGCCAAGGCATCTATAATTTCCGGCATAGTAATACTATGTGCCTCATCTGTGCGTTCCAGTAAAATCTTCATAAGATATATTAATTTTAATTTCTGATTTGATGACTTAGGCATAACACTTCTCCAATAACACTTGAACATAAAAGACTTCATTTATAGAATACCATATATCATCACGTAAGAGAAGTTTTTATATTATGCCGAGTCAGTTCTTTTTATCCTGAAGCGCATGGAAGTGTGAGTGATAATTTTCCATTTCCTTTCAGATTCGTTAAAGCACAATCAACGCCTTCCCGTACGCCTCCAGAAAAGTCACAGGCAATAATCGCTTCTCTGATGATGACATTATTAATTGCCGTATCCGCATTTTATTACCACTTTCTACTCATGCGGTATAGGTCTCTTACCGATTCCATTACCATTTCCCATGGTATATCTGCCGCATAAGAAAACTTCTTCTGGTAAGACTTCCAAAGTTTCTGCATATTAGAATCATTCTGTACTTCATCAAATATTTCCTGTGCATCATTTAGATGATATTCAGTTTCTCTTTTCTTGGCAGTTGCCTGTAATGCCTCCCCTAATACCTTTCCATTCAGCGTATTTCCATAAAGCTTGAGCAAAATATGAATATCATAAAAATCTCTCATTCGAGTATTCGTAATATTCCTCGAAATGACCGTTTCTAACTTCTCAGCCAGAACCGTTTCCAAATTATATGCCCATACATCAATGAAGCGGTCTTCAAGCATCAATTTAAAACTGTACTGTATTTCCCTAGGTGTAATAACGTCTCCGGTAGAAACATCAATCTTTAATGGTGTTCTTACGCCATCAAACTCTGTTTCCATACCGACTCTTATCCCTGGATATTCTGCTTCATCCATAATCTCTGTAACCTGCTTAATACGGAATGATACCCCATCCTCCAACGGAACAGAAATTATATCCTTAATAATGCTTTCTACTGCTGCCACATTTACATCCGCCCCCTTGATTGTTGCATCTATGTCCATAGTAGCGCGAGCATCCAATCCAACCATCGCTGCCACCAACATGCCGCCCTTCAAGATAAATTTATCCTGATATTGTGAACGGGAAATTCTCTCCAGAAAACGCTCCATCATATAGTTCCTCATTAAAATCTGTGCGTCTGCTGACTTCTTTTTTGACAGGTTTCGAATTAAGTCTTTTAATTGTTTTGCTGTTTTTATCATAACAATACCTCCAGGTATTGTCTCAGGATTTTATCCACATGAAATTCTGCCGCATACTGCATAAGCAATCGTAAATCTTTATCTTTTCGTTTTACATATTGTTTCAATGCACTTTGGAATGATTGTATTTCCGTATTATTTCGGTTTCTGATAATATCACAAATTGTTCTCTCCATATTGTAGACAGGAACTAAATGCCCAAAAGGTGTATGCACCATGATAATTCCTTCTTCATGCAATTCTTTTTTTATTGTATATACCTTGATGCCATCGTCTTTTAGCTTTGATGGGTTGTACCCGGTCTTTACTGTAATCTCATACTCCATTGGTTCTCTATCTGTCAAATCATGTAAAAAGAGTGCTGTTTCATGAGAAAATACTGCCTGCCTGCATCGAAGATACACCAAATACATCGCATCCGTCCAAGTGTTCTTTGTGGCATAAACGCCATGTGAAATCTGCTCCATATCATTGGCTTTTACATATTGATAAAATACCGTTTTGGAAATTCCTGCATTCGTAATCTGCGATGTCTGAATCATTCCGCCATTATCTGCAATCAGTTTTTCAATCTGTTCCATCTGTGTCATGTCGTCACTTCCCTTTCGTGCTAATATTATATTCCATATTAGCACGAAAGTAAATATGATTATACGTTTGTTTTTTGTATTCCTACACTACCTAATTCTCCTTAACGCAAAAAAGAAACCTCCACCTCAAAGGTTTCTCCATAATTTCTAAAAAACTGGTTTCGTTATCATGCTTTGCCACCAAATCACAGACCTCTCACCTACCCGGCTTGATTATCCTCTGTGCTAAAGAGTGATTGCAAAGTTTTAACGTTGCCAGTACAACGGAAGCAAACAACTCCAATTCACCTCCTTGCAAATCTATCTAATTTTGTAACAATAAGTATATCTCTACCTTGTAACTTCTTCATCAATTTATCTAATTCTGGTCTATCCGTTTTTGTTCCCGAAAAAGCAGCCACATATATTTTCAATCGCACTGATTCTTTTAACGCTTTCTCTTGTGCTTCTAAGCTATTTCCATTTTTTTCTTGACCTTTAGTTGAAACTCTTACATATCCATAAATCATAGTAAAAACTTTCTTCTGTTTTGACACCGAGTTATGACTCCTCTCTATGTCTTGATTTAATTATATTTTATTTTCAGTGTCAGTACTTATAAGTTATGACTCTTTTTCTTTTTATTTTCATCAAGTATAGATACCAAATATATTTCTTGTCACTGAAATACCGTTGGTTGGATAATTCCATTTTCAATCTATCTAATATCTGCATTGTCTATCTCCCTTCTTTAATATATGTGCATTAAAAAAGGATTACGGTATTTTCCCATAATCCTTTAAGTTCTATTCTAATCCCGTCCAATTATGTTCTCTATTAGCAACTAATTCAAGAATAAGCGCAAGAAGCAACAATAAACCATCGTCTTCGTTTTCTATTCCATATTTTCTTCTTTCTTGCCCTTCAATCCAACCACTGTATTTTCCTAATGCTTTATTCCAATCATTATAATTATATGGCATTTCATCACTAAAAGGATTTGATAATTCTCCCGCATATTTTTTACGAATATAGTCAAAAATCTTTTCATCTTCCATTTGCTTTTCTATCTCGGTAATTGTTTCTGTATGACCGCTTGATACTAAAGCAATAATTTCATATCCCAACAATTCTAACCTGTCCACGCCTGTAAATGGTTCATGTTTTTCTTTGCTCGCAGTAATTTTCTCCTATTTCAATATTTAACTTTATTATTTGATTATTAAGCATCTTTTATTCACACAAGAAGTGGTGTATCAAGCAAAGCGGTTCTTTATCTGATACATTAGCAAAACCATTAGGACATCCTATCACATAACAACCATGTTCATAACAAAGGTCTTGTGGCTCATTCCAAATATCAAGATTATCATTCCAAGGTACTACATAATTTTTACACGGAAAAGAAGTTTTTGAACCATAGATACATGTTTTATTAGGTACATACTTTTCCCCATAATCATGTCCATCATAAGGTTTAATACTAAAATAATAAGATGGAATATGGTATTCATAATTTCCGATCAGTTCAATTGTGCTACCTTTAATATTCCAACTTAATCTTGAATTAGGAATAAAATCCTCTGTATTATCTTCAAAATTTATAGGCAATCCTTCTTTTTCACAAATGTTTACAGCCATAGTATACACATTCTCATAGGATGTATCATTTGGTTGAATCCACACAGATGAAAGCTTGTCATCTTCAAATATATACATCATTGTAACATTTGCTCCATAAAATTCCGTATTGGAAACTGCATAGTAGTTATCATTTGAATTATATGTACCATCTGTTCCACAATATTTTTTCTCTTGTTTTTCTACTTGAGATGGTGACATCCCCCAATTAGTGCCATGCACGACTTCTTTACGCATAGTTTTAATAAAAATCATTAGTACAATAACTGGTATTACAATTATTATAACAGCAATAATTATCTTTCTAATTTGGTGTTGCACATGCTTACTCTTTTGTGACTCAATATTTTTTAAATATTTCTGTATATCATATCCACAGTTGGGACAATTTTTTGCAGTATCTGAAATTTCTTTACCACATTCAGGACATTCCATAAGTGCCATAATGTAAAACTTCTCCTATTCGTCTACCCTTTGATATGTAAAATACATTTTTTCATCGTTTCCTAAATTCATATACATATACATTGTTTTAGTATTATCTTTATTAACTACAGAAAATACATCTGTTCCATTGATTGGAAGTATATATACTACACTATCATCCTTATTTTCATATTCTTTCCACATTCCAGTTTCTACTTTATTCGAAAATGTCATTGTAAAACTTGATTCATCGACTTCCAAATCTCCTGCAACATCATAACCACGAGATGCAAATATTTCAATATCATAATCATGCTCTCCATCTAACGATAAAGAAGTAACTTTCCATGTTCCAACAATATAATTTTTCTCTGCATTTTGGGCTTTGTATGCGTTACTTATTAAAAAAAATAAACATACAAAAGCAAACATTATACCAATTATACTAATAATCAATGTTGTTTTTTCTTTTTAGGTTTTATCAAAAAACCACAATTAGGACATTTTTCAGCAGAATCACTTACATCATGCCCGCATTCAGGACATTTTACCATTGCCATAAAACTTCCTCCCATAATAAAAATATTGGCATAAACAACCATTTCAATTATACCTCTGTTTTCGTGCTAATTCAATAAGAACTTTCCGTATTAGTGAAATAAATTACACCATATCGGAAATACTTGTTGATACACTATCAGTGAAAGAAGGTGATACAGTTGGTGAATATGGGAGATAAGTTAAAAGCTCTGCGAATAGAGAAGAAATTGACACAGAAACAGGTTGCCGATAGGATAGGATTAGCCATAAGTGCTGTATCATCTTATGAATCCGGCTCTCGTTATCCATCTTATGATGTACTTGTACGGTTGGCTCATATATTCCATGTGTCTACAGATTACCTACTTGGTATGACAGATAAACGGAATGTAGATGTTACTGGACTGGCAGATGATGAAATTGAAGCGGTTTCGCAGTTAGTGGAAATGCTACGCCGAAAAAAATAATCTATTTATTTTCCAATTTAATAATTTTACTATCAAATTAATAAACTCAAAAATCAAAAAGGCACCACTACCTATATCACTATAAGTAATGATGTCTTATTTTTTTACTATATCAAGGCTCACCATTTGTCGTAACTCTGTCGTAAAATACAAATATCAGCCTTCTAAATCGCTTGAAAATGCCCTGTTTTCGGCATTTTACTTATCAAGGCTTTTCATTGTCGGGATTTCACATCAATTTAATTTACTTTGATGCTTTTTCCTTTAATATAGCCTAATTCAGCGTTTCAACATTGTTATAATAGCACATCTATGTTGATTACGCCACTGGAATTTGTCGTACTTTTGTCGTATGGCACACAATTTGTCGTACTCAGTCAGTCCCAGCCGGACTCTTTCCTAAAATACATCTAACTTGTGTGCTAAATTTTGAATTGCTTCTTGCTTTTTGGCATCGGTAACTTCCGCATAAATATCCATCGTAGTTTCGATGTTTGCGTGTCCCATAATGGACTGAATTACCTTTAAATTTGTTTCATTCTCGCAAAACCTTGAGCAAAAGGTATGTCGCAAATGATGACATGAGAAATGTGGTATTAGCACAGGCTCTCGATGTTCTTTGGAAGCCTTCACCACTTCTTCTGCATTGTACGCTTCATATATACGCTTGATTGCCCGATTGACTGCTTGCGGATTATGGACATTCCCAAAACGATTCATGAAGATAAATCCTTTCATTCCATCAATTTCGGTTTCATTAAACCCATTCTCCTTTTGATCTTCCCACTCCGTCTGGAGTGCATCATAAACAGTATCCATCATCGGAATAATGCGTATGCCTGCTTCTGTCTTTGGAAGGGATACCGCAAACGAACACATAGGGTGGTCTTTATATTCTCTGCTATAATAGACTAAGCTGTGATTTATATTAATCATTCGCTTATCAAAGTCCACATCTTCCCACCTGATTCCGATTGCTTCTCCAATGCGACACCCCGTTCCCAACAGGAACTTGAAAAACGGTGCCCAATGGTAAAATGTAAGGCTGTTTTCTACATAGTTGATAAAAGCTCTCTGCTGTTCTACCGTCAAAGCGTGTCTTACACCATGATTTTTACCTGGTTGCTTCTTAATCTGCGCCATAACTCCATCGCTCGGATTAACTCGAATAATGTTATCACGCACTGCAAGCTGAAATGTCGGGTGCAGGACGGTGTGAATTGTCTCCAACGTATTTATCTGCATTTTCTTTTCCTTCAGTAAGTGCTGGCAAAACTGCAACACATCTGAATACTTCACAGAAGCGATTTTCTTCTTTCCAAATCCATCTCTGATAAAGCGGTCATACATATACTTGTAATTTCTCATAGTCGTTCCTCTAAGTTCTGACTTCGTAGAAATGTACCTGTCAAAAACAAAGTTGACTGTCGAATTACCCGCCGCATACGCATCCAATCCGTCCAGTTGATCTTTAATCAACTTTTCTTCCCTCTGCCGTAGCTCCATGATGTCCTTAGAATAGATGCTCCTGCGTTTTCCTTCCGGATCAGTGTATGTATAAACATACTTTCCATCACAGCTACGTTGAGTTTCGCCTTTTCTTAAAACCCTTCCTTTATTATCCTCGTATAAAAAGAAAACACCTAAGATACTTCTCTTATGTGTAATTCTTTTTCAAAGATTATTCATCTATATCTACATTCGCTTCTATTCTATCAATACCAATTAGAAAAGAATTAAGTCTTTCAAATTTTTTGTAAGTATACCAACCAATATCAATTTTACCATCTTTAGCAAGTTCATTTATAAGTAGCGGATAAGAAACCACATCATTATGGCTTATCTGCGTAACTTGTCTAAAAGTACTCTCTTTCAATCTGTCATTTTCGCCAAAATATAACAACAGACTTTCTAAATGAAACCCCATTTCTTCTCTATAGTAAGACCTTGCTTCTTCCAACTCCATTCCTTTTACTATATCAGTTTTAAAGTAATCCATTCCTAATTTTGCTGAAATTACATCTGACATATCCTTCTTTAAAGACTCTTTTTCTATTGCTTCTTTTACCCTTTTTCTAAAAAGCTCTAAATCCATACAGGGTTCCACATTAAAGTACATCGCATAAGTAAGAATGTGTTTTGGTTTCCTTATATACAATTCCGGAATTGTCCTATCTAATTTCTGAAGAAGCTGTAAATAAGTTTCAAGAATATGTTCATTAGCATCCCATTCATCCGATAAAAGCACATAATATTGAAATGTATTAAATAAATCCACATAACACCAAAGCATCTTTCCTTGGCTGAACAAAATCAAATTATGATACAACTCCATGCTTGTTTCTAATTCAAGATATTTATCCATTGGATTTAATGCAACAAAGGGTATAACTGGAAACCTAAAAGATATATTGTCCACCTCTTCATTTATTTTATTTATATCAACACCTTTTTTCAATATCTCAAAAGGAATTCCCTTGTCTAGCGCAAAATTGAAAGCAATTTTTCCAATTCCGCTTTTAAAAACACTGTTTTCAAGTTCGAAATCATATGCTAGTATTTCAAATTCTAATTGAGAAGCATCACACTTCATTTTTTTACTCAATTCAGGACACTTTACCACTTTTCCATCTTTAATAATAACATCATAAATTTCATTACCGTATCTTGCTTTTCCTGTACAAGATGGTCTTGACTTTTTATTATTTGTCTTAGCAAAGTTTTCGATCCTACTAATTATAGGATTAAATATTTTCGTAAATGGGGCATCTATTTTTTGACTAATAATAGTCTTATTACACTTATCACAACATATATCCTCAGACTCGTATAATCCCCCTAATGCATTCTGTATAATATGTTCTCTACTTTCCTTTTCAATCGGTTTTCCACAATAAACGCAATTTTCTCGTGCTGCCATTGCTACACCTCCTTGCAAATTTCCAAATATATATTCATTTGGCTTCACATTAGCATATTATACCATTTTTCCATTAAAATCACATCATCAAATAGCTAAAGATAGCCATAGGGTACATTTTATACCCTATAGCCACATTCTTATAAATCAAAGCAATTCACTCATAAAACCCATACTCTTCAATACCTTTCTCCAGAATGGTGTGCATCAGCCCCTCCAGCTCCACGTCGTTGATTTCACTGACAACAATCAACTTGGCAAGGGTATCTTTCGGAACAGACACCGCATAACATTCCTCGTCTGCACAAAGCTCATGGACACAGATACCAAGTCCCTCTGCAATTTTGCACATCACGCTAAGTTCTGGCTTCTTAATTCCTGCCATAATGTCTAATATCGTCCTCTCCGGCACACCGGAAATTCTGGAAAGCTCCATAATCCCGATTTCTTCCTCTTTCATCACGTTTAATAACTTGTCTCCAGTTGTAAACATAGCTTTTTCCTTCCTACTCTGCTTTTCTTCCAAACGAAAACGAATCTTCTTTTTCCTTTTTCGGAGCAAATCTGCCCTTGACCTCTTGAAGTCTTTTTTCCATAATTGAAAACATGGCTTCCACCTGTTCCTGTGTGTACTCATAGTTGGTGCGGTTGGAAAGGTTCTCAAGCCTTCCAACTGCATCAATGACCTTGTTCACACGATACTCCCCAAGACGGACAAACTTGTCCGCCTTACTCTCATTTTCCTGTACGTTCTTTGTTTCTTCTGCTTCCATTGTTACATCCTCCATTTATTTTTTCTTTCTAGTAAATTTCTTCTGTGGAAACTCCATGACAAACTTAAACTGCACTCCGGACTTTTCTTCTCCGTCTTTTGTGTAGTGGTATTCTTCCGTACCATTCGGAATGATATAGGCATCATATTTCTTGCCCGCCTTACTCGTGAGTCCTTTTAACAGCGTCTTTTTCCCGGCAAGCAGTTTTTCCACCTGTTCATCCGACAGGGCAACACCCATGATTCGGCTCACATTCATACCACACTTATTCGTGCAGTACGCTCCATACTTTCCCTTTACTACCTGTCCTCCGCAGTTCGGGCATTTGCCAAGCATTTTCTGCTCCTGTGCAAACATCTTTTTCTGCTCGTCACTGACTTCATGATAGGTATGGATTAAATCAGATACCATTGCTTCAATATCTGCCATAAAGTCCTCACGCTCCATCCCCCCTTTGCAACAAGGGTAAGGGCATTTTCCCAATCAGCGGTGAGCTTCGGAGACTTTACCACATCAGGAAGCACCGTAATCAGCTTCATTCCATCCTCTGTGGGGATCATCTGCTTTTTCTCACGCTTCACGAAACCGTCCTTGACTAACTTCTCAATAATGTCTGCTCTGGTGGCAGGTGTGCCAAGTCCTTTACGCTCCACATCATCACCCATATCCTCACTTCCGGCTCGCTCCATTGCAGACAGAAGAGAATCTTCCGTAAAGTGCTTCGGCGGTGTCGTATAATGCTCGCTGATTTTTGTCTGTACCCCGTCAAAGGTCTGCCCCTCAGAAAGCTCCGGCAGCTTCTTATCCTCCTGCTCCTTATCTTCCGTTGTCTTAAAGGAATGTTTAAAAGCATCCTCAAAGTCTTTCCATCCATTTTTTAACACAGACTTTCCGGAAGTAGTAAATGTATAACCGCCGCAGGAAAGCTGTGCTCTCACTGTTTCATAAAAATGTTTCTCCCCCGTAGCACACAGTAACCTGTTGGCCACAAGGTATAAAATCTTTCGCTCCGTTTCCGGCAATGCTGCAAGGTCAGCTTTTGCAATCTCCATGGTAGGGATAATTGCATGGTGGTCTGTGACCTTTTTGCTGTTTAACACACGCTTAATATCCGGATTGAACATAATGCTTTGTTCAAACAAAATGGAACCAAAAATCGCTTCGATTACATTCCCGGCGGTCTGCTCCATATCATCGGACAAATACTGGCTGTCCGTTCTAGGATAGGTACACAGCTTCTTTTCATATAGGCTTTGCGTGTACTCTAATGTCTGTTTTGCAGTAAATCCGAATAAACGGTTTGCATCCCTCTGGAGCATGGTAAGGTCATAGAGCTTCGGCGGTGCCACTGTCTTTTCTTCCTTTGCCACAGACGTAACAAGAGCCTGTCCGTTCAGACAAGCTCCTGCAATCCTTTCTGCTTCTGTTTTACTGTCAATCCTTTCTGTAGCTGCATCCACACCGCCACAGAAGATATGTGCCATGAAATACTGCTCTTTTTTGAAATTCATGATCTTTGCTTCACGTTCCACAAGCATGGCAAGGGTGGGTGTCTGTACCCTGCCCACCTTTAACACGTTACCGCCATACAGCACCGTAAAGAGCCTTGTGCCATTGATACCCACAAGCCAGTCGGCTTCCTGTCTGCAAAGTGCGGAGTGGTATAAATGATCGTAGTCACTTCCCGGCTTCAAATTCTCAAAACCTTCCCTTATAGCACTTTCCTCCATAGATGAAATCCACAAACGCTTCATGGGCTTACTGCACCCTGCCTGTTCATACACCAGACGGAAGATAAGCTCTCCTTCACGCCCGGCATCCGTTGCACATACCACCTCGTCAACCCTGCTGTCATGTAAAAGACCATACAACACATCATACTGCTCTTTGGTATCTTCCTTGATTTCATACTGCCAATGCTTGGGGCTAACCAGAAGGCTGTCATATGTCCATTTCTTCCACTGTTCTCCGTAACTTTCCGGCTCTGCAAGCTCGATCAAGTGTCCCACGCACCAGCTTACCAGACAGCCGCCGCCCTCAAAATAGCCATCCTGTCTATTGGAAGCTCCCAATACATCTGCTATACTTTTCGCCACACTCGGCTTTTCTGCAATCACTAACTGCATCTTCATTTCCTCCTTTATTCCTCGCTGTTCTCATCGTAAAAAAAATCATCTTCTGTGTCGGTATCCTCATCCTCGTTCTCCAAGACTTCTTCCTCATCGTCCTCGTCATCATCTTCATCAAGGAACTGTTCTTTCTTTTTCTTAACTACCTTGAAATAGTAACCTGCGCCGATGCCAATAACTGCAATGATTCCAAGTACAATATAAGTTCCCATCGGATTGTCGGTCTGTGTGGGCTGTTCTTCTTCCGCCTCCTCTGTGCCTTCTTCCGTACTTTCCTCGCCATCCTCCGGCAATTCTTCTGTTTCTTCAGTACCCTTTTCTGCGTTATTGTTCGGCAGTGCGCTGTCACTGACCGGAATTGCAGACTCCAGTGCAGCGGAATTTTTCGGAAGGGTTTCGCTGTTTTCCGTTGTTGTATTTAATAAATCATTTTCGCTGATCTCTGTCAGAAAGCAGACCATTTCCTCATCCCCGTCCCTGTCGATAATCAGATAAAACACCTTATCACTTGCAGTCTGAATGGTGTAAAACTCTTTTCCTCGTATTATAAAGTAGTAGTGTTTATAGTCCCTCTCCAAGGACTGTATGCTATACTGTTGGAGATACTGTGGTTTGGTTCTATTTTCCTACCACCCGATGGTTTAAGAAAGGCTCCA
>Ga0129308_1000404_pt1 | contig 66490 bp, 54 predicted proteins | sample L827metagenome_FD_94440 | JGI IMG/M metagenome (GOLD analysis project Ga0129308, IMG submission 94440) | Ring-tailed lemur group fecal microbial communities from Wisconsin, USA - L827 metagenome | ecosystem: Host-associated > Mammals > Digestive system > Large intestine > Fecal | place: USA...
ATCGTCACTCTGCAAGGCGGAGGAGGGAGGCGTAGCGGTGGCTACGTTGACCGACGACAACGCAGCAGATGGCGATATAGGCAGTGCAATTTGGCTAATTATGAACGTGTCAGTACACTAGTACACCAGCATTCCCATAGCGCAAAAATAGTGTATGTCTTTTCCTTACATACACTACTTTACCATCACTTTCTTTCTGAAAACTTTCCAAAATCTTTCAATTCTGACAGATTTGCCTCTGCGCCTGCTGACGCGGTAAAAATACAGAAAAGACAGAACCTTTTCCCACCTCCGACGCCACCCGGATATAGCCGCCCTGCTTCGCAATGATTTCTCTGGCAAGATATAAGCCAATGCCCACGCCTTTTTCCTCGCTCACCGCCGGGGAGCGGTAAAACCGTGCAAAAATTTTCGCCGTCTCTTCCTCCGCAATGCCGATTCCCGTGTCGGCAACCTCTATCTTTACAAACATCTCATAGACCGCCGCAGATACGGTGACCTTTCCGCCCCAGGGCGTATATTTGATGGCATTATCCACAATATTAGAAAGCGCCTCCGCCGTCCACTTCAAGTCAAAGACCGCCGTCGCCTCCGGTATTTCCTCCACCACAAAATCCACGCCCTTCTGCTCTGCCTCCGCCGCTCCATCTAAGCACTCCCACAGCCTTGCAACCGGGTTTTCCTTCGGCTCCACACTGACGATACCGTTTTCCAAACGTGAGGTTTTCACTAAGGACTGCACCAAAAAATTCAGCTTTTCCGCCTGGTTTTTCACCTGGGAAATTAACTCCCTTGCTCCTTTATCCATCTCCCGTTTTTCCCCCAGCAGCTCCGTGTAGAGCATAATGTTGGAAATCGGCGTTTTCGTCTGGTGGGAAATATCGCTGACTAAGGTCTGTATTCCGTTTCTTTCCTCCGTTACCCGCCGCTTAGAAGCCTCTCCTGCCGTCAGATACCGCTGCATTTTGCCCTCAATTTTAGACAGCTTCAGCTCCGTAAATTCCCGCTCGGAGAACGTACCGTTGATGGCGGAATCCAACATTTCATCTAAACGCTTCAAAGTTTTTTGCAGCGTTAGATATAAATAAATTACTGCCGCCAGCAATATGATTATGACACATACAAGAACTATTTCCATTTTCTTTTACCTCTCCCAGACATACCCTATGCCGTAAACCGTGCGGATGGGTGCACCCGGCAATTTTTCCCGCAGCCTCTTCACCGTCACAGACAGGGCGTTGCTCTCCACAAACTCCGCTTCCTCCGACCAGATACGTTCGATGCACATCTCCCTGGAAAGGGTGATTCCCGGATTTGTAACAAAAAGTTTTAATAGCTTCTGTTCCGTTCTGCTCAATTCTACCGGCACACCCTCCACCAGAAATTTCATGGCGTCGAAATCAAACGAAAAGCTGTCTGTCTGATAAAAAGCCTCTTTCTTCGCCTGTCTCCGCAACACCGCATTGACCCTCGCCCGGAGCACCGCAAGAGAAAAGGGCTTGGTGATATAATCGTCCGCCCCGGTTTCTAAGCCTGTGACAATATCAAGTTCCATATCGTTTGCCGTCAGAAAAATAATAGGTACACGGCTTGTCCGCCGCACCCATTTACAGAAATCCAGCCCGCTGCCGTCCGGTAGGTTGATGTCTAATAACACCAGTTCCACAGAGGAATCCAGCAACTTCTCCGCCTCACGGATAGAATACGCCTGTAAAATCTCGTCACTGCCAAAGGAAAGGGCGATTCCGTTATTTAAAGTTTTGTCATCTTCCACGATTAATAGTTTCATTATTTTTCTCCTGCTGTCCGAACATTCCAGCTATGCTGCTTTATTTTTATCCATCTGAATCCCAAATGGGCATCGGTTTCCCGACACCCATCTATTATATAATGCATTTCATGGAATTGAAATATGATAGTTTAAATATCATCCAAGGCTTCTTTCATCTTATCCATAAAGCCCTTCTTTTTCTTCGGCTTCTCCGCTGTACCATCACCGCTGCCGCTTTTATTGAGGGAGCCTCCTGTCAGCTCATCAAATTTGCGCAGAGCGTCCTTCGCCTCGCTGCTCAATCCGGTAGGCACCTGCACCACCAGCGTAACATACTGGTCGCCCCGGACCGATTTATTCCGCAGGGACGGCACTCCCTTGCCCTTCAAACGGATACGGGTATCGGTCTGCGTGCCCGGTTTTACCTCATAGAGCACATCCCCGTCCACGGTACTGATACGGATTTCCCCGCCCAATGCCGCCTGGGCATAAGAAATAGGCGCAGTGGAGTAAATATTCATATCCTGGCGCTGGAACTGCGGATGTTTTGACACCACAACCTCCACCAGCAAATCCCCTCTCGGACCGCCGTTTACGCCCGGCTCGCCCTTTTCCCGGATTCGAACGCTCTGCCCGTTGTCAATTCCCGCCGGAATCGATACTTTAATCTTTTTCTTGCTGGCAATATAACCTGTGCCGCGGCAGTCCGGACATTTCTCTTTGACGATTTTTCCGGTTCCGTTACAGTCAGGACAGCTCTGGACATTCTGCACGGTACCGAAGAAAGACTGCTGGGTAAAGACTACCTTTCCTTTTCCGCCGCACTTCGGGCAGGTCTCCGGTGAAGTTCCCGGTTTTGCACCGTTTCCGTGGCAGGTTTTACACTCATCCTTAAGCACCATCTCGATTTCTTTTTCACAGCCGAACACTGCCTCCTCAAAGGTAATACGGATGCTGGTGCGCAGGTTCTGCCCTTTCATGGGTCCGTCATTGCTCCTTCTTCTGGAGCCGCCGCCGAAGAAGTCCCCGAAAATATCCCCAAAAATATCTCCCATATCCATGCCGGAGAAATCAAAACCTCCTGCACCGCCTGCGCCGCCGTCAAAGGCTGCATGACCGAACTGGTCGTACTGCCGTCTTTTTTCTGCGTCGCTTAAGACCGCATAAGCCTCCTGTGCCTCTTTGAATTTTTCCTCTGCCTCTTTATCTCCGGGGTGCATGTCGGGATGATATTTTTTTGCCATTGCACGGAAGGCTTTCTTAATCTCATCATCCGATGCGGTTTTACTTACCCCTAAGACCTCGTAATAATCTCTCTTATCCGCCATAACTGTTTCCTCTTTCCTTTTACCAGCTTACCAAAGGGAACGGTTCCTTTACTTAAACTGCATACAGGGGTTCCCGAATTTTCACCCGGAACCCCCGTTTTATCTTTCTCAAACTCGTTTTACCTTACCGGAACCTGCATCACTTGAACACATTCCTTCGGAAGCTCGTTTACGAACTTTAATTATGTCACGAAGTGACGTTTTTAAACCTCTTTGTAGTCTGCGTCAACCACGTCGTCGTCAGCTGCACCTGCCTGCTGGTCTGCACCGCCCATGTTGCTCATATCCGGACCTGCGCCTGCTGCACCTGCGCCCTGGGTCTGCTCATACATTTTTGCAAATACCTTCTGTGCGCTCTCGGTTAATTTCTCCTGCAGGGATTTCAGCTCTGCTACATCTGCCTCTGTCATTTCCTCTGCATTCTGGTGTGCGTCTAAGAAGCTTCTGACTGCTGTAATATCTGCCTCAACTGCGGATTTGTCTGCTGCGTCGATATTGTCTCCTACCTGGTCTAACGCCTGCTGTGTCTGGAATGCGAAAGAGTCTGCATCATTTCTTGCGTCGATGGCTTCTTTTCTCTTCTTATCCTGTGCCTCGTACTCTGCTGCCTCTCTGACTGCTTTATCAATTTCATCATCAGACATATTGGAGCCTGCTGTGATGGTGATATGCTGCTCTTTTCCTGTTCCTAAATCCTTTGCAGAAACATTTACAATACCGTTTGCGTCGATATCGAAAGTAACCTCAATCTGAGGTACACCGCGGCGTGCTGGCGGGATACCGTCTAAGCGGAACTGTCCAAGGGATTTGTTATCTCTTGCAAACTGTCTCTCACCCTGTACCACGTTGATATCAACAGCGGTCTGGTTATCTGCTGCGGTGGAGAAAATCTGGCTCTTCTTGGTAGGAATAGTCGTATTTCTCTCGATTAATCTGGTTGCCACACCACCCATGGTCTCGATGGATAAGGACAGCGGAGTAACATCCAGAAGTAAGATTTCGCCTGCACCTGCATCTCCTGCTAATTTACCGCCCTGGATAGAAGCGCCGATTGCTACGCACTCATCCGGATTTAAGGATTTGCTTGGCTCTTTGCCTGTCAGCTGTCTTACTTTATCCTGTACTGCCGGGATACGGGTAGAACCGCCGACTAATAATACCTGACCTAAATCTGCGTTGGTTAAGCCTGCGTCTTTCATAGCATTCTGAACCGGAATTGCAGTTTTTTCTACTAAATCATGTGTCAGTTCATCAAATTTTGCTCTGGTGAGGTTCATATCGAAATGCTTCGGTCCCTCTGCCGTCGCTGTGATGAACGGTAAGTTGATGTTGGTTGTGGTTGCGGAGGATAACTCTTTCTTCGCTTTCTCGGCAGCCTCTTTTAATCTCTGCAGCGCCATCTTATCATTAGAAAGGTCAACGCCCTCTGCTTTCTTGAACTCGTCAATCATCCACTGGGTAATCTTATTATCGAAATCATCACCGCCAAGGTGTGTATCGCCGTTGGTGGATAATACTTCGATAACGCCGTCGCCAATCTCAATAATGGAAACATCGAAGGTACCGCCGCCTAAGTCGTATACCATGATTTTCTGCTCTTTTTCATTGTCAAGTCCGTAAGCTAATGCTGCCGCTGTCGGCTCGTTGATGATACGTTTTACATCAAGTCCTGCAATCTTGCCTGCATCCTTGGTTGCCTGACGCTGTGCGTCGTTAAAGTATGCCGGAACGGTGATAACTGCCTCGGTTACTTTCTCTCCTAAATAGCCCTCTGCGTCTGCTTTTAATTTCTGAAGCACCATAGCGGAAATCTGCTGTGGAGAATACTGTTTGTCGTCGATGGCTACTTTATAATCAGTTCCCATATGTCTCTTGATGGAAGCAATGGTTTTTTCTGCGTTGGTTACTGCCTGACGTTTTGCCGGCTCACCTACTAATCTCTCGCCTGTCTTGGTAAATGCCACGATAGACGGTGTGGTTCTTGCGCCTTCCTGGTTTGCGATAACGGTAGGCTTTCCACCTTCCATAACTGCCACACAGCTGTTTGTTGTTCCTAAGTCAATACCAATGATTTTTCCCATGATTTATTCCTCCTCATTCTGAAAATGAAATTAATAAACTATTTTTATATCATAAAAATCTGTCTGGAGATTTTTGTGCCTTATATTTCCAGCCGCTAAGATACGACTGCCACCATACTGTGCCTTACCACGCTGTCCTTGTACATGTAGCCTTTCTGTAATTCCTGTGCGACTACCCCAGCCTCGTATTCCTCACTCTCCACCTGCATGACTGCATTGTGGTATTCCGGGTCAAACGCCTTGCCCAACGCCTCAATCGGCGTCACTCCGATGGTCTCTAACTCAGTGAGCATCTGGCGGTAAATTTTATCCATTCCCACCACGAAGGCATCCTCTTTCTGTTCCTCCGGAACCCCTGCAAGCCCGCGCTCAAAATTGTCAATCACCGGAAGAATTTTCTCTACGATGCTTCTCGCTCCCATATCGTACATCTGCGTCTTTTCTTTTTCGGTACGTTTCCGGAAGTTATCGAACTCCGCCATCTGGCGTTTTACCTGGTCGGTGAGTTCTTCTATCTGCTCATCCTTTTTGTCTTTTTTCTTTTTGAAAAAGCCCTTCTTGGCGCCGCCGTCCTTTTCCTCAGCAGCTTCCCCGGTGTTTTCCGCGTCCTCTGCTGCCTCTTCTTCTGCGGCTTCCTCTGTATTTTCTTCGGCTGCCCCGGCATTTTCTCCGGCGTTTTCTTCTGTTGTCTCCGCAGCTTCTTCTGCCGTATTCTCTGCTGCCTCTGTATCTTTTTCTTCTTCTAAAATTTGTTCTTTATTTTCCGCCATCTATAAACCGCCTTTCTATGTCTGTCCCTTCGACTTATCTAAAATTCCATCTAAGGAACTCTTCAAGGTCTTTAGGTTATCCATTACTTTCTCGTAGTCCATACGTTTCGGTCCGACAATCCCTATCGTTCCCCGTATGCCTTCCCCTAATTCATAGGTTGCGGTGACAACACTGCAATCCTTCATGGTCTGAATGGGGCTTTCATTTCCTATATAAACCTGAATCCCTGTGTTTTCTTCATCTAACAGGTTTTCAGTGACCAGACTGGCTAACTGCTGCTTTTCCTCAAAGGTGGAAATCAATTCGCTTGCCTTCTCGGAGTCGCTCAGTTCCGGATATTTGAAAAAGTTTGTGGTTCCGCTGGTGTAAATGCGGATATCCTCTTCCTGTCCCATGGTTTCCGCCACGGTATCAAGCACATTGCTGATGATGTTGCTGTGGATGCCTGCCTGTTCTTTTAACTTGGCTATGGTGGCTAAATTGATTTCCTCTAACGCTAAGCCGTTTAAGTTGGCATTTAAAAGGAAATTCAGCTTTAACATCGTCTCATTGTCAATGGCTTCTTCCACCGGAATGATTTTATTCTTTACCAGATTTCCCTGGGTAACTATGGTGGCAAGTATCTGCTCATTGTCCATGTGGGAAAGCTGAATAAATTTTACTTTGTTTTTGTGGTAGGTGGGCGCCGTCACCATGGTAGCGTAGTTGGTATTGTTGGCAAGGATTTTTGCTACCTGCTGTAATACCTGCTCCATCTTCTCGGTGTGCTCGATGACAAAGCTTTTCATATCGTCCACTTCCCGCTCCTTGTCCGCCATCAGGTGGTCCACATAAAAGCGGTAACCCTTGTCGGAAGGAATACGTCCTGCTGAGGTGTGGGGCTGTAAGATATAGCCCAGTTCCTCTAAGTCTGCCATCTCGTTTCGGATGGTGGCGGAGCTTAAATTCAAATCCGTGTACTTTGATATGGTCCGTGAACCTACCGGCTCGCCTGTCTCTAAGTAGTTTCGGATAATGGCATTTAGAATTTTCGTTTTTCGTTCATCTAATTCGAATTCGTCCATTCTGTCCTCCATTTTCTCTTTGTTAGCACTCGTTGTTGTGGAGTGCTAATATCTATGTACTTAAGATAGCACTGGTGGGATTCTTTGTCAACAGGGAAATTGGAAAATTTGCGGAATTTATATATTTTTTATAATTTGGAGAGGTTCGAGGGAACAAAGGAGATGATGTGGTGAGGCAGATGGCACAAAGAAGGTTCTGGTTTTGTTCCGATGTACGGAGATAAGATATTCTAAGAAATCTGTGCATAGGTTATGGAAACGGGACGTGAACGGTACAAAGCTGCCCTCCATGGCAGCGTTGTACCTCGCCCAGCCGTCCGTGGCTGGGCGTCACTGGGTATAGAACAGATTTCCAAGAATATCTAATCTCCTCCCATAGTCACAAAACCAGAGCCTTCTTTGTGCCATCTACCAATCTCAGTTATCGGCTTCCCCCCCTTGGGACGCTCGAAGCAATTCTGAAAAAAAGGGGAACAGGCATGGTTGCGTTCGGGGCAACAAGCTTTTTGCTGCTGAAATGTCAGTATAAAAAAGATTAAATTGCCTTAGTATAAGAGGCGTCCGTTGTCGTTCCAATCGCCATACAGGATGCCTGCTTTTGTGTTTTCCAGGAGCTTGTTTAGTCTGCTTTGGAAGAGTTCGGGCTGGTTCTTTTTGATTTGGATGGTGTCTATGCGGACGCGCTGGTACAGGGGCGGAAAGTTTTGAAAGTTTTGCCAGATTTCAGGGTCGGATTTTAAGGCTTTCAGGATGGTTTCGTCGATGGTGAAGCCCTGAGGGGACATGTCAGGGAGGACGGCTCTGCCTGCGTCTGTCATTTTGCCGAGACGCTCCATTCTGCGGCAGCGCTCTTTGTTTAGTTCTGACCAGAGGCTGCCTTTTCTTCGGGGAGCCAGTCTCTGGGCGGTTATGCCGCTGTCTGTTTTTTTGGTGGTGCTGTCTATCCAGCCAAAGCACAGGGCTTCTTCTACGGCGTCTATGTACCAGAATGTGCCGTTGTCGACGGGACGTCCACGCTTGACTACGACCCAGCATTCTTTTTCTTTGTTATGGTTTTCTATGAGCCATGTCCGCAGCTCTTCGCGGTTCTGGGCGGGGAGTAAGTTTACAAATTCCATGGGTTTTGTCTTTCCTTTCTTACTTAATTGACTTAACAGTTTCGGAAAATCTGGGGTTCAACTCGCCGTTGGCTTTGAGAGTGCGCCAGTAGGGGGGTGTCCTCTGCGCGCTGATGGCTTGCCCATGCTGCGATGGAAACAAAAATTCCTGCGGTGATGGGTTCTGTGAAATCTGCGCCGTTCTTCTCTGCGAAGTGTTCCCGTATTTCGCCTATGGTAATGAGCTTGCCATAGGGGATTTGTTTCATTATTCTGTCATAGTCTATGGGCGGGGCGAAATACATGAGACGGTTTTATTTATCTGAAATGTTTCATCTAATTCTATATTTCCGATTGCTATTTCCACCTATTGCTTCAACGTCTTCCATTTCAGAAAGTATCACCCTTGTTCTTGCAGGGCTTAAATCAATATAATCTGCTATATCATTTGTTTTTGATTCACCATGTTCTTCAAGATATTTTTTTATCTTTTTCATATTATCGCTTGTTTTCTTCGCTTGCTTTTTATCGCTTGTTTTCTTCGCTTGCTTTTTATTACTTGTTTTTTTATCTTTTCTTACAACAAATTGAAGATATAAAATCGTTCTGTCCGGGTCAAAACGTTCTTCTATTACAGGTTCCCTCCAACCTTGTTCCTCCCATGTATTGAATATATTAGGAACACCACTGCCCGAACGTTCGCCAATATTAATCAAATTAAACATTTTCATTAAGGCTTTATTTCTAGGGTCAGATTCCCCTCCCTTACGCATTTGTACCTTTCCAGTCCTAATATAGCCGGGGTTTTCCAAAATCAATTTATCTGGTTCTTTCTTAATAACAACACCACGAGTTCCGTAATAATCTGCATTAATTAAACAATTTGCAAGAGCTTCCCTTATGGCTTTATGGACAGGTGTATCATCAATTCTATCTCCACCCTCCATTGCAAATGGCGTTTTAATATCCTTAATAATTTTATTGTATACCCGAAAATAAAAATCACAGAGATTTCCAGACCATTCCCCTGAGCTTGACTGCAAACGGTCTGTCCATCTAATTGCCGGGTCGAGCATTTCCCGATAGTCCAAAAAATATTCCGGAAAATGTCTTACAATGTTATATTCATCTCCAAACATCAGCATACCTGCCGCTGTAGGGTGAAGCAGCTTATCCTCCCTTGAAATAGCTGCCGCTCCAATACTTCTAAGATATTCTGCATCATCTAATCTCTCAAACGGATGTCCCATTCTTAATGTTCTATGACGGTTTCTATATCCCTGTATTGTTTCATAATTCAATTCTTCCATTGGTACGTCATCCAACACTTCCATATCCACTGTATTTTCAGTCTGATCACGCAGCATTGTTTTTATCTGCAAACGTGTACAACGATAATCGCCTTCGTGATTTCTTCTATAGGTACCACCAAATAAATCATCATTAATATATACCGGTTTTTCTTCTCGTTTTGCCATAGGTACATAAATAACAACAATCAAATCCCCATTTACATCAAAAACCTCTACATCATCATCTTTTAATATATTAATACTTACCTTCTTGCGATTATTGATGGTATCCCAAAATTGTTTGATTACTTTATCTTTATCCGCAGCAGCCAACCCTGTTGTCCGCCAAAAACCGTCCTTATTTTCCGCTACTCCAAGAATTATAATGCCTCCGTAACAATTTGCAAACGAGGAGTACGTTTCCCATAATGATGCGGGAAGTCCACCATTAGCCTTCTTTACTTCACGCCGATTATCTTCTTTGTAAGAATCAAATTTTGTTATATCAAATAACTCTCCCAAAAATATCATCTCCCTCTACATAAAAAAATTCTTCATCCTATTCTATTTTTTCACCAACGGTTATTCTTTTCTAACAAAATAGCTGCTTCCTTTTTCCTCTGATAGTATCGCAGCGCCCCAGCAGAAAAATAACTCCCCATTATCAGTATCCCCAAGACCGCCACCGTCTCATAAAGAGCCGCGCTGCTCCATTCCATTCCGGTGCAGCCTGCCACAGTTTCATCCGGCAGCAGCTTCCAGCAGAGAAGCGCCGGGACCGGCTGAAGCAAAAGCAGGATACTGTTTTGCAGATGAAAGGGCTTCGCGGTCCCGTCACAGTCCGTCGGCGGAGCATATTTCCGAAACACGAAAAGAACCGTTTCAAACAACAGCAGCGTCAAAAACAGATTCACCAGCCACCCAATGGTATTGCGCAGAGGAACACCGAAAAATCCCCCGCCGTCCGGGTACTGCCACTGTTTTAACAGTAAACTGCCGATGGGGTCGTAAAGCGCGTCCATAGCTGCTCCGACAAATGCGGCGATGGCAGGTCTGCCCAACAATTTCACCCTGTCACCAGAAATATCACCTATCAGTAAATCCGCAAAAATCCAGCCGATGACGCAATAATTGAAATAGACGAAGCCTATCACAAGGGGCACGGTTCCCAGCCGGGGACCCGGCAGAAAATGTTCGAATACGCCGTAGGGAAATCCCGTTGCCATGCTCAGGTTTTCTAAAATCATAGTAACCACAAACGAAATTCCCCACAGGCACAAGGATTTTTTCACCCCAAAAGCCTCCCATGCCAGCCACAGGGAAATCAGCATATTGCCCACTAAACCAATCATTGGCAGCAGCGGTCTGACTGACGGCGCCGCCAGGGAAAACAGCAGTAATATAAGGAAATCCGCCGCCACGAAAAACCACCCTGCCAAACACCGCTTTTCCCGGCTCTTTTTCATCTCCGTTTCTACCGCTCGCTTCTTATCCGCCATACCCTTTCTCCTTTGCTCTAATAACGTTTCTTCCAGCCTGATTTTATTCTATATTGACAATGACAAAAAGACAAGTAGGCACTTTTTTGACAAACTATCTGCTCTTCCTCTTCCGCCTATCCTGTACAAAGCAGATGACAAGCCCCAGTAAAACACTGACGCCCACGACAATCCCATAATGGACGGGACTGTATTTCACCCACGCCAGCTCCCATAACGGTGTTTTTTTCAGACAGAAATTCACCAGCATATGCAGCAAAAACAGATAGGTGGACAGCCTGCGCAGAAGCTTCGCTCCGGGGGCAGTCCGTTCCGGCAGGGAAATCCATACCACAGCAAGAAACAGGCTGACCGCCGCTGCCGGGGTAAACAGGTACATGTCATGGGAGCTCTCTCCCCAGGCTTTCCGCACCAGATATTCTTCCACAAACATTGCCGCTAAAAACACCGTTGTCCACACTCCGTAATGGCGGCATCGGATGTTTCCCCGGTATTTCCACAAAAGATACCCTGCCGCCACAAAGGGAAATCCAAAAAAGACACCGTTTCTGGTGGTAAGAAAGCCTGCCTGATAAATTTTTATCCCCTCCGCCACAGCGGGGAACCCGTCAAAGGCATGGCGGTAGGAATTTCCCAGCACGCCCAGCAGATAAAGGCTTACTGCCGCAAAAATCAGCGTCCTATCCCTCCATTTTAAAACAGAGACACAAGCATACAGAAGCGCCGCTGCCACTGCCGTTGCCAAAAGATACCAGAGCTGTATGTAAGAACCGATAAGAAATAAACGGCGCAGCAGTTCTCCCACATTTTTCAAAAGGCTTCTCTCCCCTTTCCAGAACCGCTCTATGATGGGAATGCCATAGCACAGCGTCCAGAAAAGATACATCTTTAAAATATGGAAAAGATACTTTTTCGTCCGCTCCCTGTCCAAAAGCTTTTCCCCTAAAAAGAACCCCGTGCACAGGAAAAAGAAGGGCACTGCCATACGGCATACCACCTGCTGAAATTCATGGGAAAGCCAGGGGCTGCAGTCCTCTAAGGGCGGAATGTGGATTGCCGCCACAAGAAAGGCTGCCATAAATTTTGCAAAATCTATGGCACGATATTCTGTTTTTTCCGAAAGATGCTCCAAATCCATCCGCTCTCCCCTCTTTCCGAAAGATGCTCCAAATCCATCCGCTCTCCCTTCTTTCCGCCGGTATTCTGCCAAACGGATAGACATTCCCGCTGACCCGTTTCTGTTTTTCCGGCAGGGCTATTGCCTCTTTTTGTTTTTCCTGCTCCCCCGTTTTTCTCCGGAGCGATTTTTTCGTATCTTCTTATAAGTAATGGGAACTACCGCCATACAGCCAATGCTTCCCAATCCTATCAGGCTAATCACACCGCCTGCCTTTAAGTAAGGCGTACAGTAGACCATCCTGATTTCATGGCTGCCCTCCGGCACCAGGATTGCCATAAACATGGTATCCGCCTGCAAAATCTCCGTCTTAGTGCCGTCCACATAGGCATGCCACCCGGTACTGTAGGGCAGAGTAAGGCAAAGCAGCTTCTCCCTGTCCACAGAAATATCCCCCGTCACCTCATTGGTGCCAAGCTTCACATTTTCAAGTGTTTCCTGCACAAACGTTCCCATCTGTCCTGCTCCACCGTCACGCTTTTCTGACGCTTCCTCCCGGTTTTCTGCGGCTTCACTGTCACGCTCTTCTGACGCTTCCTCCCGGTTTTCTGCGGCTTCACCACGCTTTTCTGACGCTTCACTATTTTCCGGTTCTGTCATAGGCTGGGCTGCCACACGCATTTCCTCAAAATAATAGGTGCCCGTCTCCTGAAATTCCACCGTAATCTCTTGCGGCGCTTCGTCCCGATAACCCATATTGATAAGGAAATCTGTCACACCGCTGTAAAAATTGTTTTCGTCCGTCAAAAACGTTATCTTCTTCGACACATCCCCGCAGGTAACCTGAATATGGAGACGGCTCTGGGGCTTTTTCTTTAGCCCCTCGTTTCCATCATAGTCAAGCCCTTCAAAAATAAAGTAGGTTTCACTCTCCGGCAGTCCGTGAAACTGCAGCGTCACTTCGGCATTTTCTTCCTCCACCTCAATTCCGCCATCCACCCACCGGGCGCCTTCTATCCCCGTGATTTCATAGGACAGATTTTCATCCGTGAAAACCGGAATCGTCCGGGTAAGGCTCTCCGGCAGACTGCCATCCTCCACCACAATCCCCTGCATAAGCGCCTGCTGTTTTTCCGTCACCGTCATTTTCTCATACTGCTCCCTGGAAATATACCTGTCGCTGGCAAAGCCCAAAGGCAGCACATCATCACTCTCATAAGCGGCAGCCGCCACCTCGTACCGGCTTCCCTCTCCCAATGTTCCCCGGTTGACGAGGGTATCATAGCCATAAGGCAGAAGCCCTTTCTTTTCCTCCGGAACCACAAAATATTTCACTCCCGCTAACCTGTCTAACAGGGTTCTTCCATCTAAACCGGAATAGCAGAAATCTCTGGTCTGGTTTAAGTACATTTCCCGCTGAAACTCATTGATATAAGGATTGGCAAGGCTGAAATAATAGGAAACTCCGTAAAGTCCTAACTGCATGGCAGTATTCTTCCATTCCTCCGCCTGCAGAGACTCATATCGGTAAATTTCACCCGCAGTCTCCTTTCCCACGGCACTGTCGGGAAGCCTCTCTGCCGCACTATCGGAATGGCTCTCTGCCGCATTTTTCACAAGGCTTCCCGCCGCATAATCCGTCAGCATGTGATACGCCTCCCCCCGGTCAGCAAATTCCTCCACATACCCCTCCGCCCAGGGGGCGTATTTCACCCAGCCCTGATATACCAGCTCCGCCATGACCACCGTCAGGAGGACGCCCTTATAGAGCGCCGTTTCCTTTGTCTTTTTCCTTGTGCCGATAATAAGCCCCAGCAGCACCGCAAACATCACCAGCGCTGCCGCCAGATAACGTTTCTGGCTTTTGGTGCAAACCACCAGACAGAGAATCACATAAAGCAGCCCCGCTCCAAACAGCTCCACCCTCTTTTTCTTCTGCATTTCCATAATCTGCGGGTACATTTTCACGGCAATAAAAGAAACCAGCATGGAATATGCCCACACAAAACGGTTAATCACATAGCCGCCCCCGTTTAACACCAGTCCGCCGTAGGGCAGAAGAAGCAGCAGCGTCATAAAAACAAAGGCAATCCGAAGCCCGGTATATTTTTTCCGGTTGCTGAGAAGAAAAATCGCAGCAATCAAAATCAGCCCCGTGTACCCCAGCTCGCTCCAGTATCCGGCTCCCCCCATCAGAAAACCGGAAAGGAATTTCCGATAGTAGGAAAAGGGGTAAAGCAGTGAAAAGTCACGCTCCGCCCCCGCCCTTCCGGTGGAAAGGGTCATCGCCACCACCGGGAGCAGTATCACGGAAACCGAAGCTAAGGCTGCCAGGGAATAACCCAAAAATTTCCCAACCCACAGCAAAACCGTTTTTATCTCTATTTTCCGGAAAATCATCAGATACCGCAGCAGCGCATAGCCCACCACGAAAATGCAAATCATATAGGCAAAATAAAAGCTGCTGACGGTGGCGAGCGCCAGCATACCGATGTAGAGCCATGGCTTTTCCTTTTTATAAATCTTATCCACTCCTATGAGAATCAGCGGCAGATATATCATAGGATTTAAAAAATAGGGGTGGCGCATTGCCACAATCGCCCAGAAACAAAAGGTGTAAACCATTGCCCCAAGCAGCATGGAATAGGGCTTCTGACCATGATATTTACAGTAGGCAGAGAAGGAAAGCCCCGCCAAATACATCCTTAAGAGTACAAGACCACAATAAAAGCCCTCCATGTATTGTTCTCCCGGTACGAAAACCGACAATAAATTCAGAGGGTCCCCTATGACGTAATAGTGCAATGTTGTCAGAATATCGGAGCCCATCCCAATGCTCATGTCCCACAGCGGAAGCTCCAGCCTGTGCTCCGCTGCCAGTGTATGTATGATGTCAAGCAGCCACCTGCGGTAATAAAGCAGCGCATTAAAATGCTGCTGCAGCCCGTCCGGCACCCACACAAAACTCTTTTTATATAGAAGAAAAACAGAAAAGATTGCCGCCGCCATGACAGCAAAACAAAGGGTATAAGCTAAAAAATACCACTTCCTGCCCTTTCCGTTTATCGAAAAATCCCGTTTCATTTTTTCACAAATTCCTTTCCTCTAAGGATATTCCCCAAAATCCCCCAGGACAGCCTACTTATCTTATCACTGCTTCTCCCATAAATCAACTGCTGCCACACAATCTCCCTTTGTGCCTGAACATCAACTGCTGCCACACAATCTCTTTTTATCCCCGAAAATGAACTGCTGCCACACAATCCCCATAGAAAAACAGGATTGCCGCCTTTTCTCTGCTGCAATCCTGTCTGTATGAAACGCCAGCCTGACTGGCTTTTTACCCGCTAAAACCTTTATTCGTAACGCAGTGCGTCGATAACCTCCATCTTTGAGGCTTTGTTCGCCGGATAATATCCGAAGAAAACACCTGTCAGCATGGAGAAGAACAGGGAAAGCATAATCGCCTGCCCGGAGGGGTGTACCGAAAGAATAATGTAATCGGAATATTCTGCATACATACTCTGAATCACGGTACCTGCCACCATACCCAGCAAGGCTCCCAGCCCCACACCAATCAATACGCCGATAATACCACCGATAAGACACAGCACAATCGCCTCTATGACGAACTGCATTTTAATGGTACGGCGTTTTGCTCCTAACGCCATACGCACACCGATTTCCCTGGTACGCTCCGTAATGGAAACTAACATAATGTTCATAACGCCCACGCCGCCTACAATCAGTGAAATCGCTGCGATGCCGGAAACTGCCAGCGTAATGACACTAAGCACCGTATTTATCATTCCCATTTCAGACTGCATGTTGTAAGTATAAATATAGAAATTCTCGTTATTTGCATAAATCTCGTCAAAATAACTTTGAATATGCGCTGTCGCCTCATTTGCATCTGCAAGCGGTGTCAAAATCAAATTAAAATACTCATATCCGGTCTGGTCCATTCCCCGCAGTTTAAAACAAGTCTGTAACGGTATCATCATTTCTGTCGTACGGTCTTTTTCTGCAACGGAAGTATCCACTCTTCCAAACAACGCCTGATTATACTCATAAACTCCTACTACTGCAAAATCATAAATACTGCCGTCAGAAGCTGCAACAGACACAATCTCACCAATGGGGCTCTTCTCCCCGAAATAGCGTTTCGCCATTGTATCCGCTACAAGACAGACGCGCTTTTGTCCCGCATTATCCTCTTTGGTGAGACAGCGCCCGGAAACCATTTTTAATTTCATATAATCTAAATATTCCGGCGTAATGCCATTCACATTCACATTCGCATAATTGTCAGAATCCGCCTCATCCGTAATCTTGCCACTGCCGAGATACTCCTGGGCTGCCACTCCAGCAATTTCATCGGGATATGCCGCCACCAGTCCGTCAATCATCTCCTGGGTTACATAATCATCCTCTTCCATATCCGGATAGACCCATGTTGCCCATGCCTCATCATCGTCATCCTCCGGATATTTTGCCTGCACGTAAGCAGAAACTGTATTTCCCCCCAGAGAATTTAAGGTCGCCGTTAAGGTGCTCTGGATAGAGCCACCAATGGTTGTAATGAGAATCACGGAACTGATACCGATGATAATTCCAAGCATCGTCAGCAGAGAACGCATCTTATTGCTGAAAATACTGGTAATCGCCTCTTTGATATTTTCTATAAACATTACTGCTCACCTCCATTGTCCGCCACAATATCCCCGTCAAGCAGTGTCACAATCCGCTGTGTCTCGGAGGCTAATTCCTGGGAATGGGTGATAAGCACAATGGTCTTTCCCTGCTCTTCATGCAGCTTGTGGAACAAATCCATCACCATATGCCCCGTTTTTGAGTCCAACGCTCCCGTAGGCTCATCCGCTAATATAATCGCCGGGTCGTTAATCATAGCCCTGGCAATCGCCACACGCTGCTTCTGACCGCCGGAAAGCTCGTTGGGACGGTGTCCTGCACGTTCCTCCATTCCTACCATGGCAAGCATTTCCATGGCGCGCTCCTTGGCATTCTTTGTTTTCTTTTCTCCATACATCAGAGGCACCATGACGTTTTTCAGCGCATTCGCCCTCGGCAGCAGGTTAAAGTTCTGGAATACAAACCCAATCCTGCGGTTACGGATGGCGCTGCGCACCTCGTCCGTCATGCTGTTGACGTCCTGCCCCTCTAAATAATAGGTGCCCGCAGTCTGTCGGTCCAACACACCGATAATGTTCATCAGAGTACTTTTTCCGGAACCGGATTCACCTACGATGGAAACAAATTCGCCTTGATGTACATTGAGGTTTATCCCATGGAGAATCTCAAGCTCGTTTGGTTTTCCCTCATAATATGTCTTTACAATATTTTCCATTCGGATTACTGGTTCACTCACTACTCCACAACCTCCGCATCTGTTCCCATCATGTTCATGCTGTCACCGGAGTACATCTGTTCCGCCGTAAATACCTGTCCCTCTGTCACAGTGCCTGCATAATCATAAATCATCCTGTCGCCTTCTTTTAAATCACCGCCGATGACTTCCGTATAATAATCGACTTCCTCGCCAACCTCAATGTTTTTGCGGACTGCCGTTGCAGAACCATCCTCCTTGGTCTCTGCCACCAGCACATAGGTGCTGCCGTTTTCATCTGTTTTTACTAAATCATAGGGAACTGCAAGACACTCTCCTTTTTCCTTTACCATGATTTTCGCCTTGGCGTCCATGCCGATTAACAGCTCGGCGCTGTCAATGGTAATCTCCACGGAGTAGCCGCCTGTACCGGTGCTTCCGTCTGCTGAAGTTCCGCTGCTCTTTACCCGGACCACACGGGTCACTTCGCCGTTTATCTCTTCCTCTCCGGTTGCATCGGAGGTAATGGTAGCTTTCATGCCCTCCTGCACCTTTAAAATGTCCGTCTCATTGACGGTTGCCACGATTTTTAAGGAGCTGGTGTCCTCAATGGTAAGCATGGTCACTTTCTCGGAATTGATATCGCCGACACGCACATTCACCGCCGTTACCACGCCGCTGCAGGGCGCTGTAATCGTACAGTCCTCTAACTGCTCCCGCAGGCTCTTTAAGGTATCCTGGGAGGTGGTGTCATCATTTCTGTATTTGTCAAGCTCTACCGCTGTCTTTGCCGTCTCAATGGCACGGTTGGTAGACTCTAAAATCTTATCGTAATTCTCCTGCGCGTTCTCTAACGCTCTCTGGGACGCCTGCAGGGAAGCAAAATCACCCTTTCCGCTGTCGTAAAGCGCCTCCGCTCCGTCATAATCCTCCTGTGCCTGGCTGATGGCTTTCATCGCCTCGTCTAACTGGGTTGCCTGGTCCGCAATGGCGTCCTGGACACTCTTGGCATTTGTCCTGCTGTTGATGGAATTTACCGCATTGGTGTTAGAAACAGTCTTTTCTAAATCCGCAATGCTTTCCTCAATGGAGGTAGCGTCTAAGGTACACAGCACATCCCCCTCTTTTACAAGGTCGCCCACCTGTACATTGACTGCCGTAATCTCTGACACTGCCTTAGACACAATGTTGGTGCTGCTGACGCCGGAAATGGAGCCTTTCAGGGCAATGGTATCGGAAAGGTCGCGTTTCTGCACCTCTTCCACCTCTACCATATTGGTGATTGCCTCCACCTGCTTTGTCATGTTTTTCACTGCTGTTCCAATCACTGCCACAAGTACTACTACTATGATAAGTACCACAATCAGTACTGTTCTCTTTTTCTTCTTAGGCTTCACCGCCAATGCCTGTGATTGATTGTTCTTGTCTTTCATCGTCATTTCTCCCTTTTTTAATCTACGATTTGCCGTGACTGCCTGTGCTCCCAAGCCAAAAGCTCTGCCGGGCGCAGGCATTTTCCACATGGGCTCATTGTATCACAACATTTTCCAAAAATGCGGCTCTTAAGAAAGACTTAAGAAATCTTAACTTTTTTTATCGTATTTCTTTCCCGGTTCTAAACATTTTCTTTCTTTTTCCGCATCTGTGTTATTGTAATAATACAATCAAATATTTGGACTGTCAATAGTTTTTTGCTTCTTTTTCTGTTCCTCCCGGAAAACAAGCATCATTTCCCTTGTGAGGCTCAGCCCCTCCGGGTCGTCGGGAATCTCCGTATAATCTACCCATTCCGCTAAGGAAAGCTCGTTTTTGTCTAAGTGAATCGCCTCAGGTTCCTCCAACTCGCAGAAATATCCCAGCAGAAGATTGCTGTCAAAGCCCCATGGCTGGCTCTTATAGTACCGGATATTTTTCACGTGAAGTCCCACTTCCTCCTCCACCTCCCGCTTCACAGTTTCCTCCGCCGTCTCCCCGATTTCCGTAAATCCGGCAATAAGGGCATAGCGCTTATATTCCCGGTTGGCATATTTTGTCATCAAAATTTTCCTGCCGTCCGTCACCCCCACAATCACCGCCGGGGCAATCTTTGGAAATACCTGATTGCTGCAGCAGGGGCATTGCAGCATACGCATTTCCGCGCTATGTACTAATTTTTCCCCGCACCTGCCGCAGAAACGGTTATCCCTGTACCAGCCGTACAAATGCCATGCCGTTGCCGCCGCAAGCACTTTTTCCTTCGGGCGCATGGTTCGCACCGCAAACATTTTATGCCAGTCAAAGCCCGGGATTTCGCAGTTTTCCCACAAATCCGCAAGAAAATATTCTTCCGTGCCGATGGAAAAGAGATAGGTGCACTCCGGCAGCTCCCTGCTTTCCCTCCCGCAGACAGATTTCAGCTCCCCGTACCGCAAATAGGTCATTTCCTCCCCCGCCTTTAAAAAAATCCGGTTTTCCCGAAACGCCAGCAGGTAACTGTTCTCCGAAGGCATTTTATTCCGGTAAACGTTGTTTAGCTGTAACGGTGCAATATCCTGTATCATTGTTCTGTTTCCTCCGAAATCAAAAATTTTTATCCATTCTAACACCAAACCATTTTCCCCGCAACTTCTTTCCGGTATAAAATCTGTCCTGCCAAGCAAACGCCGCCGGGGTAATCGAGAATATCAAAAGAGCTGCTGCAAAACAAACCTCCCTGCCGGATACCACATCAGACAACCTCCTGTCTGTTCCGTATCCCACACCGGATTTTTATTTTGCAGCAGCCCTTTGCTTCCTTAAAAGCTCTCTAACAGGCCGGAAATGCCGCCTTCCTCATAAATGCCCTTGTAATAAGCCACTTCATCCTGTATCAGTTCATCAATGACCCTCATTCCCAAAAGCTCCACCGGGGCTTTATCGTCTGTCATAAGATAATCTCCCGGCTCGTAAACCGCCAGATTTTCCCCTACCGTCTCCATCAGCGCTCCCAGTCCTTCATCCGCAAGAGAAGCCCTGTTTTCCGAAAAATAAGCTAACATTTCCGGGTTATCAGAGGCAAACAGCTCCCGGTTTGTCGCTCCCCGCACATCCACCGTGTAAACCTCTGAAAAAACAGAAGCAATGGTGTCCGCTAAATACTGGTTGATATTTCCCTCTTGGTTTCCCCGCATGTTCATATTCACCACCATGACGCCGTCCTCCTTCAGATGGTCCTTCACCAGGGAAAAGAACTCCACGGAGGACATCTGAAAGGGTATGGTAATATCCTGATAAGCGTCCACCATAATCACATCATAGGTTTTATCCACTGCATTTAAGTATGCCCTGCCGTCATAGGTGGTAACCTTTACCTCCTCCGGGAGTTCAAAATAATTGTGTGCCAGGTCTGTAATTTTCTCATCAATCTCCACGCCCTCAATGGGCATATCCCCAAAATATTTTTTACACTGGGTGGCGTAGGTGCCCGTCCCCATGCCGAGTATCAGCATTTCACAGTCCTCTTTCGCTCCGGTTCCTGTCATAAGGGGCGCCGCCATGGCATAGTCGTAATACATTCCGGTGAGCCCGTCATCCTTAACTAACACCGACTGTACACCGAAAAGTACGTTGGTGGAAAGAATCACATTCCGCTCATTCTCTTTCACCTGTAAATAATTGTAAACAGACTCCCCCTCATACGCCAAATCCGTTTCCCAGAAAGCAAAGCTGTTCGAAGCGCCCAAAACACAGCAGAGAAGAAATGCCGCCGCAGAAACGCCGCTCTTTACCTTTCCCCTTTTCTCGCTGATAAAATAAATCAGGGAAAGCAGAATTAAAATTCCGGCAAAAATCAGAAAGGTAACGGAGGTTCCCACCGACGGTATCGTCACAAAGGTCGGGACGAAAGTTCCAATAATACTGCCGATGGTGTTAAACGCCCCCAAGGTTCCCACGGTTCTGCCGCTGTCCTCTAAGCTGTCCACCGAATATTTTGCCAGGGAAGGGGTGACGGTTCCCAGTAAAAAAAGCGGGAATACAAACACCACCATACATGCCGCGAAAGCCGCCCATATCAGGAAATTACTGTTTACCTTAAAAATAAGCAGTGCGGAAATTCCCAGAATCACATATTTTCCCAGCACCGGAATAGCAGCAATCCACACTGCCGCAATCAATATTCTGCCGTAAAGCTTATCCGGATTGGGATTCTTGTCCGCACTTCTTCCCCCGTAAATATTCCCCAATGCCATGGCAATCATAATGGTTCCTATGATAATCGTCCACACAATCTGAGAGGAACTGAAATAGGGGGCAAGCAGTCTGCTGGTCCCTAATTCCACCGCCATCACGGACATTCCCGCAAAAAATTCGGTGAGATATAAAAATAACTTGTTCTTTAAAATTGCTGATTGTCTCATATATTCCCGTCCTATACCCATATTACGGCACAAATTTTACCGCCGTTCCGTAGGCAATCACCTCAGCCGCTCCCTGCATAACAGCAGAGGATGAATAACGGATATTGACGATGGCGTCTGCGCCTAGGCTCTCCGCTTCTTCCACCATCCGCTTGGTGGCTAAGGCTCTCGCCTCATTCATCATATCATTATACGCCTTTAATTCGCCGCCCACAAGGGTTTTAAAGCCCTGGGTGATGTCCTTTCCAATATTCTTGCTCTGGATGGTACTGCCCTTCACCATGCCAAGCATTTCTAAATTTTTTCCGCTGATATAATCAGTATTTACTAATATCATCTTCTTCACCACTCCTTATCTCTCTGATTCGTTCTAACACCATGGCAAAAGCCACTCCCGCCAATGCTAACGGCACTACGGCAAACAGCGCCTTTACCATTACGGGTATCTCCGGCAGAAAGAAAAATACTGCCGCTATCGCCACATAATACACAATCAGTACGCCAGCGATGATAATTGGCGCCACCATCTTTTTCCGATGATTATTATTCATTGCTCTGCTCTCCTTTCATGTATTATCTAATTAATACAATAATACATATAGGCGCATTTGTCAACATAATTTACAATATTTTTGTGGTCCACTTGGAGCAGTCCCAGACCTCGTTTACAATGTCCTGATAAAACTCCGGCTCATGGCAGATTAAAAGAATCGTTCCGCGGTACTCCTTTAACGCCCGCTTTAACTCGTCCTTGGCATCCACGTCTAAATGGTTGGTGGGCTCGTCAAGAAGCAGGACGTTGGTGCTGCGGTTCATCAATTTGCAGAGGCGCACCTTCGCCTGCTCGCCGCCGCTTAACACCCGCACCTGACTTTCGATATGCTTGGTGGTAAGCCCGCATTTTGCCAGCGCGCTGCGCACCTCATACTGGGAAAAAGAGGGAAACTCCTCCCAGATTTCCTCAATGCAGGTGTTCTTATTTTCTCCTTTGATTTCCTGCTCAAAATAACCAATCTCTAAATTTTCCCCTAATTCCACGTTTCCTTTTAACGCCGGAACCAGTCCTAAAATGCTCCGCAGCAGCGTGGTTTTTCCGATACCGTTCGCTCCGATTAAGGCAATCTTATTGCCCCGCTCCAAAGAGATATTTAAAGGCTTCGACAGCGGCTCGTCATAGCCGATGACAAGGTCCTTCGTCTCGAAAATGTATTTTCCCGGCGTGCGCCCTAACTGAAAAGAAAACTCCGGCTTCGGACGCTCTGCGGCAAGCTCGATAACCTCCATCTTGTCTAACTTTTTCTGGCGGGACATTGCCATGTTTCTGGTTGCCACCCTCGCCTTATTCCTCGCCACAAAATCCTTTAGCTCGCTGATTTCCTGCTGCTGTTTGCGGTACGCCGCCTCAAGCTGGGATTTCTTCACCTCATAGACCTCCTGGAATTTATCATAATTTCCTACATAACGGTCTAAGTGCTGGTTCTCCATGTGGTAAATGATGTTGATGACCTCATTTAAAAAGGGAATATCGTGGGAAATCAGGATAAAGGCATTTTCATATTCCTGCAGATAACGCTTCAGCCAGGCGATATGTTCCTCGTCTAAATAGTTGGTGGGCTCGTCAAGGAGCAGAATATCCGGTTTCTCCAACAACAGCTTTGCTAACAAAACCTTCATACGCTGCCCGCCGCTCAAATCCGTCACATCATGGTCTAAGCCTAAATCCAGCAGCCCCAACGCCCTTGCCACTTCCTCCACCTTAGCGTCAATGACATAGAAATCATGAAGGGTCAGCATATCCTGAATGACCCCCAATTCCTCCATCATGGAATCCATTTCCTCCGGCGCAGCCTCCCCTAAGGAGTCGCAGATTTGGTTCATTTTTTCCTCCAGCTCAAAAAGCCAGGCAAAGGCGGATTTTAACACGCTCTCGATGGTCATGCCCTTTGTCAGGGTGGAATGCTGGTCTAAGTAACCCACCCGCACATTTTTCGCCCACTCCACCTTTCCCTCGTCGGGCTGCAGTTTTCCGGTGACGATATTCATGAAAGTGGATTTTCCTTCGCCGTTGGCACCCACTAAACCGATATGCTCTCCCGCTAACAGGCGGAACGAAACATCATCAAAAATGGCGCGGTCACCGAAACCGTGGGTTAAATGTTCTACGTTTAATATGCTCATTCTTATTTTTCCTTATCTGTATTTATTATGCCAAATTCAGCATTTTCTTTGTCTTTTTAAACACATGAAAGTATGCCGGGAATAAAAAGGCGTCGGCAAAAATCCATGCCACAGGGCTTGCAAAGCAGGCTGCCGGGAAACCGAAAATGGGGACGAATACAAAGCCCACCAGAGTTCTGGCTGCCATCTCGCAGACCCCCGCTAAAATTGCAAATTTGCTGTAACCCATGCCCTGAATCAGGAAACGCACAATATTGACGAAGGCAAGGGGAATGTAAAATGCGCTGTTAATCAGCAAAAATAAGTATACGTTTTCGATAACCTGCGTCTCTGCGCTTTCCACGAAAAACAGGGCAAGCTGCCGCCCGGTAAGAGCCAGGATTCCAAAGGCAAGGATGGAATAGCCAATGCCCAAAACGGAACAGGATTTTAAGCCTGCCGAAATCCTCTCTAGCTTTTTGGCGCCTACATTCTGTCCGCCGTAGGTTGCCATGGTGGAACCCAACGCGTCGAAGGGACAGCAGAAAAACATGCCGATTTTGCTTCCAGCTGTCATGGACGCCACGGCGTTAGAGCCTAAGGTGTTGACGGCGCTCTGCAAAATAACGCTTCCGATGGCGGTGATGGAATACTGCAGCCCCATGGGAACTCCCATGCCGCAGAGGGTTTTCATATAAGAATAATTGACGCTGCGCTCCCTCGAATCCGGGTGCAGAATGTCAAATTTTTTCCAGCTGTAAACCAGACAGCCCGCACCGGAAACGCCCTGAGAAATCACTGTGGCTAGAGCCGCCCCCGACACGCCTGTATGAAACCCTACGATAAATACAATGTCCAGCACAATATTTAACACGGAGGCAAGCACTAAAAATACCACCGGCGTCCTGCTGTCCCCCATGGAACGGATGATTCCCGCCACCAGATTGTAGAGATAGGTCACCGGAATCCCGATAAAAATAATCACAATATAGCTGTATGCCCCGTCAATGATGTTTTCCGGCGTCTGCATTAAGTTCAGTATCGGACGGCAGAATACCACCGTAACCACCGTCATAACAGCAGCAAACACAGCAGCCAGATAAATGGCATTCATCATAAACGCCCGCATTGCCCGGTAATCTCCCGCTCCGAACTTATGGGCTAACGGCAGGGCAAACCCGTTGCAGACCCCCATGCAAAATCCTATGATTAAAAAATTCAGCGCCCCGGTAGAGCCCACTGAGGCTAAAGCGTCCACACCTAGGAAACGCCCCACAATCAGCGTGTCCATCAGGTTATAAAACTGCTGAAATAAAAATCCAAACAGCAGCGGTACCGAAAATCCCAAAATCAGCTTCATCGGGGAGCCGACTGTCATATCCTTTGTCATAGCCATCATACCTCTGTCTAATCTGCAAAATATTTTTCAAAAATTTCAAAAAAGCTGTCGGTGGAGATTGCCCCACTGGTATCTAACTCTAAATTTTCCCACAGCTCCTGGTTCAAATCCGAGGAAAGCCCGGAAACATAGGCACTGTAAACGTCGTCGAAGGCTTCCTTTTCTCTCTTCTCCACGATATTGGACTTATTCGCCTCCGTCAGCTCCTCGTTGTATTTGTTCAGGCATTTCACAAAATAATAGCCGCTGTCGGTCTGAATTTTCCCGGAAGTCTCGCCGTCGTCTAACTGAAAGGCAGCCTGCTCCACCTCCTCCGGCAGCTCGTCCCGCGCCACTGTCACCTGAATCGCCGAAAGCTGGTTATAGTTATTCGCCACAGAGGCAAAGTCATCTCCGTTCTTGAGCTTCGCCGCCACCTCCGACGCCTTTGTCTCGTCTTTCACGAAAATCTGCATGATTTCAATCACCCGCGCCTCGTCATCGCTGACCTCTTCATTGACGCTGCTGGTGAGGGACTGGTACAGCTTCTGTGCTAAGGCATAGTGAGAGTAATACTCTAACATATCGCTCTCCGTCACGCCTAAATATCCGATTTCTTCTTCGGAAAGAGAGGCATAGTATTCCTTTGCCGCCTCCCCTGCCTGCGCCGTTTCTTCCTCCGTCAGCGCCACGCCCTGACTTTCCGCCAGCAAATCCATTCCCACCACATAGGTTAATTTCTGTAAAGTAATGTCCTTTACATACTTTTCCAGGGAATTTTCCCCGAAATCATGTTTCCACAAATCAATCCCATATGCCGTGCCGTAGATGTTCTGGTAATTTGTCAGATACACCCGCGCCTCCTTCAGCCCGCATGCTGTTTTATCAATTTTAAATACCTGTTTATCTGTCAGCGTGCCGGAAACCACGATTTCCCGGTTTCCAATCCTGCAGCCCCCAAGCAAAAAAGACATGCAAAGGACGCACACTGCCGCCCGCAACCTTTTTCTTTTCATGTGTATCTACCCTATATCTCTCTACTGTTCTTTCCTTCGAAACGCCGCCCTTTTCCATGACGCTCCCGGCGTAGTTCCTATTTCTGCGCAAGCGTCTTTAAAATGCTTCTTGCCACGGAAATGCCGTTAGCTGACGCCTGCTGCAGTCCTCTTGTGACAGAGGCGCCGTCACCGATGGCGCGCAGTCCCTTTACATTCGTTTCAAAATCATCATTTACCACTACTTTGTTGGAATAGAATTTTACCTCCACGCCGTAAAGCAGCGTCTCCTCACTGGCAAGCCCCGGCGTCACCTTGTCTAACGCCATAATCATTTCTTCGATATCCACCATGATACGGTGCGGAAATACCAAAGATAAATCTCCCGGCACTGCGTCCTTTAACGTAGGTATCAGGTTATTCCTGCAAAGCCTCTCCTCCGTGGTTCTCCTGCCCCGCTTAAAATCCCCGAAGGTCTGGACTAAAATTTTCCCGTCACAGAGCATATTGGAAAGCTGTGCAATCTGTTTGCCGTATTCAATGGGCGTCTTAAAGGGCTTCGTAAAGTTTTTAGACACCAGCACCGCAAAATTGGTGTTGTTGGTTTTCAAATCCTTCGACTTGTAAGCATGCCCGTTTACCACAGCAAGCCCGTTGTCATAATATTCCGTCGCCACCTCCCCGGAAGGGTTGGTACAGAAGGTGCGCACCTTATCATCAAAGGTAGGCGTATGATACACCAGCTTTGCCTCATAGAGATTTTCATTCAAAAATTCCATGATTTCGTCCCGGACTTCCACCCGGACGCCGATATCCACGGTTCCCACCTTCGTCTCAATCTCATGCTTCTCGCAGATATGGGCAAACCAGTCTGCGCCCTCGCGTCCTACGGCAAAAATCACCTCCGGCGCCAGATAAGTCTCGCCTTTCTCCGTTACAAGCCCTCTTACCTCGCCGTTTTCAATGAGGATATCCTTTACCATGGTGTTAAATTCCATCTCCACCCCGGCGTCAAGCAGATGCTCCTGCAGCCTGGAATAAATTTTATAGCCCTCCTCCGTTCCCAAATGGCGTATGGGGCACTCGATTAATTTCAGGTTGGCATTGATGGCTTTCCTGCGGATTTCCCGGATTTCCTTCTCCTTGTCCACCCCGTAAACCCTGGTGTCCGCTCCGAATTTCAGATAAATATCATCGGATTCCTTTAACAGCTCCACCGTCTTATCGTAGCCTAAAATCTCCGGCAAATTTCCTCCCACGTCCGGGGAAAGAGATAATTTTCCATCGGAAAACGCTCCCGCCCCCGCAAAGCCCGTGGTAATGGAACAGGGCTTGCAGCCCACGCAGACCTTTGTATTCCGTTTCGGGCAGGTCCGCTTTTCAATGGGACGCCCCTTTTCTATCATCAGTACTTTTAAGTCGCTTTTTTTCTCCATCAGTTCGTAAGCACAAAAGATACCGGAAGGTCCGGCGCCGATAATAATTACATCATAATTTTTACTCATAAATACCTCTTTTTACTTATGATTCTACAATTAAAAATCTCCCGTCCGGCAGGGCGAATACTTCCTCCGCCGCCGCTAATTCCTCATTGCTCATGCCGGATATGTCCGCTCCCTCGTCCTCAAAATATGCTCTGACTTCCTTTACATTTTTGCAGACAACCGCCATGCAGTCCTCTAAAAATTCCTCCGCTTCTTCCGGCGTCTCCGCTACATTTTCCGGAAAAAGCTGTGTCTGGTTTGCTAAAAAATATTCGATTACCTTTTTATCGTATTGGCTCATAATAATTCCTTTCTGGTTAAAACTACCTGTCATTGCTGCTTTCTACTCCGCAGTGCCCGTCAGTTCCCTTACTCTCTACTCCGCAGTGCCCAGCCAGGGAACCCCTGGTCCCCTGGCTGACGGGCATTCGCCCTATCATTCGGAACAGAAACAACTATTTTCGTGCAAGCACGAATAGTTGTTTTTGTCCCGAATGGCACTGCTCATTGCTATCGACAGTTTACCATAAATACCAGTCTATTCCAAGTCTCTTTAATTCGCGGTAGATGGCGGCAACCGGCAGTCCTACCACATTATTGTAGTCACCCTCGATTTTGTCAATATAAATCGCGCATTTTCCCTGAATCCCGTAGGCTCCCGCCTTATCCATGGGTTCCCCGGTGGCGATATAGCGGTCTATTTCCTCCTGGCTCATTTCCCGCATGGTCACCGCTGTTTTCTCATAAAAGGTATGCTCCCCTGCCCTGCCGGATTTACTCAGCAAAACAACGGTCACTCCGGTATACACTTCATGGCTTCTGCCGGAAAGCAGCCTTAACATTCTTGCCGCGTCCGCCTCATCCTTCGGCTTTCCCAAAATCTGATTGTCCGCCGCCACCACGGTATCTGCGCCAATCACCATGATATCCTGAGGGGTCATCAGCTCCCGGTGGCTGTCCCCGTACTGTTTTATCATGCCAGCCACCTCCCTGGCTTTCTGCGACGATAGTTCCGATACCACAGCAGACGGCAGGGTGCTCGTAATGATTTCCTCCCCCTTTGCCGGGAATACCTCAAAAGAAATGCCGATTTGTTCTAATAATTCCTTCCGCCTTGGGGAGGCGGAGGCTAATATAATCTGTCCCATGGTTCTGTTTTCTCTCCGTTTCCTGTTATACTGACATAGCCCAAAGCTATTTGTTTTCCAACAGCGCTTCCTTCCATTCCGCTTCCTTAAATCCCGTCAGAACAGTATTTTCCGTCACCAGCAGCGGACGTTTTACCAGCATGCCGTCGGTGGCAAGGAGGGCGTATTTTTCTTCCAAGGTCATGGCGGGAAGTTTGTCTTTTAACTGCATTTCCTTGTAAAGCATGCCGCTGGTGTTGAAAAATTTCTTAATATCAAGCCCACTTTTTTCGTGCCAGGTTTTTAATTCCTCTGCGGTGGGGTTGTCCTCCTTGATGTGGCGCTCGGTGTAGGTGATGTTGTTTTCGTCTAACCACTTTTTTGCTTTTTGGCAGGTGGTGCATTTGGGGTAGTGTATAAATGTCATTGTTTTGGGGTTCCTTTCTTCCTTGTTATTTTTTTATATTTTAATTTTATTGAATGGGGACGCTTGGAACTGTCCGCCTGCTCCTGCAGACACGCTCTCGCTCCCCAAGGGCGCAGCGGATGCTAAGCTCGAAAAGACCTCGCTAAGCACCGGCGTCCTTGGAAGGGTCTGCCGGAGCAGGCGGACAGTTCCAAGCTGTTTATTGAATGAAATTTACAAACATAACGTTACCTAGGCAGACAGGAAACCCCAAGAGGGGGGTATTCCTGACGGAGCGAACGTTATAGTGAATATTTTAGTTGTTGTGAGCTGCACATAATTGCTGGATGTTGACGGTAGTGAACATTTTCTTTTCTAATTAACTTACAATACGAAATGTCCTACAGGTTACAGGCAACCGCCAACTGTTAGCGAGCAAGGATATTACGAACAGAATCTACTTGCAACCCGAAGTTTCCTAAAATAAATCGCAGTTAATTGCCAACTGTTAACAGGTGTGAACGTTACGAACAGAATCTACTTGCTATCTGAAGTTTCCTAAATAAATCGCAGTTAATTGCCAACTATTAGCGGATAAGAACACCACGGACAAAACCTACTTGCAACCTGAAATGTCTCACAAGCTCCTGCTAGTTTTTGGCTGATAAGCAAAGACCAACGCTATGCACATACTGCCTCACAAATTGACCAACTGTCCAGAGTATCTTTCCGGCTACTATCAGCTAAAAGCTACTGCCCCACGCCGGGCAGAACGTAACTTCCAGCTATTGAAGGCTAAAAATACAGTTACAACACGGTAGAAAACAAGACGCAGTTTCTAGTGATTGCTAATTCGATAGATATACAACATTTTCTATCGCCAGCAATCTTACGCAGCGTTCCCCCACAGCGATAACCGGCATTAAGATTAGGGCGGCAAAAGGGCTGTCGATAACTGGGATTGGTATGCGGCACAAAAAATGGTCTGGTTTTGTGACTATGGGAGGAGATTAGATGTTCTTGGAAATCTGCTGGATTCCCAGTAACGCCCAGCCATGGACGGCTGGGCGAGGTACAAAGGCGCCAGGGACGGCGTCCTTGTACCGGTTACGTCCCTCGCCGAAAGCCTTCGGGCAGATTTCTTAGAACATCTTATCTCCGGACATCGGAACAAAAGCAGGGCATTTTTTGTGCCGCATACCTCACCCACTTCATCCCAGCCCCTTTTGCCGCCCTAATCTGTCCCCACAGCCTCTCCCGGCACCGCAATAACCTCCCCCAGCCGGAACGAATACAGCAGACACTCCTTCACTGTTAAACCAGTCTCCCCATAAATCCGGTTCAGCGCCTCCCCGTAAAGCCGCAGCTGCGCCGCATACCTGTCCAGAAGCTCCTGCCCGGTTTCCACGCGGTCTGTCTTATAGTCCAGCACCACAATCCCGTCCTCTTCCATCCAGAAAACGTCAATAATTCCCTGAATCAGCGTCAAATCCTCTTTCTCCGTAAGCTCTAAAGCCGCATTCCCGGCAGCAACCGCTCCTCCTGCCGCCGGATTTTTCTCCCCAAATCCGAAGGCGGCAAGCTCCGCAGAAGTAAAGCCCATCACAAAAGGTTTTTCCCGGTAAAGGCGCTCCCCTTCTTCCGCAGCTTTCATACGCTGTCCGATTTCAGAGGATACAAACTTTTCCACTAAGGACACCTTCACCAAATCCTTCATATCCTCTGTGATTTTCCCCTGGGCAAGCATATCCTCCATCTGACTGGCAGCGTCCTTCTCTACTGAGAAATGATAGCATTCCATGACGCGGTGCACCGCAGTTCCCCGGAGAGCGCCCTGATTGATTTCTGTTTCTTTTGACTCCCGGTGTCTGACAAATTCCGGGATATAGGGAACGATTTCCTCGCTTTTAAAAATGAGGGTGGCGTCCTCCTCTTCCCGCTGCAGCATTTCCCGCATGGCGCGGTGCTTTAATTCGGATACGGAGTATTTATTTTTTCTGGAAATATCCTCTTTGCGGGCGTAAACCTTAGCAAAGCTTTTGGACAATTCCTCCACCTTTTTGCTGTCGGCGGCTGCGATTTCTCTGAGGCAGTCCTCTTTTTCCTGCTGCATTTTTATCTGACTGCCAAGCTCTTCTACCACCAGGTCCGCCGGGTCGGTCAGGGTGATGGGATATTTTTCACCATAGGATAACACTGCGGGAAGCACCCAGTCAAGATAGCCTGACGCGCCTTCTCTGGTAAGATAGGATAAGGTTCCCTCCGGCTCTGCCAAAAGTGCATAGGCTAAAAGCGCTTCTTCGGCATCTTTTTTCATTCCGGTTAAAATCAGTTTTTCCCTGGCGCGGGTCAATGCCACATAGAGAACCCGGAGTTCCTCGCCGAGGTTTTCCAAATCTATCTGCTTGGCGATGGCTTTCTTCGCAATGGTGGGGGATTTGGTGCGTTTTCTGCCGTCCATGCAGTCTAAGCCTAAACCCAGCTCCGGGTGCAGCACCATTTTGCTTCTGGTGTCCTGCTTATTAAAATTCTTCCCCATTCCCGCCACAAATACCACGGGAAATTCCAGTCCTTTGCTTTTGTGGATACTCATAATGCGCACCACGTCCTCGTTTTCCGAGGTCAGGTCCGCCTCGCCGAAATCCACGTCGTATTTCTGCAGTTCATCAATGTAACGGACAAAGTGGAACAGTCCCTTGTAGCTGGTGTTTTCGTAGGCAATGGCTTTTTCCACCAGCATTTCCAGGTTTGCCTTCCGTCGGGCTCCGGCGGGCATTGCCGCGGCATAGTCGCCGTATCCTGTTTCCTTTAACAGCAGTTCTATCAGTTCATGGATGGGAGTATCCGGCACTAAAGCCCGAAGTTTCCGGTAAGTGCGGTAAAAATCCGCCAGTTTTTGTTCCAATGGATTTAGGGACTCTTTTTCCCCTCTTTTCAGGGCTTCCTCGCACGCCTGCTGCACGCAGATATAGAACCGGACGTTTTTCTCCCTTAAGCGCAGCAGCGCCAGTTCCTCGTCGTTTAACCCTGCCATGGGGGAGCGCAGGACTGCGGTCAGGGGAATGTCCTGCATGGGGTTGTCCAGAATCCGCAGCATACTTAAAACCGTCTGCACCTCCACCGCTGAAAAATAGCCCGTGGCGGAAACGCTGTGGGCGGGAATGCCCTCCTCCGCCAGCGCCGAGGCAAAGGCGTCCGCCCAGCCGCTTAGGCTGCGGAGCAGAATGACAATGTCGGAGTATTTCACTTTTCGCAGTTCCCCTGTCTTTTTGTCTGTCACAAGCTGCTCCTTCATCAGCGTTTTGATACGATTTCCTATCATCTTCGCTTCCAGCTGTTTCTTGTCTGTCATTCCGCTGCCTTCTAACAGTTCTTCTCCGCTGTCAAGCACCAGGATTTCCGGGGCAAATATATTTTTTTCACATTTTTCCTGTCTGTCCGCTATTTCTGTGGCATTTCCAACTAAATCAGGGGCATCGCCCGCTTGCTCTGCTTTAGAAACATTATTTTCCGGCACTGGATAATTCTCATTCCCCACAGGATAGGGATAGGAAGCTCCCACATAGAGCGCCGCCGCTTCGTCATACTCCACATTTCCCAGGTTTCTGGTCATGATTTTATAAAAAATATCGTTGGTGCAGTCTAATACCTCGCTGCGGCTTCGGAAATTTTTATGCAAATCTATCCGCTGGGTATCGGACTCTTCTAAGCTGTAGGTATCGTATTTTTCCATGAAAAGCTCCGGCCTTGCCAGACGGAAACGGTAAATGCTCTGCTTGACGTCTCCCACCATGAAAATATTGTTTTCCCCACGGTTCTCCTTAGAAATCGCCTTCAAAATGGTTTCCTGCACCTCATTGCTGTCCTGGTACTCGTCAATCATGATTTCCGCAAAGGTTTCCTGAAATTCCTCCGCTGTCCTGCGGATTTCCTTCGTTTCCCCGTCCACTAAAATTTCCAGTGCAAAATGCTCTAAATCGTGGAAATCCACCAGATTTTTCCGCCGCTTTTCCGCCGCAAAGGCGTCGGCAAACTCTAAGGTAAGCCGGACTAATTCCTTTGCCATCGGCTCCGTTTTCTGCAGCTGTTCTAACATGGCAGGCAGGGAAGTGAAAAAGTACTGGCGGCAGATTTTTTTCACCGTGTCTTTTCCCCTGTCCCGCAAGGCTTTCACCTGCTCCTGCAGTTCTTCGCTGCCCTCGTAATTTCTTGCGGAGGCAAGGCGGTCATAGCTTAGATTGGTAAAACCCTGATAAAATTCGGAAAAAGTTCTGCTCTCCGCAATGGAGCGGTATTTTGCCAAATCGCTCTCTATGGCTTTCTGATACATGTACGGACCATTTTCCTGCAAGGTCAGGGATAACGCCTTTTCTGTTAAAGCGGTCAAATCTTCCGCCGCATGGCGGATATGCTCCGTAAGCGGCGCAAGCCAGAGCGCCCCATCTAATTCCTCCACCGTCTGTACCCGGTAATCTTTTGCACAGTCTAAAAGCCACTCCTTCGGCCAGGGATAGCTTCTGGAAAATTCGTAGAGCTGCAGCACCATTCCCGAAATTGCCTCGTCATTGCGCCCCGGTGCGTAGCTGTCTGCAAACATAAGAAAATTGCTGTCATCCTCATTTTCCTGCTGCATTCCTGCGGAATAAGAAGTTTTTGCCAAAGCTCTCTCATAGTTTTTCTCCAGTACTTTCGCAAGCACATCTTCCTTTAACAGCTTTAATTCTCCCTCATCCCCGATTCGGAAATTCGGCTCTAAGTCAATCTCATGAAAATGGTTGCGAATCACATACAGACAAAAGCTGTCAATGGTGGTAATCTGGGCGTTGTGGATAAGGGTCAGCTGGCGCTGCAAATGCTCGTCCTCCGGCTGTTCCTGCAAAGCCTTTTCAATGGCGTCCCCGATACGCTCCCGCATTTCCGCCGCCGCCGCGTTGGTAAAGGTCACCACCAAAAGCCGGTCAATATCCACCGGGTTTTCTTTGTCTGTAATGATTTTTATAATACGCTCCACAAGCACCGCCGTTTTGCCGGAGCCTGCGGCAGCTGAAACTAAGATATTCCGGTTTCTGAGGTCAATGACCTGCTGCTGTTCTTTCGTCCACGAAACGCCCATCACTCTGTTCCTTTCATCTTTTCTAAAATCTCTTCCGCACTGTCAAATTTCTCTAATTTCCGGTATTCATACCCCGGCAGGCGCACATCAAAGCCGCAGACCGTGTGATAAGGACAGTAATCGCAGCCTGTTTTGTCCTCTAACTGGTACGGGCGCACCGATGCCTCCCCGGCAAAAATCTGTTTTCCCGCCTGTATCATCTGATTTTTGGCATAATCGCTCATCACGCCAAATTCAAAGGCGCTTGCCACCTTTGAAGTCGCCTTTAGGGAGCCATCCGTCTTTAACCCCACCGGAATCACGCTGGAATTGCCGGAAAATTCTGTGTCCATTGCGCCGTACACCTCGGGATTGTCATTGACTAAACCGTTTAATTTTAACTGCTCTAAGATGGCGTTTTTAATTTCTTCCTCGCTCTCTGTCCCGCTGCCCTCCACCATGGGGTCGCTGATATGGTAATAAAAAATGCCTGCGGGCTCCGCCGTTTTCTCCGGGTGCTCTTTTTTTACCAGCTCCATGGCGGCATTTAAGTAGACCACCAGCTGCAGCTGCAATCCGTGATAGAGGTTCAGCAGGGAAAAGGAGGTATTGCCGGATTTGTAGTCGATGATTTTCACATAAACCTTATCCTCCGTCTCGTAGGTGTCAATACGGTCAATCCGCCCCTGCAAACGCATTTTTTCCTCTTCCCCCAGAGTAAAGGTGATAGCGTCCAAATCACTTGCCCGGGAAAAGGATACCTCAAAGCCGCTGGGGGTAAATTTTCCTTTTCTAATCTGGGTAATTAACGCCCAGACCGTGCGCCTGACGGTGGTTTTCATCCTCTCTAACAGGTAACGGTTTCTCGCGTCAGAAAAAACTTCCGCCGCCCGATAGCCTGCGATGGCGTCCTCCATGCTCTCTTCCATCCAGATTTCCTGCTGCTCCTTTGGTGCGTCAAACCAGGTGTACTCCGATTCCTCTACCCGCTTCGCAAAATGCTCTAACACGTCATGATAAATGTTTCCCATGTCCACGCTGGCAAACTGCTGCAGTTCCCGTTCTCGAAGCAGCAGCCCGTAGGTCAGATAATGGGAAAAAGCACAGGCGGCAAACCTCTCTAACCGGGTAACGCTGTTTTCTAACGTATTCCCGTAAAGCGCTTTGGTGACAGCACGGCTGATGGGGGAATCGCTGTGTTTTTCAAATGCCGCCTGGAACAGTTTTTGCGCTCTTTCCCGATAAGTTTCATCGGAGAGATACCAGGAGGCTAATGCCTGCCAGCTTTCCCTGAGTTTCCTCTGCTCCGCTTCTTTCGTTCCTTTTTCCGTCTCTTCCTCTCCCTGCTCTGTCTCCGGGGAATCTCCGTTTTGCAGTCCCTCATTTTTTTCCTTTGTCTCCGGGAAACCTCCGTTTTGCAGTCCCTCGATAAAAAACTGCAGGGCGCTCTCCGGCGTCAAAATCTCATCTGCATGTTCCATTTCTGGCGGCTCTTCCACCGTAAGACCCGGAAACAGATTTAGCAGCGTTCCAATCAGATAGGAACGGCGCAGCGCCTTTCCATCGGAATTTACCTTTGCAAAGGTGACATAAAGCCTGTGGGAGGGCTTTGTCATATTCAGGTAGAGGTAAAATTTCTGGATAAAAACTTTTTCCCTTGCCCCCGGCGCTAACTCTAACCTGCACTCTGTCATTTTCTCCCGCTCCAGCTGGGAAATAATACCGCCCTGGCTGCCGGATTTTGGCACTACGCCGTCGTTTACTCCCACAAAAAACAGGATTTTGATATGGTTCAAACGGGTTCTCTCAATGTCTCCGATAATCACCTTGTCGTTGCCCGGCGGTATCACGCCCACCTTTGCCGCCTCAAATCCGGCGTCTAAAATATCGCTGTATTCCCGGATGGAAATGGTTTCCTCTCCCAAAAGAGCCGTCACCTTATCTAGCAAATCCATGACGATTTTATAAATCTGGGCGTACTCCTTCGCCCTTGTCATTGCCTGTACCTCTTTTTTCCCTGCCAGCTCTTCCTCCTTCCTTTTTAACAGGGCTTCTAACCCCAAGTCCCGAATCAGGCAGTACAGCGCATAGGTCTGGGTTCTCACGTCCGCCTTCTGTCCGCGAAATACCTCCAACAGGGGCAGGAAGCTCTGATATAGCTCCTCCCTGACCTCGTTCAGCCTTGCCATATCAAGCAATGTTTCGCTATTCATGACAAACGTCCAATCATGTTTCCACTTTGAGTTCCCGCGAATGCCCTTTGCCAGCACATAATTTTCCAGTGTGTCGATATCTTCTTCGGTCAGAAGATTCTGCTGCTTGCTATCTCCATTTGTTTCTGCTCCTGCTTTTTCATCTTCTTTGCTGTTCTGCGCATCTTTCTGATTCGTTTCTCCTGCTGTGTTGTTTTCTTCTACAGGACACTCTGGCTTTTGTTCCTGTATATTGGTTTCTTCTGCTGTGTTATTTTCTTCTACCGCACACTCTATCTCTTCCTGTGAAGCATTTTTCTTCTGACGCCTCTCCCCGCACTTTAACAAATTTTCCGCCAGTCCGCAGCGCAGGAAACGAAAGACGCTTTCATAGGAAAAATCCTGCTCCACAATCTCTAACATGGCGCGGATACACTCGATAAAGGGGTGGAACAAAATATTTTTCGTCTGGTCAATGAAATAGGGAATATCGTATTTTTCAAATATTTCCGGCACATAGTTTGCATACTGCGCCACATCCCCCGTAACCACCGCCATGTCCTTGTAGCAATATCCCTGCTCCCGGACTAATAAGGTAATCTGGCGTGCCGCAAACTTTAATTCCTCTCTTGGATTTTTTAACCCGGTAATGTGGATATGCTCCGGATTTTCCTGTTCCGCAGTTTCGTTCTGTTCCGATTTTTTTTCTGCGGCGGCGCCTGTTTTTTCACTGGCTTTCCTGTAGCGGAACAAATTCTGCTCCATGAAAAACAAGTCCGGTGCGCCTTTATAACGCCGCTTTTCTCCGGTAGGCAGTATCACTGGTTCCTCAACGGGTATATGTAATTCTGACGCCATTTTCTGCAACGTTCCCACGGTCTTTTTACTCATGGCAAAAAGCTCATGAATGCCCCTGCTGTGGTAGAAATCTTCCCTGGTGTCAATGGTGACGGAAACCATGATTTTGTCTGAAATCTGCATTAGCTTTCTCATAAGGCGGTTCTGGATTGGCGTAAATCCGGTAAACTCGTCAAAGACAATGACACTGTCTCTCAATAACTCCGATTCCTCCGCCACGTCGCAGAGCAGGGCGAGCACTTCCTCCGCCGTGATAAATTTTCCCTCCATGTACTCTGCAAAGCCCCGGTACATGGTTAGAACATCCTGCATTTTCAGCCGCAGCGCCTCGCCAATCCCTGCCTGTCCTAAAAATTCCTCCAAAAGCTCCGGCGTAATATTGTACTGGGTCAGTTCGGAAATCAGGGATTTCACCTCGCTGATATAGCCCATTTTGTTCATATTGCCGCCCAATACCTTCAGTTCCGCCTTTTTCTGCTCCGCCACTTTCCGAAGCACTAAATTTTTCCCGGTTTCCTCTAGCACCACCAAATCCTGCTTTCCCAGTTCATCAAAGACACGGTAAGCAAGACGGGCAAAGCTGAGCACGTCCACATTCATAATGGCATGACGGCTCTGCCGTTCCACAAGCTCCCGCTGGGTCTGCATGGTAAACTGCTCCGGCACTAACACCAGAAAATTTTTATCCGGCTGCTCTGCCGCCTGCTCTAATATGGTTTCATACAAATAGCTGGATTTTCCGCTGCCGGAATTTCCAAAAACAAACTGTAATGACATATCCTTCTCCTTGCTCTGACAGGGTCGCTGTAATTTCCGTCCTGCGCCCCGCTTATCCGTGCTTCAGTTTAAAATCCGGTCCTAAGTTCCCCTCCCTTAAATGTTTTCTGCAAAGGGCAATATAGGAATCGTTGCCGCCTAACACCACCTGGGCGCCTTCCCGGACAATTCCATTTTCGTTAAACCTGGCATTGCATTTTGCCGCCCTGCCGCACCAGCACACTGTTTTGATTTCCTCAATTTCATCCGCCCACGCCAAAAGCCACATGCTGCCGGGAAATAAATTGTTCTGGAAATCCGCCCGCAGCCCATAGCAGATGACGATTTTTTCCCCGTCCCGTATGTCGGCGGCGGGCTTCGCCAGCAGCGCCCGTTTTCCACGCTCTCTGTAATTGTATTCCACCATCAGGGCGTTGGCTGTTTTTGAGCTGCCCATGGCGCCGTAACGGAAATATAATTTTGCCATTTCTTGATTGGTTCCTCTCTATTGTTTTTTATTGAGATTCATTCAATAAAGAGGATAATTCATAAAAACTATAGTTCATATTGAATGTTCCCTTTCTGAATATGCGCTTATTGTAGCATAGAAATATTTTATTTGCTATTTTATTTGCTACTTTATTTGCTACTTTATTTGCTACTTTATTTGCTACTCCTCATACCATCTTTTAAGCTGTTAAAAATTATATCACATTGTCAGTTCCACGGCATTACTATTTTAAAAATGCGGAGCAAACCGCTCCGCATTCTCCGCCTGCAACTATTCTCTTTTTGTGGTATTTTCCTTTTACCCCTCGCACTTCCTGTCAGTGCTCCGCATTTTCCTTAATAATCCGCTGGTTTTCCTCCACCTTCGCCCTGGTAAGCGGGTACATAAAGAGCAGCAGCAATCCTCCCGCCAAAAAGCTGATGGCAGGAATCCAAAGGGAAATGCCGTAAATACTCTCCCGCACCGCCTCGGTCTGCACCTTCGCCGTCTCATTGTAACCCACAAGGGCTAACGCCCAGCCGCCAATTCCCCCGGCAAGCGCCTGCCCTAATTTTCTGGAAAAGGAATAAACGGCATACACCGTCCCGTCCTTTCTTCTCCCGGTCTGCACCTGATAATTGTCAATGACATCGGACAAAAACGCCCATGTCACCACCGTGTAATACCCGACAGCCAGATAGCCGAAAAACAGCCAGACCAGATAGACCACCGGATTTTTGATGTGGAAAAAGTACATCAGGATATAAATGGCTGCCGTGGCAAGCAGCGATATGCTTCCCGCCTCCTTTTTCCCGAATTTCCTGGTAATTTTCCCTCCAAAGGGCGCTACCACCAGCATTGCCGCCAGTGTAATCACACTGACCCAGGCGAGATACTTTGTATCTCCAAAATAGTCCAGAAACAGATACTGGTTCAGCGCAGAAACGGAAAGGTTCGCCACCAGCGACAGCAGCGCCCCCAGCATAACTGCAATGAAGGCTTTATCCTTTAATAATTCCTTCAAATCCGTAAACAGAGTGTTTTTTTCCCCATTCTTAACCTGGGGCAGCTCCACCCGCTCCCGGCAGAATTTATAGCAGCAATAATAACAGATCATGGCGAACACTGCAAAAGCCGCCGCCACCAGAAGAAATCTCGGTCCGTTTGCAACGTCATTTCCCTCTGCGTCCTTTACATAGACAATCATCGGCGTCACAATCCCCACAAACACTCCCGCAAACATGGCTCCCATGGTACGGAAGGTGGAAAGGCTGGTCCGCTCCCCCGCATCTCCGGTAATCACGGATGCCATGGAACCATAGGGAATATTGATTCCGGTATAACAGATGCTTCCCCATAAAATATAGGTGATAATCACATACGCCATTTTTGCCCCGTAAGACCAGTCCGCCGCAAAATAATTGTACATCAGCACGCTGGACAATGCCACGGGAACCGCCATTCTCTTTATCCAGGGGCGGAATCTGCCGTCTCTCTGGTTTCTGGCATTGTCGCAGAGATTTCCCATCCCCACATCCGTAAAAGCGTCCACCAGCCTTGCCGCAAGAAACAGCGTTCCCACCATTCCGGCAGCAAGCCCTAAGACCTTTGTATAAAATACCATCAGATAGGACGCCGCCATCTGAAAAGAAAAATCATTTCCCAAATCTCCCAGCAAATACCCCACTTTGTCCTTCATGCCAAAGGGACGTTCTTCTGTTCTTTCTCCCTCCACCGTCTCACTCCTTTTTTCTGTGATAAATTTGCGCTGCCATTTCTAAGCCCGCGCATTCTGTGGCAGATATTTTAACAACCCTATTCTGCCATAATTCTTTACATAGTTTTAGCCCGCCTTTTCAAAAATATACATCTTTGAAAAAACGGGCTAAGCCATGAAATTTTTTTCATTTTATAGCTGGTTTCTCATGTTCCGCAGCATTGTCATCGCCGACTGCACCTGCTGCTTTGTCTGGACAATATTCTTCTGCGTCTCATGAATCCTCGACTGTATCAGCGCATCCACTAAAAAATTGTCGCAGAAAATGTCAAAAGCCTTTGTGATTCCGTCAAAGGAAACTCCATAATTAATGTTAATGTTGATGTCCGCCAGTTCCTTCTGAAACCGCCGCAGGGCGTCGTTTGCCTCATTGACATACCTTTGGGCGTCATCCATCTGGGAGTGCTTCAAAAGACCGCTGATAAATCCTCCTCCCAACATGTCCCAGATACCCAGTCCTTTCGCCCCGCTGATGCTGCTTTCTGCACGGCTTAACGCATTCAGCGCTGCATTTCCTGCCGCTAACGCCTCGTCAATTTCCCTGATTTTTTCTTCGTTTGTCATATATTCTCCTTACATCTGCTATTCTATCGTCAATTTCGTGCTGCTCCTTATTGCATAATAAGCTCCGCCTTGTTGTCCGATATAAATGTATTCTACCATACCTCAAGGAGATGTTGTACCACTAAATATCCTTTCCTTTTCATCACATGCATGAAATAAGCACCCCAGCCGTCTAAAGTCCGGGATGCTTACTTCTGCAAATTTCATACCAATGATAAATGGGATTTAGCAAATTTTTTATATTTCTACGATAGCTTCTGCCCTTTCAATCGTTGTCTGCCTGTGAGTCGCTTTATCCTTCCTCATTCCCCTTGCCTCACTTGTCACTTAATTTATAATAATTATTGCACACCAGATTGTATATTGCATTAAATATAAGCGCAGATATTTGATATTTTTTATAAAATCATGCTATAATGAGCGCAGATGTGAAGAATGTGCGGCATATTTTACATGCTGCATATTCAGAGAAAGCAAATACCCGTCATGTGCTGTTTGGGCACAGATTAGAACGAACTGAAAAACGAAGGAATGTTACCAATATGCCACTTCCACTGAAACCAAATGAAAATGTCTATATCGACCATAAGATAAAAGACAGCAGCTATTCTATGCCGTCCATGCAGGCTGCCTCTGACCACTATACCATTGGATATCTGGTGAGCGGAGACAGGCGCTGGATTTCCACGGAAATGATTCGTACCTCCCATTCCGGCGATGCCGGTATCGCTAAGCCGCACGTCTATCACAAAAATTGTTCTATGTCGGATACGCCGTATGACCGATATATCATTAAAATACGCCCGGAAATCTTCGAGCCCATGATTAGGATAATCGGACAGGCTGAATTTGATGCGCTGTGCCGCAATTACCTTCATTTTACTAAGGAAGCACAGGCAGTTATAAAAGACATATGTGACGAGATGCTAGAAGAATACCAGAAAGCCGCTCCATACTCACAGCTTGTTTTACAGGGCATGGTCTATAAGCTTTTCTTTTACTTATATGAAAACCATATTCCCGACGCTTCTGACTGTAAAACACTTTATCTTAAGAATTTTGATGAACGGATACAGCAGGCGCTGATTTATGCCGAAAATAATCTTGCACATGGTCCTTCTATCGAAGAAACAGCGGCGCATGTGTGCCTTTCAACATCGCACTTTTCACGCCTGTTTAAAGAAGTTACCGGGTCGTCCTATACAGATTATCTGACGGAGGTACGCCTTCAGCATGTACAGCTCCTGCTTGGGATAAAAGAATTGTCTGTCAGTGAAATTGCGTCTAAAACCGGGATTTCCAATGGCAGCTACCTGTGTACCCTGTTCAAAAAATATTACGGAATCACACCGACGGAATTTCGGAAAAAACTATGCTAAGTTTAAATGCAGACCACTCCTTAGTTCTGCCCGTAATAAGCATTCGCACCATGTTTCCGGTAAAAATGCTTTTCCTTAATACAGTCCGGCGCCGGAAGAACCTTCGGATTGATAAGCTCCGTATTTCTTGCCATCTTAGCCACTTCCTCTAAGACAACAGCATTGTGCACTGCCTCTGCGGCGTCTTTTCCCCAGGTAAAAGGCCCGTGGTTTGCGCAGAGCACCGCCGGGGTATACATAGGCTTTATGCCTCTTGTCTCAAAGGTTTCAATAATCACCAGCCCTGTATTTTTCTCGTAGGCAGCTTCGATTTCCTCCGGCGTGAGATTTCTCGCACAGGGAATCGGACCGAAGAAATAATCCGCATGGGTTGTGCCGTAAAGCGGGATGTCCCTGCCCGCCTGCGCCCACGCCACTGCCTCCGGGGAATGGGTATGTACGATTCCGCCGATTTCCTGATATTTTTTATAAAGCTCTAAATGGGTGGGGGTGTCGGAGGAGGGCTTGTATTTCCCTTCGATTTTATTGCCCTCTAAATCCATGACAACCATATCCTCCGGCGTCAGCGCGTCATAGTCCACGCCGCTGGGTTTAATCACAAAATATCCCGTCTCCCGGTCAATCCCGCTGACATTTCCCCAGGTATAGGTAATAAGCCCCCGGCGGGGAAGCTCCATATTCGCTTCATAGACCTGTTTTTTCAACGCCTCTAACATACACCCTTACCCCCTGTTTATTTTTCCTGCATACAAGCTGCAATGCGGTTTGCAATTCCCTCTGCGTCCAATTCATATTTATGCAGCAGTTCCTTTGCCGGACCGGATTCACCGAACACGTCGTTGACGCCGATTCTGGTCACTCTGGTCGGGCACTTTTCGGAGAGCAGCTCTGCAACTGCACTGCCTAAACCGCCGATAATGGAGTGCTCTTCCACTGTGAAAATACGTCCGGTCTGTTTTGCCGCTGCAAGGACTAATTCCTCATCTAACGGCTTGATGGTGTGAATATTAATTACCTGTGCGTCCACGCCTTTTTCCGCTAACAGTTCTGCGGCGCGCAGGGACTCGGAAACGCAAAGCCCGGTAGCGATAATCGTACAGTCTTTTCCCTTGCGCAGCTCTACGCCTTTTCCGATTTCAAATTTATATTCCGGATTATCATTGATAACCGGAACAGCAAGACGTCCGAACCTCAAATACACCGGACCCTCATGCTCATATGCGGCGCGGACTGCAGCCCTTGCCTCCACATCATCGCTGGGGTTGATAATCACCATGCCGGGAATTTCGCGCATCAAACCGATATCCTCGTTGCACTGGTGGGAAGCCCCGTCCTCGCCTACGGAAATGCCTGCATGGGTTGCGCCGATTTTCACATTCAGATGGGGATAACCGATGGAGTTGCGCACCTGCTCATAGGAACGCCCCGCTGCGAACATGGCAAAGGTGCTGATAAAGGGCACTTTTCCGCAGGTGGAAAGACCTGCCGCAATGCCTGTCATATTTGCCTCCGCAATTCCGCAGTCAATGTGACGCTCCGGGAAGGCTTTTTTGAAAATACCTGTCTTTGTGGCTGCTGCAAGGTCTGCGTCAAGCACCACAAGATTTTCCTTTTCTTTTCCCAGTTCAGCTAAAGCATTGCCATAGCTTTCCCTGGTTGCCACCATTGGAGCAGCACCTGTGTTGGTTCTTACTTCTGACATAATGCTTCACCTGCTTTCTGTAATTCTTCCATGGCAATCCGGTACTCCTCATCATTAGGAGCCTTTCCGTGCCAGTCTACCTGGTTTTCCATATAGGAAACGCCTTTTCCCTTTAAGGTATGGGCAATGATTGCGGTGGGCATTCCCTTGGTTTCCCTTGCCTCTTTGAATGCCTTCGCCAGTTCATCAAAATCATTTCCATCTACATTAATCACATGGAAATTGAACGCCTCGAATTTTTTGTCAATGGGGTAGGGGGAGCATACCTCGCTGACCGGACCGTCAATCTGTAAGTTGTTGTTATCCACAATGAGCACCAGATTGTCTAATTTCCGGTGTCCTGCAAACATGGACGCCTCCCAGATTTGTCCTTCCTCAATTTCCCCGTCACCGCAGAGGGCATAAACACGGTAATCTTTTCCGTCCATTTTTCCTGCAAGAGCCATTCCCACTGCTGCGGAAAGCCCCTGTCCTAAGGAACCGGAGGACATATCCACTCCCGGAATGTGCTTCATATCCGGGTGTCCCTGCAGATAGGAACCGGTATGGCGCAGCGTCTTTAAATCTTCCACCGGGAAATAACCGCGGTTTGCCAGTGCGGAATAAAGCCCCGGCGCCGTATGTCCCTTAGACAGCACAAAGCGGTCTCTGTCCTCTTTTTTCGGCTCCTTCGGGTCAATATTCATTTCTTCAAAATATAAATATGTAAAAATGTCTGCTGCGGAAAGGGAACCGCCGGGATGACCGCATTTTGCGGCATGGGTGGCGGTGACAATGCCCTTGCGCACCTCGACAGCCATTTTTTCAAGCTCTGTCTTATTCATCTGATTTCTCCTTTATTCTCCGAACACTGCGGGAAAGTTTTCGGGGTAGTCTCTAAAACTTTGAGATTACTATTCTCCGAAAACTTTGGGGCGGTATACGGCTGCTACTCGCCGAATACCGCTTTGTAGTCCTTCTGGAACTTCTCAATTCCCGCATCTGTCAGCGGATGTTTTGTCATCTGCTCGATGACCGCATAAGGAACGGTGGCGATATGTGCGCCTGCTAATGCGCAGTCTGTTACGTGGATTGGGTTGCGGACAGAAGCTGCGATGATTTCTGTCTCCAGACCGTAGTTATCAAAAATCTGTACAATATCCTGAATCAAATCGATTCCCGGTGTACTGATGTCATCTAATCTTCCTAAGAACGGTGAAACATAGGCTGCACCTGCTCTTGCTGCCAGAAGCGCCTGGTTTGCAGAGAAAATTAAGGTTACGTTGGTTTTGATTCCCTCGGAAGATAACACCTTGGTCGCCTTTAAGCCTTCCACGGTCATTGGGATTTTTACTACCATATTCGGATGGATTTTTGCAATCTCACGTCCCTCTTTAATCATACCCTCCGCATCTACGGTGGTTGCCTTTACCTCGCCGCTGATAGGTCCGTCCACGATAGTGGTAATCTCTTTAATCACCTCATTAAAATCTCTTCCCTCCTTTGCAATCAAAGACGGGTTTGTGGTAACGCCGCAGATTACTCCCATATCGTTTGCTTTGCGGATGTCCTCTACATTTGCTGTGTCAATAAAAAACTTCATTTTCGCTTCTCCTTTTTCTGGTAAAAATTTCAGTGACAGACCGATTCTGACACCGTGCTGTTTGGATAACAACGTGCCCTTTCCTTCCGACGTCCCTCTTTTGCGTGCACGTGCACGTTAAATCTGAATCCATCATATTCCTTTTACCGGAAAAAATCAATATCTATTCTTCATTTCTTTCAGATTTTGTTTTTTATTTCATCGCTTCTACCGCTGCCTTTTCTGCCGCTAAGGTTTCCCTGTAAACCTTCATATACGCTTCAAATCCTGCCGCATCCGCTGCCTCCGGCTCCATCACAGTCCCGGTTTCTCCTGCGAAAACCCTTTTTTCCAGGTAATTTTCCAGGCTCTCCCCCTCCGCTTTATTTACCATATAAGAAGCCAGCAGCGCCATGCCCCAGGGACCGCCCTCCCCGGCTGTCTTTAACACCGCCACCGGAACGTCCATGGCTGCGGCAAGGATTCCCTGTCCGACGCCTTCCGTTTTAAACAGTCCGCCGTGCCCGTAAACCCGCTCCACTTTTACATTCTCTTCTTTCAGCAGAATATCCAGACCGATTTTTAAGGTGGCAAGGGAGGCATACAGATGGGTTCTTATAAAGTTCGCCAGACTAAACTTCGCATCCGGTTTGCGGACAAACATAGGACGACCCTCGTTTAAGCCAGTCACCGGTTCCCCGGAAAAATAGTTGTATGCCAGAAGCCCGCCGCAGTCCTTGTCTCCCTCCAGAGCCTTCTGGTAGAGCGTTCCAAACAGCTGGTTTTTGTCCACCTCCATGCCGAAGGTTTCTGCAAATTCCTGGAATAAATTCACCCAGGCATTCAAATCGGAGGTACAGTTGTTGCAGTGTACCATTGCCACCGTGTCACCGGAGGGCGTGGTGACTAAATCCAGTTCCTCATGAACCGCCTTTAGCTCTTCCTTCAAAACTACCATGGCAAACACGGAAGTTCCCGCAGACACATTTCCGGTGCGCACTGCCACAGAGTTGGTGGCTGCCATTCCGGTTCCCGCATCTCCCTCCGGCGGGCACAGCGGAATGCCTGCGCTTAATGTTCCGGTGACGTCTAACCGTTTTGCTCCTTCCTCCGTGAGGACGCCTGCATGTTCTCCTGCCACCATTACTTTAGGAAGAATTTCTTCTAATTTCCACGGATAATTTTTCGGTGCAATCAATTTATCAAACTGCTCCATCATTGTCCGGTTATAATTTTTCGTCTTTGGGTCAATGGGAAACATGCCGGAGGCTTCCCCTACGCCTAACACCTTCTCCCCGGTGAGTTTCCAGTGGATATAGCCTGCTAAGGTGGTGAAAAAATCTATCCGGGGCACGTGCTCCTCCCCGTTTAACACTGCCTGATAGAGATGGGCGATACTCCAGCGCTGGGGGATGTTAAAGGAAAATTCTCTCGTCAATGCCTCTGCCGCCTCCCCGGTGATGGTATTTCTCCATGTTCGGAAGGGGACTAACAGTTCTCCCTCTTTGTCAAATGCCAGGTAACCGTGCATCATGCCGGAAAATCCGATTGCTTTCAGCTTTGTTACCTTTACGCCGTATTTTTCCCATACGTCTGCCGCCATTTTCCCATAACAGTCCTGTAAACCTGTCCAGACTGCCTCTAAGCTGTAGGTCCAGATACCGTTTACCAGCTGGTTTTCCCAATCGTGAGCGCCGGAGGCGATGGGGGCATGTTCCTCTCCCACTAACACTGCCTTGATTCTGGTGGAGCCAAACTCAATCCCCAACACTGCATTTCCGTCTAAAATTGTCTGTTTTGCGTTGCTCATATTAAAATTCCTCCTATCCTATACACAAAATCATACAACTTCAACGGGGTTATGCACAACTTGTTTTTTGGAAAAATATTGCACAAATAAATTTTCTTCTTCTCTGTGCCGAGCGCGAATCTTAATTCAAAAAATAAAACCGATAATCTCTGATAACCGTCGTCGATTATCGTTTTTACGCCTTCCAATATTTTAATTTTTCTATCCATTTATTTACTGTCTTTTGTGAAGGCACATCATAAAAATTGCGTCCTTTCAGCCAGTTGGTCTTAGCGGATATTTTTGCCTTCGATTTAAATGGCATAAAGGGTAAACGTAGATGACATTGCCCGGTTAAACCGCAGGTACAGCTTATACCCAAGCTCTAAGGAGGATAAAAATTCAGACAGCTTGAGCACATTATAAATATCGAACCCTACATCAATCGCCAGTTTGGGATGGCATCTTTTTAAAATCCCGCTGCAGCCTTCTATCGCTTCTAATACACCTTCATAATAATTGATTTTGATAAAAGAAATATCCTCCTGCCCATAAACTTCGTCCAGCCGGTCTGCATAAATCGTGATGGTATCACTGGCTTTCAGGATATTGTCCCCCATTGCCACACTGGAAATCTGCTCGTTTCCCGTCTTAAACAGAAGGTCCTCCTGTCTGTTCCATGCTCCGATTTTAGAAGTTACCACATTTCTGATTCTCTCTCTTGACAAATACTCATTGAGTTCTAAAAAGCTTTTGTCATCCGGCTCCAACGCGATTATTTTTTTATATTTTCCGCCTGTTTCCTCTAAAAACAATTTTATTGTATCACCATTATAGGCGCCGATATCCAAAAAACCTTCCTCGTCTGACATGTGAAAAACATCATTGCGGTAAAAGCTCATGGGTTTTTCATAACTGTCTAAAATATAATCCGCATTTCCCGTCATTTTCGTGTTTAAATATGCCATCAGATTGTGCACCGACGCCTCATCCTCCACATGATTGCACAGCCGTACAAACCGCTCCGCTTCCGTTTCTATCTGCTCATATGGCACCTTTTCATACTGCTCGTAATGAATGCTGAACGCATAAAACACCTTCTGTATCTGCGGAATTTTCTCCGGCAGACTGCGCCCTTTATCATAATGGGAATGCCCCAATATCACATTGAACCGCGGAAACTCCGCCGCCACCTGTTCTAATTTTTTAGTCTGCATTCCATGAAACGTCATCTGCGGGAAATCCGCATCCAGCCAAACAGCTGCAATGGGGATTTCCTGCTGTTTTAAATACTGATACAATGCCTCCGCCACATCTCCGCAGCCCCAGAGTACCAGCGGCAGGCTTTCCCTCTTCAACTGCTCCGCCATATCTTCCTGTATGTTATCCTTTTCCAGTCCCGCTAAAAATTCCTCTCTTGTCACCTTCATTGCAGCCACCTCACTAATCTTGCATTTTTTTCAGACCCATTTTACTATCTTCCCAAAGCCGATGTCTAATACCTATTTTGCATACTCCACCATGCTTCTGAAACATACAATATACTGAATTTCCTATTGGAAACTCAGGCATATTTTTATTTTCCATGGTTCTCATTATATAAAAAGAGAGACCTCGTCAGAAGTCTCTCTTTGTTCATCAGTTTATACCTAATGGTTATAACTAATTTCTATATTTATCATTTTATAAGTGCAATACCCTCTCTTTAATTTCCTGGGTTCTTCCCTGATTCCAGAACTGGGTTCCGATGTAGCCGCAGGTTCTGCGCGCCACGCTCATCATATTCTGGTCACGGTTTCCGCAGTTCGGGCACTCCCAGACAAGCTTTCCGTCCTTGTCATTGACGATTTTAATTTCTCCCGAATAACCGCACTCTAAGCAGTAATCGCTCTTGGTGTTCAACTCTGCATACATAATATTTTCGTAAATGTACTGCATAACAGAAAGCACTGCATCTAAATTATCCTGCATATTCGGCACTTCCACATAGCTGATGGCTCCGCCCGGAGACAGCTCCTGGAACTGGGATTCAAATTTCAGCTTGTCAAAGGCATTGATATTTTCCGTCACATGGACATGGTAGCTGTTGGTAATGTAGTTCTTGTCCGTCACGCCCGGAATGGAGCCGAAGCGCTTCTGTAAGCATTTCGCAAATTTATAAGTGGTGGACTCTAACGGAGTTCCGTATAAGCTAAAGTCAATGTTGTGCTTTTCTTTCCATTTCGCACAGGCGTCATTTAAGTAACGCATAACGGAAAGGGCAAACTCTGTCCCCTCCGGCTCCGTATGGGATACGCCCTTCATGTATCTGGTACACTCACAGAGCCCCGCATAGCCTAAGGAAATGGTGGAATATCCGTCATAGAGCAGCTTGTCTATCGTCTCACCCTTCTCTAAACGCGCCAGCGCCCCGTTCTGCCATAAAATAGGCGCCACGTCGGAAGGCGTTCCTTTCAGGCGGTTGTGCCTTGCCATCAGGGCACGGTAACAGAGGTCTAAACGCTCGTCCATCAGCTCCCAGAATTTATCCATGTCTTTTCCCGAAGAACATGCTACATCCACTAAATTGATGGTTACAACGCCCTGGTTAAATCTGCCGTAATATTTTTTCCCCGGCACATAGTTATTGGCATTGGCATAGTTCTCCTTGGTTCTGTCCACAGTTAAGAAGGAACGGCAGCCCATACAGGTATAACAGTCTCCGTTTTTCAGCTTCTTCATGATTTTCTCGGAAATGTAATCCGGAACCATGCGCTTTGCGGTACACTCCGCCGCCAGCTGGGTTAAATACCAGTACTTGGAATCCTCATGGATATTATCTTCCTCTAACACATAAATCAGCTTCGGGAATGCAGGGGTAATGTAAACTCCCTTTTCATTTTTTACGCCTAAAATACGCTGGTGCAGCATTTCCTCAATCACTGCCGCCAAATCGTCGCGGAGTTGTCCCTCCGGCACCTCGTCTAAATACATAAATACGGTGATAAAAGGCGCCTGACCGTTGGTGGTCATTAAGGTAATGACCTGATACTGTATCATCTGCACGCCGCGGTTGATTTCTCCCTTGACACGCATCTCCGCAATTTTATTGATTTCTTCCTCTGTAGGCTCAATGCCCGCCGCCTCTAACTCCGCCCTTACCTTTTTACGATATTTCTCACGGCTCACCTGCACAAAGGGCGCCAGATGGGAAAGAGAAATGCTCTGTCCGCCGTACTGGGAGCTGGCAATCTGGGCAATCGCCTGGGTCGCAATGTTACATGCGGTGGAAAAGCTCTTGGGGCGGTCAATCATGGTTTCACTGATGACCGTGCCGTTCTGGAGCATATCCTCTAAGTTGACCAGACAGCAGTTGTGCATATGCTGTGCAAAATAATCGGCGTCATGAAAATGGATAAGTCCGTTCTCATGCGCTTCCACAATGTCCGGCTCTAAGAGGAAACGCTTGGTAATGTCCTTGCTGACCTCTCCCGCCATATAGTCACGCTGTACGCTGTTGACGGTGGGGTTCTTGTTGGAGTTTTCCTGTTTTACCTCTTCGTTGTTGCACTCAAGCAGGCTTAAAATCTGCTCGTCCGTGGAGTTGGATTTTCGCACTAAGGCTCTCTTGTAGCGATATGTAATATAGTTACGCGCTACGTTGAATGCCCGCTGATTCATAATCTGGTTTTCCACCATATCCTGAATCTCTTCCACGCTTGGGGAGCGCTTCATGTTTTCACAGGCGCGCTCTACATTTTTTAATATTTCCTGAATTTTTTCCTCGGTTAATTTTTCGTAATCAATGACGCTGTCATTCGCTTTGCGGATTGCAGCCTCTATCTTCTGTAAATCAAAAGTGTCCTCCATGCCGCTTCTTTTGATGATTTTCATGATAGATACATCCTTTCTGTATATGTGTGGGTGCACATTGGTGGATTTTGTGTGTGCATATACTGTTATACAATATATTGTGTTTTTTGTCAATGTGTTTTACTAGATTATGTGGATTGAAAGGGGACTTTATATATAGTTTTTGGGGATTTGCGCCAGTCGGGCAGGGGTGTCCCTTACAGACACGCTCTCGCTCCGCAGACAAACGCAGCGGTACTAAGCTCGAAAATACCTCGCTAAGTACCGGCGTTGTCTGAAGGGTCTGTAAGGGACACCCCTGCCCGACTGGCTTAGTTCTCGGCAAAATTTCTGCATAAATGCTTTCAGAGGCTCTATGCCACATTATCGGCGTATTGGAATTTTGGGGTTTCGGGGACAATTTGAGGATTTTGAGTTTGGGTAAGTTTACATAATTTCTCTAAAAGTCCAGTCAGATATAGCATGTGTTTGGTGAACTACAGGGTAGATAATTGATATTTATTCTAAAACTGTCTTTCTTTCCAGAAATGTTTTATATACGCTTTCTGAATTGAGCAGTCTGGCTGACTGGTTTTCGATGTCCCTGGTTCGTTTATCATCTGTCATGGAAACAAAGTAGGTAATCTCGTCTGAAGCCTCTCCGAAAATTTTCTTATCAACAAATTTCTTCAATACAGAAGTAACTATTTCCAAAAACTGCTGGTGATACTTTTCATATTCTTTGGGATTTGATTCTTCTTGTTTGTATAGTAATTCACTTATTTTTACTAATTCGCTGTTTCTGCCGTCTGTGTAGCCCCACTCATCTTCGTCCCATTTTGTGAGACATCTGGAACCTTCTCTCGCCATTTTTATTTGTTCTTCTGAAAAGAAATTCCCAAATTTCTCTATATATTCTTCATCTTTCTTTTTCAGGTGTTCATAGGTATTTAATGCCAGATATAATGTGATGCAGTCGCTGTCTGTTACCAGGGCAACTCCATATACCCGCTCATCGCCGATTTCTTTTAATATTGGCTCTATGTCCTTTTCTACTGCTTCGTAAATCTTATCTTCCAGGGTTTCAAAAAAATTTTTCATTTTATGCTAATCTCCTATCGTGTTTTTAACTGCTGATTTTTTGGTAATTGCTCAGTCGAATTTATAATTGCTCAACAAAATGATTCACAGATTCATTCCAATTCCACAACAGCTTTTCCGGCTTCTGTGACAATCCCTTTATGCCAAAATTCTTTTCGCATTAAAATCAAACGTTCTGTTTCTAATGCAGGCGCATTCATGCTGTCTTACCTCCTGAAGCCCGATTTATATATGAAAATAATCTGCAATTTTGTATCTTCCATAGTACCACATGTTTCTTTCTTTGAAAATATCTTCTTATTCCTTTTTCTCACTACGGCAGCCGTCCTCATCCCCGGTATCCTTAGACGAGGTTATCAATTTTTCCGCAGCAGGCTCCCCTTGGCAGCCGTCCTTATCTCCGGTATCCTTAGACGGAGTTATCAATTTTTCCGCAGCAGGCTCCCCTTGGCAGCTGTCCCCATCATCGGTATCCTCTCCCAGGTTTTTCAGCATAATTCCAAGGCATTTCCGCAGACAGACGATTTCTTCTGTGGTCATTCCCTGGAGCAAAAGCTGCTCTGTTGCGGCGATGTCCTGATTTGCCTGTTTTAGCATTCCCAGCGCGTTTTCGGTTATCACCAGGCGTTTGAGGCGGGCGTCATGTTCTACGGGCTTCCGTTCAATAAATCCCCGGCGTTCCATGACGGAAAGCATGTTTGAGGCGGTGGCGCGGGAAATGTGGAATGCTGCTTCAATATCCCTCTGATAAATTTCCCTGTCACGGTGCTCGGACAGATAGCCTAAGGTCCATCGCTGCATTCCGGTTAGGGGTTCTTTTTCATTTTCCTTGCGCATCGTTTCCATTCTTTTATGGATTTGGTTATGAATCAGGCGAATCTGGTAGCCGATGGTTTCGCTGCGTTTTAGTTCCATAAAACTGTCCTCTCTTTTCCGCCGCCCTTTTTCGGGAAATCCGGCAGATGTTTTATCTCAAATGAAATATCTATACACCAATTTTGTTAAATTACATAAAATAAGCGTTGACATTATTTTTTTTATCCATTATAACTATATTGTTAGCACACTAACAATTAAAAATCAATAAAAATTTTATTTAAGAAGGATGTGATTTCATGTTAAAGACCTTAGGAGCACAGATTAAGGAATTTAAAAAGGATTCCCTGCTGACTCCCGTTTTCATGATTTTAGAGGTAATCATGGAAACCATTATCCCGCTTATGATGGCGTCTATCATCGACAACGGTGTGGAAGCCGGAAATATGCAGCACATTTATGTGATGGGCGCCTGCATGGTGGGTGTGGCATGTGTTTCCCTCTTCTCCGGTTTTATGGGAGGAAAATACGGCGCCAAGGCTTCCACGGGATTTGCCCGGAATTTAAGGAAGGCTATGTTTGAAAATATTCAGACCTTTTCCTTTTCCAACATTGACAAATTCAGCACGGCGGGGCTTGTGACAAGGCTGACTACCGACGTTACCAACCTGCAGAATGCCTACCAGATGCTGCTGCGTATGTGCATCCGGGCGCCTTTCAGCCTGATTTGCGCCATGATTATGGCGTTTTTCATCAGCCCGAAGCTTGCCAGCATTTACCTTATCGCAGTCATTATCTTGGGCGTCATTCTGGCGTTTATCACCGTGAATGCCCACCGCTATTTCACCGAAGCGTTTCCGAAATATGATGACTTAAACGCCTCCGTACAGGAAAATGTTTCCGCCATCCGGGTGGTAAAGGCATATGTCCGGGAGGACTACGAGAAAAGGAAATTTACCGCTGCAAGCCAGAATATTTACCGGATGTTTCAGAAAGCGGAAAGCATTCTCGCTTTCAACAATCCGGCAATGATGCTGACGGTTTACAGCTGTATTATCGCCATCAGCTGGCTGGGCGCAAAGATGATTGTGGGCAGCACGCTCACCACCGGAGAGCTGATGAGCCTTTTAACCTACTGCATGAATATTATGATGAGCCTGATGATGCTCTCCATGGTGTTTGTCATGCTGACCATGAGTATTGCCAGCGCTGAGCGTATCTGCGAGGTACTGACGGAAAAAAGCGACATTGTCAATCCAAAGCAGCCGGAATATGAGGTTGCCGACGGCAGCATTACCTTCGAGCACGTCACCTTCCGTTACAACAAGACCTCCGACACTCCGGTGCTCTCCGACATCAATCTTTCCATCGCTTCGGGAGAAACCATCGGAATCATCGGCGGTACGGGAAGCTCTAAGTCCTCCCTGGTAAATTTAATCAGCCGTCTCTATGACGTGAATGAGGGCAGCGTTTCCGTGGGAGGAAAGGATGTGCGCTCCTACGATTTGGATACCTTAAGAAATGAGGTTTCCGTGGTGCTGCAGAACAATGTGCTGTTCTCCGGCACGATTTATGAAAATCTCCGCTGGGGCGATGCAGGCGCCACCGACGAGGAATGCCGCCGTGCCTGCGCCCTTGCCTGCGCCGACGAATTTATCGAGCGGTTCCCTGACGGGTACAATACCTACATAGAACAGGGAGGCACCAACGTTTCCGGCGGACAGAAGCAGCGGCTTTGTATCGCCAGAGCTTTATTAAAGAAACCGAAGATTTTGATTTTAGATGACAGTACCAGTGCGGTGGACACCGCCACCGACGCAAAAATCCGCAGGGCTTTTGCCGAGGAAATCCCCGACACCACCAAGCTTATCATTGCACAGAGAATTTCCTCTGTCCAGAATGCGGACCGGATTGTGGTGCTGAACAACGGCGTTATTGACGGCGTTGGCACCCATGCGGAGCTTTTGGCAGGCAATGATATTTACCGTGAGGTTTACGAATCCCAGACCAGCGGAGGCGGTGATTTTGATGAAGGAGGTGCTGCTTAATGCCAAGTGAAACCAGGAATGCAAAAGTGGTGAACGACCCCAGGGGCAGAGGTCCGAGAGGTCCCCGTCCCAAGGTAGAAAACCCCGGCAGGCTTCTTCTGCGGCTTTTGCGCTATATTTTAAAAAATTATGCAATTTCCTGCGCCATCGTTGTGGTATGTATTTTTATTTCCGTACTTGCCAGCGTGCAGGGAACCTTATTTATGCAGACCTTAATTGACGATTATATTATCCCTCTGACAAAACAGGCAGACCCGGATTTTTCCAATCTCGCCAGGGCAATCACCAGAGTGGCAGGATTTTATCTGATTGGCGCCATCGCAGCTTACGCCCAGACCCGGATTTTGGTCAATGTGACCCAGGGTACACTGCGAAACCTCCGCAATGATATGTTTACCCATATGGAGGGGCTGCCCATCAAATATTTTGACACCCATTCCCACGGCGATATCATGTCCATCTACACCAACGACACCGATACCCTGCGAATGATGATTAGCCAGAGTATTCCGCAGTTTTTAAACAGCATTATCACCATCGTCAGCGTCTTTATCAGCATGGTGCGGTTAAATATCCCGCTGACCTTAGTGACCCTTGCCATGATTGGCATTACGCTGCTGTGCACCAAGAAAATCGGCTCCTTAAGCGCCAGATATTTTATCGAGCAGCAGAAATCCCTAGGTACGGTCAACGGCTTCATTGAGGAGATGATGAACGGACAGAAGGTGGTAAAGGTCTTTACCCACGAAGAGAAAAGCATGGAGGATTTCAACCGCTTAAATGACGCCCTTTACGAGAGCGCCAAAAATGCCAACACCTTCGGCAATGTGTTGATGCCGGTAAACGCCCAGATTGGAAATATCAGCTATGTGCTCTGCGCCATGGTGGGCGGCGCCCTTGCCTTAAACGGAATCGGCGGCTTTACCTTAGGCGGGCTTGCAAGCTTCCTTACCTTTAATAAAAGCTTCAGCCAGCCCATCAACCAGCTCAGCATGCAGGTGAACAACATCGTCATGGCATTGGCAGGCTCCGAGCGTATCTTCCGCCTCCTTGACGAGGAACCGGAAACCGACGAGGGTTACGTCACCTTAGTCCGCGCCAAAAAGGAAAACGGCGTTATCACGGAAACCACCGAGCGTACCGGGCTCTGGGCGTGGAAACACACCCACCAGGCTGACGGCAGTGTGGACTATGTGGAGCTGACAGGCGATGTGGTGTTTGATGATGTGGATTTTGGTTATAATCCGGAGAAAATCGTACTCCACAACGTAGACCTCTACGCTACACCGGGACAGAAAATTGCCTTCGTCGGCAGCACCGGGGCGGGAAAAACCACGATTACCAACCTGATTAATCGTTTCTACGACATTCAGGACGGAAAAATCCGTTACGACGGCATTAATATTAACAAGATTAAAAAGGACGATTTGCGTCATTCCTTAGGCATTGTTCTGCAGGATACCCACCTTTTTACCGCTACGGTAATGGAAAATATCCGCTACGGAAAATTAGACGCTACGGACGAGGAGGTTATCGCAGCGGCAAAGCTTGCCAACGCCGATACCTTTATCCACCAGCTGCCGGACGGCTATAACACTCTGCTGACGGGTGACGGGGCGAATTTAAGCCAGGGACAGCGCCAGCTGCTCGCCATTGCAAGGGCTGCCATCGCAGACCCGCCGGTGCTGATTTTAGACGAAGCCACCAGCTCCATCGACACCAGAACGGAAAAAATCGTGCAGGACGGCATGGATAAGCTGATGGCGGGACGCACCACCTTCGTCATCGCCCACCGTCTCTCCACGGTCAAAAACAGTGATTGTATCATTGTCTTAGAGCAGGGACGGGTGATTGAGCGCGGAAACCATGACCAGTTGATTGAGAAAAAAGGAAAATATTATCAGCTCTATACCGGAAATCTGGCGGAAAGTTGATTTCGCCACCGTTACTTTATAAATAGCTTTGACCATATTCTCTTTCATGCAAATCTGGTAAAACAGACAAAATCAGCAGGAAATGATGAAACATTTCCTGCTGATTTTATAATTACTCCCCTATATCTGTTCTTTATAATTTTTCATGTTTTCAATCAATTTCCATAAGTTACAACCAATATGCTCAATCAGACTCTCCTCATCACTTGCAAATTCTTTTGCCCGTTTAATTGCAATTTCTACGTTCGGCAAATAATTCCTTTTAAAATTAATGCCACCTTTTCCATGATGTGCTTTGCTTGACACTTCCCTGCTAACAAATGTATGACTATCCGACACCTTGTTGTTCTCTTTTATTTTTTCCAGACTATCCTTATATTCTTGTTTTACATCAGAAAGATGAAGTAATAACCAAAACTCAAAACATGGATTTGCAATATAACATTTATAATTCTTCCTCTGGCAATATGCAATACACTCCTTCATACTAATTTCTGAATGCGTCTGCATATCCCTGTCAATCAATATTGCAAATTCGTCGAACTCGTTATTATATTTTTGCAGATATTTCCTGTAATTTATATCATAACCTATTTTCATCAAATCTGTCACAAATCTATTTCGTTCCTTACGGGCAATACTCTCTGGCTTCTCAAGGTAACTCTGAATAAATTCTACCCCATACCGTTCCACAAACTCTTCTGGTATATCCTTTAATAAATTTTGTTGTCCGTTTTCTCTTAATCTAAGATATTCTTCTAACAATTCCAGCACCTGCCCCGGTGCACTGTTCGTATCCTTTTTTCCTCTCCGTAACACCTCCACATCAACTTTAGCATTTATTCCCAACTTCATTCGGTTATGGGAAAGTCCCTCCAAATACTCTTTCTCTGTAATATTCCCCTCCACCGATATAAAATAAATTTTTTGTGGTTCTATTTTTTCATCTTCTGTTTCGCGTTCAAAAGCAGAAGATGCCAATCTGTACTTATTATTCATAAAACGCCTCCTAATTTAATTCTTCTTCCTCAAATATAGGAATTGCGCCATATCTCCCCAATAAATATTCTTTGTCAATCTTTTTATCAAACCTTTCTTTAAATTTATTTAACGAATATATTTGTGAACTATGATTTTCCTGCCTTTCCACAAACCAAATTTCATCTTGTCTTAACAAATCTAAATCCAACAAATTAGAGTCATGTGTAGTTGCTATCAACTGGCATTTCTCACTTTCCATCAGTTCATAAAATAATTGCAAAAACCTTTTTGTCAAATTCGTATGCAAACTCCGGTCTATTTCATCCACTAAAATAACACTGCTTTTCCTATTTTTATAAAATATAGGAATTAAGTCAAATAGTCTCCTCGTTCCATCTGACTCATCAGCATATTCAAATAAATCATCCTGGTTTCCATGATTTAACAACATTTTGTTATAAATAATATTTCCAGAATTATCTTTCTTCAGAAAATAAATCTGTTGTCTTACTTTAAACATAATTGGATGCTTTGAAACCTCATTTGACACATCTATTTTTATTCTTTGTGCCTCCTCTGGTGGAATATCCTGAAGTACTTTATCAAAATCCATTTCCTGTTTCTGGCTTTCAACCGCTTCTATTCCAGTATCAAAAAATGTCATTATTTTGGAATAGAATAATCTGATGTCATCATCTGCTGCCGCTTCATTTAATCCTCTGTATTTCGAATTAGGAAAAATAACGATAATATTTTTAAACCATTCATACACACTCTTTATTTCAGTAAAAACGTTCTGTTTATCATTAATCCTTAATGCAATATCTCCCAATATCGTTTTTTTTCGAAATGCTTCTGATATATTTTCACCAAAATCTTCCAGATAAATTTTTATTCTGTTATTTTCTTCTTCCGAATTATAAATCATTTCCGAACAAACAGAACTTACCCCTGTTTCATCTACTTCCCGATTAAAAATATCAACTTCCCTTCCATCCTCATCTATCCTCGTCAACCATTCCGCTATAATCTCTCCCTTTTCATATGAAATAACAATTCCATACGAAAATTCCATTTCATCTGCTAAAATTCTATATTCAAAAATTCCCGGCTGAAAATTACCATCTTCACTGATTCTAAAATATTTCTTATCTAAATTTACTCTGTCAAGTCCATTTAGGATTATTTGTCTGGAAAAATTTACTGCTTCAATAAAATTACTTTTTCCTCCCGCATTAGCGCCAAAAATCAATCCACTCCTTAACAACCTTCTCTTTCCCATAGAAACAACATGCTCTTTGTGTCTAATTATTTTACTTGCAACAAACGATATATTTTGTGTTTCCTTAAATGATTTAAAATTACTTACAGAAAAACCTATCAGCATATTTACACCTACTTTTTTCTTTATATTATATGTGATATTTTCACAAAGTCAAGCTTACACCAATTTGATTCTAAAATTTGTCACCTTATTTCTTATATTTTTTGTGTTTTTTTCACATTTTTACCATTATTTTTGTATTTTCCATACAAGCACTAAAAAGGTCGGGCGTATTTTTATTCTACGCCCGACCTTTATCTCTCTTATCTATATTCCACTACCGTCCACTTAAAAAGCCCTCTTTTGTATTTCGCCCGCTCTTCTTTTGCCCATTCCAGATTAGGCGCTTTGTCCAGATAAGAAACGCCCTTCTTGATATCCTGCGGAACGCCTAAGCCCTGTGCATAAATGACGCCAAGGGTATAGTTTTTCAAATCACTGCTGTAATCTGTTTCCTCCACCAGCTGTTTTGCCAGCGCGGCATCCTTTGCACAGCCTAAGCCCCTTATCCTTGCTGCAGCGTGCATGTCATTCGCCCAGTTGCTTCCACGTCTTCTCGCTTCTTCGAAAAGCTCCACCGCCCTTGCATAATTCTGCGGAACGCCGTCTCCACCGTAGAAATACAGCTCGCCCAGACGGTTATAACAGCCGTAATCCTCTTCACTTAAGCCTTCTGTGAAATATTTTTCCGCCAGCTTACAGTCCTTTGCCATCCCCTTGCCCTGGGAGGCAGCTTTTCCCAGACGGATGCAGACGCTTTTCTGCCCGTTTTCATAAGCCTGTTTCCACCAGTAAACTGCCTGCTCGTAGTTTCCCGCTTCCTCTAAATCCGTGCCGTATCCCGCCTGCCATGTGGGATAGCCGTACTCTGCGCCGCGTCTTGGAATCTTCGCCGCTTCCTCTGGTTTTGAGGGCAGAATGCCGTCGTTTCCATTCTGATATATCTCATACAGGTTATTTCCGGCGAAATAAACACCTGCTGCAAAAGCCTTTTCCAGCCAACCCACTGCCTCTGCATTTGCACTCACAATGAACTCCTGAATCGCCTTTTTATTTCCGGCGCGTCTTTGCATCTCTTCCTCCTCAATGTCAAGGACGTCTCCCCAGAAATAAACATTTCCTACCATATACTGGCAAAACGGCTCTCCGCCCTGTGCCTTCTCATAGATAACCTGAAAGGCTTCTTTTAAATTTGCGAAGGGCATTTCCTCTAACGCCTGCTCGTCAAGCTCTCCGCATCGCATAGCCCCAAGCACGCCCATAGCGCTTCCCCGGCGGATACTCTCATGTATCAGCTGCTCTACTTTATCATCATCCTCCGGAAATCCATGATATTTCCACACATACTGCGGGCCGCTGTAGCAGCGTGACAAGAGATACGTTGCGTCCCCGTCTCCGTTCTGATGTGCCGTCTCTAACAGCGCAAGCCCTTCTTTTCCTCTCTGCTCTCCCAGCTTATAATAAATCAATTCCAATGCCTTTTCTACTTCATCACTGAAAAACTTTCCCATAACACTCTCTCCTTTTTATTTTTAATTTTTCAGGTGCAGCCTGCATAGCCTGCACAGCTTATTATTTTCTCTCATATTTCTTGACGTGGGGCGCGTGTCTCATAATCAGCTCACAGTAATCTTCCGCCACCTTCTGTTTTGCTGTAAAATTAACGGCATTTTTTTCTACTAAAGGCGCCTTTTTTGAGGAGTAAACATACTCCCCCTTCATGGCTTTTTCATCAGAATCCAGAAGATTAATGCACCAGGATTTGGTTGTAATGTCCCGTCCGCAAAAGACATAGCTGACGTCACGAAGTTTAAATATCTTATAGCCTCCCACTGTGCTGGCATCGTATTTTAAAACAAATTCTCCGTCCGAAGTCACAAAGGTGTCATTGCTGCATTGTTTTCCAATAAAATCATTTGTTCGTCCTCCTACACTTCTTTCCTGCAACAGTCTCCCTGCCGGAACAGATTTTATCTGCACAGCACAGCAGCCAGCCTTCCATCGTTTTCGGCGGAACGAGGTTCAGTGGAAACATATGACACCGTATCATATCCTGCTCCACCTCATTTAAGTCGGGAATATCCCGCAGCGCATTTTCCCATGCCTTTTTCGCATGATGAAATCCATGCCATTTATGGCTCTCATCCTTTTCATGCCAGTCATAGAGAAAATAATCGTGCAGCAGCGCCCCCCTGATTAAAGAGCGTTTGTCCACCGGGGCATTGATTCTCACCGCCAGATAATAACAGACATATGCCACCGAAACGCTGTGCCGGAATACGCTGGTACTGCCATGCTGCATATAACGGCAGGATTCTAAGAGCCTGGTGTTTTTACAGAGTTCTTCTAATATGTCATAAAAAATTTTCTCCTGCTGAGCGGATAGCTGATATGCCATAAAACCCTTTCTTTCCTGAAACACTGTTTACAAACTTCTTTATTATATGACAGTGCAGGGGATATTTCCAGCCAAAATCCATACTTTTAGCCTATTTTTCCTTTTTTTACAAATTATGAACTTTATCTATTTTTATTTTTGGTACTTTTTCCCTGTTGTTTATTTCATCAAAAAAACAGGATATTGCAGCTATTTTCTATTGATTTATCCCCACAGGCATGGTACAATACACAGACACATAGGTTGACACTTCTTTGCCGCCGGGTAAAGAGTTGAGCGTCAGGCTTTCTATCGTTAGGCCTTTGAAGATAGAAAGTTCTGGCGCTATTTTTATGTTTTGGAGGTATAAAATGACACAACAATCCTGTTTCCGTGATTTTTCCCATTATACTATCTCAAGCGTGCTGGGAACTCTCGGCGTATCCTGCTATATCTTAGCGGACACCTTTTTTGTCTCAAAGGGATTAGGGACAACGGGGCTTGCCGCCTTAAATCTTGCCATCCCTGTCTACAATTTTATCCATGGCACGGGTCTGATGCTCGGCATGGGCGGCGCAACAAAATTTTCTGTCTGCAAAAGCCGGAACCAGACAGAGGAGATTAACCGGATTTACACAAATACGCTGTATCTTGCCCTTCTGTTTTCCGCATTATTTGTACTGCCCGGTATTTTCTTCTCCACGCAGATGGCTTACCTTTTGGGCGCAGACAAGGCGGTATTGGAAATGACAGCTACCTACCTTCGCTATCTCCTGCTGTTTTCTCCCGCCTTTATTTTAAATGACGTGCTGCTCTGCTTTGTGAGAAATGATGAAAGCCCCCAGCTTTCCATGGTTGCAATGCTTATCGGCAGCTTCTCAAATATCGTGCTGGACTATATTTTTATTTTCCCAATGCAGATGGGTATTTTCGGCGCCATATTGGCAACAGGATTCTCCCCGGTTATCAGTATTCTGATGATGCTGCCTCATTGGATGAAAAAGAAAAATACGTTTCATTTTATTAAGACAGGGGTAATCCTTGGCATCGCCGGGCAGGAGATAGCGCTGGGCTTCCCCTCTTTGATTGCCCAGGTTTCCTCCGGAATCGTTATGATTACCTTCAACGCCATCATATTAAAGCTGGAAGGAAATACAGGTGTTGCCGCCTACGGCGTCATTGCCAATATTTCGCTTGTAATTGTTGCTGTATATACAGGAATTGCGCAGGGGGTTCAGCCACTTATCAGCCGTTTTTACGGCGTGAAAGACAACAGGCAGGTACAGACCGTTCTGCGCTATGCCATGATAACCATGCTGACAATGTCCTGCATTGTGTATCTGCTTCTTTTCGGTTTTGCACAGCCGACAGTCTCTGTTTTTAATACGGAAAATAACGCCGCATTGCAGCAGATTGCCGTGACAGGATTAAAGCTTTATTTTATATCCAATCCGTTTGTCGGGTACAATATTATTTTAGCGATATACTTTACATCCATAGAAAAGTCTGCGCCGGCGCAGGTTCTCTCCCTTCTCCGGGGATTTATCCTGATTATACCGATGGCTTTTCTATTGTCGGCACTCTGGAAAATGACCGGTATCTGGCTTGCCTACCCGGTTACAGAGGCATTGACTGCATTGCTGGGATTTGTCATTTATAAACGATATAAAAAATAAACTGCAAGACGATATAAACAGGATACGGGAAATGCTTTAGAATTTGATGAAGCAGCAGCATTTGGGAAAGAAATAAATGCGGAGGCTCTTCGTGAATATATGATTGCTGTTGGAAAAAACACCCGCCATATATTAGAAAAACTCACGTTAGCGCAGATAAATTCCATGGTTCCGGAAAAATGGGTCATGAGAATATTAGAAGAAGGCGGTGTGACTACGGATTTCCGCTCTGTATGGTTATTAGTATTTTGGGGACGATTAACAGCAGGAGGGATGATTCTAACTCCCATAACCAATCATCATATGATGCACTTACCGCCATGTTTGGAGCATTTACCGATTTTAGGCGGATGTTTCTGAAAAAAGTTGAAGCCTCATTCTAAAGATTCTGCATATAATCAAGAGAATGAGGCATGACATCAAAAACAATGTTGCCATTAAGATAACTGATAAAATCAATGTAATTTTCACTATTTAACAATCCTCCTTCCTGCTATTTTCTGTTCCATGGAATACAGCGGTTCACCCGCCTGCAATACTCCGTGTATTCCCCGCCGTAAAGCTCTGTCAGCCACTTTTCCTCCGTATGCTTCATCAAGACAGTGAGAAATCCCCAATAGGCAAACGGAAGAACTAACAGGCAGATATTCCCGCAAATCAACAGCGCGCCTGTGCAAAAGAAGAGAAATGCAGAGTATATGGGATTTCTTACACACCCATAAATGCCCGTTGTTACCAGCTTATTTTTCACAATTCCTTCATCAATTTTGGCTTTCATTACTGCCGCATACCACAGATACGCTCCGCAGATTATCAGAATAATCCCTAATATCCGCATCATAATTGTACCAATCTGTATGCAGGGAATGATGTTCCTATAGCTGAATACCATTCCCAAAGCAGTCAGTCCGATAATCACAGCCACATAGAGCGGACCAACTCCGTACATGGGCAAATGTTCTTTCTTTTTCACCGAATTGCACTCTCTTTCCGAATCACACTATGTAATCGGAAGCCTTTCCGCTGTTCAAACAGTTCCAGCTTCAATCCCGATTCAAGACAGAACCGCTCTAAATCTTTCCTGCCATAGCAGGCAGCATCTCCCTTCCCAATCAGATGACAGAAAGGCAATTCTATCTTATTAATGAAGAAACGCAGGAACGCATTCGCCGTCATATCCCGAATAATCAGACGCCCGCCCGGACGAAGCACTCTCTCGCAGCTTCTAAAAAAATCCGCCGGATGAGGATAGTGATGAAAACTCATGGAACAGGTAATTACATCAAAGGTCTCAGCTTCAAAAGGAAGCATTTCACAATCACCGCAGATAAACTTTACGCCCTGCAGTTTTTTTGCACTGGCTACAGAAATCATCTCAGTCGACAAATCGCTGCTTTATTAAATTCCTGAAGTGTCAGTTTCTTTAATTCTTCCGCTAATTTTGCCATTACAGGTCACTCCTCCATTTTTTAGTTAGTTTATACTAACCACTATCCAAAAATAAAATAGGCTTCCACACCTATACATATAAATTATACATCTTCCTCCGGGCTTTTTCAATCCTTCCAGAATGAAAATTCAGGCAGAGCCGGAACTGACGCTTTCCGGCTCTGCCCTTTCTTTTCCGTTATGATAAGTCAGCATCTCCTTAACGGCTCGCAATGATATGTTTTTGCTTATAAATCTCTTTCAAATCATCAATAGCCATTTCGACATCAAAAGTGTGGAAACCAAGCCAGCATTCACTCATTATTTTAGCATCTGCAATTTTATATATTTCACGACTATATTCACCTGTGTAGTAATGCCAATAGCGATAGGTATACCCTATCCAGTACATTATTTCGGAAGAATAAGTCGTTCCAGCCTTTTTGAGACCGCTAACTTCATCATTTAACTCTTCAAGAATATATTCCTCACCTGCCCATTGTAATCGATCATAGACGTCATCAAGGCCAGCAGCAGTTTTGCTGTTCATAAAAGATTCTATAAATAACAGACAATCCAATCCCTCTTTTAACGCAAGTTCAAACAATCGTCCCTGTATATCGCAAAGCTGACGCTTTTCTAATGTGAGATTTTCCATTTTTTATTCACCTGCCTTTAATATTTCGTCAAAAAATCTCCCGTCACGACGGTATTTCCGGCAAATTTCATCCGTCATTGCAATGCCTTTCGAACGATTGGCTTCACTTTCCTGTTTTAGCTTATCACGTTCATTTTCCGTAAGTTCCTGTTCATCAAGAATTTCTATTTGTTTGCAGGCCTTTTCTGTTAAAGCCGCATACTGCCTGCCAAGCTTCAACGCCGAAAGACTGTTAATAAGCGCCATATCCGTAATCTCTCCATTGAAAAAACGATCCAGAACAACGAACATTCTATCGTCAGCAATATAACCGATAATCATATCACAGCCATTACTTAAATTTGCAAAACGATGATAAATGGCTGAATGTTTCACGCTTTCCATCTTGCCGCGATTATATGCGACCAGCAACGCCCAGTCTAGCCCTACCTCCACATCGCGAATCTTGAGTTCTGCCAAATTAACATTTAACGTATATATTTTGGCATTAGGATAATTGCAAATTAAAGTAAGTGGCTGAGTTCGGTCAGTTCCCATATAAAATCCTTTTCCAAAATCGCAGCGGTTCCGGCTTACCGGTGCGATGGCACCGTTAATTCCTGATTTAGAACCATGATAAAGAATGACACTTTCATTCGAACGAATTTCCTTTATCATTTCGGAGCTTTTCATATTATCCTCCTTGCGTCGTTGTATAACATTTGAATGGTTTGATTATAACATATGAAATATTGGAATACAATACGGGAGTTTGACAGTTGAATAACAGAAAAATGCCCTGCAGGTCGCATAAAACCTGCCTTTTTTATGTCAAATATTTTTATTTATAGTATGGTATTTTATGTTATTATATGATATAATAAGGA
>Ga0129308_1000405_pt1 | contig 66488 bp, 65 predicted proteins | sample L827metagenome_FD_94440 | JGI IMG/M metagenome (GOLD analysis project Ga0129308, IMG submission 94440) | Ring-tailed lemur group fecal microbial communities from Wisconsin, USA - L827 metagenome | ecosystem: Host-associated > Mammals > Digestive system > Large intestine > Fecal | place: USA...
AGAACGCGAGGAGCAATGCCGAGATGTTGGGCCTCATGGTAAAAGAACCGCATATTCAGCCAAAAGAACTTAAAAAAATCTCGGCCAGGACATTAGTAATCGCAGGAACAAAAGATATGATCAAAGATTCCCATACAAAACAGATTTACAAAAATCTGCCCAACGCAGAACTGGCAATCCTGGAAGGAGACCATTTCATCGCAAACAAGAACTGGCAGGAGTTCAATGCCATCGTAAAGAAGTTTTTGTGGGCTATGTAGAAAAAGTGTGCTATACTGTCCACGTAGGCAATGAGCAGCGCCAAAGTGTAGGGAGCGCAATCGGCTACCAGCAGACGAATTGCTTTTCCTGTACTTTGATAGAGAGAAGCCCGTGAACGAAAGAGTAGAAAAAAGATGATATATTCACAAGTAGGAGGTGCGGCCGCATGTGTTATACAATAGAGGAGATAAGGAGTAAGACAGCACCGATAGCGAGAGCGTATGGAGTGAAGAAAATGGGACTTTTTGGGTCATATGCCAGAGGCGATGCTAAAGACGACAGCGATGTTGATATATATATAGACAGGGGGAAGCTGAGAAGCCTGATTCAATACTTTTCATTTGTTAATGAATTGGAAAAAGAATTGGAATGCCATGTAGATGTGGTCACGACAGGGATTAGTGACGCAGAGTTTCTTGCTGTTATTTTGCGCGAGGGGGTGTTATTGTATGAGGAATGATGCAGATATTGTAAGGAGAATGGTACAATACTGTGCGGATATTGATAATTTGATGGATAGATTTGAGAGAGACTTTGATAAATATAAGAGCGATATTTCGTTTCAATATTCATGTAATATGTGCATTATTCAGATTGGCGAATGGTTTCCTGTACTGCGTGACCAGTTAGAAGAATTATTATAGCTAATAAATATACCAGGAGGCAGAAGAAGATGTTTACTTTAGAAGAAGCAAAAGATTTTTTCAGCAGTGACCGTTATGCGATGGCTACGACGGGAATTGAGATTTTGGAAGTGGGAGAGCATTATGCAAAGTGCGAGTTGAAGCTGGATGAGAGGCATAAGAACGCAACCGGGCATGTGATGGGCGGTGTGATGTTTACGCTGGCTGATTTTGTGTTTGCGGTTTCAACGAATACGAAAGAAGCGGTAACGGTGACGACGGTGAGTCAGATCAGCTATCTGGGAGCGCCGAAAGGGGACGTTCTCTATGGGGAGAGCAGACTTCTCAAGGAAGGAAGGCGTGCTTGCTTTTACGAGATTCTGATCACAGATAACCTGGGAAATGATGTGGCGCGGGTGGCAACGAACGGGACGCATGTGGGTTGTTAAGTATATCTAAGTGAAGGCTTGGAGGATGCTTACTCTGGTTACAAAACAAATAATTTGGGATAGAAGATATGGTAATTGTTTTATTGGTAATCATTGTCGGTGGATTATGTGGTATGGGATTTTCGTGCATGCGATCGAAAAGACCGAGACGTTTTTCCACACAGCTTATTTTGTCGCGGGCAGATTTTGAAGTGACAAACGTGAAAGAGTATAACCGTCAGATCGGTAATTTGTGGATATTATACGGACTTTTCATGGGAATATTCGTGACACCGCTTCTGGTATGGCACGTCCGGTGGGGAATTGCTTTTTTTCTGATCGGCGCAGTGACCATAGGGCTTGTATTTAACAGGATGAATGCAAAACTGGAAGAAAAATACCGGAAAGATAATTATCGTTAGCCTGTCTTTTCTGCGTTTTTCGTGGCCAATCAGACAAAAGACGATAAGTATAAACTGAAATGTAAAAATTCAGTTAAAATATTAATGAAAATATTGCATATAATTATGGTGTAGCATATAATAATATCAAAGAAGGGAGTTGATATTATGAGTATGACGTTAATGGATTTTGCTGAAAAACTGGTTCCTATTTCCGATTTCAGCCAGGGAAAGGCCGGAAAGATCTTTAATGATGTTGCTGAAAACAACAGCGAGTATATTGTTTTAAAGAATAATCAGCCAACTGCGGTATTGGTATCTATAAAAGAGTACAAAGAAATACAGGAGAAGGTTACTAAGTTTGAAAGATTATTGGAAAAAATTGAAAATATCAGATTATTAAAACTTGCTGAGAGCAGAGAAGGGGACGGTTCAACATCTTTTGAAGCATTTGTAAAAGAACAGGGATTTTCTATGGATGAATTACAGGAATTAGCCGGGAGTGTGGAATTTGAATAATGGCATGGCAGATACGGATAACAGAAGAAGCGAAGAAGGATTATAAGAAACTGGAAGGAAGTATACGGAAACAAGTGTTAGCCGGTATTATTAAAGTATCGGAAGCACCGCTGCCAAGTCCAAATGGATACGGGAAACCGTTGGGAAATAAGCGAGGAAATAATCTGACAGGATTTTTTAAAATCAAGTATCGCGGCATTGGGATAAGAGTTGTATATACTCTGGCAGTCGATAAATTAATTATGAATATTGTTGTGATTTCGCTGAGAGATGATAATTATTGTTATGATTTGGCAGCGAAGTTATATGATAAATATGGCGATGAGATTTTTAACGATGTGTTTGATAAATTTTAGTTAAAACAGAATGCTGTGGACAAGGGATGTCTGCAGCATTTTGTTGTCGGAACTTTTCTAATCTGCTATACTGTTTACGGAATAAAATCAGAAGGAGTATCTCAAGTGGGAATTTGTATCGAGTATCGCAAAACAGAACAAGGGGCCGAGCTGGTTCGCTTCCGGGGAGAAGAGGACGTGGTTGTTGTGCCCCGCAGCGTAGAGGGAATGCGTATTGTATCCATTGCACCCTATGCATTTTCCCCTCATAAAGCTACGGAGGATATGGATGTGATCCGCTGGGAAGAGGAGAAAGAAGAGCTGTTTTTAGGCAAGCAGTCCACTCTTCGGTGCGGGGAAAATGTGCGCGAGATTCATTTGCCCGAGACGGTACAGGTGATTGGAAACTATGCATTTTACGGATGCATGAACCTGCAGGTATTCCATGTCACGGACCGGGTCATCCGCATGGGAAGCGGGGTGTTCACGGGATGCCGTCTTTCGAAAGTGGAGATTGATTTCTATGACGGGGAAAAATCCTGTCTGAAAGAGATTTTGACGGAAATCCGTTATGAAATCACCGCAACTCTGCGCTTTGCCCCGGACGATGGGATGGAAAATGCAGGAAATATTGCAAAAGTGGTGTTCCCGGAATACTATGCGGACGCGGTAGAGAATACACCGGCCAGAATTGTGGAGACACATTATTATGGGTCCGGCGGTGATTACCGGGAATGCTTTTACCGGAGAGAACTGGATTTTCTCAAGTATGACAGTATGTTTGCGCTTTCCGAGGCGCGTGACCACGGAGAAGCCACGGCATGTCTGGCGCTGGGGAGGCTTCTGTATCCCCGGCATCTGTCAGAGAAGGCGAAGGCACGGTATGAAACCTATGTAAGAGAACACATGGATGCCGTTACGGAATATTGCCTGGAGAAGATGGGGCAGAATGAGAAGCTGCTTGTGGCAGAACCGTTGGAAGTGATCGCATATTGCTGTAGAGAACATTATTATACGGAAGAGTCGATTGAAAAAGCGATCGAACGTGCATCCGAAGAACGGCAGATGGAGATGCTTAGTATATTGATGGACGAGCGGTATCAGCATTTTCCCAGAAAAAAGAAGACATTTGAATGGTAAAGCGGCTTTATGGCCCGGGAAAATGCGAAGATTCCGGGTGTAAAGGGAAAGGAGGAGATGCATATGCAGGAGGTGGACGGTAAAGGAAATCCTGTCATGGAAAGAGGCGCTGCAGAAGAGGAGAAGGCTTCTGAACGGTTGGAACAGATTGGGAGGCAGATTCTGATTCTTTCCAGAAATGAACTATATGTGCGGATGCGTTTCCTCGATGTGGCGCTCTCGAGTTTTTCTTATGTGATGGATGGGGCAGTTTCCCTGATCGGAACGGACGGGTGGAATCTCTATTTTCATCCGGGTGAGCTGGGTGGCCTGTTTCGCACGGACCGGGTGGGTGTGAACCGGGCGTATCTGCATTTGGTGCTTCACTGCATTTTCCGTCATATCATAAACCGGCGCGGCAGGGAAATGTTATGGTGGAACCTGGCCTGCGACATCGTGACGGAATCCATCATAGACGGCTGGAATGTCCGGAGCATCCGAAGAGGGAAGTCCTGGCTCAGACAGGAGACCTACCGGAAGCTGCGGGAGCAGATGAAGGTGCTGACCGCGGAAAAGGTGTACAGCCAGATTCAGGCGTGGAATCTTACGGACCGTGATCTGGGGCGGCTTTCGGCGGAATTTACGGTGGATGACCACAGGTATTGGGCAAAGGATGATGAGCAGGATAAGAAGAATGCATTGAACCAGAAATGGAAAGAAATGAGCGATCAGATGCAGACGGATATGGAAACATTTTCCCAGGAGGCATCCTCATCTTCCGGGCATTTTCTAAAGCAGATCCGGGTGGAAAATAAAGAACAGTATGATTACCGGGAGTTTCTGAGAAAATTTGCGGTTTTGAAGGAAGAGATGGCGGTGGATGAGGACTCCTTTGACTATGTGTTCTACAGCTACGGCCTCAGACTTTACGGGAATATGCCGCTGGTGGAGCCGCAGGAGTGGAAGGAAGTCACAAAAATTGAAGATTTCGTAATCGTGATCGATACGTCGATGTCCTGCTCCGGTGATCTGGTGAAGAAATTTCTGGAGGAGACCTACGGAATCCTTGCAAAAAGCGGCAGTTTCTTCCGAAAGGTGAACATCCATATCATACAGTGTGACGATGAGGTACAGTCGGACCGGAAGATTACCTGCAAGGAAGAATTGAAGGATTATATGGAGCATCTGGATCTGGCCGGAGAGGGAGGCACGGATTTCAGACCTGCCTTTGCGTATGTGAACCAGATGATAGAAAGGCAGGAATTTTCAAGGCTCAAAGGAGTTTTGTATTTTACCGACGGTCAGGGGATTTACCCGAAGAAAATGCCTCCCTATGAGACGGCATTTGTATTTATCCAAAAGGACTATGAAGAAGCTGAGGTGCCGCCGTGGGCGATGAAGCTGATGATCGAGGAATCGGAAATAGAGCCTGGCGTAAGTCAGATGGAAAATGGAGATAGATGAGATGAATATTAAACGTGCAAAGCAGGAAATTAAGGATGCCATTCAGGCATATTTGAAAAAAGATGCATACGGGGAATATCAGATCCCTTCTGTATATCAGCGCCCCATCCTTCTGATGGGACCTCCGGGAATCGGAAAGACACAGATTATGGAGCAGATTGCGAGAGAGTGCAGGATCGCACTGGTTTCCTATACGATCACGCATCACACCAGGCAGAGCGCCATCGGACTTCCGTTTATCCGGCAGAAGACCTACGACGGCCAGGAGGTGTCGGTGACGGAGTATACCATGAGTGAGATCATCGCCTCGGTATATGACAAAATGGAGGAAAGCGGGCTGCGGGAAGGAATTCTTTTTATCGACGAGATCAACTGCGTTTCCGAGACACTTGCCCCGGCGATGCTGCAGTTTCTTCAGTGCAAGACATTCGGAAACCGGCAAGTACCGGAGGGGTGGATCATCGTTGCGGCAGGCAACCCGCCGGAATACAATAAATCCGTGCGGGAATTCGACGTGGTGACGCTGGACAGACTGAAAAGAATCGACGTGGAAGAGAATTTTGAGGTCTGGAAGGAGTATGCGTATCAGGTTGGCATCCATCCCGCGATCATCGCGTATCTGGAGCTACGAAGAGAGAATTTCTACCGCATGGAGACGACGGTGGACGGCCGTCTTTTTGCGACGGCGCGCGGCTGGGAGGACTTGTCGCGTCTGATCCTGGTTTATGAAGAACTGGGGAAAAAGGTGGACCGCGAGGTGGTGCACCAGTACATCCAGCACTGGAAGGTGGCAAAGGATTTCGCAAATTATCTGGATTTGTACAGGAAATACAGGAAGGATTACGGGCTTGATCGGATTTTGCAGGGGAATTACGGAGAAGACACGCTGGAAAAGCTGAAGTTTGCAGCGTTCGACGAGAGACTCAGCGTGGTGAGCCTGCTGATCGGAAGGCTGGGCGGCTATTTTCGGGAAGCCTACGAGAAAGACCAGTTTGTATCCGATCTGTTTGTGTGGCTGAAGCGGTATAAGCAGATGGTCGACGAGGTGGAAGAGCAGGGGATCGCACAGGAGCTTTATGCGGGAGGAGGCATCCTGAAAACCATCTGTGCAAGAGCGAAGGAGGAACTGGAGCAGAAGAAACGGGCCGGTCAGCTTGGCCGCGGGGAAGGACACCGCGCGGAGGCAGTGCTGGAAATGCTTCAGGATTACCGGAAACGGCTGAAGGAAAAACATCTGTCCGGTAGGGAAGGGCTGGCATATGTAAAGCAGCTTTTTGCAAAAGAGGCACAAGAGCGTGAGGAGAAGGCAGACCAGGCGCTTAAGGCCCTGAATCACGGGTTCGATTTCATGGAGGACGCGTTTGGGGAGAGCCAGGAAATGGCGGTATTCGTGACGGAGCTGAATACCAGCTTTTACAGTGTGTGGTTCTTAAAGGAAAACGACTGCCCCCAATATTACAAATATAATAAAGGGCTTCTCTTCGACGAGCGGCAGCAGGATATCCTGAAAGAGATGGATGAGGCGGAAGCTGCGATGGAGAGAGGATTGAAATAGAAGTGAAGTCAAATACCCCACAGCAAGCTGCGGTGTATTTGAGCTCCTCATGGCATTCGCCAAATGTCCGCGTAAGCACGGCTGCTTAGCTTATTGCTTTGCGGGAATAAAGACAGGCGCGGCTTGCTATGCGGCAGATAGAATTCAGAGTTTTCGTATGCGGGACAAATTACATTTTGGCCCTTCCGTCATATAATAAAAATATATCCGGCAATTTGCGGATGGAGACAGACGGATGGAATGGAGCGGATATGATGCAGGAGGCGCGGTCACGCAGAACAGAAAAACTGCCGGAATTTAAGGAAGGAAAATATCGCTTGCTATATGATTTGACCGTCAGGGAAGGCCCGGGGCTTACGACGGACAGAAAAAAGATTTATACACCCTGCGGGAGGATACCCGGTGTTCTTCCGGCAGGTATCATAGTCCGGATGAATGAAATCAAGCATTTGAGTGTATCCGTGTGGGGGAGATGTGAGCTGGGATGGGTATGTATTTTTATGAATGAGACGTATTATGTGGAACGGGTGTGAAAGGAAAGCTGCGCTTATAAAACCGTCATAGGCCGGCACAGCAAAGAGCTGCTGGTGCTATTTTACGGTATCGGTTACAGCTTTATGACCTGGCTTATTTGGTATATGGCAACAAAAAATGCGGGATACCGTTTTGATTCGGTATATCCCGCATTTAAAATTTTGTTATCTATTTGGTGAAAAAGCTCCCGCTATTTGTTGCCTTCAACCTCAGCCATCTTCAGTGCGCGAACCTTCAGCGGCAGACCAAACAGGGTGATGAATCCGCTTGCGTCGTGGTGGTCATACAGTTCGCCTGTGGTGAAGCTTGCCAGAGACTCGCTGTACAGAGAATACGGAGAAGTGGTTCCGGCTTTGATGATGTTGCCTTTGTAAAGTTTGAACTTCACTTCACCGGTCACATACTGCTGGGTGGACTCTACAAATGCCTGAATCGCCTCGCGCAGCGGAGTGAACCATTTTCCTTCGTAAACGATCTGTGCAAACTTGTTGCCCATATCTTTCTTCACTTCCATGGTAGCACGGTCAAGAACCAGTTCCTCGAGCTGATCATGAGCTTCCATCAGGATGGTTCCTCCCGGAGTCTCATATACACCACGGGATTTCATACCAACGACACGGTTCTCAACGATATCTACGATACCGATACCATGCTTTCCGCCAAGTGCGTTCAGCTTGCGGATGATATCTGCTACGGACATCTCCTCGCCGTTGATGCTCTTCGGTACACCTTTTTCAAATGTCATGGTTACATATTCGCCTTCATCCGGTGCTTTCTCCGGAGTAACGCCGAGAACCAGAAGGTGATCAAAATTCGGCTCATTTGCCGGGTCTTCCAGCTCCAGACCTTCGTGGCTGATGTGCCATAAGTTACGGTCACGGCTGTAGCTGTGGCTTGCGTCAAACGGAAGATCAATGCCGTGCTGGCGGCAGTATTCGATTTCCTCTTCACGGGACTGCATGGTCCATACATCCGTCATTCTCCACGGAGCGATGATCTTAAGATCCGGAGCAAGAGCTTTGATGCCGAGCTCGAAACGGATCTGGTCATTTCCCTTACCGGTAGCGCCGTGGCAGATAGCGGTAGCGCCCTCTTTTCTTGCAATCTCTACCAGCTTTGCTGCGATTCCCGGACGAGCCATGGAAGTACCAAGAAGGTATTTGTTCTCATAAACAGCGCCTGCCTGTACACAGGGAACGATATAATTGTCACAGAAATCATCGGTGATGTCTTCAATATATAATTTGGATGCTCCGGATAATTTTGCTCTTTCTTCCAGACCGTCCAGCTCTTCGCCCTGTCCGCAGTCGATACAGCAGCAGATTACTTCATAATCAAAATTCTCCTTTAACCATGGGATGATAGCGGTGGTGTCAAGTCCGCCTGAATAAGCAAGAACAACTTTCTCTTTCATATGTATTGCCTCCTAAATCTTTTATTTTCTATTCTCGCGAGAATCGCCTGTCGGAAATCAAATGCGTATGTGTATTGGAATAAAAAGTACACTTACATTCGGCGGCGATCTGCGGGTGTCTCGATCAGTACATCAAACACTATACACCATAACTTATAATTATGCAATATAAAATTGAAAAAACTTTCAAAAATGTTAATTATATGTAAAAAAGTGCATAAAATGAATGGTTATACATAAAATATGCATAAAGAGGGATTCCACGTTTTGTGAATGTACATACTATTAGTATGGGAGTAGCGTGAAAATAAATACGATTTGGAAAAAATGCTTGACATTTATCCGGTAATCAGTAAAATAGAATGAAAGAAACACTTTATCGTGGTAAAATGACAAAGGAGAGGACGTTATGAGCAATATGTATAAAATGAATAATAACTGCATATGTGCATCCGTTCTGGCGCTGCCATCAGAGAGCAGTGCTGCTTTTGTGTCCATGAGTTCACCGGTGAGAGGCTCTTTGCTTCTTGCTTTTGTCCCGTGCCGACCGTGTCCCTGGGGACGCGCGCAGGTGACAATTTCATAGGGACGGGTAACGATAGCTAGAGTTTCTCATAATAGGATTTCGTGATGAAAATGGGAGGGAAGACCGGTAAGATTTCTCCTTTTGCGGCGGAGCATTCGCAGACGCTGCAAAGCGGAGGTATTGCAGATCGGAAGTATTCGGCATTTTGGCAGAGGCAGACTTCTAACAATATTTTTCAAGGATAGAACGAAAGCAAGGGTACAGTATAGCTATATATGTATTTCCTTGCTTTTTTGCTGTTACCATGTATATCCGGGTACCAGTCCGCTGAACGGCCCTTTTGGCCGCCGGTCCTACCTGAGTGAAGGTGTGGCAAAACCCCGCCGCGACAAGGCGAAATCAGAGAAACCTTAAAATGAGAATAGAGAAAAGCCGGAGGAAGGATTCATGGAGCTTAGAGCAGCATTAAGAGATAAAAAAAGAATTGTGATAAAAGTAGGGACATCGACAGTGACCTATGAAAAGACCGGAAATATTAATCTGGATAAACTGGAAAAATTCGTGCGGATTCTGATCAATCTGCGGAATAAAGGAAAGGAGGTCATCGTAGTATCTTCCGGTGCCGTGGGAATCGGGAAGAATGTCCTGGGAATCGAAGGAAGGCCGAAGGGCGCAGTCAAGCAGGCGTGTGCGGCAGTGGGGCAGGGAAGACTGATGATGATCTACGAGAAGTTTTTTGCCGAATACAGCCAGCTCACCGCGCAGGTGCTGCTGACGAAGGAGTCGGTGTACAGCGATAACTGCCGGAATCATGCAAAGCGTACCTTTGAGGAATTGCTGGAAATGAATGTGGTGCCGATCGTGAATGCCAACGACGCCATTTCCGTGGATGAGGACAGCTATGGACATTTCGGAGATAATGACACCATGTCGGCGGACGTGGCAGCGCTTGTGGGAGCGGATCTGCTGATTATGATGTCGGATATTGAAGGGCTTTACACGGACGATCCCCGCAAGAATCCGAACGCACGGTTCGTGCACACTGTAAATAAAATAGATGACGCGCTTAGAGAGATGGGAAAAGGAGTGGGAAGTGAGCTTGGAACCGGCGGGATGGCGACAAAGATCGAAGCGGCAATGATCGCCACAGAGGCAGGGGCAGACATGGTGATCGCAAATGGAGACAATATCTATGCGATCAATGATATTATGGCTGGGAAGAAGGTAGGGACTTTATTCCTGTCGAAAGAGCACCGGCATGACGGGGAAAATGAGCTCGCGCCGGAGCGGGAGCCATACAGAAGACCGGCAAAGCACCGGAGAAAAATGGAGTACAGGGATGTAAGGAGGAAAAATGTATGCAGTATCTAAAGCAATTAGGGGAACGGGCAAAAAAGGCGGAAAAAACGGTGATGTTTCTGGGAATGAAGGAGAAGGAGCGGGGACTTCTTGCCGCCGCAGACATTCTGGAGAAGAAGGCGGATTATATAATAGAAGAAAACCTGATGGACATCGTTTTTGCCCATGAGAAAAATATGAGCGCACCTCTGATCGACCGCCTGAAGCTGGACAAAAAACGGATTCGCGATATGGCAGGCGGCCTGCGCCAGATCGCCGCGCTTCCGGACCCGATCGGGGAGACGCTTTGTGTGAAGGTAAGACCGAATGGATTGCAGATCGGAAAACGGCGGGTTCCGCTTGGAGTGGTGGGAATCATTTATGAGGCGCGGCCCAACGTGACGGCAGATGCCTTTGGCCTGTGCTTTAAAACGGGGAATGTCACGGTCCTGAGGGGCGGAAGTGACGCGAAGCAGTCAAATAAAGCGATCGTAAACTGTATCAAAGAGGCTTTGAAAAGAGAAGGACTGCCGGAGGATGCCATCCTCATGGTGGAGGATACCAGCCGTGAAACCGCCGTAGAGATGATGAAGATGAATGCTTATCTGGATGTCCTGATTCCGCGCGGGGGAGCAGGGCTGATCCGGTCAGTGGTGGAGAACAGTACGGTTCCGGTAATCGAGACCGGAACGGGAAACTGCCACATTTATGTGGATGAATTTGCCGATATTCCGATGGCTGTGGATATTATTGAAAATGCCAAAACCCAGCGCCTCGGAGTGTGCAATGCCTGCGAATCGCTGGTCATACATAAAGATATCGCCTCTGAGGCAATCCCTGCTATCTGTAAGCGGTTGTTTGCGAAGAATGTGGAGGTCCGTGGGGACGAGCGTGCCAGAGTCGCCGAGCCCTGGATCAAGCGTGCATCCGAGGAAGACTGGGGAACGGAATATCTGGATGCGATCATATCCGTGAAGGTAGTAGATTCGATCGAGGAAGCGGTGGAGCATATTAACCGGTATAACACGGGGCATTCTGAGGCGATCGTCACGAAGGACTATGCACATGCGCTGTATTTTCAGGAGCGGGTAGATGCCGCTGTGGTGTATGTCAATGCATCGACCAGATTTACGGACGGAAATGAATTCGGCTTTGGGGCGGAGATCGGGATCAGCACCCAGAAGCTTCATGCGAGAGGCCCGATGGGGCTTGACGCCCTGACTACGACCAAATATGTGATCTTTGGGAATGGGCAGATCAGATAGATTTGAGGAAGGCAGTCTCCTCAAATGATCGTAGAGCTGGAAAAGAGATATGCAGTCACATCGAATCGGGAAAGCGGGTTTGGACGATACGATGTTATGCTGGAACCGAAAAACCATTCCGATGCCGCCATGATTCTTGAATTTAAAGTACAGGATATAGAGGAAGAAAAGGAGTTATCCGATACAGTGCAGGCAGCCCTGCGGCAGATCGAGAGAAAAGAATATGCTGCAGCGCTGGTTGTAAAAGGAATAGCAGAAGCGAATATTCGGAAATATGGTTTCGCTTTTCAGGGGAAGAAGATTCTAATTGGAAAATAGATATCGTATAACACGAGAAGGTCCGCCGGGCCTTCTCGCTTTTTTTATCATTATATTATAGGAAACGTCGTTCCTTGTGATATAAAACCCTCCGGGAGGACGTACTGTCATCTCGGTATATGGAAAAAATCAAAAAAACATATTGCATAATATACATAAAAGATGTATAATTATGCAATCGCTTCAAAAGTTACTGCCCGGAATAACGGTAGGAAGATAACGCGGGCAGAAATGAGATTTTCCGGAATAACCTCTTTACTTTAGAAAAGTTATGGAGTATAGTGTTTATGATTATGCCCGGAAGTAGCGAAAATTGTGATATTCCGGTATAGATGTAAGAGGAATGTCATCTGATAAAACGGGCAGCAGGAGGAAGAGATAACATGATTAAAGCAGGAATTATCGGCTCCACCGGTTATGCCGGAGGCGAGCTGGTAAGAATTTTGACAGGACATAAAGATGTAGAGATCAAATGGTTTGGTTCCAGAAGCTACATTGATCAAAAATATGCTTCCATATATCAGAATATGTTTCAGATCGTGGATGCGGTTTGTATGGATGACAATATGGAAGAGCTTGCAGATCAGGTAGATGTGATTTTTACCGCAACTCCTCAGGGGCTGTGCGCCTCGCTGGTAAATGAAGAGATTCTCTCGAAAGTGAAGATCATCGACCTGAGTGCAGATTTCAGAATCAAAGATGTGAGTGTTTATGAGAAATGGTACGGGCTTTTGCATAAGAGCCCGCAGTTCATAGACGAGGCCGTGTATGGCCTGTGCGAGATCAACCGTGAGGATATTAAGGGGGCGCGCCTGGTGGCCAATCCGGGCTGCTATACCACATGCTCGATTCTGACGGCATACCCGCTGGCAAAAGAAGGGCTGATCGATATGGACACTCTCATTATCGATGCCAAATCAGGAACTTCCGGAGCAGGACGCGGCGCGAAGGTCCCGAACCTGTTCTGCGAGGTCAATGAGAATATGAAAGCGTACGGAGTGGCAACCCACCGCCATACGCCGGAGATCGAGGAACAGCTTGGCTATGCATCAGGCAAAGAAGTGGTTCTGAATTTCACACCTCATCTGGTACCGATGAACCGGGGAATTCTGGCAACCGAATACGCGAAGCTGACAAGAGATGTGACATGGGAAGAAGTAAAGGCGGTATACGATAAGTATTATGCCGGCGAAAAGTTCATCCGTGTTCTGGATAAGGATGTCTGCCCGGAGACGAAATGGGTAGAGGGCAGCAATTATGTGGATATCGGTTTTAAGATTGACCCGAGAACCGGACGCATCATTATGATGGGAGCGATCGACAATCTGGTAAAAGGTGCAGCAGGACAGGCGGTGCAGAATATGAACCTGCTATTCGGCCTGCCGGAGGATGAAGGACTGAATCTGGTGCCGATGTTCCCGTAGATATCCGGGATGGGATACCCTTGAAGTTTGAAAGAATAGTAAGATGATATTTATATAGAAGAAATAAGATCCAATGTCGTAAAGAAAGGAACAAGATAAGATGGAATTTCAGGTACGGGCTATGACAATAGAAGACTACGATGCACTCCATGCTCTGTGGATGAGAATCAAGGGATTTGGAATCCGGAGCATCGACGATTCGCGGGAAGGTGTGGCACGTTTCCTGAGACGAAATCCTTCCACCAGCGTTGTAGCGGAGGCGGACGGCAAGATCGTCGGCGGAATTCTATGCGGACATGACGGACGGAGGGGCTGTCTGTATCATGTGTGTGTGGATCCGGGATACCGTCGCAGAGGCATCGGAAAAAGCATGGTGGTCTACGCGATGGAGGCCCTGAAGGCAGAAGAAATCAATAAGGTCACGCTGATCGCGTTCACGAAAAATGATATCGGAAATGCATTCTGGAACACGATTGGATGGACGAAACGGCTGGATCTGAATTATTACGATTTTACTCTGAATGAAAAGAATATTACAGCTTTTATCGAAGAGGCACCTCTTTAATCTGCATAGGGATAGCCGTGTGAAAGGGAAAAGGTATCATTTTTATAGAAGCTTGGAAAAAAAGAGATAAAAGTCATAAATAGAAAGGATGGCACGTTATGAAAATAGTTTCAGGCGGTGTGACCGCGGCAAAAGGATTTGAGGCGGCGGCTACGGCGGCAAAGATCAAATATCAGGACAGAACAGATATGGCACTTGTTTACAGCCAGGTTCCCTGTGTGTGTGCGGGAACATTTACCACAAATGTAGTGAAGGCAGCCTGTGTGAGATGGGATATGCAGGTGGTGAAAAGCGGCGCAAAGGCACAGGCAGTTGTAGTAAACTCCGGAATCGCAAATGCATGTACCGGAGCGGAAGGATTCGGTTACTGCCGGAACACCGCAGATGCTGCGGCGGAGGCACTGGGAGTATCGGCAGATGGCGTGCTGATCGGGTCAACGGGCGTGATCGGTAAACAGCTTCCGATTGATCGGATCGTTGCCGGTGTGAAAGCCCTCTCTGAAAAGAAGAACAGCTCTCTGGAAAATGGTACGGAAGCAGCGAAAGCGATCATGACTACCGATACCTGTGAGAAACAGATCGCGGTGGAGATTGAAGTGGGAGGAAAGAAGGTTACTGTTGGAGGTATGGCAAAAGGTTCCGGTATGATTCACCCCAATATGTGTACGATGCTCAGCTTTATCACAACAGATGCAGCGATTACAAAAGAAGCACTTCAGAAAGCGTTAAGTGATGATGTAAACGAGACCTACAATATGATCTCCGTAGACGGCGATACTTCTACGAATGACACCGTAGTTCTTCTGGCAAACGGCCTGGCTGGGAATGAGGAGATCACGGTGGACTGTGAGAGTTACCCGATTTTTGCAGAGGCCCTTCATACGGTGAATGAATACCTGGCTAAGAAGATGGCCGGCGACGGAGAAGGGGCGACCGCTCTGTTTGAGGTGAAAATCTTGAATGCAGATACAAAAGAGACGGCAAAGACATTGGCCAAATCCGTAGTCTGCTCGAACCTGACCAAGACAGCGATCGCCGGACATGACGCAAACTGGGGACGTATCCTCTGTGCCATGGGATATTCCGGAGCACAGTTCGATCCGGAGAAAGTGGATCTGTTTTTTGAAAGTCAGGCAGGAAAGATTCAGATCATTGAAAACGGAACGGCAGTCGATTTCAGCGAAGAGAAGGCAACTGAGATTCTCTCTCAGCCTGAGGTGACCGCTATCGCTGATGTGAAGATGGGCAGCGAGAATGCGACCGCATGGGGCTGTGATCTGACTTATGATTATATTAAGATCAATGCGGATTATAGAAGCTAGAGGAGGCATTGTGATGAGCCAGAGTATGAATCAGAATATGCAGAAATATCTGGATAAGGCGGAGGTGCTGATCGAGGCGCTCCCTTATATTCAGAGATTTAACCGCAAGATTATCGTGGTAAAATACGGCGGAAGCGCTATGACAAATGAGGAGCTGCAGAAGAATGTGATCAAAGATGTCACGCTTCTTAAGTTGACCGGATTCAAACCGATCATCGTTCACGGCGGCGGCAAGGAGATCAGCCGCTGGGTAGGCAAGGTAGGCATGGAACCGAAGTTCGTAAACGGACTTCGTGTTACAGATGCAGACACCATGGAAGTGGCCGAGATGGTGCTGAATAAGGTGAACAAGGATCTGGTGCGCATGGTGGAAGAGCTGGGCGTGCGTGCAATCGGCATCAGCGGCAAGGACGGCGCGCTCCTGAAAGTGGATAAGAAATACTCGGACGGTGAGGACATCGGATTTGTGGGAAATATCAAATCTGTCAATGCAGACATTTTGTTTGATCTTTTGGAGAAGGATTTTCTGCCGATCGTCTGCCCCATCGGACTGGATGACGAGTATAATACATATAATATCAATGCGGATGACGCAGCGGATGCCATCGCAAGAGCGGTTCACGCAGAGAAGCTGGCGTTCCTTTCTGACATTGAAGGAGTTTACCGCGACTTTGACGATAAGAGCTCACTCATTTCCGAGCTGACCGTAAGTGAGGCTCAGGAGCTGATGGCAAACGGCAGTATCAGCGGTGGTATGATTCCGAAGCTCAAGAACTGCATCGAGTCGATTGAAAACGGGGTATCCAGAGTACATATTCTGGACGGACGGATTCCGCACTGCCTGCTTCTGGAAATCTTTACGAAAAAGGGAATCGGAACCGCAATCCTGAAGGATAAAGAGACGGATTAAATCTACAGAAAGAAGGAGTTTTCATGGAAAATCAATATATGAAGGATATGGAGGAAGGCCTGGTTAAGACGTATAATCGTTTTCCGGTGGTCTTCGACCACGGGGAGGGAATGTACCTCTATGATACAGATGGAAAGAAGTATCTTGATTTTGCTGCAGGAATCGCAGTGTGCGGCCTGGGATACGGGAATAAAGAGTTTGCGGAAAAAATCAAGGCACAGATCGATAAGCTGATCCATACTTCGAACCTTTACTACAATACGACCTGCGGAGAAGCAGCCAAGGCCCTGGGACGCATCTCACAGATGGACAGAATATTCTTTACCAACAGCGGAACCGAGGCGGTGGAAGGTGCGCTGAAAGCGGCGAGAAAATATGCATACACGAAGCAAACCGGACGTTATGAATTTATCGCATTTGAACACGCATTTCACGGAAGAAGTATCGGCGCGGTGTCTGTCACCGGGCATAAAGAGTACAGAGAGCCGTTTGAGCCGGTGATGGGCGGAGTAAAGTTCGCGGAATATAATGATCTGGACAGCGTGAAGGCTCTGGTAAATGAAAAAACCTGTGCCATCATCATGGAGACGATCCAGGGCGAGGGCGGAATCATACCCGCCGCACCGGAGTTTATCCAGGGTGTGCGCAAGATCTGTGATGAGAACGGAATCCTCCTGATTCTGGATGAGATTCAGTGCGGAATGGGACGGAGCGGTTCCTGGTTTGCATGGCAGCAGATGGGAGTGAAGCCGGATATCATGACGATGGCAAAAGCAATCGGAAACGGTGTTCCGGTAGGTGCATTTGCCATGACAGATGAGGTGGCAAAATATTCTCTGAAACCGGGAGATCACGGTACGACCTATGGCGGAAACCCTCTTGCATGTGCGGCAGTGAAGACGGTGATCGATATCTTTGAAAAAGAGCATATTGTGGAGCATGTAAGCGAGATCGCACCGTATCTGACCGAGAAGCTGACCGAGATTGTGAATACCTGCGATGCGGCGGTGAAGGTAAAAGGAAAAGGGCTGATCCAGGGACTTCAGATTACCAAACCGTTGGGCGAGGTTACCTCAAAAGCACTGAAAGAGGGTCTGGTGATCATCAGTGCCGGAGCCGATGTGCTGCGCGTGATCCCGCCGCTCATTGTGGAAAAAGAGCAGATTGATGAGATGGCAGAGAAGCTGAAACGAGCATTGGCATAACTCTTGTATTTACGAATGATAAGCTGATAAGCGCATAAAATCCGAGTAGAATGTTTCGGCTTTATCATTCGCAAAAAGTGAACAGACAGAGAATAATAACCCGGTCATAGGGCATACTGATAGATAGAATGGAGGTATGTGATATGATCGGGTTTTTTATTGCGCTTCTTTCAGGGGCGCTCATGAGTGTACAGGGCGTATTTAATACCCAGGTGACGAAAACTACCGGGATGTGGGTGAGTAATGCATGGGTCCAGCTCAGCGCATTTGCCCTTTGCTTTGTGATGTGGCTGATCATGGGAAGAGATAGCGTTACTACAATCGCGAAAGTGGAGCCAAAATACGTTCTTCTGGGCGGAGTGATCGGGGCAGGAATCACCTGGACGGTGATCAAAAGCATGGAACAGCTGGGGCCGGCCAAGGCGGCGCTTCTCATCGTAATCTCGCAGCTCATCGTGGCTTATGTGATCGAACTTCTGGGCCTTTTCGGTGTGGAGAAACAGCCTTTGGAATGGAAGAAAGTAGGAGGAATGATCCTGGCACTTGTCGGGGTGGCGATTTTCCAGATGGCAGGTGCGTCGAAATAAACTAACAGAAATGGAATTAACGGTTGAGTTTTTGGGGAAAATTCGTTACAATGAACTTGTCTTAGTTGCCAGGCATGCCCGGGTGGCATAAGGAGGAATTGCCTGCGTATGTACGCGTGATCTGCGGCAGCGATCGCTCTGCCAAAGGATTCCTGAGGGGCCGGATCCGCGTGAGATACGGGAGGATATATGCGACGGAGACAAAACACAGTTATCAGAGTGTTACTATGTATAGTGATTGTATGTTTCAGCCTTGCTGGATGCGGGAAAACGAGTGATGAGGACGTATTCGACACAGTGCCAAAGGAGGATTCTGTTTCCGGGGACGCCTGGGAAGAGAAGGAATCTGAGGAACCAAAGGACAGCGCCGGGACGCAGGAGGGCCGGGAAAGCCATGACGAGGTGATGGATGCGGCGCTTTTATGCGTTTATGTCTGCGGACAGGTGGAGAATCCGGGGGTATATACCTTGCAGGAGGGAAGCCGTGTGGTCGATGCGATAGTAAGTGCCGGGGGGATGACTGCGGATGCGGCGGATGCCTATCTGAACCAGGCGGCGGTACTTCAGGACGGCATGAAGATTTATGTTCCGTCGGAGGAAGAAGTCAGAACATCGTGCGCATCAGGAGGAGAAGCTTTGGGTGGCGCTGCTTTCGAGGGAGAAGGCAGTAGTGCATTCGGTTCAGAGAAAAAGGTGAATCTGAACACGGCAGACAAAGAAGAGCTGATGACTTTAAACGGCATCGGCGAGAGCAAGGCTGAGAGCATTCTTGCCTACCGGAAGGAGCAGGGTGCATTTAAAAGTATAGATGAGGTTACGAATGTATCGGGAATAGGGGACGGAATTTTTAATAAAATTAAAGATAAAATAACCATAACAGATCAATAAGGGAGAGGCAGTATGAGCAGGAAAGTATTGGTAGTGGATGATGAAAAATTAATCGTGAAAGGAATCCGCTTCAGCCTGGAGCAGGATGATATGGAAGTGGATTGCGCCTACGACGGAGAAGAAGCGCTTGAGATGGCAAAGCGTAAGGAGTATGACATCATACTTCTGGATGTGATGCTGCCCAAGTGCGACGGCTTCGAGGTGTGCAGGCAGATCCGTGATTTTTCGGATGTCCCGATCGTGATGCTGACTGCAAAAGGGGACGATATGGACAAGATTCTGGGTCTAGAGTACGGGGCGGATGATTACATAACAAAACCTTTTAATATTCTGGAAGTAAAGGCAAGGTTGAAAGCAATCATGCGTCGCACGGTAAGGAAGGAAGGAACTGCCCTGGCAGGAAAGCAGATCGTAAAGGGTGATCTGCGCATTGACTGCGAAAGCCGCAGGGTATTTTCCAGAGACCGGGAGTTGAATCTGACTGCGAAAGAGTTTGATCTTCTGGAACTTCTTGTGACGAATCCAAACAAGGTCTACAGCAGGGAGAATCTGCTGAACATCGTCTGGGGGTATGAGTATCCGGGAGACGCAAGGACGGTTGATGTACATATCAGACGTCTCCGGGAAAAGATCGAAGTAAACCCGAGTGACCCGAAATATGTGTATACGAAGTGGGGAGTTGGTTATTATTTCAGAGGTTAAGTATACATCAAAATATATACCCAAGTTTATACCGGGAGTTTTAAAAAGCCTGCAGGTGCGCATCGCATTTTTGTTCAGCTTGTTCGGGATTCTGGCATGCCTTTTTTTAAGGGGCGTGATTTTGGAGAATTATGAGCAGCGGGCAGTGTCGGTGCGTACCGCAGAGATTCAGAATCAGTGCACGATTCTAAGTAATCAGATTATCAATTCTAACTATCTTGAGGATACCGGGTCCGAAGTGATTAACGCAGAACTAACCCAGCTTTCCAATATTTATAATGGAAGAGTTGTGGTCATCAACGATGAATTCCGTATTGTGAAAGATACATATAATCTGCAGGAGGACAAGACCATCGTCTCAGAGGATGTGGTTCGCTGTTTCCGCGGGGAACAGACGGGCAGTTATGACGAAGAGAACCGTTATATCGAGGTGGCAGTCCCGATCACGGAGAACGGGAATAAAGTGCGTGGCATGATGCTTGTAAGTATTTCAGCAGACAGTGTTCTGGAAAATGTAGAAGTGCTGAAGGTGAAAAGTCATGTAGTGACCGCGGCTGTGATTGCCGTTCTGATTATTTTTTCCGTTTTTGTCGGATTCTTTCTCGTGCGTCCGTTTAAAAGGATCACCCATACCATCGAAGAGATGGCGGACGGGTATGAGGAGACCCATCTGGAAGAAAACGCGTATATTGAGACCATGCAGATTTCGGAGGCGTTTAATAAACTGTGGTCGAAGTACCGGGTGATCGATGCATCCCGGGAAGAATTCGTATCCAACGTATCCCACGAATTGAAAACACCGCTGGCTTCAGTCAAGGTGCTGGCAGATTCATTGCTTGCCCAGCCGGATGCGCCGGTAGAGCTTTACAGGGAATTTATGGGGGATGTCTCGGAGGAGATTGAGCGCGAGAATAAGATTATCAATGACTTGTTGGAGTTGGTAAAGCTGGATAAAAAAGGGACGAATCTGAATGTGGCGAGTGTGAATCTTAATGAGCTTGTGGAACGAATTTTGAAAAGGCTGAGGCCGCTGGCTGTGAAACAGAATGTGGAGTTGGTATTTGAGAGCTTCCGCCCGGTGACAGCCGAAATTGATGAAGTGAAGATGGCGCTTGTCATCACGAATCTTGTGGAAAATGCGGTAAAGTATAACAAAGAAGGTGGCTGGGTTCATGTGTCATTAAATGCAGATCATAAGTATTTTTACCTGAAAGTAGCCGATTCGGGAATAGGGATACCTAAGGAGGAGATAGACCACATTTTTGAACGTTTTTACCGTGTGGACAAGTCGCATTCCCGTGAGATTGGCGGGACTGGCCTGGGGCTTTCTATTGCCAGAAATGCGGTGGTTATGCACCGCGGGGCGATCAAGGTTTACAGTGAACCGGGAGAAGGTACCACATTTAATGTACGTGTGCCGCTGAATTATATTGCGAAATAGAAAGAAGTGAATCATATGAGGAGAAGTCTCGGCCTTTGTATTGTGTTTGCGGTGATGCTGGCTTTCCTGGGATTATCTGCATGTGCGTCTAAAGAAGATACGGTAAATACGAAATATAAGATTTACCATGTAAATACTGAAGGAACTGCTCTTCTGGAAGTGTCATATACGAAAGAGGTGGATGATGCGAAGGAAGCGGTGGCGGAAATGGTAAAAAGTCTGAAAAAAAGTGATGATGCAAAAGAAGGGCAACCGTCGATTCCCAAAGGAGTGGAGCTTTTGGATTATGTGTTAGAAGATGAGAAGCTGAGTTTGTATTTTAATGAAAAATACAGAGAGATGAATGTGGTCCAGGAAGTATTATGCCGCGCTGCGCTTGTACGCACTTTGACACAGATTGACGGGGTGGATTTGGTTTCTATTTATGTGGATGGGAATCCACTTACTAATAAAGACGGGGAAGCCTACGGATTCCTTCAGGCGGAGGATTTTGTGCAGAATACGGGATCTTCTATTAATTCTTATCAGGAAACGGAGCTGACCTTGTATTTTGCGGGCAAAGAAGGCGACTCGCTGGTGCGAGAAGATGTGAAAATTCGTTACAACAGCAATACATCCAAGGAAAGACTGATTGTGGAGCAGTTGATGAAGGGAACTCAGGGAGATTATTTGCAGACAATCCCAAAGGGAACGAAGCTCTTGGGCGTTTCGTTAAAAGACGGTGTGTGTTATCTGAATTTTGATGAGGGCCTTAAGAATTCTGTGGTGGGTGTAAAGCCTGAGATTGTTATTTATTCTATCGTGAATTCCGTGACGGAAAGCGGCGCTGCGGGAAGTGTACAGATTGCCATAAATGGTGACAGCAATATCACTTATCAGGAGAGTGTGGATTTGGGAAAACCTCTGAGCAGAAATCTTGATATTGTGGAGGAAAAGTAGACGGTTGAAAAAAAGATATTTATGCCAGGCCTCTCTGGGCCTGGTGATTTTTATATGTTTTTTGTATGTAGTGTTTGGGGAAAAGGCATTTCCGGCATTGAAGAAATCCAGATGTGAGGCACTGCTGACAGAAGGAAATAAATCGGAAGTGAGAGGGAGGGTTTACAAAAAGGAAGAAAAGGATAAGGAAGTGGTTCTATTTCTGGATCAAATTGAAACAGATGAGGAAACACCTGAAGATGAGAAAGTGATCGTTTATCTGGACGAGGATGAGATGGTGCCAGAGATTGGGCGGTACGTGACTGTGTGGGGGAAAGTCCGCTTTTTCAATCCTGCCCCGAATCCCGGTAATTTTAATCAGAAATTCTATTATCAGAAGCAGAGAATCTATGCAGCTCTTGATCACGCTGAAATCCGGCAGACGGTAGGTAAGGAAGATTTTCTTTGCGAGAATCTGTGGAAAATGAAAATGTATATGAAAGTAGTGATTCTGGATTATCTGGGGGAAGACAGTGGGAGTGTGTTGTGTTCCATGCTGCTTGGAGAGGCGGCGGTTTCGGACGGGGAAGAGAAGGAGTTATACCAGAAGAGCGGAATTGGGCATATCATGGCGATTTCCGGGCTTCACGTCTCCTTTCTGGGAATGGGGCTGTACCGGTTATTGAGAAAGCTGGGTTGTCCGGTGGGTGCGGCGGCATTGGTGGGAAGTGCGGTGATGTGCCTGTACGCGGTCATGGTGGGCGCAAGCGTCTCGGCGATACGGGCAGTCGTGATGTTTCTGATGCGAATGGGGGCTTACGTGACAGGCAGGGAGTATGACGGCCTGACGGCACTTGCGGCGGCAGCGGCAGGGACGCTGGTCCTGAATCCAATCAGGCTTTTTGATGCAGGGTTTCAGCTTTCCTATGGTGCAATTTTCGGAATTTATGTGTTGGGGGCGGTGTTGGAGCCGGGAGATGATAAAGTGATGGAAAAAGGAAAACACGTTGAGGGCGTTGATGCTCATGGAAACAAGAGGATTACCGGCAGAACGAGAAAAAAATTTTTGTTGACATTGCCCCGATTTATTTACTCTAAAATGGAGGGATGGTGGACAGGAGTAAAGAAGAGTTTTGCGGTATCGCTGGCGATACAAGTCGTGTTACTTCCGGTTATGCTGTATTATTACTATGAAATATGTGTCTATTCTCTTTTGTGGAATCTGGTTGTGATTCCATTGGCATCCGTGATTCTTGGGTGCGGTATCGCTGGCATCTTGCTGGGGAGTGCGGCAGGGTATTTGGGAATAGGCGCAGATGTGTTTTTTTATATTGTGGATAAAGGGCTTGAGTTTTACTGTAAAGGTTCTAAATGGGTCTTGTCCCTTCCCGGGGCGAGGTGGGTGACAGGGCAGCCGCGCCCCTGGCAGATTGCAGGTTATACGGGATGTATGTTGGTGGCAATATGTTTTATTTTGGGGATGAGACGGCGAGAAATGAGAGGAGCAGGTGTTCTATTCATGCTGTGCGGAGTGTTGATGTTTGCGATTCCACAAGGACGACGGGGCGAAATTGAGATTGTCATGATTCAGGTGGAGCAAGGTGATAGCTTCTTTATCCGTGGACCGAAAGGGGACACGCACCTGATTGACGGAGGCAGTAGTACTGTCGAGCAGGTGGGGCGTTACCGGATTGAGCCGTTTCTAAAATCTCAGGGAGCAGGAAGCATAGATTATGTCTGGATCTCCCATGGGGATATCGACCATATTGGCGGGATAGCAGAGATGATCTCCCGGAAACAAGTAGGTGTGGACATCAGGAATCTTGTCTTGCCACCGAAAGAATTCTGGGATGATTCTTTAAGTGATCTTGCAGAATTGGCCCAGGAAAACAAAGTCCGCGTACTGACGATCCAGCAGGGAAAAACTTTTTCAGAAGGGAATCTGACACTTTCCTGCCTCTGGCCATGCTGCAAGGAGGAGGACACCATCTCATCGTCGGAAAGCAGCCGCAGTGACAGCTCTGTTTCGGAGGCGGCGGGGCATCTGTCAGAAAAGGCGGGGGCAGAAAAAGAAGAGACAAATGTAAGTGGAAATGAAGCATCCATGGTCTTAAGCCTTACATACGGAGACTTTGATATGCTGTTTACCGGAGATCTGGAGAAAGAGGGAGAAGCCGCATTTGTCGAATTACTTCGGGAAAAGCAGGAAGACGGAGAACTTCCTTACAGCTATGACGTACTTAAGGTGGGACATCATGGCTCCCGTTTTGCCACAAGCGAAAAGCTTCTGGAAGCTGTATCTCCTTCGGCCGCATGGATATCAGCGGGAACGGGGAATCTTTACGGACATCCGCACCCGGATGTGCTGGAAAGACTTGCAAATTGGAACGTTAGCCTATATAATACGAAAGATGGAAGCGCTGTAAAATTGTGTACAGACGGAAAGAAATATTGTATACTGAGACCATGAAAAGTTTAAATGAAGATTTAAAAACGGGACAATTTAAAAAGATTTATCTACTCTGCGGAGAGGAAGTGTATCTCAAAAAGCAGTACAAGGACCGGTTCGTAAAAGCGATGGTACCGGAGGGAGATACCATGAATTACACGTATTTTGAAGGAAAAAATACGAATCCCCGGGAAGTGATCGACCTTGCCGAGACGCTGCCTTTCTTTGCTGAGCGAAGGCTGATCGTGCTTGAAAATACAGGGTTTTTCAAGCACGCTTCTCCGGAGCTCGCCGACTATGTGAAAGAGCTGCCTGAGACCACTTATCTGATTTTTGTTGAGGAAGAGATCGATAAGCGCGGAAAATTATATAAGGCCGTGAAGGAAAAAGGACGTATCGTAGAGCTCGCCCGGCAGGATGAGAGGACACTGGCGCGCTGGATTCTCGGAATGGCGAAGAAAGAGAAGAAAGCGATGACGGAATCGGCGGCCAGGTATTTTCTGGGTAAAGTGGGAAATGACATGGAGAATATCCAGAAAGAACTGGAAAAGTTATTCTGCTATACCCTGCATCATACGGAAGTGACGGTGGCGGATATCGATGTCATCTGCACGAACCAGATCACGAACCACATCTTTGATATGGTAGACGCGGTGGCGAATAAAGAGCAGAAGAAAGCACTGGATTATTATTATGACCTATTGGCACTAAAGGAGCCGCCCATGCGGATTCTCTATCTTCTTACCCGGCAGTTCCGGATCCTGATGGAGATTAAAGAGATGGAACGCCTGGGATATCCGCCAAAGGAGATGGCATCCAAAGCCGGAATTATGCCTTTTCTGACGGGAAAATACCGCGCTCAGGCGAAAGCATTTACCGCGAAAGAGCTGCGTAGGATCGTGGAAGCCGGGGTGGAAAGCGAAGAGAATGTCAAGACGGGGCGTATTGGAGACATGCTTTCGGTGGAATTGTTCCTGGTGCAGTATAGTGCGGGCAGATAAAATGGATCTGCATGATTAAAATGCGGAAAGACAGATGAAATATATCAAGGAAAATAACAGATAAGGAGTTTTGGGGATTATGCATGTCGATAAGGAGAAGATTCGGAATTTTTGTATTATTGCGCATATCGATCACGGGAAATCCACGCTGGCAGACCGGATCATTGAGATGACAGGGCTGCTCACCAGCCGTGAGATGCAGTCTCAGGTGTTGGATAATATGGAGCTGGAAAGAGAGAGAGGAATCACCATCAAGTCCCAGGCAGTGCGTACGGTGTATAAGGCGAAAAACGGGGAGGAATATATTTTCAATCTGATTGACACGCCGGGACATGTGGACTTTAATTATGAAGTATCCCGGAGCCTCGCGGCCTGCGACGGAGCGATTCTGGTAGTAGACGCAGCTCAGGGCGTAGAGGCGCAGACACTGGCAAATGTGTACCTGGCGTTGGATCATGATTTGGATGTGGTCCCGGTGATCAATAAAGTGGATCTTCCAAGTGCAGAGCCGGAGCGTGTCATAGAAGAGATCGAGGATGTGATCGGAATCGAGGCGCAGGATGCACCGCAGATTTCGGCGAAGACGGGGCTGAATGTGGAGGAAGTGCTGGAGCAGATCGTGGAGAAGATCCCGGCGCCGTCGGGGAACCCGGATGCGCCGCTGAAAGCGCTGATTTTTGATTCTTTGTATGATTCTTATAAAGGCGTAATCGTATTCTGCCGGATGAAGGAAGGAACGATCCGGAAGGGGACACCGATCAAGATGATGGCTACCGGTGCCACGGCCGATGTAGTGGAAGTGGGATATTTCGGAGCCGGTCAGTTTATTCCTTGTGAGGAGCTTTCTGCGGGAATGGTAGGATATTTTACCGCCAGCCTTAAGAATGTGAAGGACACCCGTGTGGGCGATACGGTTACGAATGCGCAGAACCCCTGCGACGAACCACTGCCGGGATACAAGAAGGTGAATCCCATGGTTTACTGTGGAATGTATCCGGCGGACAGCTCCAAGTATTCAGACCTGCGGGATGCCTTGGAGAAATTGCAGTTAAATGACGCGGCGCTCCAGTTTGAGCCGGAGACCTCCCTTGCGCTTGGATTTGGATTCAGGTGCGGATTTTTGGGACTTCTTCATCTGGAGATTATTCAGGAGAGACTGGAGAGAGAGTATAATCTGGATCTGGTGACGACCGCGCCGGGTGTTATCTATAAGGTGTATAAAACAAACGGAGAGGTCATTGAACTTACCAATCCTTCCAATCTGCCTGATCCGGCGGAAATCGAATATATGGAAGAGCCGCTGGTGAAAGCGGAGATTATGGTTACTTCTGAGTTTATCGGCGCGATCATGGATCTGTGCCAGGAGAGGCGCGGAATCTATCAGGGCATGGAGTATATCGAGGAGACCCGTGCGGTTCTCCGGTATCATCTGCCCCTCAATGAGATCATTTATGATTTCTTTGATGCGCTGAAATCCCGCTCCAGAGGATATGCGTCCTTTGATTACGAAATATTGGGATACGAGCGGTCTGAGCTTGTGAAGCTGGATATCCTGATTAATAAGGAAGAAGTCGATGCGCTGTCATTCATTGTTTTTGCGGGAAGCGCCTATGAACGTGGTCGTAAGATGTGTGAGAAGCTGAAAGAAGAGATCCCAAGGCAGCTCTTTGAGATTCCGATCCAGGCAGCGATCGGAAGCAAGATTATTGCCCGTGAGACGGTGAAGGCACTGCGCAAGGATGTGCTTGCCAAGTGTTACGGAGGTGACATTACCCGTAAGAAAAAGCTTCTGGAAAAACAGAAGGAAGGAAAGAAACGGATGCGTCAGGTGGGCAGTGTAGAGATTCCGCAGAAAGCTTTTATGAGTGTATTGAAACTGGACGATAAATAACATGGCGGGGGATGGTTTCTGAAAAAGAGGCTGTCCCTTTTTTCGGGAGAGAGGAAACAGATTATGACGCAGATGGAGATTTATATTCATATACCGTTCTGTGTGAAAAAATGCGCATATTGTGATTTCTTGTCAGCTCCGTCGACGACAGAGGAACGGGAGAGATATGTAGAGTTCCTCTGTGAGGAGATGCGAGTGGGCGGCAGAAAATTAGAAGAAGAATGGGTGCGTGGGGGATGGGACCGTTATGAAGTTTCCACGGTTTTCTTTGGAGGCGGGACCCCCTCCATCCTGACAGGAGAACAGATAGCAAGGCTGATGGATACGCTGCGAAGCACATTTGTTGTGCGGGAGGATGCAGAGGTCTCTCTGGAGATGAATCCCGGTACCGTCACCTGGGAGAAGCTTTTGGCATATAAGCGGGCAGGAGTAAATCGTCTGAGTATCGGGCTGCAGTCGGCCCATGATGAAGAGCTTCGGATGCTTGGGAGGATTCATACCTGGGAGGAATTTCTTCAGGCATATCAGATGGCGAGGGAAGCAGGCTTTTTGAATATCAATGTGGATTTGATCTCTGCGATTCCGGGGCAGACGGCAGAAAGCTGGGAGGAAACACTTCGAAGAGCAGCTGAGCTTGGACCGGAACATCTTTCTGCATACAGTCTGATCATTGAGCCGGGAACCCCGTTCTATGAGTGGTACGGAGAAGGGAAAGGGAAGGAGAAAAGTCAGGGGGGATGCGCCAAAGACGACTTGCGGATGGCTATGCTTCCTTCGGAAGAGGAGGAACGTGAGATCTACCGCCGGACAAAGACGATTCTGTCGGAGTATGGATATGGGCGTTACGAGATCTCCAATTATGCAAAGCCGGGATATGAATGCCGGCATAATCTTGGCTACTGGGAGAGAGTGCCCTATCTGGGATTCGGAGTGGGGGCGGCTTCTCTGTTTCGTGAGGCTCGTTATACCAATCCGCCCGGCGTGGAAGAATACAAAGCACATTTCACGGATAAGCTTTATGGAAGCGTCCTGAGCCCGGAAGAACAGATGGAAGAATTCATGTTCCTCGGACTTCGGAAAATGGAAGGCGTATCGAAGAAGGAGTTTGAAAGGAAATTCGGCCGGAGATTTGATGATGTTTACGAAAAACCATTTGAAAAGATGAAAAAGCTCGGATTTCTGGAGGAGAGAGACGACAGGGTATTTCTGACAGATACCGGGATTGATGTGAGTAATGCGGTATTTGTAGAGTTTATGTTTTAGAATCAGGCCGCATAGGGAGTATTAGATGAAGGTAAGAAGAGCAAAGAGAGAAGAAATCGATGTCATTTCTTCGCTGATGTGCCGGAATTTCCTTGAAGTGAATATCAGGGATTATCCGCGTCAGGTAATGGAGGAACTTGCCGAGAACCATGTGCCGGAAAGAGTGCTTAAGATTGCGGAAAACGGGCACATGTATGTAGCACAAGATGGCGGGGGACGGATCATTGGGACCGGAACGATCTGCAGGATGGATGGAAGCGCTGCGGACAGCTACATTATGAGTGTATCTGTGTTGCCGGAATGCCACGGAAAAGGGATCGGCCGCAGGATCATGGAAGCACTGGAAGCGGACAAACTGTTTGCAGCGACAGAGCGTACGGAGCTGCACGCATCGATCACGGCGCATCGGTTTTATGGGAAACTGGGATATCGATATATGACTGACAGGAAGCAGCCGGATGAGCTGGGACTTTATCATATGGAAAAATGGCACGAACAGCAAAATGGCGAGGCAAAGAGAACGGAGGAGTTGGAGTTATGATAAAAAATATCATTTTTGATATGGGAAATGTACTGCTTGACTATGACCCGGAGGTACCGCTGGATGCATATTGCGATTCTAAGGAAGCCAAAGATGTGATCCGCAGAGAATTGTTTCAGGGACCGGAGTGGGTGGAAAGCGACCTGGGATATCTGACCCCGGAGGAAATGTTTGAAAAAGTCAGCCGCCGTGTCCCCGAAAAATGGCACAGCTCACTTAAGCGGTGTGCGATGGAGTGGAATATTTGCATGACTCCGGTTTCGGGTGCAAAAGAATTTTGTGATGCGGTCCGCAGGGAAGGGTATCATTTATATGTACTCTCCAATGCCAGCAAAGATTTTTATAATTATTTTCCGCGTTTTGCGAGGCTGGATTATTTTGATGGTGTGGTGGTATCGGCGGATATTCATCTCATAAAACCAGATGCGGCTATCTATCATTACTTGTTGGAAACTTATCATCTGGTTCCGGAGGAATGCCTGTTTATCGATGACAGACAGGAGAATGTCGAGGCGGCTAAGAAGCTGGGAATTCACGGACATGTATTTCAACGGGATTATCCGGCAATCCGGCAAAAATGGTTTTAAAGCATGAAAAGAGAGGCAGAGTGTGCCGATTTTGTGAATCTATAAAATAATTATAAACTGGGTTGACAAAGTGAATTGGTAGTGATACATTTATAAACGAAAGATGTTAGCACTCAAATTAAACGAGTGCTAATAAATGAAAAGGAGGCAGCATATGGAGTCCATACAGGAGTTAAGTGACCGCAAGTCGAAGATACTGCACGCGATTATCAAAAATTACCTGGACACCGGAGAACCGGTTGGCTCCAGAACGATTTCCAAGTACACGGACTTAAACTTAAGTTCGGCGACCATCCGGAACGAGATGGCAGATCTGGAAGAACTCGGATATATCATGCAGCCTCATACATCAGCCGGAAGGATACCCTCTGATAAAGGCTATCGTTGGTATGTGGATATGCTGATGAGCCAGAAGGAACAGGAAGTCACGGAGATGAAGGAGCAGATGCTTGAGAAGGCAGACAAGATGGAACAGCTCCTGAAGCAGGCCGCGAAGGTGCTTGCCAATAACACCAATTACGCGACGATGATTTCCACTCCGGTCTATAATAGAAATAAGATCAAATTCATCCAGTTGTCCCAGGTAGACGCGATGCAGCTCATTGTGGTGATCGTGATGGAAGGCAACATCGTCAAGAATCAGATCGTGACGCTGGAAGAACCGCTTACGAATGAAGAGCTGCTGAAGCTGAACATGCTGCTCAATACCTCGCTGAACGGAATCGCGATCGAAGAGATTAATCTGGGGCTGATCGCCAGACTGAAAGAGCAGGCAGGGATTCACAGCGAGATTGTGAGCAATGTGCTGGATGTGGTGGCAAACCTGATCCAAGTGGATGACGGTATGGAGATCTATACCAGCGGTGCTACCAACATTTTTAAGTATCCGGAGCTCAGCGATAAACAGAGCGCCCAGGAGATCATCAGTGCATTCGAAGAGAAGCAGCAGCTGGCATCCCTGGTCACACAGACGATGGCAAGCAGTGAGAACAAAGACATTCAGGTGTATATCGGCGGGGAGTCCAAAGTTGAGAAGATGAAGGACTGCAGCGTAGTCACAGCCACTTATGAGCTGGGCGAAGGCATGCAGGGAACCATCGGGATCATCGGACCGAAGCGGATGGATTATGAACATGTAATGAAGACTTTGAAGACATTGATGGCCGAGCTTGATCACATCTTCCACAAGGATGATTAAAAGCAGGCGGACTTGACAGATTCTAAATAGAAAAGAAAGGTGGCAGACCCTTGGATAAGCAGATGAATAATGAAGAGATGGTAAAAGAAGCAGTAGAAGAAGCAAAAAAAGCAGCGGCTGAGGCGAAGCAACAGGAAGAAAAGGAGCCGGATTTAGAAGAAGCCGTAGAGACGCAGGAAACTGAGGCGGACAGCGCAGAATGTGGCGAAGAACCGGAAACGGATGCCGGAGAAGATGAGGAAGCCTCAGAGGATGCGCCGAAGAAAAAAGGCTTCTTTGCAAAGAAAAAGGATAAAAAGGATGAGCAGATCGCAGATCTTACCGATAAGCTCACCAGACAGATGGCAGAGTTCGATAATTACAGAAAGAGAACTGAAAAAGAAAAATCTGCCATGTATGAGATTGGCGCAAAGGACGTTGTGGAGAAGATTCTCCCGGTTGTAGATAATTTTGAACGCGGACTTTTGACTGTACCGGAAGAAGACCAGGAAAATCCGTTCGTACAGGGAATGTCCCAGATCTACAAACAGCTTATGACGACGCTGGAAGGTCTTGGCGTAAAACCGATTGAGGCGGTAGGGCAGGAATTCAATCCGGATTTCCACAATGCGGTGATGCATGTTGAGGATGAAGAGCTCGGTGAAAATGTGGTAGCCGAGGAATTCCAGAAAGGATATATGTACCGTGACAGCGTGGTACGCCACAGTATGGTGAAAGTGGCAAACTAATGTATATTGCGTGCCACAAAGGCACTTAATATAAATGAATACAGCAAATTAAAACAAATATAAAATATCAGGAGGTCACTATTATGGGCAAAATAATTGGAATTGACTTAGGTACAACCAACAGCTGTGTGGCAGTTATGGAAGGCGGACAGCCGGTAGTCATCGCAAATACAGAAGGCGCAAGAACAACACCGTCTGTTGTTGCATTTACAAAGACAGGCGAGCGTTTGGTAGGTGAGCCGGCAAAACGTCAGGCAGTTACTAACGCTGAGAAGACGATTTCTTCTATCAAAAGAGAGATGGGAAGCGATTACAAGGTAAAGATTGACGATAAAAAATATTCTCCGCAGGAGATTTCCGCAATGATCCTTCAGAAGCTGAAAGCAGATGCGGAAGGCTACCTGGGCGAGAAAGTAACGGAAGCAGTCATCACAGTTCCGGCATACTTCAACGACGCACAGCGTCAGGCAACCAAGGATGCAGGTAAGATCGCAGGTCTTGATGTAAAACGTATCATCAACGAGCCGACCGCAGCAGCACTTGCATATGGACTTGACAACGAGAAAGAGCAGAAGATCATGGTTTATGACCTTGGAGGCGGTACCTTCGACGTATCCATCATCGAAATTGGTGAAGGCGTTATCGAAGTTCTTTCCACAGCAGGAAATAACAGACTGGGCGGAGATGACTTCGACCAGAAGATCACAGACTATATGCTTGCAGATTTCAAGGCAAAAGAAGGCGTTGACTTATCCGGTGATAAGATGGCACTTCAGAGACTGAGAGAAGCAGCAGAGAAGGCAAAGAAAGAGCTTTCTTCCGCAACGACAACGAACATCAACCTTCCGTTCATCACTGCGACAGCAGAGGGACCGAAGCATTTTGATATGAACCTGACCAGAGCAAAATTCGACGAATTGACACATGATCTGGTAGATAAGACAGCAGAGCCGGTAAGACGTGCACTAGCTGATGCGGGAATCACGGCTTCCGAACTTGGCCAGGTACTTTTGGTAGGTGGATCTACTCGTATCCCGGCAGTACAGGAAGAGGTAAAACGTCTGACAGGCAAAGAGCCAAGCAAATCCCTGAACCCGGATGAGTGTGTAGCACTTGGCGCTTCCGTACAGGGCGGTAAATTAGCAGGAGATGCCGGAGCAGGCGATATCCTTCTTCTGGATGTTACTCCGCTGTCACTTTCTATCGAGACCATGGGCGGCGTTGCTACCAGACTGATCGAGAGAAATACAACGATCCCGACCAAGAAGAGCCAGATCTTCTCTACGGCAGCAGATAATCAGACAGCCGTTGACATCAACGTTGTTCAGGGTGAGAGACAGTTCGCAAGAGACAACAAGTCCCTCGGCCAGTTCAGACTGGATGGAATTCCGCCGGCACCGCGTGGGATCCCGCAGATCGAGGTTACATTCGATATCGACGCAAACGGTATTGTAAATGTATCTGCAAAAGATCTGGGAACCGGAAAAGAACAGCATATTACGATCACAGCAGGGTCTAATATGTCCGACGCGGATATCGACCGTGCAGTAAAAGAGGCGGCTGAGTTTGAAGCGCAGGATAAGAAGCGGAAAGAAGCAATCGATGCCAAGAATGATGCAGATGCGATGATCTTCCAGACAGAGAAGGCTATGAAGGAAGTTGGCGATAAGATTGATGCAGCAGACAGAAGCGCTGTTGAGGCTGACGTACAGGCACTTAAAGATATTCTTGCAAAAGCAAATACAGATGAGCTTTCCGATGCTCAGGTTGCTGAGATCAAAGCCGGCAAAGAGAAACTGATGGAGAGCGCTCAGAAGCTGTTTACAAAGGTTTACGAACAGGCTCAGGCAGGTGCGGCAGGAGCACAGGGCGGACCGGCACCGGAGGCAGGACCGGCACCGGAAGGATTTAACGGAGACGATGTAGTAGACGGCGACTACAAGGAAGTATAAGATAATCGGAATCAAAGAGATACTCTGCAAGGCGGGAATTACCCCGTCTTGCAGATTTCCATTGCCAGATATACCAGATGGACACAAAGTAGAAGCTCATGCTGGTTGTAAAAGCACGGCGGCGGAAATACAGGAAATGAGGTAGGATGATGGCAGAGTCAAAAAGAGATTATTATGAGGTCCTTGGAGTTTCCCGGGATGCAGATGACGCAACACTGAAAAAAGCCTACAGAGCTTTGGCGAAAAAGTACCATCCGGATATGAATCCGGGTGATGCGGAAGCTGAAAAAAAGTTTAAAGAAGCATCGGAAGCTTATGCGGTTTTAAGTGATGCGGAAAAACGCCGTCAGTACGACCAGTTTGGTCATGCGGCATTTGACGGTGGCGCCGGAGGTGCAGGCGGCTTTGGCGGCTTTGACTTTAACGGTGCTGACTTCAGCGATATTTTTGGAGATATTTTCGGAGATTTATTCGGAGGCGGCCGGCGCCAAGGCCGTGCGAATACAGGCCCTATGAAGGGTGCAAATATCCGTAAAGGAATCCGGATCACATTTGAAGAGGCAGTCTTTGGATGTGAGAAGGAACTGGAAGTTGTATTAAAAGATCCGTGCAGCAAATGTAACGGAACGGGTGCAAAACCGGGGACCGCTCCGGAGACCTGCTCAAGATGCGGTGGCAAGGGCCAGGTGGTATTTACTTCCCAGTCCTTCTTTGGCACGGTCCAGAATGTGCAGACCTGTCCGGAGTGCCACGGAAGCGGCAAGATCATCAAAGAAAAATGTCCTGATTGCGGCGGAACGGGTTATGTATCCAGCCGTAAGAAGATTCAGGTATCCATTCCGGCTGGAATTGATAACGGACAGAGTGTCCGCATCCGGGAGAAGGGAGAGCCGGGAATCAACGGCGGCCCGAGAGGCGATCTTCTGGTTGAGGTTACGGTGTCCAGACATCCGTTGTTCCAGCGGCAGGATGTACACATTTTCTCGACAGCACCGATTTCATTTGCACAGGCAGCACTGGGCGGTGATGTGAGGATCAAGACCGTTGACGGTGATGTGATTTATACGGTAAAACCAGGTACGAAGACGGGTGCGAAGGTCCGTCTGAAAGGAAAAGGAGTTCCGTCTCTTAGGAATCCGCAGCTTCGCGGCGATCATTATGTGACGCTGGTGATCCAGACACCGGAGAAATTAAGTGCAGAAGCAAAAGAAGCGTTGCGCCGGTTTGATGAGTTGTCAGGAAACAGCCTGAATCAGGAAACGACTTCTTCTGAGACTAAGGGCAAGGGGAAGAAAAAAGGATTTATGGATAAGCTGAAAGAGACCTTTGAGGATTTAGATGAATAAGAAAAACGGGAGATCTGATATCTGACCAATAGACAGAGAGATGTAAAAAAAGACCTTCGGAATGGAAAAGCAGGTGCAAAACAGTTTGCTGCTTTTCAATCCGGAGGTCTTCTGCCCTTTGTGATGCCGGCGTGCTCCTGAAAAAATCCGGTTAGGGATTCTTTCACTTATTGAAAACTCTCGTATACACCGCTTTAATCTTCGGTGTCAAGCTCTCCGCCGATCACTCCGCCAAGTACGGCAGAGACAGAAGCCGTTACGACTGCGGCAATGATAGCAACCCCAATAATACATACCAAAAATCCCATGTCAATATCGTCCTTTCTTTTTCATAATGTCAATAGATTCCGGTTACCAAGTATACCATAGTGAAAATTTTGGAGTATTCACTGTAGTATAAAACATGTCCCCACGTATAATTATATACAGTATAGCACATTTTGCATAATTTTCATACTTAAAATCACGAAAATTTCTACGGTTTTTTCTTTCAAAAAAGCGGAATAAATAAGGTTTGGGTGTGACAATTTGAAATGAATGTGCTATAATAGCGCATTGAGTGGGGGCGAAAGCGATTTTGCCCTTGCCACGTGGCAACATACAGTTCTTGGAGACAAGGAGGGTTTATTATCATGGCAACAAAGAGACAGAGCAAAAAGGCGGCAGCAAAACAGAATGCAAAAGCAGAGGAGACCTTAAAGGCTGCAGAGGTAGAAGTAGAGAAAAAAACTGAGGCAGCAAAGGAAGCTGCTGTAGAGAAAGCAGAGGCAGTAAAGGAAGCTGCTGCAGAGAAGGCAGAGGCAGTAAAAGAGGCGGCTGCTGTGAAAGTTGAAGAAGTAAAAGAAGCAGCAGAAGAAGTAAAAGATACTGCGGAGAAAAAAGTAAAAGAAGCAAAAAAGACTGTAGAGAAAAAGACAGCAGAGGTAAAGAAGACCGTGAAAAAGGCGGTAGCCAAGAAAGAAGTTAAAACAGAAATCGTATTACAGTATGGTGAAAAAGAAGTAAATACGAAAGATATGGTAGCAGCAGTGAAGAAAGAATGGACAAAGGCAAAACACAAAGTATCTGATATCAAGTCCATGGAACTTTATGTAAAACCGGAAGATTATGCGGTATACTACGTAATCAACGGTGATACCACCGGTAAAGTTTGGCTGTAAGGAACATTTAGTGTAATTTAGAATGTATATTGCCATTGTCAGCATTCCGGAGAGAAGGGTTATCACTCTTTTTTCCGGAAGTAAAGACAGAATCAATTCTTAAATCATCAATATCTGTTATATCCACAAAACAAGACAACAAAATAGGCAAAGGATTAATAAGTTAAAGGAGGATGCGTGATGCTTGAGTTTACCCAGTATGCACCGACAGAAATTGTATTTGGAAAAGGTGCACAGCTTCGCACGGGGGAAGAAGTGAAAAAATGGGGAGGAAACAGGGTTCTGATCGTATTTGGCGGCGGAAGCGTAATAAAAAGCGGGCTGCTTCAGACGGTAGAAGAATCGTTGGATAAGGAAGGAATCCGGTATGAACGGTTCGGTGGAGTACAGCCGAATCCAAGACTTTCTTTCGCTGAGGAAGGCGTAAAGAAAGCGGTGGAAATAAATGCAGATTTTATTTTGGCAGTGGGCGGCGGAAGTGCGATCGATACGGCGAAGGCCATCGCACACGGCGCTGCAAATCCAGAGTGCGCGCTTTGGGACATCTGGATGAAAAAAGTAAAAACAAAGAATCCGCTTCCCGTGGGAAGCGTGCTTACGATTGCTGCGGCGGGAAGCGAGACCAGTGATTCTGCGGTGCTTACGAATGAAGAGCTTGGCGTGAAGGCGGGGCTGGGAACGGATCTTAACAGACCGCGGTTTGCGATCATGAATCCGGAGCTTACCTATACGCTTCCCAAATATCAGCTTGCATGTGGGATCGTGGATATCATGATGCACACGCTGGAGCGGTATTTTATTCCGAATCAGAAGAACCGCATGACGGATGAGATTGCGGAAGGCCTGCTCAGAGTCGTCGTCGAGAGCGCAAGAACGGCAATGAAGGACCAGACAGATTACGATGCCATGAGTGAGATTTTGTGGTGCGGCAGTTTGTCTCACAATAATCTGACCGGGCTTGGGCGTGTGAAGGATTTTTCAGTCCATAAACTCGGACATGCGCTGGGGGCGAAGTACGATGCGGCACACGGAGCTACTCTGTCGGCAGTATGGGGCTTCTGGGCGGATTATGTATATGAAAACGATATTCCCAGATTTTGCCATTATGGTGAGGCGGTTTGGGGAATTCATATGGAAGATGAAAAAGAGGCGGCTAAAGAGGCAATCCGCCGTACGGTAGAATTTTTCAGAGAGATCGATATGCCGGTAAATCTAGAAGAGCTCGGTGTTGGAAGACTAACCGACGAGGAGCTGATGGAGCTGGCGGATAAGGCTACCATGGGCGGCACGGTAAAGTTATCAAAGATTAAGGAGTTAGATGTAAGTGATGTTTACAAGATCTTTCAGGCGGCAAACAGAGGATAATCTGAACGTCAACTGGAAACGATTTTACTATCAGGTCTGCCTGCTGGTGATTCCGATGGCACTCCAGAACCTGATCAATGTGGGAGTCACGGCAGCTGACGTAGTCATGCTTGGAAGGGTGGGAGAGAAGGTACTCTCCGGCGCTTCCCTTGCGGGACAGATTCAGTTTATCATGACACTGATTCTTTTTGGAACGACCTCCGGAGCGACGGTGCTCACGGCACAGTATTGGGGGAAAAAGGATACCCGGACCATCGAGAAAATCATGGGAATGGGTATGACGATCGGCGTTAGCTGCGCATTTTTGTTCACTCTGGCAGCAGAACTGATGCCGGAGGTACTTATGAGAATTTACTCCAGCGATCCGGAAGTAATCGCGGAAGGAGTCAAATATTTAAGAATCGTAGCAATCTCTTATCTGTTTATGGCAGGAACCCAGGTGTACTTAAATATTATGCGCAGTATCGAGCGTGTGATGATCGCGACGGCGGTGTACAGTATTTCTCTTGTGACGAATATCGTCATCAACGGGGTACTTATTTTCGGACTTATGGGCTTCCCGAAACTGGGGATTATAGGAGCAGCCGTCGGCACGCTCATCTCGCGTATAACAGAGTTCGGAATTGTGGTGTGGTATGCGAGTGTGAAGAATAAAGTGGTGCGTTTCCATTTTAAGGATCTTTGGAAAATTGACAGGGTACTGTTTCGGGATTTCATGGTGTATGCGACACCGGTTATTTTAAATGAACTGATGTGGGGACTGGGGTCTTCGGCAAATACGGCTGTTATGGGACATCTGGGAAGTGCGGCGGTGGCGTCGAACTCGGTAGCGCAGGTGGCACGGCAGCTTGCGACGGTGGTTGTGTTCGGTGTTTCCAATGCCACGGCAATCTATCTTGGCAAGACGATCGGCGAGAAGAATTTTGAGCTTGCGAAGGCGTATGGAAAACGATTTGTATGGTTAAGCCTGATTACCGGAGGGCTTGGCGGCGGAGTGATTCTGATTGCCGCTCCGATTGCAAATCGTTTCATGACACTGTCACCGGAAGCGCAGGGGTATCTGACATTCATGTTTTTTGTGATGTCCTATTTTACGTTATGCCAGGCGTTAAATACAACACTTGTGGTTGGGGTCTTTCGCTCGGGCGGTGATACCAGATTCGGCCTTGCGCTTGATGTCTCGACGATGTGGGGATGCTCTATCCTGATCGGAGCGTTGGCTGCATTCGTGTTCCATGCAAGTGTGCCGGTTGTGTATATCATATTGATGAGTGATGAAGTGATCAAGGTGCCGATTACAGTGAAACGCTTCCTGAGTTATAAATGGATTAAAGATGTGACCCGGGAGAGGACGGAACTGGCATCTGAATAGCAGCAAAGATATCGGCCATCTTCCCGGAGGTCTGGCAAGATTTGTCCGCAATTCCGCTGAAAAGAATTGGATTTTTTTACAAGCTGTGTTATGCTAAGGACAATGGAATTTAATTCAAACTGAAAGGAGATACTATCATGAAAGTAATTGCAACAGAAAAAGCACCCAAGGCATTAGGACCTTATTCTCAGGGATATGTTCACGGAGGAATCCTTTATTCAGCAGGACAGATTGCGATTAATCCGGAGACGGATGCGGTGGAAGCAGATACGATCGAAGGTCAGACCGAACAGGTTTGCAAGAATATTGCGGCAATTTTAGAGGAGGCAGGGACTTCATTTGACAAAGTTCTTAAGACCACCTGTTTCCTGAGCGATATGGGAGATTTTGCGGCATTTAATGAGGTTTATGCAAAATATTTCACATCAAAACCGGCAAGAAGCTGTGTGGCTGTTAAGACCTTACCGAAGAACCTGCTCTGCGAGATCGAAGTAATCGCGGCAGTTGAGGAGTAAGGGCAGCCCGGAATCTAGAAATTAATTTGGAGGTTGAGAAAATGGCGGAAGAGACAAACAGTGGATGCTCACCGGAGGCATGTTCCTCCTGTGCACATGCATCTTCATGCAGCAGTAAGAAAAAAGATATGAAAGCACCGGCGAACCCGTATTCCCAGGTGAAGAAGGTCATCGGTGTGATCAGTGGAAAAGGAGGCGTAGGTAAGTCCATGGTCACTGCCTCTCTGGCGCGTATGCTGGTGGAGCAGGGCTATACAGTAGGAATTCTTGACGCGGATGTTACTGGCCCTTCGATTCCCAAGATGTATGGAGTGCATGAAAGTGCAGTGGGCAGCGAAGAGGGAATGTTCCCCTGTGTGGCCAAGGACGGAACGAAGATCATGTCAGTGAACCTGCTTTTGGAGAATGAGTCCGATCCGGTTATCTGGAGAGGACCGATTATTGCAGGCGTGGTAACACAGTTCTGGACAGATGTAATGTGGGGAGATTTGGATTTCCTTCTGGTGGACATGCCTCCGGGAACAGGGGATGTCCCGCTTACGGTGTTCCAGTCCCTTCCGGTGGATGGGGTTGTGATCGTGACTTCTCCGCAGGATTTGGTCAGCATGATCGTAAAGAAAGCTTACAATATGGCAAAGCAGATGAATATTCCGGTGCTTGGAATCGTTGAAAACTATAGTTATCTTGAATGTCCGGAATGCAAAAAGCGGATTTCTGTATTTGGGGAAAGCCATATTGATGAGATTGCAGCAGAGCTTGGACTTGAAGTGCTCGGCAGGATGCCGATCGATCCGCATCTCGCCGGCATGGTAGAGGAAGAGAAGTTCTATGAAGTGAAAAATGATTATTTGAACGATATCGCTGAGAAGTTTCAATAATCCAGATTATGATAAACGGGTATGAGTGACCCGGCAGGATGGTGCCTGCGCGAATGTACGAGGTTCGCGCAGGTGTTTTATTGTTGGAAAATTCATCCTGGAAAAGGGTTGCGTGAAGCATGTAAATATGGTATCATCATATTAGAACTTATGTTCGGAACATTAGTTCTAATCGAGGTTTGGAATATAGGAGGTGCCGTATGAGAATCCAGGAAGAGATGACGATGTATGATAAGCTGAGTATTTTGACGGACGCGGCAAAGTATGATGTGGCGTGCACCTCCAGTGGAGTGGACCGCAGGGGGGACGGAACCGGTATGGGGAATTGTGAGAAGGCGGGAATCTGTCACAGCTTCTCCGCAGACGGCAGGTGCATCTCTCTGCTTAAGATATTATTTACGAACGAGTGTATCTTTGACTGTAAGTATTGTGTGAACCGTTCGTCGAACGATGTGGTCAGGACTTCTTTTACTCCGGATGAGATATGCCATCTGACGATGGAGTTTTACCGGAGGAATTATATTGAAGGATTATTCTTGAGCTCAGGTATCCTGAAAAGCCCTGACTACACCATGGAGCTGATCTATTCCGCTTTGTATAAGCTGCGGCATGAGTGCAATTTTCAGGGCTATATTCATGTTAAGGCGATACCGGGGGCCAGTCTGGAACTGGTGCAGAAGGTAGGGTTTCTGGCAGACAGGATGAGTGTGAACCTGGAACTTCCTACCAAGGAGAGTCTTCACCTTCTGGCTCCGCATAAGAGCAGGAAGAATATTTTGGCACCCATGCGCATGGTGCAGAATAGGATGAAGGAAAACAAGCAGGAGATTGCCGTTTACCGTCATGCGCCCCGGTTTGTGCCGGCAGGGCAGAGTACGCAGATGATCATAGGGGCGACTCCGGAAACTGATTACCAGATCATGCAGGTTACGGAGGGGCTTTACAAGAAGTTCGGATTGAAAAGGGTATTTTATTCGGCATTTGTTCCGGTGAATGAGGATAGGAACCTGCCGGCGCGGACGGACGAAGGACCGCCGCTTTTGCGGGAGCACAGGCTGTATCAGGCGGACTGGCTGCTCCGATATTATCATTTTGAGGTTTCCGAACTTTTGAGCGAGGAGAATCCCAATTTCAATGTGCTGATGGACCCGAAGTGTAACTGGGCGATCCAGCATCTTGAGGTGTTTCCGGTAGAGATTAATCGTGCAGATTACAAACTGCTGCTTCGGGTACCGGGAATCGGATACCGATCTGCTGAACGGATCGTGAAGGCAAGAAGGCTGGGTGTGATTGGGTTTGAGGATCTGAAGAAGATGGGGGTTGTGCTGAAGCGTGCGTTATATTTTATTACGTGCAGTGGAAAGATGATGTACCCTACGAAGATAGACCAGGACTATATCACGCGGAATATTCTGAATGTGAAGGAACGCCTGCCGGATTCGGTGCGGGATATGGGATATCGTCAGCTTTCACTGTTTGACGACGTGCGATTCGGCGGGATGGAGTTTTTGGGAAAGTGAGGGGCGTGCCGGTATGAAGAGGGTATATATTTGCCGGGATACCGTTACGGGTCTGTATTCCGCAGTGTATGATGCCTGGAGCGAATGCAGAAATGACGGTGAGGCAGGAATTGCATTAAAGGATCACATTGTCCCGGAGCTATTCTGCGAATATGTCGAGACCAGGGAGGCGGAGAAGAAAGCACTCGCAGTGGAAAAGCTGATCCGCAGTCATCTGGGAGAATATGCGTATGGGAGGCTTTATTATGCGTCGCTGTCCTATGAGGCGGATAAAGGGGATGCCATATTTGGGACTATGCGGGCAGCCAGGAAGCTTACAGACAGTACCCGGATTATGGATCATTTGACAGAACCTTCCGTCAGGAGATGTTTTGAACTCAGCAGAAACGTGGGGAATGAGGCGCATTTTTTTAAAGAATTTCTACGTTTCAGAGAATTAAAAAGTGGCGTGCTTTTTGCGAAAATTGAACCGAAGAATCAGGTGCTCACCTGCATCGCACCTCATTTCGCGGACCGGCTTCCGCTGGAGAACTGGATGATTTATGATAAGACCCATGGGATGTTCGTGGTGCATGAGGCGAGGAAAAAGTGGGTGTTGGTATCGGATGTATGCGCAGATGAGAGTCGCTTTGATGAGTTTTCGGAGTCTGAGGAAGAGATTCAGAAACTTTGGAAGGGATTCTTTCATACCATTTCTATTGAAGAAAGGGAAAGCTATGCCAGACAAAGGCAGCATCTTCCCATCTGGTATAGGAAAAATATGGTTGAGTTTGACGAATAATCTGTCAATTTCCGGGAATGATTTTGGGTGAATTGATGATTGACTTTACAATGGTCAAGTGGCATAATTGTGCCAACCGAAAACGGAAGGAGGGTGTTGATGATGGAGTATCGGCGACAAATAAAGTTATCCGGGCCGGAGGATGTCAGAGAGTTTGTTCATTCTGCTGAGCGGTGTGATTTTGATATCAATGTCTTCTATAATCGTTTTATTGTTGATGCAAAATCTATTCTCGGCGTGTTCAGCCTGGATCTGAGCAAGAATCTGACTGTCGAGTACGGCGGAATAGATGCAGGATTTGAGAGGATGCTCACGAAGTATTGTGTGGCATAGTGTTTTAGATTAGATGGGTGAGGCGCGCTTCTGTTTGAAGTGCGCCGTTTTTATTGCCAGGCATACCGATTTGAAAGAGAATTGTGTTATAATGATGAAAGAACATGGTAGAATCAGGAGAAATGAGTATGGATCAGGAGATGCCGGTTATCAGAATATCTGTCCGTAACCTTGTGGAGTTTATTCTGCGGGAGGGGGATATCGACAACCGAACAGGCAAGGGAGCGGATAGGGAAGCGATGCAGCTTGGAAGTAAGATTCACCGTAAGATACAGCGGCGCATGGGAGCGGAGTATCATGCGGAGGTTGCGCTTAAGACGGAGGTTGTATGTGAAGGTTTTCTTTTGCGGGTGGAAGGCCGCGCAGACGGGATCATTCAAAGGGAGAATGAGACCGTGATCGATGAGATCAAAGGTGTCCTTTGCGAATTGGAGAAGATTGAAAGTCCGGTGGGGATTCATCTGGCTCAGGCGAAATGTTACGCTTATATTTATGGCGCGCAGCATCAGCTATCGGAGATTGGGGTGCAGATGACTTACTGCCAGATGGAAAGTGAGGAGATCAAACAGTTCCGTCAGGATTTTAGTCTGGCGGAACTGGAGGTCTGGTTTGAAAGGGTGGTGCGCCAGTATGAAAAATGGGCGCGCTTTCAGGTTGAGTGGCGCAGGACCCGCAATGACTCGATTAAGAAGCTGGAGTTTCCGTTTGCGTACAGGGAGGGGCAGAAATCTCTGGCGCAATCCGTCTATCGCACGATTCTGAGGAAGAAGAAGCTGTTCATACAGGCGCCGACGGGAGTGGGAAAGACGATGGCAAGTGTATTTCCCGCTGTAAAAGCGGTGGGGGAGGAATTGGGAGAGAAGATCTTTTATCTCACCGCAAAGACAATCACGCGGACTGTGGCGGAACAGGCTTTTCAAAAATTGCGGGAGCAGTCGCTGAAGTACAAGGTGATCACTCTTACCGCAAAAGAGAAAATCTGTTTTATGGATGAGGCGGAATGTAACCCGGATAGCTGTCCTTATGCAAAGGGACATTACGACAGGGTGAATGATGCAGTGTTTGAGCTTTTGAACCTCAGAGACGACATGAGCCGGGAGGCGCTGGAGGCACAGGCGAAAAAGTATCAGGTCTGCCCGTTTGAGATGGCGCTGGATCTGTCGACCTGGGTGGATGCCGTGATTTGTGATTATAATTATGTGTTTGACCCGAACGCCCATCTGAAGCGTTTCTTTTCGGATGGGGTAAAGGGAGAGTATCTGTTTTTGATCGATGAAGCGCACAATTTGGTGGAACGGGGACGGCAGATGTACAGCGCCGAGCTGATCAAGGAAGACTTCCTCGCGGTGCGGCGTTTGGTAAAGGGGCAGGACGCCCGTCTTGCAAAGCGGCTTGAGGAATGTAACAGGCAGCTTTTGGAAATGAAGCGGGAATGTGAGAATTATCAGGTGCTCACCAGTGTGTCACATATGTATCTAAAGCTGATGAATGTGATGGCAGAGATGGAGCGCTATCTGGAAATTTGTGAGATAGAGGAAGTGCGGGAGGCCGCGCTGGATCTGTATTTTAAGATTCGGGATTTTCTGGGAATCTATGACCGTTTGGATGAAAATTATGTGATTTACACGGAGATGATGGAAGACGGACGGTTTATGCTGAAGCTTTTTTGCGTGAACCCTGCGGCGAATCTTCAGGAATTTCTGGATATGGGCAATAGTACCATCTTTTTTTCGGCAACGCTTTTGCCGATTCAATATTACAAAAAGCTGCTTAGTACGGAGACGGATAACTATGCTGTCTATGCGGATTCATCGTTTGACAGGAGCAGGCGGCTTCTGCTTAGCGGAGTGGACGTCAGTACAAAATATACACTGCGGACGGAGCAAATGTACCGCAGGTATGCGCTTTATATCCAAAGTGTGGTGCAGGCAAAAAAAGGGAATTACATTGCATTTTTTCCTTCCTATCATTTTATGGAACAAGTGTATGCGGCTTATGAGGAGCTGGATACAGAGTCGGAATGCATTTTGCAATCGCATTTCATGAATGAAGAGGCGCGGGAAATATTTCTGGAAACCTTTGAGGAAGAGCGGGAGGAAAGCCTGGTCGGATTTTGTGTCTTGGGTGGGATTTTCTCGGAAGGGATCGATCTTGCAAGAGAGAAATTGATCGGCGCATTGATTATCGGAACGGGTCTTCCGCAGGTGTGTAATGAAAGAGAGATTCTGAAACAATACTTCGACCAGGCCGGAATGCAGGGGTTTGACTATGCATATCTATATCCCGGCATGAACAAGGTACTGCAGGCGGCGGGAAGGGTGATCCGGACGGAAGAAGACAAGGGGGTGATCCTTTTGCTGGACGAACGGTTTCGCGATCGGAGATGCAGGGACATCTTTCCGCGGGAATGGGATGACTGTCTGCCATGCCGGATCAAGGATGTGGGGCAGAAGGTGCAGGCGTTTTGGGAGGAAAGGTGAAAGTGTAAAAAGATAAAGATTCAATATTTGTATTAAGATCGCGATGTAAATGATTGGTTAATCGATGTAAAATAATAGTTACTTTTAAAATAGTGGGTTTTAGATTACTTTCATAATATCATTTGATGTGCACAGAAATGATAAAAGATTACAAAAATAAAGGAGAGTTTTTATTATGAATCCAACTATTAAGAAACTATTATCTTTAGTGATAGTATTAGCAGTAACATTTAGTGTTAGTCAGACGGCGCAATAGATGGAAAAAGTTATGAGTTGTCTGATGGGGAAGAATTAATTATTCCAATAGAGCAAATCCAATCGCAAAATAATCTTGGAATTCAGCCATTTGCACATAATTCTGTTTCGCCAGTTATTGTTGGAACAATCGGTAATGCAGGATCATATATGTTGAGGGCGAAAGGACATTATGTGTATTGGTCCATTACAATGACTATACCAGCTACAAGATTTGTGGGAACATGTAGTACGAGGGACATGACGACAGGATTAAACAATGGATCCACTTCAGTAAGTGGATTTTCTGGAAAAATATATGCAGCTAAAATAATAGGTCATTTATATCGCTCTACTATACAAGGAATTGCGTATAATGGAATAGTACCAGTTGCAAAAACAAAAAATCTGTATATCACTTGGACAGCACGCTAAGGAAAAACAGAGGTCGTTTATAGGAGTAGGATATGGATATAATTAGGCAAGAATTAAATGCGCTTTTGGAAGAGAACAAAGTAACAATACCAACATTGGCTAAAGCTACTTCGTTAAATGAAGAATTTATATTGCGGTATCTAAAAAGTTTGGACGAAAGTCTTTCTACTGACAATAATTCAGAACGTTTTCTGGAAGATATAGTTTCGTGCTTGTCTTGGTGTGAAAAAATACCGGATGACGAAAGAATAAAAGCTGTAATTGAGACTCTGGTTCACATTTATGGAATGAGCATAGAAAATATAGCAAAATGTATTAATGTATCACTGCAAAGTATCATTTGCTTTATTGAAAACTCAAATGAGTTTCCTGTTGAAGAAAAATACAAAATTGCGGTGAGAACAATGTACTTGTTTTATGTTTTGAAATTTCCGGATTATAGCAAAATGCCTGAAACAGTTTGAATAGGTTAAGATGGATTTTTTATACGGAAAGCAACTGCCTGAGAGGAATACATTTGTAAATGAAATCTAAAAGCAAAATTTATATTAGATTTAAGAGTAAAAATTGATTCCTTGACTCATCATTCCACATGGAAAAGTAGTGTGCGAGCAGATAGTAATTAATGTGAGGGTTAGATGATTGATTAAGCGTATAAATATAGCGTACCTAAAAAAAGTGCTTGCTATAGTCGTATGTATATGTTTCGTAGAAATATTATGGTTAAACTCAAAAAATGCACAGTATGCGGATTTGAATATTGATTTATCTTTGAAAGCGTCCAATGCATTTTGTGAGAAAAGTCCTCAGAGATTGCTGAACGATATACGGTCTCCGGGTATATTCTTGTATAATAGTCCGCATTTCAAAATTGCTCAAAAAGCTGTTTGTCAAGATGGATACTTACGGGATTATTTTCTGTATTTGCTGGTTCAAACGGATGGATATTCGGATGTAAAGTGTAATATATATTATGAATTGCCTTTGCAATGCGGCGAGTATCATAAGTATTCATGTGATGTAAAAAAAGGTTCTTATACACCACTACAGCCTGAGCAGGCTGAGATTACGAGTATGGGTCCCGACAGTATACATTGGGAAATAAAGAACTCTGTATTCTCAGAAGCTAAATGGCAAGTATATACTTTTTATTTCTACACAGTCTCCCGGGATGATATACCGGAAAAAAATAGAAAGAACGTCATTAAAAAATTTCGATTTCTGATTCAAGCTGTTTAAAGAAGGAAAGTGCAAGAGAAACGCCACTTTGGAAAGTGTGATTTCAAAGTGGCGTTTTACTAAGGGTAAATGCGTAAGTGTTCTAAATACCATCACAGTATTTTTGACATATATCTGACAATTCGTTATAATTATGTGAGAATAATGTGTGCTAATGAGGAGCAATCTATGACATTGCTTGAGGAGGAGCGGTTATGGAATTGGCAAAAAAGTTGAAAAGTATAAGAGAAGAGAGGGGGTACTCACAAGCTGAGGTTGCAGAGAAATTAAGTGTTTCCAGACAGGCTATATCAAAGTGGGAAAATGGCTGGACATATCCTGATATAGATAATTTAGTAGCACTGAGCGAATTATACGCTATTTCGCTGGATGAATTACTATCTGAAAAATTTAACAAAGATTGTGCCATAGAATCTGTGGAAGAGACGAGCAAAGAGAATAAATGGGAGATAGAATCTATTATGCTGACAGTTGCAGCGGTGACAACCTGTATGCTTCCGGTGGCGGGGTTAGTATTTCTTATTGGTATACTTATATACGCTAAGGAAAAAGTGAAGAATATAGGGCTTATATTTAAAATAATTATTTTGTTATGCATGATAATAAATATATATAACAGTTTTACTGTATTGAATGCTTTCTTTTTTCATATGGGGAGGGCAACTGTGGAAAAAGTTGCCCTAATATGATTAAATTCCATATACTTTTAAGCTTGTGCCGGATATAACTGAGCGCATACCTGTGTTTTTGGTTATACCATTGTTTTTCCAAGTAAGATAGTATGATGCCTGTTTGGCACTTTCTTTAACAAGCTGATCATAAATTATCATCCCGTTATAAACGGTATAATGTTTTGAGTTTACAGCAGTGATGGAATTATTTGAAATTACGACATTGTAACTGGCTTCCCAAGTGAGTGCTGAGCGATAGTCGGTGATGTCGCAAACGACAAGGTGTTTAATACAGTCGAATTATTTTGTGTGTGTTGAAAGGGGAATAAAAAAGTGGCAAATTCAAATATAAATGCAATTATCAGAGCTGATATTCATAAAGTTTGGGATGTTGTTTTGGCTGTTGATAAATACAACACATGGCGAAGTGATTTAAGCAGAACAGAAATAGTAAATGATAAGCAGTTTATAGAATACACAAAAGACGGATATGATACTACATTTACTGTTACTGTCGTAGAGCCATATAAACGCTGGGAATTTGATATAGAAAACAGTAATATGAAAGGTCATTGGATTGGTATTTTTACTGCCAAAGGAAATGAAACTCAAATTGATTTTACAGAAAATGTGATACCCAAAAAGTGGTTTATGAAACCATTTGTAAAACCTTATTTAAAAAAGCAACAAAAGCAATTTATTTTTGATTTAAAAAAAGCATTGGAATAATATCTTCCTGGCGAAACAGGCAGGCTGTATGCAGGATAGAAGAGGAGTGATGAAAAATGTCAAAGATACAGAAAACAGATTGGGACAGCCGAAAGGAAGCGGTGGGAAAGAAGGGGACAGCGGGACAGAAACTCCTGGGAATTACGGCATCCCTGGCTTTGATTTTCATATGCCTGATCAGCAGCTTTGAGATCGGTGCATACAGTGATTATGGTTTTTATGAAGAAGAATATGAAAAATACGGTGTTGCGGATGAGCTTTATATGGAAATGCCGGATATCATGGAGGTGACCCGGTATATGATGTCCTATCTGCGCGGCGGCAAGGAGACATTGAGCATTGAGACGACAGTCGAGGGAAATCAGCAGGATTTCTTCAACGAGCAGGATCGTTTTCACATGGGAGAGGTGAGAAACCTCTTTATCGGCGGTCTAAGACTCAGATGGGCCGCTGTACTGATTCTTGTACTTTCCGTCCTGATCCTCATCAGGCAAAAAGGGGACTGGAAGAACATTCTCCCGGCGATGTACCAGAGGACCCTCGCCGTGTTCCTCGCGGTAACGGCCATACTCGGCGTGCTCATGTGGCAGAATTTTAACCGGTGTTTTATCATCTTCCACGAAATATTCTTCGACAACGACCTCTGGATCTTTGACCCCGAGACAGATTATATGATCCGGATGCTCCCGGAAGGCTTCTTCTATGATATGGCAATGCGGATCGGACTTATTTTCGTCATGCTTCTTCTGGCCTCGCTTGTGATAAGCGTGATCTGGAGAGCGTGCGCTTCTAAAGCGGCATCAAAAAAACAGATAAAAAACAAGACGGAATAGAATGTACTTATAAAGAAGAATGTGATAGAATGATACCAGGGTCCAAAAGCCATACGCTTCATGCCTGCATGAAAGCGTATGGCTTTGGGACCCGCAAAACATGAGAAAGGAGCCCGATAGGGCGGATTTCGAATGTTTTAAGAATTGCGGGAGCGCGAAGAGCGGAGCAATTCGCAGGTATCATGGAGTGGATCATAGCCAGCGATGCCTGCATGAAAGCGTATGGCTTTGGGACCCGCTAAAACAGGTAATATGGCAGACGCCGTATATATGGCGGACGCCTTAGATATACAATACTTTCAACTTAATGGAGGAAACTATGAGCAGAGTAAAACGTGTGTTTGTGGAGAAAAAACCGGGATTTGCCGTGGAGGCAAAGGAACTTCGCCATGAGGTAAAGAGTTATCTGGGAATTCAGACAGTAACGAATGTACGTGTATTGATTCGGTATGATGTGGAGAACCTTTCGGATGCCACATTTGAGAGGGCGTGCAACGGCGTGTTCGCCGAGCCGCCGGTAGATGATCTCTACCTGGAAGAATTTCCGCATGGAGCAGATGATAAGATTTTTTCAGTTGAATTTCTTCCCGGACAGTTTGACCAGAGAGCAGATTCCGCGGTGCAGTGTGTACAGTTTATCAAAGAGGACGAGCTTCCGGTGATTAAGACGGCTACGACTTATGTGATCGAAGGCGATGTCAGCGAGGACGAGCTTGCGGCGATCAAGGCCCATTGTATCAATCCGGTGGATTCCAGAGAGACGGGACTTGAGAAACCTGAGACTCTGGTTACTCATTTTGATGAGCCGGAGGATGTGAAGATATTTGAAGGATTCAAGGACATGCCGGAGGCGGAGCTGCATGAACTCTATAACTCTCTGGGACTTGCTATGACGTTTAAGGATTTCCAGCATATCCAGAATTATTTCTGCGGTGAGGAAAAGAGAGATCCATCTATGACGGAGATCAGAGTGCTGGATACTTACTGGTCTGACCATTGCCGCCATACCACATTCTCAACCGAATTGACGGATGTCACCTTCGGCGAAGGAGACTATCTGGCACCGATGGAAGAGACTTATAAAGAGTATCTGGCTGCACACAGCGAGATTTTTAAAGGGCGCGAGGATAAGTTTGTCTGCCTGATGGATCTTGCTCTTATGGCGATGCGCAAGCTGAAAAAAGAAGGAAAGCTTCAGGACCAGGAAGAATCTGATGAGATCAATGCATGTAGTATCGTAGTTCCCGTGGAAGTTGACGGGGTGGAAGAAGAATGGCTGGTTAATTTCAAGAATGAGACGCATAACCATCCGACTGAGATCGAACCTTTCGGTGGTGCTGCGACATGCCTTGGCGGAGCAATCCGTGACCCGCTTTCAGGACGTACCTATGTCTACCAGGCAATGCGTGTGACCGGAGCGGCCGATCCGACTGTCTCCGTGAAAGAGACGATGAAAGGAAAATTATCCCAGAAAAAGCTGGTGCGCGGTGCGGCCCACGGCTACAGCTCTTACGGAAACCAGATCGGACTTGCAACCGGAATGGTAAAAGAAATCTATCATCAGAATTATGTCGCAAAGCGTATGGAGATCGGTGCCGTTATGGGTGCTGCTCCGAGACGGGCTGTGATTCGCGAGACTTCTGATCCGGGAGACATCATCATCCTTCTGGGCGGACGTACCGGACGTGATGGCTGCGGCGGTGCGACCGGCTCTTCCAAGGTACATACGGAAGCTTCGATTGAGACCTGCGGTGCGGAGGTACAGAAAGGAAATCCACCGACAGAGCGTAAGATTCAGCGTCTGTTCCGCCGGGAGGAAGTCAGCAGACTGATTAAGAAATGTAACGATTTCGGTGCAGGAGGTGTATCCGTTGCCATTGGAGAACTGGCACCGGGACTTACCGTGGACTTGGATAAAGTACCGAAAAAATACGCCGGACTTGACGGAACAGAGATCGCGATTTCCGAGTCTCAGGAGAGAATGGCAGTGGTAGTGGCTCCGAAAGATGTAGAACAGTTCCTTGCCTATGCGGCAGAGGAGAACCTGGAAGCCGTAAAAGTAGCGGTTGTGACTGAAGAACCGAGACTTGTACTTGCATGGAGAGGAAAAGAGATCGTAAATATCTCCCGTGCATTCCTGGATACCAACGGTGCTCACCAGGAGACAACGGTAAAAGTAGATATCCCGTCCAGAGTAGAAAGTCCGCTCAAGGACCAGGTTGAAGTAGATGACGTGAAAGAAAAATGGCTGTCCACATTAAGCGACTTGAATGTTTGCTCGCAAAAAGGCCTTGTGGAGATGTTTGACGGCTCCATCGGCGCCGGTTCCGTATTCATGCCTCACGGCGGTAAATATCAGATGACCGAGACGCAGGCTATGGTTGCAAAGCTTCCGGTCCTCACCGGAAAATGTGATACTGTGACGATGATGAGCTTTGGCTTTGACCCGTATCTGTCAAGCTGGAGTCCGTATCATGGTGCGGTTTATGCAGTGACAGAATCCATCGCCAAGATCGTGGCATCCGGCGGTGATTATAGAAAGATAAGATTTACCTTCCAGGAATATTTCCGCCGTATGTCGGAAGATCCGTCCAGATGGAGCCAGCCCTTTGCAGCGCTGCTCGGTGCATATAAGGCTCAGATCGGATTTGGACTGCCGTCCATCGGAGGAAAGGACAGCATGTCCGGTACGTTTGAACATATTGACGTGCCGCCGACACTGGTTTCTTTCGCAGTGGATATTGCAAAACAGGGAGATATCATTACACCTGAGCTGAAGAAGGCTGGAAATAAGCTGGTATGGCTGCGAATTGATACCGATGAATATCAGCTTCCGGATTACGAAAAAGTGATGGATCAGTATGGGAAGTTTACAGAGGATATCCACAGTGGAAAGATCGTATCTGCATATGCTCTGGACCGCCACGGCGTGATTGCAGCAGTGAGCAGGATGGCATTCGGTAACGGAATGGGCGTGAAGCTGGAGCATAATATGGACGCAAGAGAGCTGTTTGCGCCTGCATTCGGTGATATCATCGCGGAAGTTCCGGCAGATAAGGTTTCTCAGCTTGGAATCACTTATACTGTGATCGGTGAGGTGACAGATGACAAGACCTTCTCTTACGGTAATGTAACGATTACACTGGATGAGGCTCAAAAAGCATGGACCGGAACACTGGAAAAAGTATTCCGCACCGTTTCTGACGAGGCATCAGAAGAGAAAGTGGCTTCTCCGCTTTACGATACAAAGGATATTGTGATTTGTAACCACAAGATCGCACAGCCGACCGTATTTATTCCGGTATTCCCGGGCACGAACTGTGAATATGACAGTGCGCGTGCATTTGAGCGGGCGGGAGCGAAAGCAGTGACCCGCGTGTTCAAGAATTTAAATGCGGCAGACATTGTAGACTCTGTGGCTGAATTTGAAAAAGAGATCGCAAAATGCCAGATCATCATGTTCCCGGGCGGATTTTCAGCCGGTGATGAGCCGAATGGATCTGCGAAATTCTTCGCTACGGCATTCCAGAATGCCAAGCTGAAAGAGGCAGTAGAGAAGCTCCTTAACGAGCGGGACGGCTTGGTGCTGGGAATCTGTAACGGATTCCAGACCCTGGTGAAGCTGGGACTGGTACCGTGCGGCGAGATCGTAGGACAGACGGCGGATTCTCCGACTTTGACCTACAATACTATCGGACGTCATATTTCCAAGATGGTATACACGAAAGTGGTTACCAACAAATCACCATGGCTTCAGTGTGCAGAGCTTGGCGGAGTATATACCAATCCGGCTTCCCACGGAGAGGGACGTTTTGTTGCCAGCGAGGAATGGTTGGATAAGCTGTTTGCAAACGGCCAGGTTGCGACTCAGTACTGCGATTTGGACGGAAATGTGTCCATGGATGAAGAGTGGAATGTCAATGGCTCTTACCGTGCGATCGAAGGAATCACAAGCCCGGATGGGAGAGTGCTGGGTAAGATGGCACATTCTGAGCGCCGCGGCGACGGTGTAGCTGTCAATATTTATGGAGAGCAGGATCTGAAGCTGTTTGAGTCCGGCGTGAAGTATTTCCGGTAACAATTTGCAGGATATGCGGGCAAAACCTGCAGGATTTCCCTGGATGGATTGTGAAAGTGAAGGAAATGTGCTGGAGACTTGCAGAAAGAATACAAAAAATCAACAATGCAATCAAAAAAATAATATTTTATGAAACAGATTACACTCTGAAATTCAAAAAATACAAAAAATTACAAGAAAAATCTTGACAGACGGCGGTGTTTGCTTTAAAGTGGTAAAGGACAAAGGCGTCTGGAGTAAAAAGACGGTCTTAGGGCCGTCTTTTTTGCTTTCGGACATATCAAAATGAATGTCTGGCAGACATTTATGCCGACACTTAAAATACCGGGATATTTGAAAGATTTCGGTATAGAATAAAAGAGAATATTTTTCAGGAGGTATTGAGTAGTATGTCTTACGTTGATGAAGTAATTGAGTTGGTGGTAAAAAAGAACCCGGCAGAACCGGAATTTCATCAGGCAGTGAAAGAAGTGCTGGAATCTCTGCGCGTAGTGGTAGAGGCGAATGAAGAGAAGTTCAGAAAAGATGCGCTTCTGGAAAGATTAGTTGAGCCGGAAAGACAGATTAAGTTCCGTGTACCGTGGGTAGATGATAAAGGACAGGTACAGGTAAATACCGGTTACCGTGTACAGTTCAATAGTGCGATCGGACCATACAAAGGAGGACTTCGTCTTCACCCGTCAGTAAACCTTGGTATTATCAAATTCCTGGGATTTGAGCAGATTTTCAAGAATTCTCTCACCGGACTTCCGATCGGCGGCGGCAAAGGCGGATCTGATTTTGATCCGAAGGGCAAATCTGACAGAGAGGTTATGGCATTCTGCCAGAGTTTTATGACAGAGCTTTGCAAATATATCGGAGCAGACACCGACGTACCGGCAGGTGACATCGGAACAGGCGCAAGAGAAATCGGTTACATGTTCGGACAGTACAAGAGAATCCGCGGATTATACGAGGGCGTTCTGACAGGTAAAGGTCTCAGCTACGGCGGATCTCTGGCACGTACGGAAGCTACCGGATATGGACTTCTGTATCTGACGGAAGAGATGCTGAAGATGAACGGACAGAGCATCGAAGGTAAGACAGTAGCGGTTTCCGGTTCCGGAAACGTAGCGATCTACGCTACACAGAAAGCCCAGGAGCTTGGCGCTAAGGTTGTAACTGTCAGCGATTCTACCGGCTGGGTATATGATCCGGATGGCATCGATGTGGCAGCGCTTAAGGAGATCAAAGAAGTAAATCGCGCAAGACTGACCGAATATAAGAAATACCGCCCGAATTCAGAATATCATGAAGGAAGAGGCGTATGGAACGTGAAAGTAGACATCGCACTTCCGTGTGCAACTCAGAACGAGCTTCATCTTGAGGATGCAAAAGCCCTGGTGGCAAACGGTGTGATCGCTGTTGCAGAGGGTGCTAACATGCCGACTACTCTGGAGGCTACTGAGTACCTGCAGGCAAACGGTGTACTGTTTGCACCGGGTAAGGCAGCTAACGCAGGCGGTGTTGCAACATCCGCTCTTGAGATGTCTCAGAACAGCGAGCGTCTGAGCTGGACATTTGAAGAAGTTGACGCAAAACTGAAAAACATCATGGTGAATATCTGCCACAATATGTCTGACGCTGCAGAGCGCTACGGAGCAAAAGGCAACTATGTGGTAGGAGCTAACATCGCTGGCTTTGAGAAAGTCGTAGATGCCATGACCGCTCAGGGAATCGTCTAAAATCTCTTTGTACGGCGGAAAAAAACAAGTCTCAAAAAGCTTGCAAAAAAAGTTCAAAAAATGTCAAAAAAAGTATTGACATTTCCTTGAAAATGATAGTATAATAGCAAAGCGGGTTGCGGGAAAGCAACCCGCGAGAAATGAAAACGGGATCATAGCTCAGCTGGGAGAGCATCTGCCTTACAAGCAGAGGGTCATAGGTTCGAGCCCTATTGGTCCCATTTCACTGAAAAGTGAATATGGCGGAATAGCTCAGTTGGCTAGAGCACACGGTTCATACCCGTGGTGTCGCTGGTTCAAATCCAGTTTCCGCTACTGAAAAGAAAGTCTATGTTTGTAGGCTTTCTTTTTTGATATTCGTTTCTTTAAATATTTTCTATAATCATGGCATTTCCTGTATAAATATGATAAAATGGAGCAGAAATATTAGTTACGGAGGAGAAAAAATGACGACGAAGACAAGAAAAATATTTATGGCTCTTGTTGGGGCCTATCTGGCATATATTGGGGTAAAGTTAGTAAAAAGTGCTGTTGAAAACCAACCGAAGAATACGAATGTGTTCGTGGCGCTGGGCGTATTTTTTGCCGTTTTCGGGCTGGTTACGATTATATTAAATATAAAAGACTATTTAAAAGAGAGCAAGGCTGAGGTGAAGGAAAACGAGGCAGAGGATGAAGAACTGCCGGAAGCAGAGCCGTATACGCAGAGTCAGAAGGTAAAACGGCAGTCAGACAGCACAGTTTTTGCAAATGTGGGAAAGCAGGAGCAGAAAAGCGGGAAGGAAGCACCGCAGTCTGCTGTGGATGCTGAAGCAGCGGATGGTGCGGCTGTGGATGAAGAGCCTGAACATGCCAATGCGGATGATGAAGAGGAAGAAGACGAATTTGAATTCTACAGCGTAAGCGATGAGGAGGAAGAGGTGGAGGAAACCACCGATGAGGATGCGGCATCTCCGGAAGCTCGAGAAGGTATTAAGATATACGGAGAGACTGAAGAAACGGTGCATGACGAGACGGATGAGGATGACGAATAACGAGATACTTAGAGTTGTTGTGCTTTTGGAGAGGAGTAAGCTGCTATGCGTGTAGGAATAGGGTATGATGTTCATAAACTTACGGAAGGAAGAGACCTGATTCTGGGAGGAGTTAAGATACCTTACGAGAAAGGACTTTTGGGGCATTCTGATGCGGATGTGCTACTGCACGCGATTATGGACGCACTGCTCGGTGCTGCTGCACTGGGAGATATCGGAAAACATTTCCCGGATACGGATCTGCGGTATAAGGGCATATCAAGTATCAGACTTTTGGAACATGTGGCGAAGCTTCTGGATGAGAATTTGTATATCGTGGAGAATATAGATGCAACGATTATTGCGCAGAGACCAAAGATGCGCCCGCATATCGAAATAATGGAGGAAAATATTGCTCGGGCGCTTAAGATTCAGAAAAACCAGGTGAATGTAAAAGCGACCACAGAGGAGGGGCTTGGTTTTACAGGAAGCGGAGAAGGAATTTCAGCACAGGCGATCTGTGCGTTAGAGAAGGTGACGAATTTATCGAGCACCGATGTGACATGGAATGCGGGTGCCTGCGCGGGCTGCAGTGGATGTGAGAAGGGAAAGATAGAAGATTCAAGATTCTGTGAGTGAAAATGAACGGTAGAACAGGGCTGTAAGAGTAAATGCGACGTAAGGGCAAGCCGGAAAAAGAACAGGAATGACAATTGGCGGGGCTTATTCAGCCCATGACGAATAGGAGCAAAGAATTATAATTATGATATTGCGCAGATTAAAGACAGAAGAACACGGGAGAACGAGAGCATTATGGCATAAGGTGTTCGATGAGGACACATCCAGGTTTCTGGATTATTACTATACAGTCAAAATTGACGAGAATGAAATCTATGTGATCGAGGCAGAGGGAGATATCCGCTCTATGCTGCATCTGAATCCTTATTGGCTGCGTATGGGGCGAAAAGAAGTGGAAAGCCGTTATATCGTGGCAGTGGCCACGGATATTCTATATCGGAAAAAGGGATTTATGACAGAACTGCTGCGAAAAGCGCTGAGGGATATGTATGCGAAAAAACTGCCGTTTACTTATCTTATGCCGGCTGCGGAAAGCATCTATTATCCTCACGGTTTCCGGTTTATCTATGCGGCGGAACAATGGAAGGCATCCCTGGCGGAGGACGGGGAGCTTACGATCTGTGAGATTACCGGCCGGACGAATGCGAAGAAGGCCGAGGGGCAGGGCATAGTGCTCAGAACGGCTGTGCAGTCTGATTCTAAAAGAATCGCCCAGTTTGCCTCCCGCATTCTAAAAGATCATTATCAGGTCTATGTGAAACGGGACTGGATGTATTACGAGCGGATTCTGGAAGAGCAGGAGAGTCAGGAGGGAGGAATTCTTCTGGCGGAGGTAAACGGTGAGATCAAAGGGGCGGTTTTGTTTGATGAGGAATCTGATTTTTCTGTGAGAGAGCCGCTTTTTGCTGAAGGCTGCGAGAAGATTTTTGAGGAAGCGGGGCTGATTCTTACCAAAAAAAGAAAGAAAAAGCCGATGATCATGGCAAGGCTACTCCATGTGGAGAGCATTTTGGAATGTATGGTCTGCCGTGAGGAGATGGAAGTGATGTTTGTTCTGGTTGATCCCATCATAAGGGAGAACAATAAACTTTTTGGGATTCGGGGAAACAGTGAACATCTTGTGGTGCGTACCCGGCCCAATATCAAAGGAAAATATGAGGACATTCAGAGAATCAGTGTGGATGCGCTTACCAGTATTCTTTTCGGTTATAAAAGTCTTGCAAAGATTGAAGAGGAAGAGCAGGAAGTATTTTCTGAGGAATTCAAGAGTGAGATACGCAAACTTATACCCTTAAAAGGCGTATTTTTAAATGAAATCGTGTAGGTCCGGTTGACAAATTTTCGGATTTCGCATACTATATAAGGAAATGGAAAAGACGAAGAACGAAGAGAGTACCCTTCCGGGTTTCTCACAGAGAGGGACTGCCGTCGGCTGAAAGCAGACCTGAGAGGAAGGCTGGGGAAGTGCATTCGGGAGTTGATCCGGTGAAACAGGAGGTTTGTATAGCGGACCTGATGGAATAGCCGGGTACGGAGGACGCAGCCGTTATCTGCGAAAAGGGAAAGGCTAATTGTGAATAGTCTTTAATCAGAGTGGAACCGCGGATATACTTCGTCTCTTTATTAGAGGCGAAGTTTTTTATTGCCAGGCATAACCGGGAAGAGATCTATCTGACGTGGGTCCGGGTTTTGACATCCCAAAGCGGAGACCGGGCAAAGTTTCATCCCGGCCGCAGATTCTGCATCTGGTTTTAGAAAGGAGAGAAAGTTATGGGGCTGATTTCTTACATTAAGGAAGAAATTACGGTGATCAGAGAGCGTGACCCGGCGATCAAATCCAATATGGAAGTGCTGCTCTATCCCAGCTTTAAAGTGATCCTGCATTATCGGGTTGCACATAAATTGTATCAGAAGAAGCATTATTTCCTCGCCCGCTGGATATCTCAGAGGGCGGCCAGAAAAACCGGAATCGAGATTCATCCCGGCGCGAAGATTGGAAAGGGACTGTTTATTGACCATGGCAGCGGAGTGATCATTGGAGAGACGGCGATCCTGGGAAATAACGTGACCTTGTATCAGGGTGTGACTTTAGGAGGAACCGGTAAGGAGAAGGGTAAACGTCATCCTACGTTGGAGGACAACGTGATGGTCAGTGCCGGGGCAAAGGTGATAGGTTCTTTTACAGTCGGAAAGAACTCCAAAATAGGAGCAGGATCGGTCGTGATCGAAGAGGTGCCGCCGAATTGTACGGTAGTAGGAGTTCCGGGGCGTGTAGTACGCATGGGAGATCAGAAAATCCCGCGTTCTGACATGGATCAAGTGCATCTGCCTGATCCGGTGCTGGGCGATATCAGAGAACTGCGCTCGGATAATCTCAGGCTGAAGAAGAAGCTGGATGAATTGGAGCATACGCTGGAATGTGTCTGCATGGGACGGCAGGCCGATATGGGCGCGAAAGAGAGCAGCATAGGAGGAGAACCAGATTCCGGAGAAGCAGCACAAAAAGGAAAATAGAGGATAAAGAACAAAGAAAGAGGGAGAGAACATGAAAGTATTTAACACACTGTCAAAGAGAAAAGAAGAATTTATTCCATTGGAGGAAGGTAAGGTTAAGATGTATGTCTGTGGACCCACCGTCTATAATTTTATCCATATCGGAAATGCAAGACCGATGATCGTCTTTGATACGGTGCGTCGTTATTTTGAATATAAAGGATACGATGTGAATTTTGTTTCCAATTTCACGGACGTGGATGATAAAATTATCAAGAAGGCGATTGAAGAGGGCGTATCCGCGCAGGAGGTTTCCCAGAGATATATTGCGGAATGTAAGAAAGATATGGCGGGCATGAATGTGAAACCGGCCACCGTGCATCCGCTTGCGACCGAGGAAATCTGCGGTATGATTGAGATGATCCAGACATTGATCGATAAAGGATATGCGTATGAGAAAAACGGCACGGTATATTTCCGCACCAGAAAATTCGAGCAGTACGGTAAGCTGTCTCATAAAAATTTGGATGACCTGCGCTCTGGCGGCCGTTCCCTCTTGGTGACAGGAGAGGACGAGAAGGAAGATCCGCTGGATTTCGTGCTTTGGAAACCGAAGAAAGAAGGAGAGCCGGCATGGGAGTCACCCTGGTGTGACGGCCGCCCGGGCTGGCATATTGAGTGTTCTGTGATGTCCAGGAAATATCTGGGGGAACAGATTGATATTCATGCAGGCGGCGAGGATCTGGTATTTCCGCACCACGAAAATGAGATCGCCCAGAGCGAAGCGGCAAACGGCAAAGAATTTGCAAAATACTGGATGCATAATGCATTTTTAAATATTGATAACCATAAAATGTCCAAATCTCTTGGCAATTTCCGCACGGTACGTGAGATCAGTGAACAGTATGATCTTCAGGTTCTTCGTTTCTTCATGCTCAGCGCCCATTACAGAAGCCCGCTGAATTTCAGTGCGGACCTGATGGAAGCGTCCAAAAACGGACTGGAGAGAATCGTCAATGCTGTAGATAATCTGAAACATCTGATGGGGGCAGTAAAGACAGAGGAGATGACGGATGCCGAGAAAGAGGCATTTGCAAAGACGCAGGAATATGTGAATGGTTTTGAGAGCGCCATGGAGGATGACTTCAACACGGCGGATGCGGTTGCGGCAATTTTTGAACTGGTGAAATATGCCAATACCACGGCTTCTGCCGATAGTTCTAAACAGTATTTGCATAGTCTTATGGACAGAATCGTGAAGCTTGCAGATGTACTGGGTCTGATCGTGGATAAGCAGGAAGAGATTCTGGATGCAGATATCGAGCGGATGATCGAAGAGAGACAGGCGGCAAGAAAAGCAAAAGATTTTGCAAGGGCGGATGCGATCAGGGATGAGCTTTTGGCAAAAGGAATCATCCTCAAGGATACGAGAGAAGGAGTACAATGGAAAAAAGCGTAGGATTTAATATACCCTATATGCAGGAGCAGCTTGAAATGGGAGAGGTGGATGCACAGAGCTATTCACCTCTTACGCTTGCATATATCGGGGACAGTGTATTTGACCTGCTTATCCGGACGCTGGTGGTAAGCAGAGGGAATAAGCCGGTCAAGAAGCTGCATCAGGAGACAAGCGGGATCGTACAGGCCAGTTCCCAGTCGGAGATGATGCGTGTGCTGCAATCGCTTCTCACAGAGGAAGAGCATACGATTTATAAACGAGGCAGAAATGCCAAGTCGATTTCGCCTGCCAAGCATCAGACGCTGACGGATTACCGCCGGGCTACTGGATTCGAGGCGCTGATTGGATGGCTGTACTTAAAAAACGACTGGCCCAGGATTTTGGAGCTGGTAGGAGTCGGCCTGAGGCATTTGGAGGAGTCAAAGGAAAATTGCGTGGACCCGGAACTGTAAATGAATCGCCGTTTAGTGACCTTAAAGCAGAGGCAGGGAACAGATTCTGAAAGCTGCTGCGGTACAGGAAGATTCGGCAATCAGTAAAATGTATATATTAGAAAGATTGGGATAAGAAAAGATGAAAAGGGAAGACAGGAAAGACAACAGGTCGGAAGGGACCGTGGAGCCTCAGGAGATGAGTCAGCAGATTGAGGGAAGAAATGCGGTGATGGAAGCATTTCGATCAGGGAAAACGATCGACAAGGTGTATGTGCTGGATGGATGCCAGGATGGGCCGGTACGCAGTATTGTACGGGAAGCTAAAAAGCATGATACGATCATACAGTTTGTGACTAAAGACCGATTAAACCAGATTTCTGCTACCGGAAAGCATCAGGGTGTGATTGCGGTGGCAGCAGTTTATGAGTATGCCAATGTGGAGGATATGCTGGAACTGGCAAAGCAGAAGGGAGAAGACCCGTTTCTGATCCTGCTGGATAATATTGAGGACCCTCATAACCTGGGAGCGATCATCCGTACTGCGAATTTGGCGGGAGCGCACGGAGTGATTATTCCAAAACGTCGTGCTGTAGGACTTACTGCTACGGTGGCCAAAACGTCGGCGGGAGCCCTGAATTATACTCCGGTTGCCAAGGTCACCAATCTGGTGAAAACCATGGAGGAGTTGAAAGAAAAAGGGCTTTGGTTTGTCTGTGCGGATATGGATGGTGATGTGATGTATCACGTGAATCTGAAAGGACCTATTGGTCTGGTCATAGGGAATGAAGGAGAAGGAGTAGGACGCCTGGTTAAAGAGACCTGTGATATGACGGCTTCGATTCCTATGAAAGGGGATATTGATTCATTGAATGCGTCTGTGGCGGCTGGGGTTCTCGCCTATGAGATTGTGCGGCAGAGATTAGTGAAATGACAAGTTTTTATATAAGCTAATAGAGTTGAATTTGAACGTGTCAGTACACTAGTATAACAGTCTTGAAATACCAGGAGTGTGAGTATGAAATACGAAACTATGACTGACGAGCAGTTAATTTGGGAACTGCGGGCCGGTGAAAAACCAATCATAGATTATCTGATGGAAAAATATAAGGGGATGGTACGCCAGAAAGCGAAGGCAATGTATCTGCTTGGCGGTGAGAATGATGATTTGATCCAGGAGGGGATGATCGGTCTTTTCAAGGCGGTGCAGGATTATGACGGGGATGCGGGAGCGTCATTTTACAGCTTTGCTCAGCTTTGCGTCTCGAGGCAGATGTATAGTGCCATTAAGGCGGCGCAGCGGAAGAAGCATATTCCTTTGAATTCCTATGTGTCGATTTACTCGTCTGCGGAAGGGAACGGGAAGGGAGAGGGAGTGCCTCTGGCAGAGACCATCGAAGCGGGTTTGGAGAGTAATCCTGAGGAACTGCTTCTTGGAAATGAATATGCCAATGCGTTTGAAGACCAGTTGAAAAGTAGGCTCAGCAAGCTGGAAAACCGTGTACTTTATCTTCACTTGATGGGAATGAATTATCTGAAGATAGCAGAACTGATGGACAAAAGCCCCAAAGCAATCGACAATGCTCTGCAGAGAATTAAGGGCAAGGCGCATTTGCTGCTTGAAGAGAATGCCGAAGGCCACAATTTGGTTTAGATGAAGGATGAACCCGGGAATTCGGAAGAGTAAAAACACGCGAAAATGCGAAAAATGAAAACACGAAAATTCATAAAAAACATATTGACAAATCAGTAATTTGTATGCTATATTAAATGAGTCGCTGAAATATGCGTGCTGTCTTAGCTCAGTCGGTAGAGTGCATCCTTGGTAAGGATGAGGTCGGCGGTTCAAATCCGCTAGACAGCTTGCAGATGGCCTTGAAGATGAATAGAATTTTCAAGGTCATTTTTTATTACATGGAATGCCTATGTAATAAAAGGTACTGTAGTGGCAAAGATGTGTGTGCGAAGAAGTTTGCGGCAAATGGCCGTTTGTTTCGGTGTTAGATACATCGATACGTTTGTTTGGGGAGTGAGAAAAGATGAGTAAAGAGACATTTGCGGTGGATACTAAAAATAGGACGGTGCTTCAATGGGTACAGGGGCTTCTGATATTGTTTATCGGACTTACGATCGCTCATTTGGGGGTCAGCCTGTTTCTGGTTTCGGAACTGGGGTCAGATGCGTTTACGGTAATGATTCAGGGTATTGCTCTGACAGTGGGATTTTCCATCGGCACAGTGCATGTGATCGCATTGATTCTGCTCATGGTGGTTATGGCGCTTACGACAAAGGGGTATGTGAAGCCGGGAACGGTAGTATGCGCCTTCTGTGGCGGATGGATCATTGATTTTTTTATCTGGATTATTGGAGATAGGATTTCTGCCGCCTCTTCTATGCCGCTGCGGGTAGGAGTGATGCTGGCAGGCTGTGTGATATTAAGCTTTGGAATGTCGATCGTAATTGAGAGTAACAGTGGAACCGGGCCGAATGATCTGATTGCGATCATTCTTACCGATAAGCTGAATCAGAAAAGAAATGTGCAGTTCCGGGCAGTGCGTGTGGGCTGTGATCTTTTTTTTGTCATAGTCGGTTTCATGCTGGGAGGAAAATTCGGCATTGGGACGATCGCGGCTGCGCTTTTGGTCGGGCCGGCAGCACAGTTTTTCCTGCCGAAGAGCAGAGTGCTTGTTAAAAAATGCTTTCCGTCATTGTAACGGAAAGCATTTTTTATTACGGACATATATCCTATTCGGTTACATAAGCTTTCAGAAGCAGGAAGGTGTTTTTTACACCATCCATGTGTGAACGTTCATAATTGTGGGAGGCGTATACACCAGGACCAATCAGGCCGTGGCGGATATCATATCCGCTTTTTAAGGTTGCCTCTACGTCAGAACAGTAATGTGGGTATACATCGATCGCATAGTCGAGCTCATGAGCTTTTGCGGCAGAGGCAAGAGCACTGGTCACCTCGTAATTGTAAGGACCGCCGGAATCTTTGGCGCAGATAGAAACCATGCGTTCGGTACATTCCAGATCGCCGCCGACACAGCCCATATCAACGGAAAGCATTTCTTTGGTGTCTTCCGGCACATAGCTTCCGCCATGTCCCACTTCTTCGTAGACGGTGAATACAAGAGAAACCTTACGGTTTAACGCAAGCTGTTCGTCTTTCACACTCTTTGCCAGTCCGAGAAGAATTGCTGCGGACAGTTTGTCATCCAGGAAACGGCTTTTGATATATCCGCTCTCAGTAACAATGGTACGCGGATCGAGAGCGATAAAATCACCAACCTGGATTCCGAGGGCTTTGGTCTCTTCTTTGGAGCTGACATTCTCATCCAGAAGGATCTCCATGTTTTGCTCCAGACGGTCTGGTTTCTCGTCGGCAACGTGAGCAGAAGGTTCAGTGTTCAGGATCACTCCGGTGTACACTTTACCGTCACGGGTATGTACGGTACAGTTCTCGCCGTCAGCAGTTCCCCACTGATGGCCGCCTAGGGTAGTGGGACGAAGCCGTCCATTGTCCTTGATCGCGCGAACCATAGCACCGAGCGTGTCTACATGAGCCGCAAGAAGAAGCGGATTTCCTTCGCCGCCGAGGGTCACATGGATGTTGCCCTTGTGGGAAAGATAAGGCTCATAGCCCATGCCTTTTAATGTGGTCATTACATAGTCTGCCACCTCACGGGTAAATCCCGAGGGGCTTGGAATGGAAGTCAGAGCTTTTAACTGCTCTGCAATGTAGGTATAAATTGCCATAAAACATTCCCCCTAAAATATAGTATTTGCTATATATTCTAAACGCTTTGGCAAGAAATTACAATATTTATTGCGTAAAAATTGGATTAATAGTATAATTTTAATAATTAACCAGACATATCTGTGTATTTATCGCTCAGATTATGTAACAATGCAGTGGCTATTCTGCCTTGAAATGACGCAAATGGCGGAATGCCTGTGACAGCTCGGTCAGGCCTAAGCAGTGGTATTAGCCCGAGAGAAGTATGGAAATAAAGGAGAATACTATGGATATTACGGCAAGAATTGAGAATGTTTACCCAAGCATGACAAAAAAGCAGAAACAGATTGCAGATTATATGAAGGATAATGTAGAGCGGATGGCATTCATTACGCTGAAGGATTTGAGCACAGATGTGGGAGTGACTGAGATGACGGTCCTGAATATGTGCAGGACTCTGGGATACAGCAGCTTTAATGAAGTAAAATACGAATTCCGGAAGTTTATCAATCAGAACCTTCGCGGAGGATTCTACCGGCAGAATGAATATTTTAATACGGCGATCCCGGACTATGAACTAGAGAATAAAGAGAAACTGATGATGGATATCTGCCACGAGGAGACACAGCTTATGTTGGAATTGGAGCAGAATTTTAACAGTCGCCATATTCTGGAAGTGGCTGAGATGTTTCTTTCTTATAAAAAGATTGTTCTCTGTGGAAGAGGAATTTCGTATCAATTGTGCGAATATCTTGCATGTGGCCTTGCATCAGTGGCGATATCAACGACTGTGGTCAATACAGAGCTTAATGATAATGTCTATTCGTTGCTTCCGTGTATTGATTCAGAACTTTTGATGGTGGCAGTTTCCTTCCCTGATTATTATTTTATGACCAAGAACCTTGCGGATTATGCGAGAGGGAAAGGGGCACGGATCATAGCGATCACCGATACACCGGATGCGGAGGTGACGGAGGCGGCAAATGAGGTGTTTTTGGTGCGCAGTACTACAAGACTGGCGCTCAATACGATCTCTGCTCCAGCAGCATTTGTGAACCTTCTGGTATCGGCAGTGAAGCTGCAGGGAGGAATGGAACGGGCGGAGAGTATTGGCCGGGAATTCAGTGAGATGTTTTAGAATTATATGGGTGTAAACAAGGCGCCGCGGCAGAACTTTACTTTGGCAATGTGCTAGAAGACAGGTGTAAGCTGAGGGCGGTTTATGGGCACAATATAGTAAAAACTTTAAAAGAAATGTACATAATTCACAAAAAATTTAATTTGTAACTAAAACTTCCCACACCGATACGGTGTGTTGAACCTTGAAAATTCAATATTTCAGCCAATAAAAAAGGCATAAACCTGTTCCGTTTGGTATAATGGAATTGACTAGAAACCATTTTTAC
>Ga0129308_1000406_pt1 | contig 66322 bp, 63 predicted proteins | sample L827metagenome_FD_94440 | JGI IMG/M metagenome (GOLD analysis project Ga0129308, IMG submission 94440) | Ring-tailed lemur group fecal microbial communities from Wisconsin, USA - L827 metagenome | ecosystem: Host-associated > Mammals > Digestive system > Large intestine > Fecal | place: USA...
ATCATAGGCGGATGACGCGGAAACGGCCCCTCCCGGGGCCGTTTCAGTTCCAGATCGTTGTTTTCGCCCGCTGAGCTGGGCCTATGCCGGAATCTCTCCCACAGAAACCACCGAAGAGCCGAAATTCTTGAGGGCGCTTTCGTGGGAGACGATGAAGCCCGCCAATTCGGCAATGCCGGTCTTTTCCAGTGCGGAGATGACCATCACAGGCACATCCGGGCATGCCTCCTTGAGGAAGGAGACGTAGCGCTCGATATCCTCCCCGGTAAGCAGATCCGCCTTGTTCAGCACGATCAGGTCGGCTTCCTCCAGCTGCAGCTTCAGCAGATACACCAGTTCTTCAGGAAGATGGATGTCAGCCTTTTCCGGCATGATCATACGCAAACGCTCGGGATCGACGATCACCGTGAAGGGCGCAAGCGTGATTTCCCCGGCGCACTCGTCGGCAAGGCGGTGGTACACATGATCGAGCGCTCCCACGCCGCAACCGGGAATATCGGACATGACGAAGAAGGCGCCTTCCCGATCGCGCAGACGTCGGACCTTGTCGATCACGTTGTCCATCTGATAGCAGATGCAGCCTGAAGCGATTTCCTCGATGGTGCAGCCCTTCGTCTGGGTAAGCTTGGTGTCCACCAGGTTCGCACCCAGGTCGTTCGCGATCAGGGCGACCTTCCCATATGCACGATCCATGTACTCCGCCAAGGCGATCATCGTGGTGGTCTTGCCTGCCCCCAGAAACCCGCTCACAACCATGAAGCGGACGCAGTCGGACCCATCGCACGGGATAGGCCGTCCGCCTTGCGGGGATGCCCCAGGGAAAATACGGGTGCTTTCGCTCATCGTGCTCCTACTCGCTTCGCTCGGTATCTGGTGCATGCTCGGGAACGCATGTAAGATGCGCAATGCCTGCCGAAGCCCCGGACGGATTTTCCGCCTCCGGGCATCCGCGTATTCTGCCGATTCGGATAAGAATCGCAAGATGCGCGAAAGGCGCCATTCCTGAGCGCGATGGATTATAGCCGAACGCAGGCGTAGCATCGGCGTCTGGCAAACCCCAGCGACCAACATTCACGGACGAGCGAGCTTTTTGCACCTGACCTGGGCTTTTATATTATTATTCATAATCCGTATCGGATTTTCCGATAGTTGTGAAACGGCATTTCGCTCCCCTGAGGGCAGATTCGCCCGGCGCATCCGCACCGGGCGATAACAGTCGGATTATCGGGCACCCGTCTAGAAGGAGCGGTAGAAACAGGTGGCATTGCCGGTGTGGCAGGCGGGACCCGCGGGCTTGACCAGCGCCAGAAGCGTATCGGCATCGCAGTCGTAGCGCAATTCCACCAGCTGCTGCACATTGCCGCTCTCTTCGCCCTTGTGCCAAAGCTTCTGCCTGCTGCGCGTCCAGAACCAGGTGGTGCGCTGTTCCAAGGTGAGCGCCAGGGATTCGGCATTCATCCAGGCCATCATGAGCACGTCTTTGGTATCCGCATCCTGCACGATGCAGGGAACAAGGCCCTGGTCGTTGAACCTCACCTGGTCGGGGGTCAGCTGATCGCGTTCGAAATCATTCATCTTTCCATCCTTCGAAACAAACCGCGGGAGCACGCCCGGTGCCCCCGAATGCGACAGGCGCCCCGCACGCTGCGAGGCGCCATGATTGACGGGGTTTTGGATTCGCCGCACACAGGACGCATGATGCGCCCGAGCCCGCAAGCATCCCTACAAGCGGACGGGAATACCCTGGCTTGCCATGTACTCCTTCACCTGGCGGACGGTGAACTCGCCGAAATGGAATACACTCGCGGCCAGAACCGCATCGGCCTCGCCGTCGATGACGCCTTCGGCAAAATGCTCCAACTTGCCCACACCGCCGCTTGCGATGACGGGAATGTTGACCGCACGGGAAACGGCACGCGTCAGCGCAACATCGAACCCGTCCTTGCTTCCGTCGCAGTCCATGCTGGTGAGCAGGATCTCGCCCGCACCTCGCTTGGCCGCCTCGATTGCCCACTGGACGGCGTCGATGCCGGTGTTCTTGCGTCCGCCGTGCACGTAGACTTCCCAACGGCCGGTGTTGCCGGGAACGCGCTTGGCGTCGATGGCGCACAGGATGGCCTGGGTTCCGAATGCCGCAGCCGCCTCGGTGATGAGCGAGGGATTGTCCACGGCAGCGGAATTGATGGACACCTTGTCCGCACCCGCGGCGATCATGGTGCGGATATCGGCCACGGTGCGGAAGCCGCCGCCCACGCAGTAGGGCAGGTGCAGCTCCTCGCTTGCACGGCTGGCCATGTCGATGGTGGTTGCACGGCCTTCGTGGGTGGCGGTGATATCCAGGAAGATCACTTCGTCGGCACGCTGTTCGTCATAGCGCTTCGCCAACTCGATGGGGTCGCCCGCATCGCGCAGGTTCACGAAGTTGACGCCCTTGACCACGCGGCCGTCCTTCACATCCATGCAGGGGATGACTCGTTTTGCTAGCATCTCTTCTCCAAACCGGGTTACGCAGGGCTACAGTCCGCAGGGATTCGCCTGGGCAACGGCGGCAAGATGCGCAACGGTTGCCTTATGGCAGAAATCCAGTGCTTCGGGAATATCGAGGGTATGCTCGTACACGGCACGGCCGGTGATAACGCCCTCGATGGAACCCGCGACCGCACCCAGGCGGCGAAGGTCGTCCATGTTGGTCACGCCGCCGCTTGCGATGACGGGATTGCGGAAGACCTGCGCCATGCGCACGTAGGCCTGCTCGTCGATGCCGGTCTGCATGCCATCGCGGGAGATATCGGTGTACACCAGATGCTTGAAGCCAAGATCGGCCACTTCCGCCACCAATTCCTCGGCGGGAACGCCGGCACCCTCGCGCCAGCCGTCGATGGCCACCTCGCCGCCGCGCGCATCGATGCCCGCGGTCAGCATATCCCCGAAGCGGCTAACCGCCTCGATGGCGAAGTCCTTGTCCGTGATCAGGCTGGTGCCCAGGACCACGCGGGCAACACCTGCGTCATAGAGGCGCTGCAGGGTTTCCATGGAGCGGATACCGCCGCCGTTTTCCACCTTGAGCAGGGTCTTGCGCATGATGCGCTCGATGATCTCGATGTTTTCGGGCACACCCGACTTGGCGCCGTTCAAGTCCACCACATGGATCCAGGTGGCACCCATTTCCTCGAAGGCCTGGGCCTGGGCCACGGGATCTTCGTTGTATACGGTCACCTTCGCGTAGTCGCCCTTCGCCAGGCGGACGGCACGGCCGTCCAGGATGTCGATTGCAGGAAGCAAGTCCATTCGAATCGCCTTTCTCTGCTTAACCTGCGGCCTTGACCACGCGCAGATAGTTTTCCAACAGGGTCATTCCGGCATCGGAGCTCTTTTCCGGATGGAATTGGACGCCGAACGCCGTCTCATTCCAGCTCACCGCGCAGGGGAAGCTCACCGAATGCGTGGTGGTTGCCAGCGTGCAGGGATTTTCCGGCGCGATGAAGCTGTGGGTGAAGTAGAAGTACTCGCCCGAGGGGATGCCCTCGAGCAGGGGGGATTCGGTGCCGGGCAGAATGTCGATGGTGTTCCAGCCCACATGCGGCACCTTGTACTGCACGCCCTCGCTATCGACGCGGGGCATACGGTCCACCACGCCGGGCACGATACCCAAGCCGCGGGGATTCCCGTCTTCGCCGGCATCTTCGGTGCCCTCTTCGAACATCAGGTGCAAACCCAGGCAGATGCCCAAGAACGGGACGCCGCGGCGGATTGCCTCGCGCACGGCATCCATCTGCCCGGACCGAACCATGGAGCGGGAAGCATCGGCGAACGCGCCCACGCCGGGCAGCACGATTGCCTGCGCACGTGCGATCTGGTCGGGATCGTCGGTGATGACGGCATCGCCGCCCACGTATTTCAAACCGCGCTGGACGCTTTTCAGGTTGCCCTTGCAGTAATCAACGACAGCGATCATAAGCTACAGCATGCCTTTCGTCGAAGGAAGCGCATCGGCAACGCGGGGGTTGATACGCGTGGCGTCGCACAGCGCGCGCCCGCATGCCTTGAATGCGGCTTCAATGATGTGATGGGTATTCTCGCCCGCAGCCTCGATCAGATGCAGGGTGATGCCCGCATTCTGGGCGAAGGCGATGAAGAACTCCTTCGCGAGCGAGGAATTGAAGATCCCGAGCATTTCCATGGGCACGTCGATCGCGAAATGCAGCTGGCCGCGACCGGAGATGTCCAGGGATGCCTGGATGAGCGATTCGTCCATGGGAACGAAGGAGGTGCCGAAGCGCACGATGCCGCGCTTGTCGCCCAAGGCCTTCGCAACCGCCTGGCCCAAGACGATTCCCACGTCCTCCACGGTGTGGTGCGCGCTCACTTCGATGTCGCCTTGCGCCTTCACGGTCAGATCGAACAGGCCATGGCGCGCGAAGGCGTCGAGCATGTGATCGAAGAAGGGCACGCCGGTGGAGATGTCGGCCTCGCCCGTGCCATCCAGGTTGATGGTCAGGTCGATATCGGTTTCCTTCGTGGTACGCACCACCTGGGCGATACGCGCTTCACGGGGGTTTTCCATGTGCTTATCCTTTCAGGATCTGCGCCAAGGCGCGAATGAGACCCTCGTTTTCTTCGGGAAGGCCCACGGTGATGCGCAGGCAGTTCTCCAAGCCGGCAGAGCGGCTGAAATCGCGCACCAGGTATCCGCGGTCGAGCAGCTGCTGCCATACCTCGCCGGCGTCGATGCCTTCCAAACGCACCAGCAGATAGTTGGCGTCCGAAGGATACACGCGCACGCCCTCGATGGCCGCAAGGCCTTCGGCCAGCACGCCCCGCTGCTCGATGATGCGGTCGATGCGGTCCTGGAACAAGTCGCGATTGCGCACGACCTCGAGCGCGATGGCCTGGGATACCGCGTCGACGGAATAGGGCTGGCGCACCTTCACGAATTCGGTGATCACTTCCGGATCGGCCAGGATATAGCCCATCCTGGCACCCGCGAGCGAATAAGCCTTGGAGAAGGTACGCAGCACGAGCAGGTTCTTATGCTCGCGCACCAGAGGCGCGATGGTCTGGCGGGAGAACTCGCAATACGCCTCGTCCACCATGATCAGCGCATCGGTGCATTCCAGAACGCGGATCAAAAAGTCGCGGCTTGCCACCGTTCCCGTGGGGTTGTTGGGGCTGGTGATGATGGCGAAGTCGATATCGCCCGCGGAAAGGCGGTCGATAACGGCCTGCTCGTCGATGGAGTAGTCATCCCTGCGGGGCACATCCACCACGTCCGTGCCGGTCAGATAGGCGTTGGCCTTGTACACGGAGAAGGTGGGCGGGATATTGAGCATCTTGCGCCCGGCACCGCCCCAGGCAAGCGCCAGGTCGAACAGGAGCTCGTCGCCGCCGTTACCCATGAGCACGTTATTGCGATCCAGTCCCTCCACCTGGGCGATCGCATCGCGCAGGTCATTGGCCAAGGGATCGGGATAGCGGTTGAAATCCAAGCCGGACAAGCGATCCAGCACGGCCTTCAGCACCGGCTCGGGGATGCTCTGCGGATTCTCGTTCGCCGAAAGCATCACGCGGGCGGGAATGTACTTGGGGTCGTACGGGATAAGCCCGTCCAGCAGCGGATTCGAAGCGCGCACCTTATTCATCGGTGTTCTCCGGCATGACGCATCCCAACTCGCGCAAGCGCAGGCGCACGCTCTGGGCGTGTGCCCACAGGCCCTCGCGGTCGGCGATGCGCACGATGGCCTCGCCGTCCTGCAGCAATGCTGCGGGGGTGTACTGGATGATGCTCGACTTCTTCACGAAATCGTCGGTGGAAAGGGGGCTGGAGAACTTCGCAGTGCCGCCGGTGGGCAGGGTATGGTTGGGACCCGCCACGTAGTCGCCCACGGCCTCGGCAGTCCAGTCGCCCAGGAAGATGGCGCCGGCATTCTTGATGCCGCCCAGCTGGTCCATAGCGTTCTGGACGTGCATCTCCAAGTGCTCGGGAGCGATCACGTTCACAGCACCCAAGGCGGTTTCCATATCGGGGCAGACCACGATCAGGCCCTGGTCGTCCAAGGAGGCGGAAGTGATCTCCGCACGGGTGGAGCGCTTCAGATGCTCATCGATGGCAGCGAGCACCTTGTCGGCATACTCGTTGCTGAAGACCACCAGATAGCAGCTTGCCAGAGGATCATGTTCTGCCTGGGCCATCAGGTCGATGGCCACCATGGAGGGATCGGCCTGCTCGTCGGCGACGACACAAACCTCGGAGGGGCCCGCGATCATGTCGATGCCCACGTCGCCGGAAACGATCTTCTTGGCAGCCGCCACGAAGGCGTTGCCCGGGCCGGTGATCTTGGAGACGGCAGGGATGGTCTCGGTACCGTATGCAAGCGCGGCAACCGCCTGGGCGCCGCCGATGGAATAGATCTCGTTCACGCCGGAGATACGGCATGCCTCGATGACAGCGGGGTCCAGGGAGCCGTCCTTGGTGGGCGGGGTCACGCAGGCGATGCGCTTCACGCCGGCAACGGATGCAGGCAGCGCGTTCATGAGCACCGAAGAGGGATACAGGGCACGGCCGCCGGGAACGTAGATGCCCACAGCCTCGATCGGCTCGTACTTAGTGCCCACGATGGCGCCGTTTTCGCGCACATCCATCCAGCTCTGGCGCAGCTGGCGCTCATGGAAGTCGCGGATCTGCGCGGCAGCATGCTGCAGTGCCTGGGAAAGCTCGGGGCTCACCTTTTCCAGCGCGGCATCGATAGCCTCCTGGCTGACGCGGAAACTCTCCAGCTTCACGCCGTCGAAGCGCTCGGTATACTCGCGCACTGCCTCGTCGCCACGGGCACGCACGTCCTCGACGATATCGGTTGCGGCCTTCAGGGCCTTGGCATTGAAGGCACCGGTGCGCTTGAGGTGGCCTTCATTGAAGCGCTCTCCCTGCTTCAGTTCTACTCGACGCATGTTACTGCTCCTCTACTTGGTCTTGCAGCGCAGCCGCAAGCGCGATGACGCGCTCGTCCGTGCGGAATGCGCAAGGGTTGGCAAAGAAACGTGCGGTGGAATCCAATACCTCATCCACCACCGAAAGGTTGTTCTCGCGCAGGGTGGTGCCCGTCGCGGTGATGTCGATGATGCGTTCCGCCATGCCGGTGAGCGGTGCGAGCTCGATGTTGCCGTGAAGCTTCACGATCTCCACCTGCATGCCCACGCGGTCATAGTAGGAACGGGTGATGCGCGGGTACTTGGTAGCCACGCGGATAGAGCCCAGCTTGCGATAGCGCTCTTCCACGGCAGGGGTGGCACCCGCAGGCTCCGCCACTACGAAACGGCAGCCGCCGAACTGCAGGTCGACCAGCTCGATCACGTTCGGCTGGGCTTCGAGCAGGCTATCCTTGCCGCAGATACCGCAATCGGCGGCACCCAGGGATACGAAGACGGGCGCATCGGTAGGACGCACGATGATGTAGTCGACGCCGGGGTTGGAGATGATCAGCTGGCGTCCGGGGTTTTCCAGGCCCGCGGTATCAAGGCCGGCGCGGGACAGCGCTTCGATGGTGCCTGCATTCAGGGAACCCTTGGGAACCGCGATGCGCAGCGGGCAGTCCCCGTCGCGCCTCGGCTGCATATCGAGCGCCGCCATGACCTGTTCCAGGTACAGCGCGAAGCCCGCAGAGGGACGGGGCTTGCCGTCGAACGCGGCGATCATAGCGTCGTAGCGGCCGCCCGATCCGATGCGTTCGCCCAAGCCGGGGGCATAGGCCTCGAAGATGAAGCCGGTGTAATAGCTGAAGGTGCTGGAAAGGCTGAAGTCCACGAGCAGCTTGCCTTCCAGACCCATCTCCGTCAGGCGGCCGAATGCCGTTTCCAGCTCGTCGAGCCCGCAATCGCAGGCCAGGGGCGCAACCAGCTCGCGGACCTGGTCGATCGCCTCGCGCCCGCCGCGGATGCACGCCATCCGGCACAGGACCTGCGCATGCTCGGCGGGAGCTTCGGGCAGGGCGGCCAACCTGGCAAGCTCCACGAAATTACCCTCCTGATATGCGCGCATGGCCTGGTTCTTCCAATCGCCAGACGCAGGCGCAGCCGCAAGCACGGTGCGTAGCACGCTTGCCGTGCCCAGGGCGATGATGAAGTCATCGAGGCCGCAGAGCTGGAGGCTTTCCGCAAACAGGGCCAATATCTCGGCGTCGGATTCGGCGCCCGCGGCATCGATATTCTCGATGCCGACCTGGGTCACCTCGCGGGAGGTGGCCATTCCGTCCGCTTCGCGGAAGACGCGCTGAACGTACCGGAAGCGGAAGGGGCCCTCTTCCCTTCGCAGGCGCGTGGCGCACATGCGCGCTACCTGCATGGTCACGTCGGGACGCAATGCCAGAAGGTCGCCCGACGCATCGAAGAAGCGGAAGGGCACGCCGGGAAGGCTGGTCACCGCATCGAGCACTTCGATGTTTTCCAGAGTGGGGGTTTCGATGGGGGCATAGCCGCGCGATGCCAGGCATGCCTGCACGCGCGAGATGATCTGCTCGCGACGCAATGCCTCATCGGGAAGGATGTCCCTGAAGCCGGAAGGCGTAACAAAATCCATAGGATATTCCTCTATTCATGACGTTTTATCGCAACATTACACAGTACTTTTTCCCAGGCGTGTTGGCAATGTTTCCATGCTCGTCTTGCCTGTAAGCGGAAAGGGCATCCACCCGCCTGCGATACTTTATCACAGTAGAGTGCTAAAGCTAGGATTTCATATTATTTCCTTCGAGGGGCGGCGGGATACGGGCTGCGCGAACCACGGGAAACCGAAGGACGCCAGAAGGCCGGCTCGGGCTTTCCCGGAACCGGCCTTCCGTTCCCATCGATTCTCCTTGCAGGGTACGCCCGACTTGCGGCGCCCCCTCACCGTGTCGCACGGAAACCCCGCGCGACCTTGCCGAAGGCTATTCGGTGGGGATATTGCGCGCCCATGCAGGCTTTTCCGCGACAGCTTCCTGCTGCGCCTGCTCCTCTTCGACGGGCTCCACATCGATGGGAGCACCATTTGCCGTAAAGGGGGCATCCTGCGCGAAGCCGTCCTGTTCGGGAATCTTGCTTCCGCAGCGACTGCAATAGGCATCGCCCTGGTTGGGACGGTATCCGCAGGTGGGGCAAGTACCCGTCACGTAGGAACGGGCGGCTGCCGCGGCATCTTCGGCGATCTTTCCCAGATCGGACTGGATAGCGTCGATGGCAGCATCGATTTCCTCGATAGCGCCGATCAGGTCCTTCAAATCCTCGAAGCGTGCGGAATCGTTCCTGCTTTCTTCGAAAACGGTCTCGCCCAGACGCGCGCACGCCGCATTGCGCTGGGCCTTCTTCTCTGCAAGCTGCGCCTTCAGCTTGATGCTCTTACCGGTACGTGCGGTGATTTCGGCTCCACGGTTGAGCTTGCCGCTCAGATCGTCCAAAAGTCCCATGGTGTTTCCTTTCGCCATGAATGCTTGTTCGCGCCCACTTGCTCATCTGCCAGGCGCTTTCTCAGCCGGCTCCCATGATAAAACGAGCCGCGGGGTTCGCGGCTCGTTTGGCAATCAGCTGTAGGAAACGAAGGAAACCGTTTATTCCTCTTCCAGGGCAGCAAGGATCTCGTCGGTGAGGTCCATGGTGTGATAGACAGCCTGAAGGTCTTCCAGCTCTTCCAGGCGGTCGACCAGGCGCAGGACCTTCTTCGCGTCGCTGACGGAAACAGCGGTGGGGGTGGTGGGAACCATGACGAATTCTGCACCCTTGGTTTCCACACCCTGCTCTTCCAGGCCGTTCTTAACGGCCATCAGGTCGGTAGGAGCGGTGTAGACGATCCATTCGTCCTCTGCATCCTCGTAGTCGGTGCCGCCGGCTTCGGCGACAACCATCATGAACTCGTCCTCGTCGACGGCGTTTTCCTTGTCGGCGACCTTCTTGTCCTCGCTCTTGATGATCTTCTCGACCAGGATCTGGCCCTTGCGTTCGAACTGGAAGGCGACCGATCCGCTGGTGCCCAGGTTGCCGCCGGCATGGGAGAATGCGGAGCGGACATCTGCTGCGGTACGGTTGACGTTGTCGGTCAGAGCCTCGCAGTAGATGGCGATGCCGCAGGGACCATAGCCTTCGTAGACCTTGCTCTCGTAGTTGGCAGCGTCCTTGCCGGCACCGAATGCCTTGTCGATAGCGGTCTTGATCTTGTCCTTAGGCAGGGAGTTCGCCTTTGCCTTTTCGATTGCGGCAGCGAGGGATGCGTTGTTTTCGGGGTTGGGGTCGCCGCCCTCCTTGGCTGCCACCGTGATGTTACGAGACAGCTTGCCGAACAACGCAGAGCGCTTCGCATCCTGTGCAGCTTTACGATGCTTGGTAGTTGCCCATTTAGAATGCCCTGACATATTGCTTCTTTCGTCGAACTGGTCCTGATGTATCTGTGGTAGTAGCCGGCTGCAGCCGACCGCAACTTGTTGATTTTATCACACAACAAGTAGGCATTCGCTTGGAAAAGACCATCCCACGCTGTCCTAGCGCACCCAAATGCCGGATTTTCCGCCTTCCTTGCGAAGCAGGCGGATCTCGCCGATCTGCATCCCGCGGTCCATGGCCTTGCACATATCGTAGATGGTCAGGCATGCCACGCTCGCCGCCGTGAGCGCCTCCATTTCGATGCCCGTCTTTCCGGTCACGCCGCAGGTGGCCTGCACGCGAATTCCCACCAGGCCGTCTTCGCGCTCGCCCGCGTGAACGGGTTCGCACTCCACCTGGGCCTTGGTAATGAGCAGCGGATGACACATGGGGATGAGCGAGGAAGTCTGCTTGGCGGCCATCACGCCCGCCACCCTGGCACAAGCGAGCACGTCGCCCTTCGGCGCAGTACCGTCCACGATGGCCGCCAAGGTTTCCGGATTCATAGAGATGAAGCCCTCCGCCACGGCGATGCGCTTCGTGTCGTCCTTCTGCCCCACGTCCACCATGCGGACCTGGCCCTTTTCATCGATATGGGTGAGCTTTTCCATAACCCCTCCTCGCTTAACTCGTCTTGCGGATGTCTTTCGGAGCGCCCGAGCCGATCCGATTCCGCCTTCCCCGCAAAACGGACCGCGCCGAAGCCGCGTTCGCTGGCAATTCTCGCATCGCCTCCCCTTCAGATGCATGCCCTAGCTTTCTCACCGCCGAAGGAAAAGCGCGCCTAGCCGCCTATCTGGTTCATGTTCGTGCTGGTCGCATGGGCGCTATTCGGATTCCCATGCTCTTCTGGCTTCATGCGCAGGGCGCGCGCCAGCACCTCGCGCACCGCATCGTCGCTACCGCAGCGCAACGCCTCCCGCACGTCTATTTCATCATCGGAGAACAGGCAGGGACGGATCTTTCCCATGGAGGTTACGCGGATACGGTTGCACTCGCCACAGAAGTGACGCGAAAGCGGGGAAATGAAACCCACGGTACCCTCCGCCCCAGGAAATTCATAGTAACGCGCGGGGCCCGCGCCTTCGGGCCGGCCCCCCGCGGGAACCAGCCCCTCCACACCTTCGGCGAGGGCGCGGCGATTGATGCGGTCCCTGATTTCCTCGCAGCTCACCACCTCTTCGGGGCCCCAACCGCAGCCGCAGACGCCGGACGAATCCCCCACCGGCATGTACTCGATGAAACGCACGTGCAGGGGCCGATCGACCGAAAGCCGCGCGAAGGCCCAGAAATCCTGGTCCAAGCTGCGCACGGCAACCATGTTGATCTTCACGGGGAAGAAGCCCGCCTCCAACGACGACTCGATTCCCGCCAGCGCGGATGTGATGTCGCCCCCGCGCGTGATCTGGCGGTACTGTGCTGCATCAAGCGTGTCGAGCGAGATGTTCACGCGCCGCAACCCCGCCTGCTTCAAGTCGGCGGCATAGCGCGGAAGCAGGATGCCGTTCGTGGTCAGGGACACGTCCTCGATCCCCGGGGTAGATGCGATGGCCGAAACCAGATCGACCACCCCACGGCGCACCAAGGGCTCGCCTCCGGTCAAGCGGATGCGTTCGACCCCCATCTGGGCGGCGATGCGCACCAGGCGCTCGATTTCAGAAAGGCGCAGGATCTGGTCGTGCGGGACCTGGACGATACCTTCTGCCGGCATGCAGTAGATGCAGCGCAGGTTGCAACGGTCCGTCAGCGAGATACGCATATAGTCGATCCTGCGGCCGTGTCCGTCCCTCATCCCTTTCCCCTCTCCTACCCTTCGGGCTGTACGCCCGACGATTATTCGCATGTAAGATAGATTCTATCGGGTCGCAGGCGCACCAGCACCTCGTCACCGGCTTGCGGCAGGGGAAAGGCCCTTTCCTGCATCAGGTCGATGCGCCAGATCAGGCTCTGATGGAGCAGATGCATAGAACCCGTCACATCGCCTTCCCCCGCGCGATCGCGGTTTGCAAACGACAGCAGCACGGTGCGCTCGAAACGCGAATCGCTTGCCCGTTCAACGCGCATGCGGAAGATGTTTTCCCCAGGATCCGCCGCCTGTTCGATGCGGAAGGCCCTGATGCCCGCATAGCGGACACCTTCGGGAACCCGCGTTGCGCAGGCAAGCTCCACACCCCACCTGGGGCAGCGGATGCGGGTTTCCCCTACACGCTCGGCCTCGGTGACGTTTTTGCAACCCGAGAGCTTGAGCGCGGCAAGGCTGGTCGGACGGTCCACGATCTCGCGCCCCGCGCCGATCTGCCGAATACGGCCGTTGTCGATTACGGCGATGCTGTCGCAGAAGCGCAGCGCCTCATCGATGTCGTGGCTCACATACAGCACCGTGCCGGAGAAATCATCGAACAGACCCGCCAGGTTCTGCTCGAGCAGGCCCTTCAGGTGAGAATCAAGCGCGGAGAAGGGCTCGTCGAGCATGAGGATCTGCGGGCGCGCCGCGAGCATGCGGGCAAGCGCCACGCGCTGCTGCTGGCCTCCGGAAAGCTGCAAGGGATAACGCTTCCTGAAATGCCCCAGGTCGAATCGGGCAAGCTCGCCATCCACGATACGGGCACGTTCGGCGCGATCCGCCTTGGCGTCGATACCCGCCGCCACATTCTGTTCCACCGTCAGATTGGGAAAGAGCATGTAGTTCTGAAACAGCAGGGCGGTCTTGCGTTGCTGCGGTGTCAGATCGACCCCTTCTTCCGAATCGAAGAAGACAGTGTCATTGACCACGATACGCCCCTCGTCGGGCGTTTCCACGCCCGCGATGCAGCGCATGATCAGACTCTTCCCGCAACCCGAAGCGCCCAGAAGACCGAAGGTACCGTCCCCCGCCTTGAAATCGACGTCCAGGGAAAAGGACCCGAAATCCTTCTTGATCTTCGCCTGAAGGCTCATCGTCCGCTCGCCCCCTTCCTATAGCCCGTCGCCCTGCGGCCCCACAGGTTGATGAACAGGATGACCGCAAAGCTGAATACCAAGATTACGGCAGTCCAGAACAGCGCCACCCCGGTGTTGCCGTTCATCCACTCGAAGTAGATGGCGATGGGGATGGTCCTGGTGATCCCCAGGTAGTTTCCCGCAAGAAACAGAGTCGCCCCGAACTCGCCCAATGCGCGGGCGAAGGCCAGCACAGTCCCCGCCGCGATGCTGCTCCACGAAAGCGGCAGCATCAGCCTGAAGAAGATGCGCGCATCGTTCCAGCCCAGGGTGCGCGCCGCATCCAGCATGTTGGGATCGAGGCTTTCGAAGGCGCCGCGGGCGCTGCGGTACATGAGCGGGAAGGAAACCACCACGGCGGCGATGACCGTGGAAACCCAGCTGAACACGAGCGGGAAGCCCACTTCGATGAACCAGCTTCCCACAGGCGTGTTCTTCCCCAGAAGCAAAAGCAACAGGAAGCCGCACACCGTGGGAGGCAGTACCATGGGGATGGTGAAGATGGCATCGGCGACATCGCGCACGCGCGGGGGACAGCGCAGCGACCACCATGCCGCAAGCAAGCCCAGCACGAACACGATGGCGATGGCGGTGAGCGAGGTCTTCAAGGTCACCCACAGAGGGGAAAGGTTCACCGTCCCGAGGAAGGACAGGCATTTTTCCAGCAGGGACGGCTCTTCGGCAATCGTTGCCTGCGCCGGATCGACTGCGCTCGCAAAGCAGGCATGGGTGATGCCCGCATAGGCGGGATTGGCGGGATCGGTGACATCGCTCCCGTCGGCACCCTCGACGGTATCGTAGAAGAAACCCTCCTTCAACTCGCGCCCGAAGGAGAAGACCACGCCGTCTCTTTCGAACGAGTCCTCGGACGTGAACTCCCATACGTCATCCGGCCCGATCAGCGCACCGCCATTGGCGTTGGCTTGATCGAGCGCGTCGAGGCAAGCGCGCAGGGCGGCGGTATCGCGGGGGTCTTCCACATCGATGCCGAATTCGGACACCGCATCTTCGGGGACATGCACCACCACCAGGCCCTCGGTTGCGATAAGGGATATCCTGGATGGATCGGCCCCCGCAAGGAAGTGGTAGCCATAAGATTTTCCGTCCACGGGCGCGCTCGAGCCCACCTGCGCACGGCTGAAACCCCCAAGTGCGAAGGACGCGCCCTGCTCATAGGCCGCATCCCCTTCCGCCGAGACCGCAAGGCCCCCTTCGCCCTGCATCCCGGAGTCGGGCTCCTGCGCGAAGGCGGCCGAGGGAAGGGCGAGGGCAAGAAGCCAGAGCAGGGCTGCCAAGACCGCCACCACGGAACGCTTGATTGTCAGAACCACCTTTCGATGCCGCCTTTCCATGAAAAGGGGCGGCGATGCCGCCGCCCCTTCGCTTCCTCGATTATCGAGACCCGCCTATTCCGCTGCGAGCTCGAAGCCCCACTTCTCCCAGATCTGGGCAGCTGCGGGATCTTCCGCGCACCAAGCCAGGAAGTCCTGGGCCGCCTGGGCGTTCGCGGTCGTGCTGGTCACGCTTGCGGGGTACACGATGTTCTTATGGGTGTCTGCAGGGACAACCCCCACTACCTTGACCCCACCGAAACGGTACACATCGGAAGTGTACACGAAGGCCACATCCACATCGCCGCTTTCGGCGTGGCTGCAGACATTGCCGACGGAGGAGTCGGTTACGACCTTGCCTTCGAGGGGGGTGCCGGCATAGGCATCGGTGCCGTTGGCCTTGCCATCGCTGTCGGAGCCGGTTGCACCGTTGGGGTCGATGAAGCAGCCCACGGTACTCAGGGACTGGTTCGCGTAATTGCCCGCAGGCACGGAGTCATCGCCCACGCACACGGTGTATTCGCCGCTTGCGATATCCTCCAAGGTCAGCTCCTCGATTGCGTCATTGCCCTCAGCGGTGACCATGACCAGGTCGTTCACGAACAGGTTGAACCTGGTTTCGGGATCGACATAGCCCTCGGCTTCCGCATCATCCATCTTGCCCTTGGATGCGCTGATCAGGATATCCGCTTCGGAACCGGCTGCGAGCATTTCGTTCAGCTCGCCGGAGCTCTTGTACTGGGTGTCGGCAAAGGTAACATCGGGATTGGCCTCGGTATAAGCAACCTGGGCTTCCTCCATCGCCTTCGACAGCGAATTCGCCGCGAAGATCTGCAGCTGGACTGCTTCGCCGCCTTCTGCGTCCGCAGATTCCTGGGATGCCTCATCGGAATTGCCGCTGCAACCGAACATGCACGCGCATGCGAGTGCAAGACCGCATGCGGCAGCGAAGATCCTTCTGGTCTGCTTCTTCATTGCCTTCCTTTCCTATTCACGGCCCCGGGAAACCGGAATGCCTGGTCCAGATTATTCTCATCTGAGTATAAAGGTTTATTATTCTCATTCGAGAATAATATGTTTCGCTTCGGTCCGCTTTTCCTGTAAACGGAAAGACGCCGCCCAAAAACGGACGGCGTCAAGCATGCATTTTGCACTGCCGCCGAAGAAAGCGGCATGATCTTTCAGGATGGGAGATCTTCCCCGCACAGGCGTTATGCGCCCAATTCCTCGGTTACCACATCGGCGATGGCATTCGCATGGCGCTTCGCCTCTTCTGCAGAAGCCGCCTCGACCATGACGCGGATCAAGGGCTCGGTGCCGCTCGCGCGCACAAGCACGCGGCCGCTTTCGCCCATTGCCTCTTCGGCTGCCACGATGGCCTTATGGATGGCAACGTTTCCCGCAACGGCATCCTTGTCGGTCACGCGCACGTTGATAAGCTCCTGCGGGAAGCGCATCATCGCCGCCGCCGCGGTCTGGGCAGTGGAGTCGCCGCGGGTGATCGCAGCGAGGAACTGGCATGCGGTGACAAGGCCGTCGCCCGTGGTGTTGTAGTCCAGGAAGATGGTGTGGCCGCTCTGCTCGCCACCCAGCACATAGCCGCCCTCGCGCATGCGTTCGAGCACATGGCGATCGCCCACTGCAGTCTGCTCGACCTCGATGCCCGCTTCTCGCATGGCGTGCACGAAGCCCAGGTTGCACATGACAGTGGAAACCACAGTGTCGCCGCGCAGAAGCCCGCGCTTCTTCAGGTCGATCGCGCATGCCGCCTCTACCATGTCGCCGTCGATGTCGTTGCCATGGGCATCAACGAACAGTACACGGTCCGCATCGCCGTCATGGGCGATGCCCACATGGGCGCGGGTCTTGCACACCAGCTGGCGCAGGGGCTCCAGGTAGGTGGAACCGCACTTCACGTTGATATCGGTGCCGCAATAATCCTCGTTGATCACCACGACCTCGGCACCCAGGCGGCGCAGCGCCTCGGCACTAGCAACAGCAGCGGCACCGTGGGCCGCATCCAGCGCGATTCGCCAGGAAGAGAAGTCGATATCCTGGCTGCGCACGCTTTCGACCGCATGCTCGATGTAGATTTCCACCGCATCGTCGACGGGCATGACGGTGCCCACTTCGTCACCGCAGGGAAGCTCATCGGCGGAAAAGCCCCCTTCGCCTACGAAAGCTTCGATGCGATGCTCCAGATCGACGGGAAGCTTGAAACCTTCCCTGTCGAAGAACTTGATCCCGTTGTACTCCGGGGGATTATGCGATGCGCTGATGACGACGCCGCCATCGGCGGCGAGACGGCGGGTCAGCAATGCCACGGCAGGCGTGGGGATGACGCCCAACTGCAGCACATTGCCGCCTGCGGACATGATGCCTGCGTTCAGAGCGGATTCCAGCATGTCGCCGGAAAGGCGCGTGTCCTTGCCCACCACGATGGTTTTACCCAGGAAGCGAACGGCAGCCTGACCCAGCTTGAACGCGATATCGCAGGTCAGTTCCTTATTCGCCACACCACGGGCACCATCGGTACCGAACAGCTTTGCCATTACTTCCCCCTTTTCACGAATTCGCCATGCAGGCGGATGGCGCCTTCGGGACGCTCCTCGGCGCACATGCGCATGTTCAGCTCCGCCGCGAATTCATCTATGCCGATTCCGAAGCGCTCGATTACTACCAGCAGGTGGTACACCACATCGGCAGCCTCATAGCGAAGATGATCGGGCTCACCGTCCTTCGCGGCAAGCGCCACTTCGCCCGCTTCTTCCATCACTTTTTTCAACACGGTGTCGATATTACCGTTTAACAGGCGATACGTATAGCTTTCCTCTCCCGCATCCCTGCGCGCGGCAATCGTGGATGCCAGCGCCTCCATCGTCGCCCCGATCTGGCTTGCAGGAGGATTCTGCCCTTCGGGCACGTAGGTCTTCTCGCTCATCATCGTTTCCTCTTCTTGAAGAAAAGCGGGGCGCCATTGCAACGCCCCGCCAAAAAACCCGTTGTCGCGATTGCTACTCTTCTTCGGAAGCATCGCCCTCGGCGGCTTCGCCCTCTTCATCGGAGGAAGCGCCGATCATGATGTCGTCCACACTGGAGAGGCTGAAGCCCAATCCGCCGACGTTACCCAGCAGAGCGTCGAGCTCTTCCAGGTTGCGCTGGTAGGAACGGGGCGGCAGCGCCTCGCCCAGCATGTCCTCGCCATCGGTGTTGAAGGTGGCAGGCTCGCCACCGCCGATGAGGATGGTGTCATCGGGGGAGAAGACCATGTCGAGCAGCTGGCTCATATCGTCATTGGAGGCATTCAGGTTGTCCTCGATGACATAGAGCAGTCCGCGTGCTTCCAGGCCGGACTTCAGTTCCTCGATGGCCTTGCCACCGATACCCTCGATGCGCAGCAGATCGTCCTCGGTGTAATCGAGCAGGTCTGCAACGGTCTCGATACCCGCCTCGCTGAACTTATTCGCCCAGCGCTGGGACACTCCCAGGTCGTCGTACAGGTACAGGCGTGCGTCCTCGTCGGAGAGCTGCTGTGCGCGACCACCCGAGCCCACGCCGCTGAAGTAGCTGGCGTAGCTGCCGGGCATGTTCATATAGCCTTCGCCCTCCATGGTCCAATCCTGGGGCTGCGGCATCATGTCCTCGATTTCGCGCAGCTCCGCAGGAGCGTAGTCGGGCAGCTGCTCGGTCTCTTCCTTCGCCACGGGGACGCCCCTATAGGTCAGGCCCACTTCGTGGTAGCGCTTCAGGCCAGTGCCCGCGGGGATGGGCTTGCCGATGATGACGTTTTCCTTCAGGCCCGCCAGGGTGTCGGTCTTGCCTTCGATGGCGGCATCGGTGAGCACCTTGGTGGTTTCCTGGAAGGATGCGGCGGAAAGCCAGCTGTCGGTAGCCAGAGACGCCTTGGTGATACCCAGCAGCAGGGGCTGGCCGACGGGAGGCTGCTTGCCTTCCAGCACCAGTTCGTTGACGGCGTCTTCGAACTCGTAGCGGTTGACCTGGCGGCCGGGCAGGTAGTCGGAGTCGCCGGCATCCAGGACGGTGACCTTGCGCAGCATCTGGCGTGCGATGACCTCGATGTGCTTGTCGTTGATGTCTACGCCCTGGCTTACGTACACTTCCTGAACCTGTCCCACGATATAGCGCAGGATGGTGTTGGGATCGGTCAGGCGCAGCAGGTCATGCGGGTTGACGGAGCCCTTGGTGAGCTGCTGGCCCACCTTGACCTGGCAGCCGTCCACAACGCCGGGAAGCAGCTGGGCACGTGCGGATACCACGTACTCGCGGTAGTTGCCTTCCTGATCGTGGATGGTCAGGGTCTTGGACTGCTTGTCGCCGAACACCTGCAGGGTGCCTGCGATTTCCGCCAGAACAGCCTGGCCCTTGGGCTTGCGTGCCTCGAACAGCTCGGTAACACGGGGGAGACCATGGGTGATGTCGTCGCCCGCGACGCCGCCGGTGTGGAAGGTACGCATGGTCAGCTGGGTACCGGGCTCGCCGATGGACTGGGCAGCGATGATGCCGACTGCGGTACCGATGTTGACGGGGCGGCCGGTAGCCAGGTCCCAGCCATAGCACTTCTGGCAAACGCCGTGGGTTGCATGGCAGGTCATGACGGTGCGGATGGTCACTTCCTCGACGCCCGCGGCATCGAAGCGCTTCAGGTCGGCAACGCTGTTGATGTACTCGCCGGCTTCCAGCAGCAGTTCGCCTTCGGGAGTTACCACAGGCTCGCTCAGGCAGCGGCCCACCAGATTGCCGTCGACATCGCCCTTGGGATTGCGCAGCGGATAGGGCACTCCTTCGGTTGCGCCGCAATCCAGCTCGCGGATGATGACATCCTGAGCAACGTCGACCAAGCGGCGGGTAAGGTAACCGGAGTCTGCGGTACGCAGTGCGGTGTCCGCCAGGCCCTTACGTGCGCCATGGGAGCTGATGAAGTATTCCAGAACGGACAGGCCCTCGCGGAAGTTCGCCTTAATGGGACGGTCGATGATCTCGCCCTTGGGGTCGGACATCAGGCCGCGCATACCGGCGAGCTGGCGGATCTGCTTGATGTTGCCTCGTGCACCGGAGAACGCCATCATGTAGATGGGGTTGAAGCGGTCGAAGTTGTCGGCCATGGCCTCGCCGACTTCCTCATTCGCGGCATTCCAGACATCGACCACCTGGCGATGGCGCTCTTCGTCTGCCATCAGGCCCATTTCGTAGTCTTCCTGGATAGCGGCGACCTTTTCGTCTGCCTCGGCCAGGATCTCCTTCTTACTGGGAGGCACGGTGGCGTCGTAGACGGAAACGGTGATGCCTGCGCGGGTTGCATAGTGGAAGCCTGCGCTCTTCAGACCGTCCAGGATGGGCTCCATCTCGGAAACGGTGTAATGGTTGCAGCAGTCCTCGACCAGGCGGCTGATCTCCTTCTTGTTCATGACGTAGTTCAGGAAGGGATAGTCGTCGGGCAGCACGCGGTTGAAGATGATGCGACCGACGGTGGTCTCCAAGCGGGTGCCCGCAGCGTATTCCACGAACTCGTCGTGGGCCACGGCAACGGTGGTGTCGTTGGTCAGACGCACCTGGCACTTCGCCTGCAGGTCCAGATCGGCGCGGGCATCGTAGGCGTTCAGCGCGTCATCGAAGTCGATGAACGCACGGCCTTCGCCCATGAAGCCGTCGCGGGCGGAAGTGAGGTAGTACAGGCCGATGATCATGTCCTGGGTGGGAACGGTCAGCGGACGGCCGTGTGCCGGGGACTTGATGTTGTTCGCGGAGAGCATGAGCACGCGGGCCTCGGCCTGGGCTTCGTTGCCCAGGGGCACATGCACTGCCATCTGGTCGCCGTCGAAGTCGGCGTTGAACGCGGTGCAGACCAGAGGATGCAGCTTGATGGCCTTGCCTTCGACCAGCACGGGCTCGAATGCCTGGATGCCCAGACGGTGCAGGGTGGGAGCGCGGTTCAGCAGGACGGGATGCTCGGTGATGACTTCCTCCAGAACGTCCCAGACGTAGCTTGCGCCGCGGTCTACCGCACGCTTGGCAGCCTTGATGTTGGCAGCATATTCCAGCTCTACCAGGCGCTTCATGACGAAGGGCTTGAACAGCTCCAGCGCCATGGCGGAAGGCAGGCCGCACTGATGCATCTGCAGGGTGGGGCCGACGACGATTACGGAACGGCCGGAATAGTCGACGCGCTTACCCAGCAGGTTCTGGCGGAAACGGCCCTGCTTGCCCTTCAGCATGTCGGAAAGGCTCTTCAGGGGACGGTTGCCGGGGCCGGTGACGGGACGGCCGCGACGGCCGTTGTCGAACAGGCTGTCGACTGCTTCCTGCAGCATGCGCTTTTCGTTATTGGTGATGATTTCGGGGGCACCCAAATCGAGCAGGCGCTTCAGGCGGTTGTTGCGGTTGATGACGCGACGGTACAGGTCATTCAAATCGCTGGTCGCGAAGCGGCCGCCGTCGAGCTGCACCATGGGGCGCAGGTCGGGCGGGATGACGGGGATGACTTCCAGGATCATGTCGGAAGGCTTGTTCCTGCTCTTCAGGAAGGCATCGACCACCTTCAGGCGCTTGATGGCCTTCACGCGCTTCTGGCCCTTGCCGGTCTCGATGATTTCGGCGAGCTCCTTAGCGGTTTCTTCCAGATCCATGTCGTCGAGCAGGTCGCGGATGGCCTCTGCGCCCATGCCGCCCTCGAAGTACTCGTGGTAGTTCATGCGCATTTCGCGGTACAGGCTCTCGTCGGAGATGAGCTGCTTGGGCTCGATCTTCATGAAAGCCTCGAATGCCTCGCTGCGCAGTGTCTTGCGCTCGTTGAATTCCTCGTAGATGTCGGCGATCTCTTCCTCGACCTCTTCGGGAGTCAGGCGCTCGTCGTCATCGATATCGTCGACGAACTCGTCGTCTTCGGGCACGTAGTCGGAAGACAGGCGGCGGGTCGCCTCGATGATGCGGTCGCGCTCTGCATCGATTTCTTCCAGATCGGCTTCCAGCTCGTCGCGCAGGTCCTCGAAGTCCTCCTCGCGGGCTTCCTTGTCGACGGAGGTGATGATGGAGCTGGCGAAGTACAGCACCTTCTCCAGGTCTTTCGGGGGGATCTCCAACAGGTAGCCCAGGCGGGACGGGGAACCCTTGAAATACCAGATATGGCTGACGGGAGCCGCCAGTTCGATGTGGCCCATGCGCTCGCGGCGAACCTTGTTACGGGTTACCTCGACGCCGCAGCGCTCGCAGACGATGCCCTTGAAGCGGACGCGCTTGTACTTGCCGCAGGCGCACTCCCAGTCCTTGGTGGGACCGAAGATCTTCTCGCAGAAAAGACCGTCCTTTTCGGGCTTGAGGGTGCGGTAGTTGATGGTTTCGGGCTTCTTAACCTCGCCACAGGACCAGTTGCGGATATCCTCGGCACTGGCCAGGGAGATGCGCAGAGCTTCGAAGTTGTTGACATCGTATTCAGTCATTATTCTTCCTCCCCGCCGATAAGCTCGTTTTCTTCATTCATTTCTTTCAGGTCCTCGCCGATCAGATTGCTCAGCGCGGCTGCGATGTCGGAAAGGTCTTCCCCTTCCTCGTTCGCGGTCTTGGCAGCGTCCGCCGCCATGCTTGCCAGCATATCCGCGGCTTCTTCCTGCTCGTCTTCCCCATCGTTGAGGGAAACGGTTTCGCCGTTGCCTTCCAGCTCGACGTTCAGGCACAGGGACTTCATTTCCTTGACCAGAACCTTGAAGGACTCGGGAACCTCTGCCGCAGGCAGGTTCTCGCCCTTGACGATGGACTCGTATGCCTTGACGCGGCCCACGGTGTCGTCGGACTTCACGGTCAGGATCTCCTGCAGCACGTTGGAAGCGCCGTATGCGTACAGCGCCCAAACTTCCATCTCGCCGAAGCGCTGGCCGCCGAACTGCGCCTTGCCGCCCAGGGGCTGCTGGGTGATCAGGCTGTAGGGGCCGGTGGAACGGGCGTGGATCTTGTCGTCGACCATGTGGCCCAGCTTCAGGATGTAGGGGAAGCCGACGGTGATCTGTTCGCGGAAGGGCTCGCCGGTGCGGCCGTCGTACAGGGTGACCTTACCGGTAGCGGAAAGCTGCGGCACGAACTCGTCGCGAGCCAGGTCGCCGTACTTGGCGCGGTTGATGTTGAGCAGGTTGCGGTTCGCCTTCATGATGACGTCGGAGATCTCCTCTTCGGTCGCGCCGTCGAAGACGGGGGTGGAGACGAACATGGGTCCTTCCACGGGCTCGGTGCTGTTCTCGTCGTCGGACCAGCCCCACTTAGCAGCCCAGCCCAGGTGGCATTCCAGCAGCTGGCCGACATTCATACGGGAGGGAACGCCCAGGGGGTTCAGGATGACGTCGATGGGAGTGCCGTCCGCCAGATAGGGCATGTCCTCCACGGGCAGGACGCGGGAGATAACACCCTTGTTGCCGTGGCGGCCGGACAGCTTGTCGCCCTGCTGGACCTTGCGCTTCTGGGCGATGTAGACGCGGATGAGCTCGTTCACGCCGGGAGCCAGGTCATCGCCTGCCGCACGGCTGGAACGGTTGATGCCGATAACGCGTCCGCCTGCGCCATGGGGCACCTTCAGGGAGGTGTCGCGGACCTCGCGTGCCTTCTCGCCGAAGATGGCGCGCAGCAGGCGCTCTTCAGCGGTCAGCTCGGTTTCGCCCTTGGGGGTTACCTTGCCGACCAGCACGTCGCCGGGCTTCACTTCCGCACCGATGCGGATGATGCCCTCTGCGTCCAGGTCGGAGACCATTTCTTCTGCGATATTGGGGATCTCGCGGGTGATTTCCTCGGGTCCCAGCTTGGTGTCGCGGGCGTCGATCTCGTACTCGCTGATATGGATGCTGGTAAGCAGGTCCTCGGCGACGACGCGCTCGCTGACGATGATAGCGTCCTCGTAGTTGTAGCCTTCCCAGGGCATGTAGGCGACCATGAGGTTCTGGCCCAGGGACAGCTCTGCGTGGTCGCAGGAGGGACCGTCGGCCAGAACGTCGCCCACTTCCACGCGATAGCCCTTGCGGACGATCGGGCGGTGGTTGATGCAGCCGCTCTGGTTGGAGCGCTGGTACTTGGGAACCAGGTATTCGTCGTATTCGCCGTCATCGGTGAGGATGTTGATGACCTCGCCGTCGACGTAGTCGACGATGCCGGCGTTCTGGGCAACCAGCACTTCGCCGGAGTCGACCGCGATGCGGTGCTCGATGCCGGTACCGACCAGGGGAGCCTGGGGGCGCAGCAGGGGCACTGCCTGGCGCTGCATGTTGGAGCCCATGAGCGCACGGTTGCAGTCGTCGTGCTCCAGGAAGGGGATCAGGGAAGTTGCGACGGATACCATCTGGCGCGGGGAAACGTCCATGTAGTCGACCTGGTCGACGGGAACTTCCTCGGGGTCGCCGAAGACGCCGTCGGCATTGCGGGTACGGCACAGGACGCGCTCTGCGGCCACGAACTCGCCGTCGACGGTGCGGCCGAAGATGCGGGTCTCGGGATCGAAAACCTCGTTCGCCTGGGCGATGGTATGGGTTTCCTCCTCGTCTGCAGTCAGGTAATCGACGTCATCGGTCACCTTGCCGTCGATGACGCGGCGGTAGGGGGTTTCGATGAAGCCGTAGCTGTTGACGCGCGCATAGGTTGCCAGCGAGCCGATCAGGCCGATGTTGGGGCCTTCAGGGGTCTCGATGGGGCACATACGGCCGTAGTGGCTGGTATGTACGTCGCGGACTTCGAAGCCTGCACGCTCACGGGACAGGCCGCCGGGGCCCAGTGCGGACAGACGGCGCTTGTGGGTGATGCCCGCAGCAGGATTGGACTGGTCCATGAACTGGGACAGCTGAGAGGAACCGAAGAATTCCTTGATCGCCGCCACGATGGGACGGATGTTGATCAGGCCCTGGGGGGTGATGTCGTCGGACTCCAGCATGTTCATGCGCTCGCGGACGACGCGCTCCATACGGGACAGGCCGATGCGGAACTGGTTCTGGATCAGCTCGCCGACCGTACGGATGCGGCGGTTGCCGAAGTGGTCGATGTCGTCGGTAGCGACGCCTTCCTCGCCGTTGTGCAGGGCGATGATGTAGCGCATGGTCTCGACGATGTCTTCCTGGGTCAACGTGGAGGAGTCGTTGTCAGGATCGAAGCCCAGCTTCTTGTTGATCTTATAGCGGCCGACCTTCGCCAGGTTGTAGCGCTGGGGGTTGAAGAACAGGCCGTCGAGCAGGGTGCGCGCATTGTCAATCGTGGGCGGCTCGCCCGGACGGAAGCGCTTGTACAGCTCGATCAGGGATTCATCACGGGTGGTGGCGGGGTCGCGGTCGAGCGTGCGCAGCACCATTTCGCTGCTGCCCAGAAGCTCGATGATCTCTTCGCGGGTTTCCGCCAGGCCCAGTGCGCGCAGCAACAGGGTCGCAGGCTGCTTGCGCTTGCGATCGATACGGACAGACAGGATGTCGCGCTTGTCGGTTTCGAATTCCAGCCATGCACCGCGGGAAGGGATGATCTTCGCGTTGTAGATGGTCTTGTCGCTGGTCTTATCGCGCTCAGAGCCGAAATAGACGCCGGGGCTGCGGACCAGCTGGGAGACGACGACGCGCTCGGTGCCGTTGATGATGAAGGTGCCGCGGGAGGTCATGAGCGGGAAATCGCCCATGAATACTTCCTGCTCCTTCATCTCGCCGGTGTCCAGATTGATGAAACGCACTTCCGCCATGAGCGAAGCCTGGTAGGATACGTCCTTGAGCTTGCATTCATCAACGCTGTGCTGCGGCTCGCCGAACTTGTGGTTGCCGATTTCGACACGCATGTTCTTCGAGCTGCTCTCGATGGGGCAGATGTCGTTGAAAGCCTGGTCCAAGCCTTCTTCGGTGAACCACTTGAAGCTCTCGGTCTGGATGGCGATCAGGTTCGGGACATCCATGACGTCGGGAATCTTCGCGAAGCTTCGGCGGCTCCTATAAAGGCTGGTGGGAGCTGTTTTTTCTGCTTGCGCCACGGGCTCTTTCCTCCTTTAAGAAAATCCGTAAATCTGCGAAAAGTCGCAAGTTTCTATAATACGCGCGAAAACGCCTCGACTCAAGAAAAATTTTTTCGAGCTGTGGAAATTCTCTGTGAATTCAGCCCTTTAACTGGGCTTTCCGCAGGTTCCGACAAGACACGGAAACCCGCTTCGAAACCCTGATGAACGGGACGTGATATAGTTTTCAGACGCAAGATGCCAAGCAGGCGAAGGCTCGATTCGGAAAGGGAGGGGATCTGCCATGGCCAAGCATCGTCCCAAGCTGCTGATCGTGGACGGATACAACGTCCTGCGATCGGGGGCCCGCTACCGCAGCATGAGGGAAAACCCCGACTGGACCGACGATGTGCTGAACAAGTCGCGCGAGGCCCTGCTCCGCGACGTCATCAGCTTCGCCGGACGCGACTACGACGCGATCATCGTCTACGATGCGGGATACAACGACTATTCCGAAGGGAAGGTCAGCACTGTAGGCGGCGTGAGGATCATGTTCTCCCCCAAGGGCTCGAGCGCCGACAAGGTGATCGAGAAGCTGGCCCATAACGCCCGCGAAAAGGGTGTGGAAACCCTGGTGGTCACCAGCGATGCAACCATCCAGGACACCGTCTTCGGCGGAGGCGTCGACCGCATGAGCTCGGACGGCTTCGGGTTGGAAGTGGAGATGGTCAACGACGATGCCCGCCACGAGACGGTTCCCAAGGCATCGCGCAAAAGCACCGTGGCAAGCCGCATCAAGCCCGATGTGCTGGAAAAGCTGAAGGCCATGCGCGACGGGAAATAGCCCTCCCCGCACGGATTAAGGCAACCCAAGCCGAACGCGAATACCGAGAGCCCCGCTGGGGCTCTTTTCCTGCGCACGGGGGCGAAGGCGCCGCGGCATGCAGCCGAGCGGCGGACGGGAACGGATAACGCCCGATAAAACCCCGAGAAGGAGAAAGGGCTGCCGGCCAAGCCGGCAGCCCGATGATTCCCTCTATCCCGCTTCCGGCACCGCCATGGGGTGCGCATCGGGAAGGACGCGGCCTAGCGCCAGTTCTGGCGCAGCCACTCGTACATGCAGGCAGTCGCAGACTGCGCAACGTTCAAGGACGCGGTCTTGCCCACCTGGGGCAGGGAAATCAAGAAGTCGCACTTTTCCCAAGTCAGGCGGGAAAGGCCCTCGCCCTCGTTGCCCATGACCAAAGCCATCTTGCCCTTCATGTTGGACTTCCAGATAGGCTCGCGTGCATGCTCGCTGGCACCTGCCACCCAGAAACCCTCTTCCTTCAGGCGCTCCATGGTGCTTGCCAGGTTGGCCACCTGGGCCACCTTGACGTTGGCGATGGCACCCGCGCTGCTCTTATAAGTGGCGGCGGTCACGCGTGCGCTGCGCTTGTTGGGGATGACCACGCCTGCCGCCCCCACCACTTCGGCAGAACGGACGATGGCGCCCAGGTTGCCCGCGTCGGTGATGTGGTCCAGGATCACGATCAGGGCTCGGCCGGTTTCTTCCGCCTGCTTGTTCGCGGCATCGATCAGCTCGCCCACACCCGCGTACTGGAAGGGCTTGGTCTGCGCCATGACGCCCTGGTGGCTGCCGCGTTCGGACTTCTTGTCCAGATCGGCACGACGGACGGTCTTCACGGGCAGTTCCCTGGACTTGGCCTTACGCAGGATGTCCTGCACCAGACCATCGCGCTGCAGGTTGTCTGCGATCAGCACGCACTCCAGGGGCACCCCGGTGCGCAGCGCTTCGATTACGGGTCGTTTCCCTTCGATGTATTCAGCCATTAAGACCGTCTCTTTCCCTCGTATTGCAGTATTCCGCTTTTACCGTTCATAGCCCGTCCATGTTACCCGCTCGACGTCCACGGCGCCACCGCGAACGCGCTCGCACACGAAATCCCCCGCTGCAGGGGCCCTGGCCCGGGAAAGGGGCCGGATACGGGCCCCGATGCGGTAGAGTTGCCTTGGAGACGACGAAGGAGGAGGCGCCATGCTCATCGGCTTGATCTCGGATATCCACGGCGAACTGCCCGAACAGGTGCATCAGGTTTTCGAAGGGGTCGACCGGATCCTGTGCGCCGGGGACTGCGAGGACCCGCGCGTGCTTTGGGAGCTGGAATCGATCGCCCCCACCATCGCAGTGCTGGGAAACTGCGACAGGTACATGGCCCACACGGTCAAGCTGCACGGGTCGGTTTCGCCCGAGCTGGGAGGCGTGAGGTTCTTCATGACCCACCGCCCCGCCGATATCGGCGTGCCCGCGAAAGACGTGCAGGTGGTAGTGTTCGGGCATACGCACATCCCCAAGGATCAGATGCGCCAGGGAGTGCGCTATATCAACCCGGGGAGCGCGTGCTTCCCCCGCGCGTGCCATAAGCCCAGCGTGGCGCTGATGCGCATCGAGGACGGCCAGGTCCGGGATGTGAGTTTCGTCGAGCTGGAGCAGGTGCGCCGCTGCCGTTTCTAGCGCGCCCCTTCCCCACCGGCACCCCGGCGAACGGGGCTTAGGATAGCGGCACGGCCGGCACCGATCCTCACGGCACTGCGCCCCGCCGATCAGGACGAACCGCAGCCCGGGACGGAAGGCGCGACGCCAAAAAGCGCCTACCTGTCGCGGATGGCTGCCAGGCTTTCCGTGAACGGGGGCCTGCAGATGCCCTTCTCGGTCACGATGGCGGTGATGAGGTCGTTGTCGGTCACGTCGAAGCTGGGGTTGTAGCACGCAACGCCTTCGGGAGCGACCGGCTCGCTGAAGAACATCTGCTTGATTTCCTCCCCGCGGCGCAGCTCGATGGGGATGTCGTCGCCCGTTTTGCACGAGAAGTCCAAGGTGCTGGAAGGGCACATCACGTAGAAGGGCACCCCGTAACGCTTCGCGACGATGGCGAGATTGCTCGTGCCGATCTTGTTGGCGGTATCGCCATTGGCGGCAACGCGGTCGGCTCCCACGAAGCACGCCTGCACCCAGCCTTGCCTCATCACCGCACTCGACATGCCGTCGCAGATGAGCGTCACGTCAACCCCCGCGCGGTCGAGCTCGTAGGCGGTCAGGCGCGCGCCCTGCAACAAGGGCCTGGTCTCATCCGCGAACACCCGGAAACGCATCCCCCGCTCGGTCCCCAGCAAGATGGGGCCCAAGGCCGTGCCGTAGCAGCTGGTCGCCAAAGGACCCGCATTGCAGTGGGTGATAAGCCCCCAGCCGTCCTCGATAAGGCCCAACCCCAGCTCGGCCATCGATTTGCACATTGCGGCATCTTCCTGCTGGATCGCATGGGCTTCGGCCAGCAGCGCGGTGCGAACATCCCCGCAACGCGAACCCACGCAGCGTCGCGCAAGGCCCATCATGCGCTCAAGGGCCCAGGAGAGATTCACCGCCGTCGGACGGCTCGAGGCCAGGTAGTCCGCCCGGTCCTGCAGGGCGTGCAACTCCTCTTCGCCAAAGGCGCCATCCCGCCTTCCCTGCAGCATATTCCCCGCGATAACCGCGAGGGAAAAACCCGCAAACACGCCGATGGCCGGCGCACCGCGCACCGCTAGGCGCGCGATGGCGTCATGGCATTCCTCGAGCGTAGAGAGCTCGATGAATTCGAGCCTGCCCGGAAGCAGGGTCTGGTCGATGATGCGGACCGCCCGCCCATCCTGGGCGAGGCTGACGTTTTCGGGATGGAATTCCGTGGCCATACAGGACCTTTCGCAAAAAGCAACCGCCGCCCGGAAGGGGCGGCGGTTGGAACCGGTATAGAAGCCCGTGCTACTTCACGATCAGGACGGGAAGCTTGACGGAGCGGGCAACCGCGTAGCTGACGCTGCCCATTGCGCCGCGGATGGCGGAAAGGCCGCGGCAACCCATGACGATCAGGTCGTAGTTGCCGGATTCGGCGAATTCGACGATCGCGGTGGTCGCCTTGCCGGCGGTAGCGCGGTACTGGACATTCTGGAAGTCGCCCACGACTTCTGCCGCTTCCTCGATGAGGTTCGCCTTCAGGCTCGCATAGAACTCGCGCTGGATTTCCTGGACCTGATCCTCGCCGATAGCCTGGACGCCTGCCATGCGGGCAGCGGAGACGAAGGTGAGGTCGTCGAAGCTGGGAAGGTCGGAAACGGAAAGCAGGGTGACGGTACCGTCGACGGGCTTAGCCAGGTCGATGGCGGCCTTCACGGCTTCCTTCGCATGGTCGGAGTTGTCATAAGGAACCAGAATGGACTTGTACATATACGCCCCCTCAAATTGGCGGATTATCTGTGCGCCCACTTTACCACAATTAGAAAATCAAAGCCTTCAATCCGATTGCCACGAGCACCAAACCTCCCACTACCTGCGCCTTCTGGCCCAGCATGGAGCCAACCTTGCGGCCGACCAAGAGCATGAGGCAGCACAGCAGGAAGGTGCACAGCGTGATGATGCCCGCAGCCAGCAGGATGGGGGCATCCGAGGAGACGAAGGTCACCCCCACGGCGAAGGCGTCGATGCTGGTAGCGATGGCCTGGAATATCAGAACAGACCAGGTCAGATCGGTTTTCCCACCTTCTTTCCCCTCGTCTTCATGTAAGCCGTCCCAGATCATCTTGCCGCCCACGAATCCCAGGATAACGAAGGCGATGATGCCCGCATACGCGTCCACGAAGGAGGCGACGAGCGATCCGGCAAGACAGCCCAGAAGCGGCATGAGGCCCTGGAAGATGCCGAAGAGCACGGGCATCGAAAGGCTGCGCCCGCGCGAGAGCCCTGGATTCGCAAGCATATTGCATACCGTCACGCTCATGGCATCGGCGGACAGCGCGATGCCGATCAAGATGATCTCGATGATACCCATTTTCGATTCTCCTTCTCCCACCGCGCGTTGGACACCCGACCCTCCGGAACGCTTCCCGGCCGCATCGGCAAGCTGCCCTCCGGGCAAACACCCGCTGGAAACCGCCCCCGATGAAGCGTCCTGCCGTACGCGCAGAAGCGATTATAGGGCATGCGCCTCGCCTATAATCCTTACCTGATGCAATCGGAGGGAAGGAGAAGGCATTCATGGACTGGAAGCTCATGCGCACCTATCTGCGCTATATCGCGCCGTCCACCCTTGCCTTCGTGCTGGCAGGCGTCTACGCAGTGGTCGACGGCCTGTTCGTAGGACACGCCATCGGTGATGCGGGCCTTGCCGCCATCAACCTGGCATACCCCTTGCAGGCGCTGGTCCTTTCCGCGGGGACGGGCATCGGGCTGGGCGGCGCGGTCATCAGCTCTATCAGGCTGGGCGAAGCGGATGTGAACGGCTCGCGCCAGGCAACCGCCCACACGCTCGCGCTGTTGGCGCTGTGCGCGCCCGCGATGATGGCAGTGCTCCTCCCCTCCTTCGACACGCTCCTGTACTTCATGGGGGCACGCGATGCGGTGCTGGAGAACGCCATAACCTACATGGGCATCGTCATGTGGGGCATTCCCTTCCAGCTCCTTTCCACCGGCAGCATCCCGCTCATCCGCAATCGCGGGCATGTGCTCTACGCCATGATGGCTTCCATCGTGGGCGGCCTGGCCAACGTGGCGGGAGACGGCATCTTGGTGCTCATACTGGGATGGGGCCCCTTCGGAGCGGGTCTGGCAACCGCGATGTCGCAGTTCCTCAACTTCTCCCTGTGCATGCTCTTCTTCCTGAGGAAAAGCCAGCGCATGCCCCTGCATATGTTCAAGCCCGTCCCCCGCATGGTCGTGCGCACCCTTTCGAACGGGTTCGCGCCCTTCGTGCTCACGCTCGCGCCCGAGGTGACCACCGTTGCGCTGAACATCGCAGCCGGCGCGCATGGCGGCGGCACCGCTCAGGCGGCGCTCGCCATCATCTCGTACACGGGCGTATCCATCCAATGGATGATCCAGGGAGTCAATGACGGATCCCAGCCGCTTATCAGCCGCTACTTCGGCGCGGGCGACCTGCGCACGCTACGTGCGCTGCGCCATACCAACTTCGCCTTCGCCGTGGGCGTGGGCCTGATAGGCGCCCTTGTGCTGTTCGGCTTCAAAAGCCAGTTCGCCTGGATCTTCGGGGTGTCCGAAGAAGCCGCCGGCATGTATTTCAGGGGAATCGCACTGTTCGTGCTGGGCCTGCCCCTGTACGGACTGAGCCACGCGATCACGTCGAACTTCTATGCGGTCGAAAGCAGCAAGGCGGCATCGGCCATCATCGCCGCAGAAACCGCATGCATCATCGTGCTCTCATTCGCCCTCTCGTCCGCCCTCGGCTTGGACGGGGCCTGGGCAACCCCGCCCGCAACCCAGCTGCTGCTGTGCGTGCTCGCCCTGGGCCTACTCGCCGCTCAGTCCGGCAAGATCGCACGCCGATGCGCAGCCCAAGCGGAGAAGCGCCGCGCGAACCTTCAAGCAGGACAGCAGTAGCGCACGCTCCCAGCGTGCTCGGGCAGCAGGCCTGGATATGGTTTCGGCGATACCCGCACAGGCCGCATCCGCCGCCAAGCAGCCGATCGCCTGGTAGGACGCGAGGGCGATCGCCCGCCTGGGAGTCGCCCCCACCACCCCAACCGGGAGGTGCTCCAACCGGGTTCTTGAAAAACTTGAAATCGGCCCTTGCATACTGCCTGCTCATAGGGCATAATAAGTCGAGTCATGGGCGATTGGCGCAGCGGGAGCGCAACTGCCTTACAAGCAGTGGGTCGGGGGTTCAAATCCCTCATCGCCCACCATGAATTCTCAGACCAGGCTTCAGCGCCTGGTCTTTTTCTTTCCCTCCCCCCGCGAATTCCTTAAAGCGCTTTTACATTTTCACGATTGATAAACGCTTTGGTTTAAGGAAAAGAACAAATTCGGTATTCACAGCTCCGCAAGTTACCACTATAATCTCCGAAGGCGAAAATTAATTTCGTTTAAGGTAATCCGTTTGAGGGAACGGATGCTTCGAAAAGGGTGCCTATAGGTGGGCGTTTTCGAATAGCTCGGGGAGGGGCCATTCGAAAACGCTCCATCGCATTTATGGGGCTTTGTCTTCGCTGTAAGGCTTTTCACCAACGCAGGGCGCTTCCTTAAGAATCCACCCGGGATACTTCGCAAAGTCGCCGGGCCCGCCATCCCCTAGTGGAAATACGGCACGTAGAGTTCCTGTTCGCCCACAGCTTCTTCCGGATAGAGGAAATTGAACAGATCGACCAGGTATTCGTCTGTCATCGAGGCGATGTAATCGACCACGATGTCGTCTACCGGCTGGTTGGCATACGATTCGTCACCCTTCAGCATCCACGCATTGATATGATGCCTGAAGATGAAGGAACCCTCATCGCCTGCAAGCACGTCTTCGCGCAAGCGCTCGTAGAGCCTTGCCATCATGCCCTTGATATAGCGGTCGAAGGTCTCATGCGCCTGGGGCGAATGATAGATGGTCTTGGAATTCAATTCCTTGATCGACACGATTGCCTGGAACACCTGGGAATCCATGGCAAGGTAGTCGCGCCCGATGCTGTTCTTGATTATATTCGCCATCGCATTGCCGATGAAATCGCTGTTCGCGCCACCGAGGATACTCTCGATCTCATACTCCTCTTCGGTGATCACCTTCAAGCGCAGGGCATCCTGCCGGTCCTTGCCCAGATACGCCAGGATGTCGCAGATGCGCACTACGCACCCCTCCAAGGTGCTGGGGCGGAGCAGTTGGCTTTTACCCGCTACGGTGCTGCATTCCTCCATCAGGCCATCGAGCTGGGCGAAGGAATCGCACGCAGCAGGCCTGTAGCATTCGAAGGCCTTCTCGCCGCAGTGGCAGAGGATGCCATTCAAGGTTTGCAATGAAAGATTGCGCCGCGCGACGGTGCGCAGCAAGCGCACGCTATGGACGTTGTGGTTGAAGAACCTGCCCGTGCGGGCGTGGTACAAATCGGAAAGCAGGTATTCGCCGCTATGCCCGAAAGGCGTATGACCCAGATCGTGCCCAAGGGAAATCGCCTCGATCAGGGCGGTGTTCAAACGCAGCGCGCGGCCCAGCTTGCGTGCGTTCTGGGAAACCAGCTGCAGATGGAAGGAACGGCGCGTCAGGTCGTCGTTGCGGTAGAAGGGGAAGACCTGGGTCTTGTCCATGCAACGGTTATAGAAGGCGTTGTTCAGGATACGGTCCACATCCCGCGTGAAATTGGGCCTGATCAGGGCATCCTGGAAATCGCCTGCGGAAGGATGCTCGTAGATCGCCTGGTCGTCACGGGTCGCATAAGGAGAAAGGGCTCCATCCGCCAGCGCCAAACCCTCTTCAAGATAGGCGCATTCCTCTTCGTTGAAGCGGAACAGGGGATTGTCCCTTCGGTTCATCAAAGCCTCCTCGAAACCCCATCGCCCGCAGGCCGGGCGCAAGGTTACACCTGCCTTCTGCTTTCTATGGCACGCCCCAAAGTCAGTTCGTCGGCGTATTCCAGGTCGCCTCCCACGGGAAGGCCGCTTGCCAAACGCGTGACCTTCACGCCAAGCGGATTGATCAGACGGGCAAGGTAGCTTGCCGTGGTCTCGCCTTCCACATTGGGATTGGTTGCCAGGATGACCTCCTCGATCTCGCTCGAGGCAAGGCGCGCCATGAGCTCGCCGATGCGCAGGTCGGCGGGCCCTACGCCCTCCAAGGGGGAAAGCGCCCCGCCGAGCACATGGTAGAGACCGCCGAACGCGCCCGTCCGCTCGATCGGAGGGATATCCTTCGGTTCGGAAACGACGCAGATAACGGAACGGTCCCGTTTGTCGGAAGCGCAGATCTGGCACAGGTCCCCTTCTGCATAGTTGAAGCACTGCGGGCAGAAATGCACTTCCTCCTTCACTTCTTCGATTGCGCGGGCAAGGCGCAGCGCCGTTGCCTTTTCGGTGTTGAGGATCCAATAGACGATGCGCTGGGCGGATTTCGGGCCGATGCCCGGAAGCCGTTCCAGTTCATCCATAAGCCTTTGGATTGCCGGCGCCGCCTGCATACCCGCCGATCTCCTAGAACATTCCGGGGATGTTCATACCACCGGTAACGGAGTTCATGCGCATGGCGCTCATTTCGGAAACGCCGCGCAGGGCCTCGTTCACCGCGGCAAGGACCATGTCCTGCAGCATTTCCGCGTCATCGGGATCGACCGCAGCGGGGTCGATGGTCAGGGACTCGATGGTCATGGTGCCCTTGGCAACCGCCTTCACCATTCCGCCGCCTGCAGACGCCTCGAAGGTCATTTCCTTGATCTCTTCCTGCGCCTTGGACATCTCAAGCTGCATCTTCTGAGCCTGCATCATCATCTTCTGCATGTTCATCCCGCCGCCCATGCCGCCGGGGAAACCACCACGTTTTGCCATGTTTATACCTCTTCGAAAACTATGTTCACTCCCATTGAGCTAGAGAGCATTTTACTCAAATCATCGGCATTTGCCGAAACGGGTTCTTGCGCAGGAGCCGCAGGCTGCGACGGAAGGACGCCGGCCGCCTGGGCGGCAGCCCGCTGAGCGGGCGAAAGCACGCTGGGATCCATCGCCTGGGCATGCTGCTGCGCCGAAACGGCAGGCGCAGGGGCGCTTGCCGCGGGAATACCGTAGCCCGGGTCGGCATAGCCCGGGTCGGAATACCCATCGTATCCGCCCATGTCCGCCATATCCCCGTATGCATCGAGCGGCACGCTGTCGTCGAAGTACGCATCGGCATAGGCGGACTCCCCGCTCGAACCCGCAGCGGGCTCCGAAGCCGGAGCTACGGGAGCATCTTCCCACGGCGGAACCTGCGACTGTGCGGGAGACAAAGCCGCCTGCGGCATCGGGGGTGCAACCGGTACGGGCGAAGACGCCACCGGAGCCGCCGATACGGGATCCTCCCACGGGGGAATGCCTGCAGGGGAAGCCGGCATCGCGGCAGGCGCCGGAGCCTGCACTGCCGGCTGAACTGCGGCGGGCGCAGCCTGTGCAGGTGCGGGCTGCGGCATGGACGCCGGTGCCGCAACCGGCGCCGGGGCGGGTTGCGCACCCGAGGACTGCACGCACTGGAAGGGAACGGGCATGCCTGCCACCTGGGCGAATGCGCGTCCGATAAGGTCGGATACCTCCGGCTTGCTCGCCAGCGAGAAGGCGAAGGGGTTGTCGGCGGGGAATTCGATCAGCACGCCGTTGCCCTGGGCATTGGGACGCGCCTTCACGTTGACGAACAGGACGCCGTAGGACATCTTCTCCTTCTTCACCGCCGCAACGACCGAACGCCATACGCGCTGCAGGGCGGCGGGATTGCCGATCACGGCCGCAAGGTCGCCCGATGCAGGCTGCGCGACAGCCGGAGCAGGAGCGGGAACCGCTGCCTGCGGCTCGGGGACCGCAACAGGAGCAGGAGCCGGGGCAGGTACGGACGGCACCTGGGGAGCCACCGCGGGTGCCGCCTGCGAGGGGAAGCCCGCGGAAGGAGCCTGCATTGCAGCAGGCGCCGGAGCCTGAGGGGCCGGCTGGGGCGCAGCAGACACGGGTGCAGGCTGCGGCATGGGTGCCGGTGCTGCAGCGGGCCGCCCGACCGGTGCGGGCGCGGGCTGCGCGGCAGCAGCGGAAACGGGCGCCGGCTGGGGCGCAGGAGCCGGGGCCTGCCGAGGTGCGACAGGCTGTACCGGCTGGGATGCGGGTGCGGCCGCGGGCACCATGACCGCCACGGCGCTCTTTCCCTGCTCAAGCGCCTCGATACGTTCGGCAAGCGATTCCAAGGTAAGGTCGGAATCGGGACGCACCATGCGCGTCAGAGCGATTTCGAAGCACAGGCGCGGATTGCCCGCGGTCTTCAGCTGCACGATCAGATCGCCCAGCACGCCCAGCATGCGGGACGCCCTATCCGGACCGAACAGCTTCAGCTCGGATTCCAACTGGGTCAACTCGGACCCCGTAACGCCCAGAACCGCCTTCGAACCCGCCATGGCGACGACGTACAGGTTGCGCACGTGCTCCGCCATGTCGCGCGCGAACTGCGCCAAATCGGCACCGGAATCCATGTATTCGGCGACCCAAGCGAAGCAAGCCGCCACATCGCGGCGCCCCACCGCATCCATGATGCGGGCCATGTCGGTGGACGCGAGCGAGCCCAGCAGGTCGCGGGCACCCTCCATCGTCACCTTGCCGCCGCCGAAGGTAATCAGCTGCTCCAAGGTGGTGAGGGCATTGCGCATTCCACCATCCGCCCTGTGCGCAACGAGCTCGAGGGCGTCCTCCTCGAATTCGGCTTCTTCGGCCATGCAGATCACGCGCAGCCTGTCCACCATTTCCCCGGTGCCCAAGCGATGGAAGTCGAAACGCTGGCAGCGGGAGTGGATGGTCGCGGGAACCTTCTGCGGGTCGGTGGTGCACAGCACGAAGACCACGTGCGAGGGGGGCTCCTCCAAGGTCTTCAGCAGCGCGTTGAACGCCGCGGTGGAGAGCATGTGCACCTCGTCGATGATGTAGACCTTCTTGGATCCGCGGGACGGGGCGAAGTTCACGCGGCCGATGATTTCCTCGCGGACGTTTTCCACGCCAGTACGGCTTGCCGCGTCCAGCTCGTAGACATCGGGGTGCTGGCCTTCGGCGATGTCCACGCAGCTTTGGCAGGTGCCATCGGGGGAGCTGGTGGGACCATGTTCGCACAGCAGCGCCTTCGCAAGCAATCGCGCCGTGGTGGTCTTGCCCGTACCGCGCGGCCCGCAGAACAGGTAGGCGTGGCTTACCTTGCCCTGGTCGATCGCATTCTTGAGCGTGCGCTCGATATGCTCCTGGCCCACAACGTCTTCGAAGACCTGCGGGCGGTATTTCCTGTACAGCGCCTCTGCCATGGGATTACCCCCTCATCGCCGTGTCTCGTTTCCAAAAAGGCCCGCGGAAAGCGGGCCTGCATCCTTATCGCCGCATCCTGTGCGCTACTTCTTCGCGTGCGCCCCCGATTCGGGCTTCTTGCGCGACGCCAATGCCGCCTTGACGGCTCCGATGATCGCAGGGGCAACGGATACCGCCACGATGCCCAGGACGATGATCTCGAAGTGGTCCTGGACGAAGGGAATGCCCCCGAAGAAATATCCCACAAGCACGAACAGGCTCACCCAAGAAATGCCGCCGATGGCATTGAAGATGGTGAACTTGCCGAAGTTCATATGCCCGGTTCCTGCAATGAACGGGGCGAAGGTGCGGAAGAAGGGCATGAAGCGCGTGATGATGATGGTCAGGCCACCGTACTTTTCGAAGAAGGTATCGAGCTTGGCCATGCGTTCGGGGGTGAGCTGCTTCACCTTGCCCGAATCGATGATGCGCGAACCGAAGAAGCGCGCGATCCAATAGTTGGAGGTATTGCCCAGGATGGCAGCAGCATAGAAGACGATCAGAGTCGCAGCGAGGTTGAGCCCGCCGCCCGGCGCGGAGAACACACCCGCCGCGAACAGGAGCGAGTCGCCCGGCAAGAAGGGGAAGAAGACCAGTCCCGTTTCGATGAAGACGATCAGGAACAGCGGGGTATATACCCAGACCGGTCCCAAGGCAATGATCCAACCGGCGATTGCAGAACGCGGATCTTTCAGGAGGTCCATTATGAAGTTCACGAAATTCATCTATGGAAAGCCAGCCTTTCGGTGCTGAAGACAAAAAAGTACCCCGGATAGGCGTGGGCGCTCGTCAGAGGCTCCTTATGGCTGCTTCCTCCCGGACCTGACCAGGTTCGGAACATGGCGCCGCCCATGCCCATCCGAGGTACTCCCTCAAGACAATTGACGAGTATAGCCCATGCAAGGGCAAGCACAACGCAGCAAGGCGCCCTTATGACGAAAACCACACAGGACGGCAAGATTCCCACTCGCTCCGGCACCGCAGAAGGCCCTTCGGCATGAATCTGCCGACCGACGCGGGAAACAAGGGCCGTATCTGCCGCGAAAGCCCTGATGAACCTTTGTCCACGCGCTATCATGATGACCCTGACAGAACGAATAGGAAGCATACATAAATGTATACCGATTTTTACGAACGCATCTCCGCCCCGTTCCGCCGCAGCGAGCGGGCGACGGCAGCGCTTTCTGCACTGAACAAGCTGCTGGTCTGGGCCACCGCGGCAGCGTTCCTGGGCTTGGCCGCCTGGCTTGCCCTGCATCAGGATGCGCGCATCATACGCTACCTTGCGGTCTGCGCCCTCTCCTTTGCCGGTGCGACGGCATTACGCAACGCACTGAACCGCCCGCGCCCCTACGAGCTCTACCCTATCGAGGGGCTGATCAAGAAGGACACCAAGGGAAAGTCCTTCCCCAGCAGGCACCTGTTCAGCGCATCGGTTATCTCCTGCGCGCTGCTGTGGGTGAACGTTCCCGCAGGCGCGGCCTGCTTTGCCGCAACCGCCATCCTGGCCGTGATCCGCGTGGTCGGCGGCGTCCACTTCCCCAGAGACGTCATCGCGGGAATCGCCTTAGGACTCGCCTGCGGCGTCGTGGGCTTCTGGATCATCTAACGCGGTTGCAAAAAAGCGGTGCGCCGCACAACCGGACGCACCGCCGCAAATCAAGCTTGGAACAAAGACGCTAACCCATCACGCGGGCCTGGATAGCATCGCGTTCGAGTGCACAACCGATGAACACCGCCGTGCCCAACGCCACCTTGGGAAGTTCTTCCTGGACTTCGATCTTGTGATTGTAGGGCGTGAAATCGAAGTGCAGCACCCTGCCTTCCAGCCCCGCGAAAAAGCCCTTGGAGCGGATCACCCTGCCGAAGGCCCCGGATCCCAGCTCTTCCAAAAAGGCTTCCAATTCGCCTTCGCCCCATTCGACAGGGCTGATAAACGAACAGGAGCCGAAGGTATCCTTCGCGTTCAGCAGCAGGCGATCTTCCCCTTCGACCGCAAAGGACCCATCCTGGCCGACCCCGTCGACCCAGTCGAACAGGACCGATCCGTCCAGATCGCGCCAATCCTGGCTCCAGATGGCGGCCTGAGGGTTGATTTCCCTGATGCCCGCCACGACCTTTTCCAGATCTGCGGAATCCATGTCCTGGGTGTGGCTGAGCAGGATGGCATTGGCATTCTGGATCTGGTCGGAATAGAAGGCTCCGAACACCTCCATGTAGTCTTCGAACCCCTCTGCCTCCACCAGCGTGATCAGGCGGCCCAACTGCACCTTATCGCCCAGTTCCGCACGCACTTCGGAGCAGGCGCGCAGCACATCGCTGAAGCAACTGACGCCGGAAGGCTCGATCATCACGCGGTCGGGCTGCCACTGCTCGTCGAGCGCCTTGATGGTCTTCTTGAAATCGCCCACCAAAGAACAGCAGATGCAGCCTGCGGTGATCTCCGTCACGGGCAGGTCCCCCTCGATCAGGGCGCCGTCGATGGAGGTTTCGCCGTATTCGTTCTCGATAATCGCGACCTTGCCCTCGCAATACGGCAGGATCTTATTGATGAAGGTCGTCTTACCCGACCCCAAGAATCCGGAAACAACATCGATTCTCATTTGAGTCCTTTCTCGATGCGATGCCTTTTCGCATCTGCCCGGAAACGGGCATCCGCACGATGCAGATATACCATTCCCGGCAGAATAAACAAGGGCCCGCAGCAAGACTGCAAGCCCTTGTTCCGACAAATCAATACGCGCCGCCTTCGTTGCCGTGCAACGCGAATCCCCTTCGCAGACCGCGCCTACTCGTTGATGGTCCAGTGAAGGATGCGGCCCTTGATCAGGTCGAAGACGATCATAATCAGAACCAGCACGACCGCGGTGAAGCAGAAGCCCACCATTACCAGGTCGAAGCGGGCAAAGTCGGCATAGTACTGGACGAAGTAGGCAAGGCCCGAAGTGGCGCCGAACATCTCGGCGACCGCCAGCATCATGAACGACAGGGTCAAGGCGACCGAGCAGCCGGTCAGGATACCGGGGGAAGCTGCAGGCAGGACCACCTTGAACAGCTTTTCCGCAGAAGGCATCTCCAAAGTCGCGGCATTTTCCAGATAGCGCTTGTCGATGGAGACGACCGCACCGATGGTGGTTGCCAGGATGACCCAGAAGGCCGCCAGCCAGATCAGGAAGATGGAAGCGATCTGCATGGTGGGTGCCACGTTGATGGCATACGGGGTCAGCAGGGGCACGGGTACCGCGCTGAACGCATAAATGTAAGGAGTCACGTTCCTGCGGATGCCGCTCTTCAAACCGATCAGGGTGCCGGCGGCAACCGCGGTCACAACCGCCAAGCCGTAAGCGATAATCAGCAGGAAGAGAGAGGATTTCAGGTTGTTCAGCAGGTCACCGATGTACTGGGGGACCAGCGGGGGCAATGCCGACAAGCTGGGGAACAGGAATTCCGAGAGCACGTGCAGGCCGTCAGTCAGCAGCACGTACAATCCCACCAGGCACACGGCGATGATCGCAACACCGTAATATTTCTTTACAAAACTACCCACTTGATGCGACTCCTTACCACGATTCCGCTAAGTTCTTACAGGTTGTTGGTTTCGAATTCGGTCATCTTGTCCGCGATGTACTTGTCATCGGGATAATCCTTGACCAGAGACTCGATGGCCCTCTGGTAGACCGCGGTGTTGAAGTGATCTTCCAGGTTGACGTCGTCGCTCTCGATGTAGCCGAAGGCCTTCATCTTGTCCCACATGGTGAACACCGCATGCTTGTTGGGATCGATGTTGTACTTCATGTGGGGGCTCTTCACGAAGCTCTCGACGGTTGCCTCGTCCAGGTCCAGGTTTTCCACGACCAGGTCGACGACCTCGTCCATGTGGTCGCGCATGTATTCCTCGGCGCGGATGTAAGCGCGCAGCACGCGGTAGATGGCTTCCTGCTTTTCCTCGTCGGCGATGAATTCATCCATGCACAGCATGCGGCAGCAGGAATGGTCATGCCAGTAATCGTCGGGCCACATCTTCACTTCCAGGCCCAGGTCGGCAGCCTGCAGCTCGTAGCCGGTTGCGGTGGCGCCGAACTCGATCTCGCCGTTTGCAACAGCCTGCAGAACTTCCTGGTTCTTCTTGTATTCCACGAACTCCACCTGATCCAGGATGCCAGCGTCATACAGAACGCCCTTCAGGACGACGTCGGGGGTGCCGAAGCGGGTGATGCCGATCTTCTTGCCCACGAAGCTGTTCAGGTCGGTCCACTCGGTCTCGGGCTTGCCGAAGCAGGGGGTTTCGCCGGTGATCATGTAGCCGGCGAAGATGGTGTAAGGATTGCCCTGGGAGATCTGGATCAGGGGGCCGCCGGTACCGTAGGTGGACATGATGTCGACCTTGCCGCCGGACATTGCCTGGAATGCGTCGGTGCCGTTGTTGATGTACTGCATCTCAACCTCAACGCCTTCTTCTTCCAGATAGCCATGAGCCTCGGCGATGTACTGGAATACCTGGCCGGAGTTGTTCTGAGCCGCGATGGAGAGCTTCAGTACTTCCTTGGAAGCATCGGCGGAACCTTCGGAGCCGCCCTCGCTGGAAGAAGAGCAGCCCGCGAGCGCTGCACCGGATGCGACGGCCAGAGCCGCGGCACCCATGCCGCCCACGAACTTCCTGCGGGTGAGCTTCATATCCATTTCTTTTCCCTTTCCCTTTTCGGATGGTCTATTTCCCAAGCAGGCAGCGCCTGCCCGGATAGCTTGATTCGTTACTTGCGCCTACCGGCCCTCTTGCGCGGCTGCTCGGCGGCCTTCTTTTCCCTGGCCTCCTTGGCACGGCGCGCCTTCTCCTGGATTTCCTCGTTGATGATGCGGGTCAGCTTCTCGCGCAGATCCCTGACATCGGGATCGGTGTAGAGGGTTTCGCGGGTGGGCTTGGTTTCGGGGGTGAAGTGGTGGGTGTAGATGATCTTGCTGGGAGCCTGGCCCAGAACCAGGATGTCGGTCGCCAGAAGCAGGGCCTCGTCGACGGAGTGGGTGACGAAGAAGACCGTCTTGCGGTTTTCGGTTTCCTTGGACCACAGGTCCAGAACGGTGTCCTGCAACAGTGCCTTGGTAACCGCGTCCAATGCGCCGAAGGGCTCGTCCATCAGCATCAGGGGAGCATCGAGCGCGAAGGCGCGGGCAGTTGCGAAGCGCTGGCGCTGGCCGCCGGAAAGGTTCATGGGCAGCTTGTCGAACAGCTCTTCGTCCAAGTCCAGGTTGGCCATCCACTTCAGCGCAAGCTCCTTGCGCTGGGCAGCAGACCAGTCCTTATGCTTCTGCTTCAAGGCGATGCAGATGTTCTCGCCCGCCGTCATCCAGGGGAACAGGCCGTAGTCCTGGAAGACCATGGTGCGGTCCAGGCTGGGGCCGGTCACGGGCTGGCCGTTCACCAGCAACTCTTCGGGATTGGATTTCTCCAAACCGGCGATAAGGCGCAGAAGGGTCGACTTACCGCAGCCGGACTGGCCGAGCAGGCAGACGAAGTCGCCCTTGTTCACCTTGTAGTCGACACCGCTCAAGATAAGCTTTCCGGGGTCGTCCGGATAGGCGAACTTCAAATCTCTGAATTCTACGTCGAACATGCATTTCTCCTGTTAATGCCGTTATTCCAAGGCCGCCTAAGGCAAGCCCATTCCTCGCTTTTCTTCTCCGATGCTTGAAAAAGCGCTACCAGCCCATCAGGCCATCGAGCAGCTCCACGGCTTCGACCGCGGAATCCGAATACCCGTCCGCACCGATCTTGCGTGCATAGCCGGAAGAAAGCGGACCACCGCCCACGATGACCTTCACCTGATCACGCACGCCCGCTTCCTCGAGCTTCTGCACGACCTTGGCCATGTTGGGCATGGATGTGCTCATGAGCGTGGAGAGCGCAACGGCGCGTGCGCCGTCGTTGACCACCGCATCGACGAATTCCTGGATGGGAACGTCGCGTCCCAGGTCGATCATCTCGTAGCCGGATGCCTCCAGCATGATCTTGACCAGGTTCTTGCCGATGTCGTGGGTGTCGCCTTCAACGACGCCGATGGCGACCTTGCACTTCTGCTTCATCTGGCTGCTGTCGATATGGGGACGCAGCACATCGAGGCCCGCATACATGGCATCGGAGCAGATCATGAGCTCGGGGATGAAGTACTCTTCCTCCTCATAGAGCTTTGCCGCCTTGTTCATGCCATCGACCAGGCCGTAGAAAATACCGTCGTATGCCTCGAATCCGGCATCGATGTAGCTCTGCGCAACCTCCTCGACTTCGTCATCGCGCAGGTCGAGCACGCAATCGGAAAGCTCCTTGAGGAGTTCTTCCTTAGTTGCCATGGCTATTCCTCCTCCTTCTGCTTCTGGTACAGGGCCTCTTCGAGCATGGCGTCGATCCTGTCGATGGAAACCGGATAACCTACTTCGCGCACGGTATCCATCATGGCGTCGATGTTCTCGAAGGGGCTGTCGACCGGCAGGCTGCAGCCGGACATGACCATGAAGCCCTTGGGGCTGTCCCAGCCCGCCTTGAGGGACTGCAGGGTGCCGATGCGCACGTCTAAGGGGGTGCCGCCGAACATGATGGGGCCGGGATCTACGTTGCCCATGATCTTGCACTGGTCGCCGACGGTCTTCTTGCATTCCTCGATGCTTGCGACGTTGTCGATGCTCCAACCGGCGATGCCCAGATCTGCGCAGTCCTTCCAAATCTTGTTGGTCTGGCCGCAGATATGGATCACGGGGTTGTAGCCGCCTTCATGGATGAAGTCGACCAGTTCCTTCAGATACGGAAGGGAAAGCTCGCGGAAGACCTTGGGGCTTACCACGGTGCAGGAGGACATAGGCTCGGAAATGGTGGGGGTCAAGCCGATTTCCATCGCAACCGCCGCGTAGTTCTTGCAGGTCTCAAGCGCGATCCGGCACAGCTTGTGAACGGATTCCGGATCCTTGCGGCACATCTTGAGCATCTTGTCGATGCCGATAAGGAAGAATGCCAAGGTGAAGGGACCCACAACGCCCGCAGAGCAGCCGACGATGCCGTCGGAATACTCTTTCAGGTACTTCATCGCCTCCACGTGCACGGGAAGGCGCCCGTCTTTCAGGGGGTCGGCGGGCCTGAGCTTGCCGATCTGGCTCACATCGGTGATCGCAGGCTCGAGCAGATCGACGGTATCGTCGTCCGGGCACACCACCTTCGCGCCCATTGCCTCGGGCCAAGTGAAAAGGTCGGTGAAAACGCGCAGGCTATCGTTGCCGAAGCGCTCGTAGGTTGCCATCTGCGCCTTCGCGATGGCAATGGGATCGGTATTGAACTCCGAGATCTTGCAACCGTATACACGCGCAACGCCGTTTGCGATATTGGGATTGCAAGGCATGCGGTCGGCACCCTCGCCCTTGGCGATTGCTGCCGCACGCTGAGCCGGAGTCAGCTCGTCACGTGACATCATTCCCCCCGTCTAAGTCGCCGCTTGGCACACGAAGGGAACCCCCTTGAAGGGGTGCGAGAAAGCAGAACCTCGCGAACCGAGCGGATATCGGATTGGTTGCGATAATCACGGTTATTTATTCGCAAGCAGAACGCGAACAACAACTGGAATCAATCGCTTCGCAAGGTCGCAGAAACCCCGCTGTTTCGTTTGTACCATTACCTATTTTTCATGGTCAACAGCGTATAAGGAGGTTCGTCGAATTTTTCCGTGGATGCCTTGACACTATTAGTTCTGCTAATATTTATCATCTGTTCATTAGTGTTCTTGATAATTATTATGAGATTTCAGCCTCATTTTCAGCTTGTTTTCAGAAGCCGTCATTCAGCCTGAACGAGCTTCCCCGCATCGAATGCATCATCGGCAAGGAACTGGATCGCCGGGGGCACGACGGGCCCGCGCAATGCCGCGCATCCCGAAAACGCGCGGGAGCGGATGCGCCTGATCCCTTCCGGGAAGAACACATCCTCCAAGGCAGAGCAACCCTCGAAAGCACCTTCGTCGATGGTCTTCACCTTCGAGGGAACGAAGACCTCGGTCAGGGACGTGCAGCCCTTGAAGGCCTCGCGTCCGATACTCACCAGGCTTTCGGGCAGCACCAGCAGGCTGAGCGACTCGCAGCCCTGGAAAGCATGCGCATCGATTTCCCGTACCCCTTCAGGAATCTCGATGAAGGAAAGGTTCTTGCAGTTGCGGAAGCAGCCGTTGGGGATCTTCGCGATTTTCTGGGGGAGCTCGATATATTCCAGGGAAGTGCAGAAGGCGAAGCAGGATTCGCCGATCTTGCGCATGGATTCCGGCAGGATCGCGCTTCGCAGGCTCGCGCAGCTTTTGAAGGCGAAGGAATCGAGCGACTGCACCCTGTCGGGGATATTCACCTTGGCAAGCTTCCTGCAGGCTTCGAAGGCGCGCTCCCCCACGAATTCAGTGGTCTCGGGGAGGGTCACCTGGACCAAAGCCGACCTGTTCTGGAAGGCCTTCTCGCAGATAGCCTTGATACCTTCGGGCACGCAGACGCAATCGGCCTTACCCGTATAGCGCCTTACCGCGAATTCGAATCCCTCTGATTCCAGCACCTTTCCCACCTTCCGCTCAATGAAAAGGCCCTGACCGAAGCCAGGGCCTTGGCTGCGCCTATTCTATACGCGAAACCGTCCTACTTGATGATGATTTCGCGCAGCTTACCGTGGATAAGCGGCAGGTTGGGGCTCTTGATGCACGCCTGGCCCACCAGCTTCACGGTGCCGCTCATCTTCAGCGCCGCCTCCATGAAGCCGATACGTCCGCCCATGTCGTACTCCTTGAACTCGGCATGGCCGGTATCGATGAGCGCGTAGGTGATCTTCGGGCAGATCTGGGCGATCATGTCGGGCCCCAGATGATCGGACAGCTCACGCGCGAACCAGCAGGTGAAGTCCTCGGCGGACTGCTCGGTCAGCTTGGGTCCCAGAATATCGACGGTGCCGGCAGAGTCGGCGAAGGTGATGATGCGGACGCCGCATTCGCGCGCCTGGTCCACATAAGCCAGCAGCTGCTCGCCCACCTTATGCATGACCTCCACCATCTCGGCACGGTTCTTGCGGTACAGGCGGAAGAGCACGCGGGGTTCCATCAACGTGGAAAGCACGGTCCATGCACCGGACACCTCGAGCGCGACCACTTCTCCGCGGTCGGCCAGGATGCGGCAGGCCTCCAAGACCTCGCGTACCCTCCCCTGAGAGAAATCGATGGCTGGCAGGTTCTGCAGGTCTTCCAGAGTCGTGCATACGGGATCCGCACCGCGCGGACCCGCATTCGCATCGCCCAGGTTGATGTTGGCGCCCATCGCCTCCGCCTCGACGGTCTTATCGAAGGGGACGACGCAGAAGTTCACGCCCTCATGCTCCTTGACCGCCAGGGCAAGGGTGACGATGTCATCGCGGTTCGTGTACGCCTTGGGGAATTCCATGTCCAAGGGATCGGTGATTTCGCGGCTCACGCCCGCGGAAAAGGGCTTGCAGCGGTAGGTGCGGATCTTCGCCATCTTATTTGCCTCCTCTTGCTATTTCGCGCTCTTGGAAGGAGCCGGGAAGTTCATGCATTCGCTGAACAGGCGCTCGTAACCATCGGTTGCACCCAGTTCGAGGTATCCCATTTCCTTGGCAAGGGCCTCCATCTCGCGCTTCGCCTGGTGCGACATGAGCGCCATGTACGCGCCGGCCTTGGAAGTATTGCCCACGTAGACGATCTTATCCTGAACCTCGGCGGGCAGGATGCCGGTGCCGGTCAGGCTTTCGGGGGCCAGATGCGCGCCGAACTGGCCGGAAACCACAACCTCGTCCAAATCGTCCATATCCATGTTCTCGTTGCGCAGCAGCGCCACGAAACCGGAAAGGATCGCGCCCTTCGCAAGCTGGACCTGGCGCACATCGCCCTGGCTGATGATGAGCGGATTCCTGCCCTGGTGCATGATGAAGTAGCGCTTGCCATCTTCCAGCACGCCGATCAGGGGGTTGCGGGGGTCGTCTTCGGCCAGGCGGTCCTTCTTGATGAAGGCGCCGGTCTTGCGGATGATGCCGGTTGCGATGAGCTCGCGCAGCACCGCCAGGATGCCGCTGCCGCAGATGCCCTCGGGCTTGCGGTCGCCGATGACGGTGAGCTCCACGTCGGAGCCGTTGATCTTCACTTCCTCGATGGCGCCTTCGGCCGCGCGCATTCCGCAGCTGATGTTCATGCCCTCCAGAGCGGGACCGGCAGCGCAGGAGCAGGAAGTGAGCTTGCCTTCATTGGCCAGGACGATCTCGCCATTGGTTCCGATGTCGATGAACAGGGTCTTCTCGCCGCGTTCCTTGAGCTGGCAGGCATAGGCACCCGCCACGATATCGGCGCCGATGTAGGCGGATACCTGGGGCAGGCAGTACAGGCGTGCACCGTGGGCAGCCTGCAGGCCGATTTCGGAAGCGAGCAGGTCCTTGGACTGGGAGAAGACCGGGGAGAAGGGAGCCTTGCCGATGGAGCGCGCGTTCACGCCCAGCAGCATATGCATCATGGTGCAGTTGGCGGAAACGACGATTTCGTAGATATTGCTGCGGCAGACGCCGGACTTCTCGCAGGCCTCGCCGATCATGACGTTGATGGAATCAACGATGGCGGTCTGCAGCTTCTGCACGCCGTCTTCGGGATGCTCCAGTTCGTACGAGATGCGGGTGAGCACATCCAGGCCGTAGCTCTTCTGGGCGTTCACCTGGGAAGCGGATCCCAGCTCCTCGCCGGTGAGCAGGTCGATGACGGCGCAGACCACGGTGGTGGTGCCGATGTCGATCGCCACGCCGTACTGCAGGTCGCGGGTATCGCCGGGCTCGAGGCCGATCACTCGGCCGTCATGCAGGACCGCGGTGTATTCGCCGGGCAGGCCGGTGCCGTCGGACAGCACGGAGGAAGCGATGCTCGCAACGCCCAGCTGCGCGCAGATCTGCTCTTCGAAGGGAGTCTGATCGGCAAGGGTCGCCTTATGGACGGTGACGAGCTGCTTGGATACGTCGGGACAGAAATCGAAGTCGGGCATATAGCCGCTGGTCAGGACCTCGTGCTTGCGCTCCTTCTGCATCAGCTCCACCGTATAGTCCGCATCAGGGCGGACCAGGCAGGACAGGCGGACACCCGCCTCAAGATCCTCTTCGGAAATAAACCTGCGGTCGGCTTCGGTGGGCTCGGGCGCATTCTGGGAAACGATGCGCACACGGCACTTGCCGCACGTAGCCTTACCGTTGCAGGGATTGTCGACGAACAGGCCGGCATCGAGCAGTGCATTCAGAAGAGTCTCGCCTTCTGCGCAGGGAACCTGCCTGTTTTCGGGGACAACGGTGATTGTTGGCATGCAACTCCCTCCCAATATTCAACTGGCAAGGGCGCGCAAAAGCGGGCAGATGCCGCATCCGCCCTTGCAAACGATATCATCTCTCGCAGAAAACGTGAGTGCATGCGTTCGAAGGGCACAAAGCAGAACACGCCGGTCGCGCCGGCACTCATTTCGTCCAAACAGTGTCCAACATATCACAATTTCATAGATTATCGCGAAAACAGATAACCGACCCAACAAGGGGTCGGTTATCAGTGGTTATTTGGCACGATTCGCCGTATTCGCAACCGGTTTGCCGTTTGCCCGCCTCCTGCAACCTTGCCGCAGGCGGATCGCATTAGCTGATGCGGACTTCCTTCGCCTGATCGGGCTTGAAGTAGAAGGGCAGGTCGGCGGCGTTGTAATGGATGTATTCCTTGGAATGGACGCCTTCCTTGGAGAAGGTGCAGATGTACTTGTTGGCACCCAGGGAAGACCAGTACTCGGTATCCCAATAAACGTATCCGATGTCGTCGGACTGCACTTCGTCATATTCGATCTCGACCTGGCGGCCTTCATCGATGAGCTTGATCAGGCCGTCCTTGTCGGTATCCACGTCCTTCTTCAGAACGGTATCGCGAATGATCATGTAACCATCCTCCTTTATGCAGAAGAACTACCTCGCGTGATTTTCGTTTCAGGAAAAGGGCAGGGCAAATACCGCGCATGCACGGAATGCATGGCGCGCCATCCCCTCTTCCCGAGCGTTGCGCCGATGCCGGTGAGTGCGCACGCCCTGACTTTTGATTATCGCCCAAATCCCCGTCAGCCACGATGGGAATGCGGTTTTTTATCAGCAACGCATCGTTTTGAGGGAGCGAAGGCCCTCCATCACCGATGCGACCGAATACAGGCTTCCGCAGGCGCACACTACCCCGTCTTCGCCCCCCAAGGCGAACGCGCGTCGCAGGGCGTCTTCGAAGCCGTCGGCGCATTCCACGGGAATGGATGCTCCCTGCGCGCAGGCATCCTGCAAGAGGGCGGCCAACTCGCCCGCGGGAAGGGCACGGGGGTTAGGGGGCTCCACGCAAACGAAGGCCTGCGCCAGATCGAGCAGCGGGCACACCATCTGCCGGGAATCCTTATCGGCAAGCACCCCCATCACGAAGACCGCCTTCCTACCCGGAAAACCCAAGCGAAGGGAGTCGGCCAGAGCCCTGGCGCCCTGGGGGTTATGGCCGCCATCGACGATGACCGCCGGGTTTTCGGAAACCAGCTCGAACCTGCCCGGCCAGCGGGTCTGCGCCAAGCCTTCGCGGATTGCGGAATCGGGGATGGAAAAGCTCTGCACCCGCAAGAGCCCTACCGCCTCGATGGCGAGCGCGGCGTTTTCCGTCTGATAGCTACCGATCATACCCAAGCGCAGATGTTTCAGGTCCTTGTAGGAGAAATCCCAGGGCGTGCCCTGGATGGAACCCGCATCCACGAAGGAAAGCGGGCTTTCGCACCTCTCGCACGCACGGCGGATGACCTCTTCGGCTGGCGCGAGCTGCACGGCGCTCGCAACGGGCGCGGCATCCTTCACGATTCCCGCCTTTTCCGCGGCGATCTGGGCCACGGTATCTCCCAGGATGCCCGTATGGTCCAAATCGATGGGCGCGATCACGCAGGCCAGGGGATCGCGGATGACGTTGGTGGAATCGAAACGGCCGCCCAAGCCCACTTCCAGAACCACGATGTCGCAGGCGCGGTTGCAAAAATGCAGCATGGCAACCGCCGTCATAAGCTCGAATTCGGTGGGATGGTCTTCCATCCGCTCGGCAGCCTCGCGCACCTCGAGCGTGGCCCGGAGCAGGTCGTCTTCGGGGATGTTCTGCCCATCCACTTTGATGCGGTCGGAGAACTCGATGATATAGGGGCTGGTGAACAGGCCCGTGCGATACCCCGCATGCCGCAGGATGCTTTCCAAGAAGGCGCAGGTGGAACCCTTGCCGTTGGTTCCCGCAACATGCACGAATCGCAGTCCATCCTGGGGGTTACCCAAACGGTCCAGAAGCTCGCGGATCCGTTCGAGCCCCAAGCGGCTCGTGTGCCAGCGCGGCTCGTTGATGTAGGCAACGGGATCGAAGCCCCCATCGCATACCTGCGGTGCCGCCAGGGATTCAGGCGCCGCCTGCACGCCCATCACTGCTCCCCGCCGGCAAGCATGCGGCCGATCATGCGGAAGTCGTCTTCCAGCAAGGGGCGCTTGCTCCTGTCGTAGATTGCTGCCGCAGGGTGGAACACGGGCACCACCACGAAACGGCCCGCCTTCTGGACGGTCCCGCGCAGGCCAGTGATGCCGCGGTCGGTCTTCAGGATGAACTTCGTGGCGAAGTTGCCCAGGGTGATGATCACCTGGGGATTGATGGTGCGGGTCTGCTCGCGCAGGAAGGGAGCGCAGGCCTCGATCTCTTCGGGACGGGGATTGCGGTTTCCCGGGGGGCGGCATTTCAGGACGTTTGCGATATAGACATCTTCCCTGTTCAGACCCGCATAACCCAGCAACTCGTCCAGGTACTTGCCCGCTGCGCCCACGAAAGGCTCTCCCTGCAGGTCCTCGTTCTTCCCGGGGGCTTCGCCCACGATCATCACGCGGGCATGCTCGTTGCCCACCCCGAACACCAGGTTGGTGCGGGTCTGTCCCAGTTCGCAGGCATGGCACTGGCAGGCCTGCGCTTTCAGCTCTTCCAATGGAATCGCGGGTTTAGGCATTGGTCCTCCACAACGAAAAGGGCGACGCCCAAGCCGCGCCGCCCAAGCTTGCTATTTCTGGATACGGGGCATGCGATGCGAGAAACCGATGGCGACCTCGTGCTCGATGGTTCCCAAATCGCGTGCCATATCGGTGATGGTCAGTTCCGCGTCCCCGTCGCGTCCGATGATGGTGACCACATCGCCTTCCCGGGGATCGAGCACCGGCCACTTGGAACCGCGGCGCATGTTCACCTCGAACATGCACTGGTCCATGCAGATATTACCCACCTGCTGGCAGTACTGGCCGTTCAGGATGACTTTCGCCTTACCGGAAAGCAAACGGTTGAAACCGTCGGCATAGCCCAGGGGCAGGGTGCAGATCTTCACCAAACCGGGACTGCGGTAATGCAAACCATAGCTGACGCCATCGCCCAGAGGCACGTCTTTCACCGACGTGATGCGCGCCTTCACGCTCATGGCAGGACGCAGGTCGGCGGTACCGCGCAGCCCATCGCAGGCATGGAAGCCGTACAGCGAGATGCCCAGGCGCGCCATGTCGAAATGCGCCTGGGGATAGCGGAAGATCACCGCGGAATTGCCCGCATGGACAACACCCGGGTTCTCCCCCACCGCACGCAGCGAATTGATCGCCTGCGTGAAACGGCGCAACTGCATATCGAAGTCGAAATGGTCGGGGCAGTCCGCCGTCGCAAAGTGGGTGAAGGTCCCCACCTGGTCGAGGGCACGATGGAATCCGATCTGGCGCCTGAATTCCACCACCTGGTCATAGCGTACGCCGATGCGGTTCATGCCCGTGTTCACGGCAAGATGGAAGGGGGCCATCATGTTGTGGGCGTCCGCACATTCCCCATAGGCGAGCGCGAATTCCGGCGTGTATACCGCAGGTTGGATGCGGTTTGCCAGAATCAGGGGGATGGACGAAACGGGCGGCTCCGCCAGGATGACGAGCGGGCAGGTGAAGCCCGCACGGCGCAGCTCGAGCGCCTCGTCGACCGTTGCGACCGCGAGCGAATCCGCCCCGCTCGCAAGGGCCGTCCTCGCACAGGGAATGGCGCCATGGCCGTAGGCATCCGCCTTCACGACCGCCATCAAACGGCAGCCGGGACGCAGCTTCGCCTTGGCAGCACGCGTATTGTGGGCGATTGCGCTTTGTTCGACCTCGATCCACGCCCAACGCCTGGATCGCTCATCGATCTGCGCCAACTCTTCCTCGGAAAAGGGAACGGGATCGCCTTCGTATGCATCCCGGGCAACGCGGTTACAGCGATACGGATCAGGGGCAGCATTCGCCCTGCCGCCGAACATGTTGATGAAGCCGTCCTTTTCCATGCCATCCTCCGTTCCTGTAATGACGAGCCCTTCCAGGATACGCCTCCCGGACCGGATGCGGCAGGCCATTTCGCATCTTTCTGCGCCTTCGGATCAGTGGCCGCCTCCGGCAGTCATCTTCATGGCATGGGGAAGGATGCCCACCACTGCCTGCCAGTTTTCCCTGGCGGCCTTTTCGCTGCCGGGCAGATTCAGCACCAGATGGCGCCCGCGCTGCATGCATACCGCCCTGCTCAAGGCGGCATAGGGCGTGATCTGCATGCTGTAGGCGCGCATCGCCTCGGCGATACCCGGGACATTGCGGTCGCACACATCCATGGTGGCTTCGGGAGCCACATCGCGCAGCGACAGCCCGCTGCCCCCGCAGGTCAGTATCACATCGGCATCCAGATCATCGGCTGCGTGCACGATCTGATCGGAAATGCCCGCACGGTCGTCTTTCACCACCACGTGGGACACCACCCGCCAGCCCTGCCCTTCCACAAGCGAGCGCAGGGCCGCGCCCGCGGTGTCCTGCTCGATCTTCCGCGTATCAGAGCAGGTGATAATCGCGAAACGGAACACCTGGCCCTCCATTAGAACACCGCCTCCTCGGGGATATCCAAAACCACGCAATCGACCAGATCGCCGGCCTTCTTCGCCTCCAAGCCCTCGGGCATGATAGCCAGGCAGTTACTGCGCTGGATGACGCCGAACAGGCCGCTGCTCTGCCTGGAAGCCGGCTCCACCACCAGGCTGCCGTCTTCGGCGTGACGCAAGGTGGAACGCAGGTAGATGCGGCGGGGGTCGCGCTTGCCCACGTCCTTGGAAAGCGCCGCGCGCACCACCTGGGGATCAAGGCAGGTGTAGCCCTGCATCTTGCGCAGGGCGGGGCGGATGAGCAACTCGAAGCCCACGTACGCTGCGGCAGGATTACCGGGTAACCCGAACACCGGGACCCCGTTCACCATGCCGAAGGCCTGCGCCTTACCAGGGCGCATGTTGACGGTGGACATGCACAGCTCGCCCAGATCGTCGATCGCCTGCTTGATGAAGTCGAAGTCGCCGTTTGCGGCGCCCCCCGTGGTCACGATGAAATCGTAGCCTTCGCACGCTTCGGCGATCGCCCGCTTCAAAGCCTCCAGGGTGTCTTCCACGATAGGGAAGATCGCAGGCTCGCAGCCGGCGCGCTTCGCGCAGGCCGCCATGGCATAACTGTTGGAATTCCTGATCTTACCCGCCTGGGGCAGCTGGGAGGGATCCACCAGTTCCGATCCGGTGGCAATGATGGCGACCTTCGGACGCGCATACACATCGATCGAAAGGGAGCCGCAGCTTGCGAGGAAGCCCGCACCCGCCGATGACACGATCTCGCCCTGGCGCAGCACCGTCTCGCCCGCCTTAGCCTCTTCCCCTGCCTCGCGGATATTCGCACGCAGCTTCGCCGGAGCCGTGAAGGACACCAGGCTCCCCGCCTTGCCGTCGCCTTCCTCTACTCCCACGATCTCGTACTTCACCACGGCATCGGCGTCCTCCGGGACGGCGGCGCCTGTCATGATGCGGACGCATTCCCCCTTGCAGATGGCGCCCTCATGGCAGCTGCCTGCGGGAACATCCGCGATGACGCGCAGTTTCACCGGATTCCCCTCGCTTGCCTGCGCGATATCCTGCGACCTGAGCGCGAAGCCATCCATGGCGGAATGGGCGAATGGCGACACGTCCATATCGCTCACCACATCTTGCGCGGCAACCCTACCCAAGGCGTCGAGCAGACCAACCGTGACGACCCTACCGGTTTGCACCTTCGAAAGCACCAATTCGCGTGCTTCCTCAGGGGAAATCATCTCCCTCATGCGCCTTCCTTCCCTTCGGGACATCGTTTCCGCATCAGATTATACTCACTCGGGAATAATCCCCCCTCGCGCTCTTCGGTTAAATAACTCCGCGCACGCCTGCGCGGCTCCATCCCAGCCACCCGAAGGACGGGCTGTTTGCCCGGCACAGCCCACATGCACCAGTCTCGTGCCTGCACAAAAAAGGACCGCACGCCACCCGCGCGGTCCTGCCGTATGCTGCTTATTCGTGCCACCCCGCCCGCACCGCCGGCGAGAGAATAGGCCCATCAGTCGAGCAGCCGATGGGGAAGGCTAGCAGATGGTGCCGCCGCCCACTACCAGATCGCCGTCGTAGGCAACCACCGCCTGACCGGGCGCGATACCCCGCTGAGGTTGGTCGAAGGCCACGCGCATCGTGTTGCCAGGCCCCGGAGTCAGCACCGCCACTTGCTCCTGCTGGTGATAGCGGGTCCTCACGCTCGCCCAGAAGGGTCCTTCGGATTCGGGGGCTATCCAATTCCAGTCACGCGCCACGAGCTCGCTCGCGAACAGGGAGCTTTCAGGCCCCGCCACCACGGTGTTCGACGGCATGTCCTTTCCGCAGACGAAATACGGCTCCTTCAATCCGCCGATACCCAATCCCTTACGCTGGCCGATGGTATAGGCGATCGCTCCCTTATGGGTCCCGATGCGCCTTCCGTCTACATCCACGATATCCCCGGGTTCGCAGGCAACGTCTGCATAACGGCCCAGAAAGTCCAGGTAGCTCCCATCGGGTACGAAGCAGATGTCTTCGCTTTCGCTTTTATGGGCCGTCACCAGGCCATGCTCTTCGGCGATCTGCCGCACCTGGGCCTTCGTCATGCCGCCCAGGGGCAAGAGCACGTGCTCGAGCTTTTCGGGGGTAAGGGAATAGAGCACATAGCTTTGGTCCTTCGAAGGATCGATCGCCTTCGCCAACCGCGGACGGCCTTGCCCATCATGCAAGATACGCGCGTAGTGCCCCGTCGCGATGAAATCGCAGCCCAGATCGCGCGCCTTCTCGTACAGCGCACCGAACTTCAGCCGGCGGTTGCACACGATGCAGGGGTTGGGGGTTTCGCCCGCAAGATAACTATCCACGAAATCCCGCACGACCGTGCTTTCGAATTCGTCTGCGCAATCCAACTCCACGAAGGGAATCCCCAGCTTCGCGCAAACGCTCCGCGCATCTTCCACGTCATCGGATTCCGCGGGTTTTCCCAGCAGCTTTTCCGTGCACAGGCGCATCGTGGCGCCGACGCATTCATAACCCTGCTCCTTCAGCAACAGGGCCGTGGTGCTGGAGTCGACGCCGCCGCTCATGGCGACCAATACCTTGGGCATGGCTTCTTCCTACTCCGATTCGATTTCCAAGACCTTCTCATCCTCACGCACATCCTTGCTGGGAACAAGGAAGATGAAGACCAGCGAACTGATCAGAAGCAGGAAGGGATAGAACAGGAAGGGGATGATCTGGAAAGCGGAAATGCTGCCGCCCATCGTGGCGACTGCGGAGATGGCCACGAGCATCTGCGCACCATAGGGAATGATTCCCTGGAAGACGCAGGAGAAGGTATCCAAAAGCGAAGCGGTCTTGCGCCTTGAGATGCCGTAGTTGCGTGCCAACTCAGCCGCGATGGGGTTGGCCATGACGATGGCGACGGTGTTGTTCGCCGTCGCGATGTCCATCGCACCTACCAGAAGGCCGATACCCAACTGGCCGCCCTTGCTGCCCTTGATAATGGAGCGGAATCCGTCCAGCAGAGCGACAAAGCCGCCATTTTCCCTGATGAGCGCGCAAATCGCAGAAACCAGCAGTGCCACCATGGTGGTTTCGAACATCCCTGCGCAACCCGTCCCCATGTTTGCCAGCAGGTCCGTGGGCGCAGTTGCCCCCGTTGCGAGCATAATGATCGAACCGGAAAGGATGCCCAGAAGCAGCACCACGAACACGTTCACGCCTGCGATGCCGCCCACAAGGACGATCAGGTAGGGGATGAGCTGGATCAGCTGGTAGTCGTTTTCCACGGTGCCGGAAATACCGGAACGCAACGAGATGAACAGGATAATCGCCAGGCTCACGATGGCAGCGGGAAATGCGATCTTGAAGTTCTGCTTGAACTTGTCGCTCATGCGACAGCCCTGGCCTTGGCAGGCTGCGATAGTGGTATCCGAAATGAATGAGAGGTTGTCACCGAACATCGCGCCGCCCATAACGGACGCAACGCACAGCGGCATGCTGAATCCGGAAGCGGCAGAGACTGCGCAGGCGATAGGGGTGATGAGCGTGATGGTACCCACGGAAGTACCCATGGAAAGGGAAACGAAGCAGCTGACCACGAACAGCACCGCAACGGAGAACTGCCCTGGGATAATGGAAAGCATGAAGTAGGCGACGCTTTCCGCACTACCCCTTCCCACGGTGCCCACGAAGGCGCCTGCAACCATGAAGATCAGCACCATAGTGATGATGGTCTTGTCTCCGATGCCGCCCGCCATCACCTCGAGTTTCCTGTCGAAGGAAAGCGCTCGGTTCTGGACGCAGGCAACGAGCAGCGCCGCCAGGAACACGACCACGATGGGAATGCTGTAAAAGCCCATTTCGATTCCCAGCACGTATTCGAAGATTACGCCCAATCCCAGATAGAGCACCAAGAATACCAGGATGGGCAGCAGCGCAACGATATTGCCCTTAGGCTGTTCGCTTGCGGTAGTCTCGAAGTTCACTTCTTCTCTCCTTTTCGCATGCATACGTAAAGTTATGAAATAAGCCTGAAATAATGTAGCCCATTGAGGGGCCTTTTGGCAGATGAAAACAGCAAGCACCCCACACGCGGTAGGCACGCCCCAGCATAGATCGCCCGATCGGCCCGAAGATTCCTAGAAGAAGAAAGAAACGCAGACGAACAGAACGAGCGGAAGAATAAGAATGATCCAGGATTTAGCGTCCATACGCCTCTGATTCAGATACGTGGTCTTGCCCATGCCATAGCAACGAGCATCCATGGCGGTTGCCAGCCTTTCAGCTCTTCTGAACAAGCCGACGAACATGGGAATGAGCACCGTTCCCCACATCTTGAGCTTTCCGATCAAGCCTCCCCCTTCGAAATCCGCCCCACGGGATGCCTGCGCCATGCGTACGGCGTTGAATTCATCCACAGTTACAGGAATGAACCTGAGCGCAATGCTGATAGTGGTCGCGATGTCATGGACCGGCAAGCCGAAACGCTCGAGGGGAACAAGGAAGCGTCTGATCGCATGGGAGAGCTCGCTTGTGCTGGTGGTAGTGACCAGAACCAATGACGCACAGAGCAAAAACGCAATGCGCAACACATAGAAGCAACCGCGCGCGAAACCTGCGGGCACGAAGCCGAAACCGCCGATAAGCGCTATCGGTTGCATTTCCTGAAACACCCCGGATAACACTGCGCCGATTCCATACAACTCGGCCGCGGAAGACACATCGAAGGAAAAGGAATTTGCAATAAGCGTGAATGACAGGATCAGGAGCAAAGGGATGAGCTGCCGGATGCACGCGAGCAGCCTGAGCCTGCTCGCAGCAACGGCAAGAGCGAGCGCGATTGCGAATATCCCTAAGCCCGACCAGGTCTGAACGAAAAAGAGGGCAATTGAGTAAGCCACCACGAGCACGATTTTCACCCGTGCATCGATACGATGGACGGGTGTGATCCGCGGGTTGTATGAGGTGGCATTGAAAGACATAAGCGCAAGTATAAAGGAAGAAGGGAGGCCGAAACTCGACCTCCCTTCGATTAGCTCTATTCGAGCAAAAGGCTCGCAGCTGTTATTCTGCTGCAGCCTCTTCTGCTGCCTCTGCCTGAGCGGGCTCAGCCTTGGGAGCCTCGGCAACGGGAGCTGCCTTTGCTTCCTTCTTCTGAACGGGCTCGGTGCAGAATTCCATGATTACCATGGGGGCGTTGTCGCCCTTGCGGTTGCCCAGCTTCATGATGCGGGTGTAACCGCCCTGGCGGTCAGCGAACTGACCCTGCGCGACCTTTTCGAAGATCTCGCGAACCAGTTCCTTGTCGCCCAGTGCTGCGATAGCCAGACGACGGGAATGCAGGTCGCCGCGCTTTGCCCAGGTGATGATGCGATCCACGTCGGGACGGATTTCCTTAGCACGAGCTTCCAGCGTCTTGATGCGGTCGTTGGTGAACAACGCAGCAACCAGGCTCTTCTTCATGGCCTTGGTGTGGCTGGCATCAGTGCCCAGCTTGCGCCCCTTCTTGTAGTGCCTCATGTTTCAATCTCCTATTGCTTCAAGTTGAGGTCCATCGAGATGAGCTTGTCCTTAACCTCTTCGATGGACTTCGCGCCAAAGTTCCTGATGTTGAGCAGATCGTTCTCGGAAAATTCAACCAGCTGGCGAACGGAATGGATACCGGCGCGCTTCAGGCAGTTGTAGGAACGAACAGACAAGTCCAGATCTTCGATCTGCTTGTCCAGCTCGGCGTTGGTTTCCTGGCCTTCGGGAGCGAAGATGGAAGGAGCTTCACCCTCTTCGTCGGTCTCGGAGACATCCAGGCTCAGGAAAGCGCCCATGTACTGATTGATGATGTTGGCGGCACGGCATACTGCTTCCGTGGGGTTGATGGAACCGTCGGTTTCCACTTCCAGAACCATCTTGTCAAGGTCGGTGTCCTGACCGACACGGGTGTCGGTGACATTCAGGGTGCAACGGCGCACGGGAGAGAAGAGCGAATCGACGTGGATGATGCCGATGGGATCTTCGGTGCGCTTGTTGCGGTCTGCGGGCACGTAGCCGCGGCCAACGCCAATGCGGATAGTCATGTCAAGCTGGCCGCCGTCTGCCACCGTAGCGATGACATGTTCGGGATTGACCAGCGTGAACTCGGTGGGAACCTGCAAATCAGCACCGGTGACCGTGCAAGGTCCTTCGACGGAAAGGTGGGCCTGAGCCTCGACGATGTCGTCGTTCAGGGCCCTGAAGACCAGGCCCTTCACATTCAGGACGATATCGGTGATGTCTTCGATCACACCTTCTGCCACGGTGAACTCATGCTGAACGCCGTCGATCTGAATTGCGGTTGCCTTAGCACCGTCCAAGGAGGACAGCAGAACGCGACGCATGCTATTACCCAGGGTATAGCCATAACCGCGTTCAAGTGGCTCTACAACGAAGCGGGCAACGGTATCGTTGACTTCTTCGGTTGTAACCTTAGGCCTCATGAACTCTGTCATATAAGTAAAGCCTCCTTATAAGCCGCAAAGAATAATAATTACTTCGAGTAAAGTTCGACGATCAGCTGTTCGCGGATGTCCAGATCGATCTGATCACGGGTGGGCAGGGAGAGAACATTGCCCTGCAGCTTCTCGATGTCGACTTCCAGCCATGCCGGAACCTCGAAGCGCTCGTTGCTGACCAAGGCGCTCTTGATGACCAGCAGTTCCTGAGACTTGGGATGAACTGCAACAACGTCGCCGGGACGTACGCGCAGGGAGGGGATGTCAACGCGATGGCCGTTAACGGTGATGTGGCCATGGGTGACGATCTGACGTGCTTCCTTGCGGGTGCGGGCGAAGCCCAGGCGGAAGACGACGTTGTCGATGCGGGATTCCAGGATCTGCATCAGGTTGTCGCCGGTAACGCCCTGCATGGACTTAGCGCGCTTGTAGTAACCGCGGAACTGCTTTTCCAGAACGCCGTAGATGAACTTGGCCTTCTGCTTCTCGCGCAACTGCATGCCGTATTCGGATTCCTTGCGGCGACGCTTGGGCTGACGCTTAGAGGTCTTGGAGCTGCTGTAACCCAGAACAACGGGGTCGAGACCGAGCTGGCGGCAGCGCTTAAGAACCGGAGTCCTATTGATTGCCATTAGTATCGATCCTTTCGACTAGACGCGACGACGCTTGCGCTGACGGCAACCGTTGTGCGGGATGGGCGTACAATCCTGAATGCTGGAAACTTCCAGACCTGCTGCCTGCAGGGAGCGGATAGCGGTTTCGCGACCGGAGCCGGGGCCCTTGACATAAACCGCAACCTTCTTCAGACCGTGTTCCATAGCGGTCTTAGCAGCAGCCTCGGCAGCCATCTGTGCAGCGAAGGGAGTGGACTTACGGGAGCCCTTGAATCCCACGGTGCCTGCAGACTGCCAGGAGATCACGTTACCCATAGGATCGGTGATGCTGACGATGGTGTTGTTGAACGTAGACTTGATATGTGCAGCGCCAACAGCGATGTTCTTCCTTTCGGAACGCTTCAGGCGGGCGCGCACGTTCTTCTTCTGAGCCACTTAGTTACCTACTTCTTCTTTCCGCCGATTTGCTTCCTGGGTCCCTTGCGGGTGCGTGCGTTGGTATGGGTGCGCTGACCGCGAACGGGCAGGCCCTTGCGATGACGCAGGCCGCGATAGCAACCGATTTCCATCAGACGCTTTACGTTCTGGGAAACCTCGCGATGCTTATCGCCTTCGACGGTGAGGTTTTCACCGATGTAGTTACGCAGCTTGGACAGATCATCTTCGGTCAGGTCCCTGACGTGTACGTCGGGGTTCACGCCGGTTTCTGCCAGGATCTTCTTGGACGTGGTCAGTCCAATGCCGTAAATGTAGGTCAAGCCGATCTCAATGCGCTTGTCGCGAGGGAGGTCGACACCAAACAAACGTGCCATGCTAAGCTTCCTCTTTCTCTAGCCCTGACGCTGCTTGTGGCGGGGGTTCTCGCAGATTACGAGCACCTTGCCATGGCGTCGGATGATCTTGCACTTGTCGCACATTTTCTTAACCGAAGGACGTACCTTCATATCAATCTTCCTTTCGGTATGTGTTCCTTCTCTATATCCACACCCAGCCGCAGGTGATTAAACCAATGTTTTTTGTGCAGCGGCTTTGCACATTTCGCCGTTTACGCACAACTATGTGCCGCGCATGAACCATACGTGACACATAATGGACGTTTATTGCGTTTGCTACTTGAACCTGTAGGTAATCCTACCGCGCTCCAAGTCGTATACGGAAAGCTCGACGGTCACCTTATCTCCAGGCAGGATCTTGATGTAATGCATACGCATCTTGCCAGAAATATGAGCCAGAATCTTGTGGCCGTTTTCAAGCTCTACCTTGAACATTGCGTTCGGCAGGGCTTCCAGAACGGTACCATCAAGCTCGATGACATCTTCCTTCGCCAACAGAATTCCCTCCATGCAAAATAGCTTTAACGGCAACTGGAGATTTTAGCAAAAGCCCCAGAAAGCGCACAAGATTAAATAGGTGTTGCCACGCAACATCCACATCTAAGCTTCTGAGGAGCTTTCACTCTCTCCCCAAACATGTTAATTATACATGAGAGATAAGCTGATGTTCGGTTAATAGGCGAAATACCTCTGCAGAAATCTGCTTCACGCTCAAGCCCACGGTATCGACGATTGCGCTTGCGGCATCTTCGTACCAAGGAGCGCGTTCGGCGATCGTTGCCTTGGCTGTCTCCAGGTCCTTGAACAACGGTCGGGTGCTGGTATCGCGTATGCGCGCCGCCGCCGCTTCAGCGGTTACGCTCAGATAGATGACGAAACCATGCTCCTTCATGAAGGCCCTGTTTTCCGCACGCTTCACCACACCGCCGCCGGTGCTGATGATCTGGGGCGTCTTGGAAAGCTCTGCCAAATAATGAGTCTCAAGGTCACGGAAGCGCTCTTCGCCCTGCTCTGCGAAGATCTGGGAGATCTTGACCCCTTCCTGCTCTTCGAGATAGCCATCCGCATCAACCAACACGAATCCGTATTTCCTCGAAAGATACCTGCCGACGCTGCTTTTGCCAGCTCCCATGAACCCGATGAGGTATACCGGCTTTTCCAACACGTATGAATTCGGCTGATTTGCCATTGGACGACCTCCCCTTCCTGTTATTCCGAAACCGTATGATAATCCATGCAGCCGCCTGCCGGGCGGTCCCAACGCAAGCGATACGCCGAGCCCCAAGGGCTGCGGTTTACATTGCCGTACGCAAGGAAACCTTGGGCGGAACCTCTCTCCTTGTGTTTTTATTGACCATCAACGCTGGTCAAGATAGAATGCATCAGTATGCGGGTCTTCGCATCCGTATGGGCCGTTAGCTCAGTTGGCAGAGCAGAGGACTTTTAATCCTAAGGTCGCGAGTTCGAGCCTCGCACGGCCCACCACCCTTGAGGTAACAGGCCAGACGATTCTTCCGTCTGGCCTTTTTCGTTGGGTTTCACTGTGAGCCCGATACGCATCCTGCATGGGCCTGCGTCTTCCCGGGCCACCCTGGAAACGAAGCAGGAGGCGTCCTAAGGCAGGCAGGGAAACAAGGCGGATCGTCCCTGAACGGGCATCGGCATCAAGCGGATACGTCATGCGTGCGGACGCCTCGGCAGGCTTTCACAAGCCCTATTCCCCCACAACGGCATAGAAGGCGACCGCGCTTGCCGCTGCCACGTTGAGCGAGTCCACCCCATGGGCCATGGGAATGCGCACCGTGTAGTCGCAGGCAGCGATGGTGCTTTGCGAAAGCCCGTCTCCTTCCGTCCCGAAGACCAGGGCAAGCTTCTCGCAGTCCATACGCTCCAGCTCGCGCAGGCCGATCGATTGGTCGGTAAGCGCGAATGCCGCCGTTTTGAACCCGCATTCATGCAGAAGGCGCATTCCCGCTTCGGGCCAATCTCGAACGGTGTGGCCGATACGGGTCCAGGGAACCTGGAAGACCGTGCCCATGGAAACGCGCACAGCCCTGCGGTAGAGCGGATCGCAGCAGGTGGGCGTAACCAAAACGGCGTCTACCCCTAAGGCGGCTGCCGAACGGAAGATAGCGCCCACGTTCGTATGGTCCACGATACCCTCAAGCACCGCGACACGACGAGCCCTTGCAAGCAAGTCGGCTGGATCAGGCAGCTGGGGGCGCCTCATGGCGCAGAGCACACCCCGTGTGAGGGTGAAGCCCGTCAAACCTTCGAGCACTTCCCTTGCACCGGTGAACACGGGGACACTGCCGCCATCTTCTCCTGTACAGGATTCGACGACCGGGCGCATGGTTTCTACCCACTTCTCTTCCATCAGGAAGGAAAGCGGCTGCATTCCCGCGGCGAGGGCGCGGTCGATCACCTTCGGTGATTCCGCGATGAAGATGCCCTTTTCGGGTTCGAGCCTGTTGCGCAGCTGGGCTTCGGTGAGCCGTGCATAGGCATCCAAGCGGCTGTCTTCCAAGGATTCGATGCGAATAAGGTCCATGCGGATAATCCCTTTCCTCCGTGTTCCACCCTGCAAGGATACCCCAAACGATTAGCTCATAACGAAGAAAGGGAGCCCCGGAGGGCTCCCTTGAAACGGCTGGGTAATCTACCTTGGAAGGTTGATTACATCATACCCATTCCGCCGCCATTGCCCTGGGCTGCTGCCTGGGCTGCTGCTGCGGCGATGCGGGCCTTGTCGGCCTCAACGGGGGATTCATTCACGGTGCAGTCGGTGATCAGGATCAGGGTAGCTACGGAAGCTGCGGACTGCAGGGCGACGCGGGTAACCTTGACGGGGTCGTTGACGCCCATCTCGATCATGTTGCCGTATTCGCCGGTACCGGAGTTCAGGCCCTCGCCGATAGGCATGTTGCGGACCTTCTCGACGACAACGGAGCCTTCGAAGCCGGAGTTCTGGGCGATAACGCGCATGGGGGCCAGGATGGCGTGGCGAACGATGTCGACGCCGATTTCCTCGTCCTTGCCGTTGCACTCGACATCGTCCAGGCAGCTGGAAGCATCGACCAGGGCAACGCCACCGCCGGCAACGATGCCTTCTTCGACTGCTGCACGGGTTGCCTGCAGTGCGTCCTCGATACGGGACTTCATTTCCTTCAGCTCGGCCTCGGTTGCTGCGCCGACCTTGATGACTGCAACACCACCGGTCAGCTTAGCCAGGCGCTCCTGCAGCTTGTCGCGGTCGAAGTCGGTCTCGGCGCGCTCGAGTTCGGCGCGGATGACTTCCTTGCGGTCCTCGATGACCTTCTTGTCGCCGGCACCGTCGACGATGAGGGTGGTGTCCTTGGTGACCTTGATGGTCTTTGCGGTACCCAGCATCTCCAGGGTTGCGTCTGCGGGGGTCAGGCCGAAGTCCTTGTCCAGAACCTGTGCGCCGGTAACTGCAGCGATGTCTTCCAGGATGCGCTTGCGGCGGTCGCCGAAGCCGGGAGCCTTGATGGCGACGCAGTTGAAGGTACCGCGCAGCTTGTTCAGCAGGATGGTTGCCAGAGCCTCGCCGTCAACGTCTTCTGCGACGATGAACAGGGGACGGCCGGTCTTCATGACCTGCTCGAGCAGGCCGACCATTTCCTGGATGGAGGAGATCTTCTGGTCGGTCAGCAGGATGAAGGGATCTTCCAGAACGGCTTCCATCTTCTCCATGTCGGTTGCCATGTAGGGGCTGATGTAGCCGCGGGTGTACTGCATGCCCTCTACGTGGGCCAGATCGATGCCGAAGGTCTGGGATTCCTCGACGGAGATTGCGCCGTCGCGGCCTACCAGGTCCATGGCCTCTGCGATGCAGTTGCCGATTACGGGGTCGCCAGCGGAAATGGTGCCGACGTTAGCGATCTGCTCGGTGGTGGAAACCTCGACAGCATTCTCGCGGATGGTCTTCACGACAGCGTCGACTGCCTTCTGAACGCCGCGGCGGATGCCCAGAGCGTCAGAACCTGCAGCGATGTTGCGCATGCCCTCGGTAACGATTGCATCAGCCAGCAGGGTTGCGGTGGTGGTGCCGTCACCGGCTTCGTCGTTGGTGCGGACAGCGGCCTCGCGGATGAGCTGGGCGCCCATGTTCTCGACCTTGTCCTCCAGTTCGATTTCCTTAGCTACGGTAACACCGTCGTTGGTGACCAGGGGTGCGCCATACTGCTTTTCGATTGCAACATAGCGGCCCTTGGGGCCAAGGGTGACCTTAACTGCATTGGACAGCTTGTGGACGCCCTCAGCCAGTGCGCTGCGTGCGTCGGTGTCGAACTTGATATTCTTTGCGACCATGCTTATCTAATCCTTTCGAATGATATTAGACGTGATGAGCGGTGACTAAGCCTGGATTGCGATGATGTCGTCAGCGCGCAGGATAACGACCTTCTCGCCTTCGTTTTCGATTTCCTGGCCAGCGAACTTACCGTAAACAACGCGATCGCCAACTGCAACGGGCATGGGGAGACGCTCGCCAGCGTCGGATACCTTGCCTTCGCCTACTGCCAGGACAACGCCGCTGGAGGGCTTTTCCTTGGTTTCCTGAGCAATGTACAGGCCGGAAGCGGTGGTCTGCTCTGCATCGTCCTGCTTGATGATGACGCGATCGCCCAACGGTTTCAGATTCATAGCATACCCTTTCTTTTTCATGCAGCTGCAAGCATGCTGCCTAATAAAACCTAAGTGAGAGTGCTAGCACTCAGTAATTTGGAGTGCTAAACAACGGGTCCTATCATATCACTGACCCTGCCATAAACAAGCAATTTCGAAGATTTCGGAGGCTTCGGTAGTTTGTGTGACAAGGGGCTAGCCTAGGCAGCAACGCTCTTCGCTCCCTTCACGCCCTTCTTCCTCGCCTTCACCGGGCGACCCGGGAGCTGGGGCTGGCAGTCGCCGCAC